>Ga0115031_1004375_pt1 | contig 10452 bp, 6 predicted proteins | sample Maine_Asex4_meta_FD_87301 | JGI IMG/M metagenome (GOLD analysis project Ga0115031, IMG submission 87301) | Marine algal microbial communities from Maine, USA - Maine_Asex4_metaG | ecosystem: Host-associated > Algae > Red algae > Unclassified | place: Maine, USA | collected 2015-01-05 | reverse complement strand
GTTCATTTTTATGATATGCTAACTTGGGTTTTTGGTCCTGTGAAAAGAAATATCGTTCATCTACATGAAAAGGATCATGCTGCGGGTTATTTAGATTTGGAAAAAGCTAGAGTACGCTGGTTTTTGAGTATTGATTATGAACGTATTCCTGAAGCTATCAAAGCAGAAGGCAAGCGTACCTTCCGTTCTATTACCGTGGAGGGAGAAGAAATTGAATTTAGCGGCGGCTTTACGGACCTGCATACGGTTAGTTATGATGAAATATTAAATGGTCGAGGGTATGGAATTACGGATGCGCGATACGCTATTCAATTGGTACATGATATTCGGAATGCGACGCCTGTTGGTTTGCAGGGCGATTATCATCCGTTGGCGAAGAAAGATTATACTACGGTGTAAAAGATATTTAAAATAAGAAGTTATAAACGAAGGGATGTATTTACCCATTTAGAAAATAGATAAACTGCTTGAAATTATTTCTTATTTAAGCTAAAAAAAAACGCAGCTTTATCCACTAATGATTCCTTTAAGAGTGTAAAATCTTCGGATAGTTTAAAAAACAAAATGGACGAAAAATAAACAATCCCTATGTATAGGGAGGCAATTATTATATTCGCAAGTGGGTAAACAGTTTTTGGTAAAAAGTAAGTTGATAAGCAAATGGTTAGGCCAAGAACAAGCACCCAAAGCATACTCCATGAGAAAGGATTCATATTTAATTTCCGCCAAACAATAGCTACTTTTAGCAGATTAAAGATTACTATTGAGGAAAAAGTAGCTAGTGCGACTCCTATTATCCCGAATAATGGAATAAAAATTAAATTCAATACCACATTTATAATAGCTAAAACTAGGCTTAGATAGAAGTTGAATTTATAAAATCTAGAATAGATAATTATATGGGTATTTATGCCAGTTGCCATGTCTACAAGTTTTGCAAAACCCAATATTAATATAATGGATTTTCCAGACTTATAAGTCTCTCCATTAGGAATCAATTCAAATAAATAATCAATAGATGTCCAAATTCCTAGTAATATTAAAACACCTACTATCAATAGATTAAGAGATGTTTTGCGATATAATTTGCGAACATTTGCCAAATCACCATTTCTAAAAGAGGAAGCAATGATAGGAGAAGTAATATTAAACGTAGAACGTAAAGGAATACTAATGACTGTTGATATATATAGGGCAACTGTAAAAATGGCCGTGTTTTTCATATCTATTAAAGTTCCCACCATAAAAACATCAATTTTGGTGGCTAGAAATGAACCCATTCCACTAAGAACGGAGTAGAGCGCATATTGATTAATATTTTTTAGCGTATCCTTATCTAAGTAGCTCAATTTAGGTTTCAACTGAAGTTCTCCTAGAGACCAAAGATAAACAAGTAAGCCCAAGTGAGCAGTAAAATAAGCCGCTATGATACCATAAATAAAAGTAGAAAAATTAATATAATCAAAGTAATACATAGCTGCAAAAACAGGAATCATCAACTTCAATAACAAGTTATTTAAAAGTTCGGGTACGACAATCCGCTTGAAATTAGAAATATAGCTGGTTAGTAAGGTATTAAGTACAAAGAAGAAGACAAGCGGTAGAATATATGGGAGGTATTGCAATAGTAAATCCGCATCAGGATGATCTACATAAAAACCATAAATATTACTTTGTAAAAGGTAACATATAAGGGCAAACAATGAAAAAATTATGGTAGGAATAGCTAACAATAAAAATAGAAAGCCATTATCCTTCTCTGCCCGTTTTCTAAAAAGTGGAAAATAGTTAATGGAAACAGATCCAAAACCAAAAGTAACGAAGGTTGTAATAAATAAAGCCGTACTAATTAAATATTGATATAGTCCAAATTCTTCTTTTGACAAAAAGGTAGTATACAAAAACAAAACGTTAACCATACCTACTAGCGTAGATATAAGTGTTATTAAGCTATGCTTAAATCCTTGCCTTAATATTACGCCCATATATTGTATTAATAGTTATTAACGGAGACTGTTTAAAAAACTGCATCAAATAAAAAATTTAAGGCAACCTAAATTAATAAAGTAGTCAATTTTAGGCTATTCATTTTTTCTTCTAAGAACTTACTCTATTAATATCCCAGATTTGCAAAGTAATGTGAGGAAGATAAGTATGCTTATTTACGTTCACAATATACAATATAATATCTATCCGTTATGCCTCTCAAAAACGGTCGAAGTCCTATTTTACTAGACTTGCTTTTCCACTTTTCGGATTTTATTATTTTCCATCCTGCCTTATCCAATAACATATCAAACTGTCTTGATTCAAATTCATGATAGTGCCTATCATAAGGATCTTTTTCATTCCAATAAGCTTTGGCAAACCATAAATTTAGAGGAACAGAAGCAATAAGTTTAGGGGCTGCAATGGACTGTAATAAAGGAAACGGAGACACTAGATGTTCTAAAATTTCAAAAGCCGTCACTATATTATATTTTTCTTGGCTCACAATGCTATAATCTAAGTCTAAATCAAGCCCTGTTGGCGTATTTTCTAATTTAAATCCTTCAGATTTCAATATACCAGAAAATGGATTAGTAGGCCCCAAGTCTAAAATATAGTCCTGTTTCGTTATTAAGCCTTCCAAAAACGTTAAAGTTTTTCCGTATCGAGTTTCACAATTTTTTTTGTATTCATTGCTAAAAATATCAGAAGCCATAATTTTGTATTGGATGCATAAATACTCATAATTTAACTGCTAGCGCTATCAATGAGTAAATAACTAAATTAGAAGAATTGATAATCAGTTTTTTCTCAACGAAAAATGAATAAAGGATAAAGAAATAAATAACCTACCTATAAGAAAATAGGCAAATATCAACGTCTGTTATATTATTAATTTTTTCATTATTAATTATTCATTGAGAACTTACAAATGGTTAACGTCTAATTCTCTATACCTTGATAAAAGCTTATTAGTCTTTTGCCCGTTGTCTCCCAATTTAGTTGACCATTTAAGGTATGGTGACGTGCATTTTTTATTCTTTGTTGTACAATTTTAGTAGATTTTTTTATCTCTAGCACTTTGTCAACAAAATCAGCTACATCCCCTGCCTTAAACACATACCCACCATCAATTTCTTCAATCACTCGTTTTAAGGTATCTGCACTACTTACCAATACTGGTTTACCAATCATTAAATTTTGAAATAACTTATGTGGAATGGTATTATCCGTATGTTCATTTTTATAGTGAGGAATAATATTGATGTCTGCAACTGCCATAAAACTAAAAACCTTTTCAAAAGGTTGGAATCCTATAAATTCAACATGATTTTCCATAGCTAATTCTTTAACTAAGGCTTTTAAATTGGAAAGGATAGATCCTCTTCCTACTAACATCAATAGTATATTAGGAATCTTTTCTTTTAGTATTGGAAGCGCTTCTATTGCTGTCTCTAAGCCTCTATGTGGTCCGAATCCACCAACGTATCCGATTACATATCTATCTTCAAATTTTTTCTTTACATCCTCATAAATAACTTTCCCTTCTATAAAAGAAGTAGGTTCTGTATTCGTAATAGTAACGACTTTTGAGCTGGGCAATTGGTATACTTTAGTTAATCGCTCTTTCATCTCATCAACTACCGCAATAATAGCACTTGCTTCTGAGCACATTCGACTTTCATAATTCGACCATTTGGAATAATTAAAAAACAATTTATTTTTTAATTTAACAATAGGATTTGTTTTTTTAGAAGACCAAGTTTGCAGTCCTGCTGGATAGTTCTCATGCAAATCTAAAACAACCTTTAAATTATATCTTTTAGCAATTTTAATAGTTGTATTGGCAAGCGGTAAATCATGTACATGTAATACGTCTATTTTGTTATCCTCAATAAAGGAAGGTAATGCCCTATAAAATATAGGCTGAACCCAAAAAGCTGCATTGACAGTTTGCCAAAAAGTAGTAACGTATAGATGCCGTCCCATTTCTATTCTATGAACTTTAATTCCATTGACTAGCTCAAAAGAGATTTGATCCGCCTTCCTTTTTTTACACAATAAATGTACCTCAAACCCGCCTTCAATTAAAGAGACAGCCTCCTTAGTCACCCGAATATCTTCTGGGTAAAATCCATCTAAAATCATCCCTATTTTTTTCACAGAATTTCTTTTAAATGTTTGACAATTCGCTTAGTAGCCTTCCCATCCCACATAACAGGAATCTTACCTTTCTTAAAAGTTCCATTCTGGATACTTTTTATCTTCTCTTGTATAATACTAACCTCGAAGCGAACCAATTCGTTTGAACCTACTGTTATCGTTACAGGGCGTTCCGTATTATCTCTCAAAGTTAAACATGGCTTTTGTCTAAAAGTAGTTTCTTCTTGAATTCCTCCACTATCTGTAAGTACAAAAACACAAGCAGCTATAAGTTTTTGAAAGGCAAGATATGCTAGAGGAGGTACGATAATTATACGAGGATTGTTGGTCAATTGTTCAGCTAGCCCATACTTTTCCATACTTTTGCTTGTTCTAGGATGGATTGGAAAAACTAGGTGATAATCTTCCGTAATAGTATGAATGATTTGAAGCAGCTTTTCCAATTTCTCTTTGGTGTCTACATTTCTAGGTCGGTGCATCGTCATCAATACAAACTTCTTGTGTTTTATATCTAAACGGTCCAGAATATCATCTTGCTGAATTTGCTCATCAAAATTAACCAAAGTATCAATCATCGTATTTCCAACAAGAAAGATATTCGCCTTTCGTTTTATTTCCATCTTCAAATTCTCTATACCACTTTCTTCTGTTACAAAGAAATCATTGGTAATAGCGTCCGCCAAGATTCTATTTATCTCCTCCGGCATCTCTCGATCATGACTACGTAAACCACTCTCTAAATGTCCGATTCTAACATTACATTTATTCGCAGCAATTGCTGCAGCAAGTGTAGAGTTAACATCCCCCACGACCATTACAAAATCAGGCTGGTATTGATTAAAAAAACTACTTAACTCTGTAATAATTTTCCCTATCTGGTGAGCAGGAGTAAGCCCTTTTACATTTAGATATACATCTGGTTCTTTAAGACCAAACTGCTTGAAGAAAATATCTGACATATTTTCATCAAAATGCTGTCCAGTATGGATTAATTTATATTCAAAATAATCACCATACTGGTCGAATTCCTTTTCAAATTGAGTAATTTTAATAAAATTTGGTCGTGTTCCGACTATAATAGCTATCTTCTTTGGCATTAAATCATTTATATTTAAAGTTGATGAAATATTTGGTAATTAGAGCATCACTTAAAAAAGGAATAATCCGTTAATGGTTTATTTGCTGATATTGTTTATTTGTTTATTAGACACGCTGCTAAACAAATAAACAATATCAAAAAATAAACATTTGAAAGTAATTGTTCCTTCTCAATTTCATCAACAAATGAACCAAAAGTCTTTTGATCAAATCTTTCGGCAATTAGAAACGTACTAATTATAACGAAATTTTCTTATTATGTTGCAAAATAAAATTTTGGACTATTGAAAAATAAAAGAGTATTAATTATAACGTACTACTGGCCACCAAGCGGAGGATCTGGAGTACAAAGAACGCTTTATTTTGCCAAATATTTGAAGCATTTTGGCTGGGAACCTATTATCTATACCGTTGAAAATGGGGAATTCCCCGCAATTGATGAATCCTTGTTGAAAGAAATACCAGAAGGTACAGAGGTTATTAAAACGAAGATATGGGAACCCTATGGTCTGTATAAAAAATTTACAGGTAAAAAGAAAGCGCAAAAACTAAAGCCGCTCATTGTTACAGAAAAACAAGACCGCCAACTAGCTCATCAAGTTTCTACATGGATACGGGGTAATTTCTTTATTCCAGATGCTCGGAAATTTTGGATCAAACCGTCCATTCAATACTTAACTACCTATCTAAAAGAGCATCCGGTTGATCTGCTCTTTTCTTCTAGCCCACCCCAATCTGTTCATCTAATTGCTTTGGGAGTTAAAAAGGCTTTAAATATTCCTTGGGTTGCTGATTTTAGAGACCCCTGGACCAAAATCAGTTATTATGATGATTTGATGTTGATGAATTGGGCTGATAAAAAACATAAACAATTAGAGTTAGAAGTTTTACAAACGGCAGATACCGTCATTACTGTCAGTGAAAGTTGTCAAAAAGATTTTGTAACTATTGGAAATCGGGAGGTACAAGTTGTCACAAATGGCTTTGAAGATTCCATTGTTTTACCATCTATAGTACCCGATCCCAGCTACTTTACTATCAGCTATACAGGTACTTTGTCAAGAGACAGAAATCCTATTAGTATTTGGAAAGGTATTCAAGAGTTGGTGCAAGAAAATGCTGCATTAAAAAAAGCTTTACGACTCCGATTTATCGGCAATGTAGATCGTTCAATTTTTGAATCTTTAGAAGAGTTGGGCTTACAAGAAAATTATGAAAAAATCGGCCATGTTCCCCACTCAAAGGTTTTTGATTATTTAATGAGTTCCAATGCCTTACTATTGATTGGCATACCAAACGATAAAGGAGTTTTGACGGGCAAGTTATTTGAGTATTTATTTTCTTCAAAACCTATATTAAGCATCGGACCAAAAGACGGCGATATAGATGCTATTTTAGAAGAAAGTCAAGCGGGGACTTGTGTAGATTTTGAGGAGAAAGACGCATTTAAAACAGCTCTTTTAGCTTATTTTAATAAGCGACATATTCCTTCTAGTAAGGAGGTTTCGCCATTGGTGGGTGCTTATTCTAGACGAAACTTAACTAAGAAATTGGCGGACTATTTTGATCAGTTGGTGGGTTAGGATAACTTCGGAAGGTGAAACCTTCCAGATAGTCAGCACAAGGCAATAGCCTTTGCGCCAGCAGTGACACTTTTCAAGTTCAAGTTCAACTTATGACGTTGCCCCAAACGCTTGTAAGCATTACATTTTGAACTTAATCTTAAGTAGTCGGACATATTTATTTGACGGATAAAACTTAATAGAGGCTAATTACTAGATGATTGATTGTCAACGTTTTGTATGTAACCATCAAACAATCTAACCATGAGTCTACTCTAAAAAGTCGATTTGGGCAAAAACTGCCAGATTTTAAAAATCTGGCAGTTTTGTTACTCTAATAAGATCAATTATTTACACAGAATAATTATTAGCAATTGTTTTGATTTTTAAAGAAACCGACTTTTTAGAGTAGACTCAACTATTAAGCAATTTTGCCTGACTACTTAACACCTGTACTAGAACTTGAAAAGTGTCAAATGAATGGATAAATTTGTCAAATTCAGCCTATTTCTTAGGCTTTCTTTTTTTCTTCTTACTTAATGTAGGTTTTAATTTTGAAACTGTTGGTGTTGTTTTAACCACCCTTTTTCCCGCTGCTACACGTGCTTCCGCTAAGCTTTCCTCCAATCCTCCACCCTTCACAAATTGATTAATCTTATAGCCAATCAAAGCTAACAAACTTAATAATATTAATAAAGAAGCAATTAAAGAGATAGTTTCTCCTGTATAAAACTTAGCAGGTTGAAATTTAAATTCAATTTGATGTTGGCCTGCTGGAATTTTCATTGCTCGTAAGGCATAATTTACTCGAATATGTTCCGCAGGTGTGCCGTCAATATAAGCTTGCCAGCCTTTATTAGGACCATACCATATTTCAGAAAATACCGCTAGTTGTTCTGAATTAGTATTGGAAGTATAATTTAAATTATCTGGCTTATAGCTAACCATACTAATTGTTCCATTCTTTTGAGGATCAAAAGAACCAATATAATTAGAGAATTCCTTATCTAGCACAACGGCTGTGGTTGCAGGATTTAGTTTTTCTAAAGCTACGATTTCCTCATCTGGTGTATTTACTTTTTGAATATTTTCTACAAACCAAGCCGTACCTAATGCCCCCGAATTACTTTGTAATTGACCTTTTTGCCCTATCACATATTTAGTGTTCAACATATTTAAGACTCCTTGACGACCATTAGATATATGATAATCTATTAAATCTTGGAAACGTTGTAATTTAGCAGCATGATAGCCACCTATCGTATTGTGATAATAAGAAGTTTGAGAAGAATTAAATGTATTAATAGAAGCATCATAGACTCTATAACCACCTCTACCAATCGGGTTGAGTGTCGAGTTTTCTGGATTAATATTCTCTGCCGCAAAAATTTGTTGATCAACAGGTCGGGCGGTGTAGCCCTGTGTCATGCTTCTATTCGTGAATTTATCTGCGTCCAAGTATCGTTTACCAATACTCCACATATCAAATAGCACCAAAAGGCCTAAACCTCCCAATAAAATCAATTGACCAATTTTATCTTTCAAATAAGCCCATACTAAGCCCGCAGTAATGGCTATCAAGGCAAAAGCACGAAAACCATCCATTCTCATTAATGATTTTCTATCCGCTACCAATGCAGATACAAAATTTCCCGCATTTTGGTAACGAGCATCTCCTTGACTGCTAAAATCAAACATACTAGGTCCGACAAGCGCAAAGAATAAACTGACTCCTCCTGCAATACCTGTTGCTATTAGTAATTTTTTAATAGCCGCCTCTTTATTTATTTTTCCCTGCAAAATGTGAGAAAGACCTAATATTCCTAATAAAGGAATTAAGACCGCTGTTACACTTGTTACAGAACTTGGTGCTCTAAATTTACCGTACATTGGAAAATAATCGAATAAGAAGTGGTTTAACAAGTCAAAGTTCTTGCCCATAGACATCAACAGAGTGAGCAATACACCGAATCCCAGCCACCATTTCACTGTCCCTTCTACGATAAACAAACCAAGTATAAAAAGAAAGCACATAATGCCCCCCAAGTACACAGGACCACTCGTAAAAGGCAATTCGCCCCAATACAAGGGCCCTTCTTTAATATTTTGTCCAGTTTTGCGCAAGAAAGAGGCTACTTCAGAATCCGCTGCTAATTTTTCCCTTGAACCACCTCCTACTACCCCGGGTATCATGGAAGCCATAACATCTAAAAAACCATTACTCCACTGCATTGCATATTCCCAGTCTAGACCAGATACTTCGCTACTAGAACTTGCCACTTTATTTTCTGCTTTCGCTAAAATTGGCGCGCCCCTCATCGTATCTTTAGAATATTCATAAGTGGTCATTAGATTGGAGGTAGAAGCGGCTACGGCAAGTGCTAATCCAATGCTTAATACCCCACCTGCTTTTAAAAGCGCTGGAAATTGATTAGACTTTATGTGCTGTATAATTTCTATTAGCACATAAATAGCTAGTATCATTCCTAAATAATAAATCATTTGGATATGATTGGCATAAATACCAATGGCTAGACCCACCATAAATAAAACCCCTCCTAATAAATATTTTTGTCTAAACACTAATAATATCCCCGCTATAATAGGTGCAAATTGTGCAATGGCTCGCAATTTCGTCATGTGCCCCGCTTCAAATAACACCAAATGATTGGAAGTGAAACCAAAAGCAACGGCGCCGATCAAACTAAGCCAAGGATTGACCTCTAACAATACCATCATTAGATAAAAACCTATCATTAAAGCATTAAAATACCCAATTGGGCGGCTCATAAATAGTTGGGTCATTCGTTCTACCCATCCTATTTTATTCCCTTTATACTGAACACTAATTTGGTAAGCAGGCATTCCACCAAACATTGAATTGGTCCAAAGTGGGTTGTCGCCTTGTTTATGCATGTCTTGCAATTCCTTTGCTGCGCCATTATAGGAAACAATATCCCCTGATTGGACTACTTTGCCTTCTAGTTGGGGATAAAAATAGGCGATGTTTATTAATAGAATGGCTACAATAGCAATAAGATGTGGGATAGCTTTTTTAAATATCAATTGACCCATATTTGGTTATTAACGGAATTTTAAAATTGAGCAACAAATCTGTTAGACGCTCTAGACGCTCTTTAAATATTAAATGCTCAAAAGTAATAGAATTTCAATAATATTGCGGAAAGATCACGAATATCAGTTAGACTGGTAGCCTTTTTTATTAAGTTTAATTTACCTCAATGTATCAGTACATCCATTTTAAATAATTGACAAATGTTTTCTACTATTCGTTCCGTTGCCTTTCCATCCCACAAGGGTGGAATTTGTCCTTTCTTAAATGAGCCTTCCTGAATAGCTGTAATCTGTTTCGCCAAAAATTCTATATCAAAAGGGGCTAAAATATTAGACCCTGTCGTAATGGTAGAAGGTCTTTCTGTGTTTGGTCGCAGAGTAATACAGGGCACCTGTCTAAAAGTAGTTTCTTCTTGAATACCACCACTATCTGTAATCACAAATTTAGCGTATTTAATTAATTTTTGAAAAGACAAATAGTCCAAAGGTGGCCGTAAAACTACTCGTTTATTACTTAATAATCTTTCCATTAACTCCTCTCTGATTAAGTTATTTTTAGTCCTTG
>Ga0115031_1004366_pt1 | contig 10459 bp, 9 predicted proteins | sample Maine_Asex4_meta_FD_87301 | JGI IMG/M metagenome (GOLD analysis project Ga0115031, IMG submission 87301) | Marine algal microbial communities from Maine, USA - Maine_Asex4_metaG | ecosystem: Host-associated > Algae > Red algae > Unclassified | place: Maine, USA | collected 2015-01-05 | reverse complement strand
CTTAGTCGTACACTCAAGCGACGCTGCTCAGGCTGGAAGCCTAAGCTACTTAAAAAAAATCGAACTTACGCTTCCATAGTTGCAAAAACTGATTTTAATTCCTCTAATACTAGAGGATAAGTCGAAGTTATTGCTTCTAGTAAGTCAGGTAATTCTTCTAAGTCACTTTCTGTTTTAGCAATAGTTTCCACCCTTTCATTAGAAGTTGTCATAGTTGGATTTCCCAAAAATGCTAAAGTAGATTTTAGTTTATGACTCACTTCTTTTAGTTGATTCCAATCTCCATTTTGATGCACTTCTTTCATTTTGTTCACTTCTGCAGGAACTTCTTCTAACAACATTTCTATCATTACTTTCTTCATGTCGTCGTCTCCGTCCGACATTAAATCTAGATAGTCTAAGTTAATATGTTGAAAAGCCATAGTTTATAATTTTACATAAATTTATTCGAGGATTAGACCTACTCGAATAGGTTTTTATTAGGTATTTATTAATATAAATTCCAAGGATTATTTACAGTTAGGTACTTACCCGTTGCTCTTGGAATTTGGATTTTGTAATTTACAGTATTTATCGAACCGTCTTTTTTATTAAGGTATATTGACCTATTTTTTTAAATAGCTGTTCTGGATCGAAGGGTTTAAGTACATAATCATCCATACCATATTCTCTAAACTTACCGTCTTGCGAAATATGTGCATGGGCAGTCATCGCTAGTATAGGTAATTGTGCAATTTCAGGACGCATTTGTTGACGTATATGCTGAGTTGCTTCGTAGCCATTCATATTCGGCATCTGAATGTCCATTAAAATAATGTCGAATACTTCTTTTTCTAGAATAGTGATAGCTTCTCTGCCATCGTTGGCAATGGTGATTTGTATATTCTCCCATTGTTTTTCCAAAGTTTTCCTAGCCACTAACTGGTTCATTTTGTGGTCTTCCACCAATAACAATTTTATGGAAGCATTTCTATCAAAAACAAATTCTTCTGCATCAGCTGGCGTTTCTAATTCTTCTCCAATTTCAAAAATAAGATCAAAGAAAAAATTAGAACCCACTCCCAATTCACTAGTTGCTCCAATTTTTCCTCCTTGCTGTTCTACTAGATTTTTAACAATTGATAAACCTAAACCTGTTCCTTCGTATATCCGATCTTTTGTTCTAATTCTAGTAAAAGATTCAAAAATAGCCTCTACTTTATTGGGCGGAATACCGATCCCTGTATCTTCTACAATAAATTTGATTTGTACCGAATAGGGATTCTGATTAAGGTTAACCACATAAATTTTTACATGCCCCTTGTCTGTGAATTTCACAGCGTTTCCAACTAGATTGTATAATATTTGATTAAGTCTCAATTTATCCCCTCTAATAATTTGGGGCGTGCCATCATCTTGTACTAATTCTAAAGCTAAAGTCTTCTCTTTTGCTTTATATTGCATCACGTTGATCAAATTATTGAGCAACTCGTGCAAGTCGAAATTCTTGTTTTCAAATTTAACTTTACCGTTCTGGATTTCTGAAATTTGCAAAATATCATTAACGACTCCTAGCAAAATCTCAGAAGATTGTTTAATAGAACTGATGTAATTATGCTGTTCTTCATTCAAATCTGTTTGGATAACCAGATTACTCATGCCCAATATGGCATTCATTGGGGTGCGCATTTCATGGCTAATACTTGCTATGAATTGCTCCTTCATTTGAGCAGACTGAGTTGCTAAATCCCTAGCCTTTTTTAAAGATTCTGCTTGTTTTTGTTCTGTGATGTCTCTAATAATGCCAGTATACCCTGTAAAATCTGCATGTTCCATCATCCTTGCGGTGATAAGACATTGTCTTCTTTCTCCCTTTGGTCGTTCTATCTCTATTTCAAAATCTTCTACATTTTTAGCAGCTACTAAACGTACTAAAAAATCATTCCTCCTTTTATGAGAATACATAAGGTTATGAATATCAATAGATTGCAATTTTTCATAAGAAATATCTAGCAAGTTGGCAGTTGATTTATTATAATTGACTAGATTTCCATTTAAATCACATATATAAATAGCATCTTTTGATTTATTAAAAACATCTTGATAGTGTTCTTGGCTTTTAATAGCTACACTCTCTACCTCCTTTTTAATTTTATTTCTTTCTTCTGCAAATCGGATAGCCCTTGACAAGCGCTTCGTATTTAATTCTGACTGTAAAATAAAATCTTGTGCACCTTCTTTTATTAAATTAACCCCTTCGTCTTTGTAGGCTTCATCTGCTATTATTATTATGCTTTTATCTGGAAATTTTTTGACTAGTTCTCCTAGAATATGTGCACTTGTTTTATTAGGAAAAGATAGTTTTAGCAGTATGGTTGTATAAATTGGTTCGCTCTCCAATAAATTAAATGCATCAGTACAGGAAGCGCAGCTAACTACCTCAAATTGCACAGTTTCCTCTTGATTGAGCATAAACTCAATTTCTTCAACCTGTGCAGGAGTCGTTGCTACTAGCAGTACGGGATGGATAATTTGTATCAATGTAGCTCCTTCCTTTAGCATTTATTTTTTTTTAAAAGATTTGTTCCAATATAAAATTCTTAATTTTGATAGGAGGGAATAACAAAATAGTTAAGAGTGTTTTTTTTGGTGGGAGGTATTTAAAAAGGGCAAATAATATGCCACTATTCAATTCATTGGTGGTTTAGATAGGCTATTTTAACCAAGCTTATCGACTGTTATTTTGCCTAACTGGATGTTTAAATATCTTAGGCTGGTTATTCTGAGTGGACGGGAAGAATTTAGCAGGGGAGCACTATCCCATAGTAGGCTTCCTTTTAGTAAGGATAAAGGGCCTTTTATCCAGATACGCTTGTTACTTCGTACCGTTGAAGGGAAGAAGTAAACAATGTTATGAATATACGTTATTTAGGTATTTGATAGTTTTTCTGAAGCTATTTTCAATAGAAAACACAATTTAATTAGTTTTTCTTGGCACTATTTATTTCCGAGCGAGGAAGAAAAATAAAATTCGCCCCTGCTTCGCTTAAAACGAATAAGCATAGATTTTCACTAGGATCTTTAAAAATATTCCTAAAATTTTCTACTCTTTCTGCCTGTATAACTTGTTTAGTTGTAAATTCTTCTAAAATAGAGGCATTAATGGACCATTCTCCTTTTGTCTTTGCGCTATCAAGTAAGGGAATACCCATCGCCATCTCTCCTTTATGAATAATAAAAATAGGGTATTTTGATACTTCTTGATCTAAAATCGAATCTGCCGCTTTCCCCATCATTGGTTTGTATTGGCGTAACTCTCTTTCTAATTGCTTAAACAATGCTTCTTGACTCATTTTGATTATTAATTATTGATTTCTTCCTCCTATCTTTGTTAAATATTTTGAAAAAGCAAAGATACATACAATGCAAAATAAATTAAATATAGCCATACTCGCAGGCGGAAATGTAGCAGAAAGAGGCGTTTCTTTAAAAAGTGCAATAACGGTTGCACAACATCTAGATAAAACGAAATATACTCCTTCTATTATTGAATTAAACGGAGCTAATTTTATAGAACAAATTTCGGGGCTTGTTTTAGATAAAAATGACTTTTCATTAGAAAGAGATGGAAAGAAAATTACTTTTGATGCGATTTTTTTAATGTTACACGGTCATCCCGCAGAAGATGGAAGCATACAAGGCTATTTTAAATTATTGGGGATTCCTTGTACGGGTTGTGATCATTTTGTCAGTGCTTTGACTTTTAATAAACAAATTACCAAAGATTTTCTTCGCCCTCATGGCATTCCAATGGCAGATTCCCGCTTACTGAAGAAAGGACAAGCTATTGATTGGACAGATTTGGAAAGTATGGGCTTTCCTTTATTTGTAAAGCCTAATAAAAACGGCAGCAGCTATGGCGTGACGAAAGTAAATGATAATTCTGATATACAGCCTGCTACCCAAAAGGCTTTTGAATTTGATAATGAAGTAATTGTTGAACAGTTTATGCAAGGTAGAGAATTTTCTAATGGCGTTTTTCGTAGCGGAGAAGAAATCATTGTCTTACCAATTACAGAAATCGTCTCTCAAAATGAATTTTTTGACTATCAGGCCAAGTATGAAAATGCCAGCGAAGAAATTACTCCTGCTCTCCTTCCTGCTAAAATAACTGAAAAATGCCAGAATCAATCGGGGCGATTATACGAATTGCTGGACTGCAAAGGCATGGTACGTTTTGATTATATTTTACAGGAAAACGAATTTTACCTTTTAGAAGCAAATACTATCCCTGGTTGGTCCGCACAAAGTATTTTCCCTCAACAGGTGGTCGCTTATGGTATGACTTTGACGGAGTGTTTAGATGAGGTATTGGCGGAGACGCTGGAAGGGTAGGGCGGGTTTCGGGTTGCTAGACGTGTCCTAGATAGCTTTTTTAGAGGTAGTGAATTTGATTTTTTTTTGCAAAAAAACAAATCAAATTCACTACCTCTAAAAAAGCTTACAACGCCTGTTTCCAATCAGCAATTAAATCATCAATATGTTCCAAGCCAACAGATAGTCGAAGTAAATTATCTGGTGTAGGGCTATCAGGTCCTTCTATAGATTTTCTATGCTCTACCAAGCTTTCCACACCTCCTAAACTGGTGGCTGTTGTAAATAATTTCAAACGACCCGTGACGGCCATAGCTATTTCCGCACTACCTTTTATTTGAACAGACAACATCGCACCATATCCTTCTTTCATCTGTTTTTTAGCTACTTTATAATGTGGATGACTTTTAAGACCGGGATAAAATACCTTTTCTATCTTATGGTGTTTTTCTAAAAAATTTGCTAATTTTTTTGCATTTTTAGTTTGTTGTTTTACTCGTAGGTGTAACGTTTTGATGCCTCTAGTCACCAGCCAACACTCAAAAGGGGAAGGAACACCTCCCGTTAATTTTTGAATGGTTCTCAAGGCTTCTTCTAATACTTTGTTCTTTTTAAGTACCAAACAACCACCTAATATATCACTATGTCCACCAAAATATTTGGTTGTAGAGTGCATCACCACATCTGCCCCACAGTTTAGTGGTTGTTGCAAAACAGGACTTGCCCAAGTGTTATCTACGGCACATAAGCCACCTACTTGATGCACCATTTTGGCTATTTTTGCTATATCGCTAATATTTAACTGCGGATTAGAAGGGGTTTCTAGCCAAACCAAAGCCGTATTTGAACGTATCGCTTTTTGTACAGCTTTTAAATCATACATAGCTACTTGACTTACAGATATTCCTTTCGTACCAAACATCGTTTGTGCCATAGCACGGGTAGCATAATATACATCGTTAGGAATCAATAAATGGTCGCCAGGTTGCAAGGTTTGAAAAAGAGCCGTTATGGCAGCCATTCCCGAAGAAAAAGCGATACCCGCATCTCCTTGTTCCAAAAGCGCAATACTTTGTTCTAATAAGTGTCGATTTGGATTATTAGCTCGAGAGTACACATAGCCACTTTTATGAGAACCATCCGTTTCTCGTAGAAAAGTAGTGGAAAGTGTAATAGGGGTACTAACCGCACCAGAGGTTTTATCAGGGCTATGCGTAGATTGAATAGCTAGTGTTTGGAATTTGTAGGTTTTTGACATAAAAAAATTTAGTTTTTGTCAATATGCTGCTTTTTTAGGACATTTCATTGTCCACTGGTGATTTTTAATTGAACTTTGTTAAATTTTGAAGAGTTTTCTCGCTTTCGGAACTTTGTGGCGAGGACTTAGAGAAAAGCAAAAGTTCTGAAAGCTACTGTGTATTCCTAACTTTCAGAACTTTTGCTCTTCTCTAAGCCCTCACCACAAAGTTCCGAAAGTACGCATTAAAAAAATACTCAATGAGTGAAATATTAAATTCAATAATAGAACAATTCAATAACCATAGAATCACCATAGAACGAATGGTTCTGTTACAATTGGTACTTGGATTTATTTTGCTTGTTTATTATTTGTTGGGAAAGAGATTGTTGTTGTATTTTTATGAAAAAGGCACCCTTTCTGAGGGGGATAAAAAGAAATTGCGTCGAATCTTACGCTTTGGATTTTTCTTGTTAGCAGCGCTTTGGGCGGTACTAATTTTAGGTTTAAATATTGGAATTCCAAATGATAGCTCTACCTTAAATGTAGTAAATATATTACTAGCTTTAATAATTATTCAGATAGCTCGTTTAATTGACTATTTTTTTGGCAGGATGGTTAATAGTTATTACAAGGATTTAGAAGGAGAGGAACAGCTTGATTTAGATGATTATGTTGAAGCACATCCCGAAAGATTGGCAAGTAAGACCCTGCAATATGCCATTTATACCTTTGCAGTAATATTAATTCTTAAGAATTTCGAGATAGATTACGAACTATTTTCCTTTGATGCTGGAGAGAATACTTTTTATTTTAGAATCTCTAGTATTTTTAGTGCGATACTTATTTTATTAGTAGCGCGCTTACTCGTATGGGGATTAACACAAGTCTTGTTAAGTTCTTATTATCGAACTAGAAAGGTTGATGTCGGCTCTCAGTATGCAGTTAATCAATTAGTTTCTTATGTTATCTATATTATTGCCTTTGTGATGGCATTAGATAACATGGGGGTACAAATGACCGTGTTATGGGGAGGGCTTGCTGCTTTATTGGTCGGTGTTGGACTCGGATTACAACAAACATTTAATGATTTATTTTCTGGTATCTTATTGCTCTTTGAACGAACAGTAGAAGTAGGAGATATGGTAGAAATAGATGGAGCAATAGGAAAGGTTAAAAAAATTGGTCTACGAACTTCTTTAGTCGAATCTAGAGATAATGTAACGATGATTATTCCCAATTCTAAATTGGTGATGGATAACATTATCAATTGGACACATTATGATTCTAAAGTTCGATTCAAAGTAGTTGTTGGAGTTGCTTATGGTTCTGATACGGCTTTAGTAAAATCCTTATTATTACAAGCAATAGAATCAACGAGGGTGCTAAAAAGACCTGCACCTTTTGTTAGATTTGTCGATTTTGGTAATTCTTCGCTCGATTTTGAATTGTTATTTTACTCTAGAAATTTTGTAGGTATAAACGATGTGAAGAGTGATATTCGCTTTGAAATTGATAGATTGTTTAGAGAAAATAATGTAGAAATTCCATTTCCTCAAACAGATGTTTGGATAAGAGGTAAAGAGGCGAATTGATTACTAATTATTGTTATACGTAATGAAAGAAGTCTAATAATAATCAACAATATTTCCAAAAACAAAAGCGACTATTTGTATACACAAATAGTCGCTTTTGTTTTTGGAAAGAAGTGGATTGTATCCTATTCCACTTTAGCATCTTCAGATTCCTTAGAAGTTTCAGTCTCGGCAGTTTCCGTTACTACTTCCGTAGTAGTTTCTACGGCCTCGGCGGAAGACTCCGTTGAAGGTTCTGCTGTTGCTACTTTCTCAGCAGGTTTTTCAGCTTTCACTTCTGCTGTTTCAGCCTTTACTTCTGGTGCGACTTCTTCCTTTTTAGGTTCATTCTCCTTCATTCGTTGAATTTGATTGACTAATAAGGCAGACTTCATCGTGAAATCATCATGGTATTCATTGAATTCTTGATAAACCATGAACATTCTAGCGGCATCCCAAGCAGCCGTTCTAGGCTTTAATTGACGAGCAGCGATAGGGTGAATCCAATATTTTAAATTATTAGACTTTAAATTACCATCCTGCTGGTCGAAACGGGTATTGGTAGCAATACCTAATTTATTCAAAGAAAATAAATAATTAAATTCTTTGTTTAAGGCTTTCTGCAAATCAAATACCCGCATACCTCGGAAAATAACACCTGATTTTTCGCAAAGGAAAATATCTCGCTTACCATCGAAAGTAACAATATTACGAATATTGTACTTACGGAAATTCTTACCAAAAAAACTTTTAATAAATCGTCGAGTAGGACGAATTTGATTAAAAGCACGGTTTAAAGAAAATTCATCTAAGGCAAAATCTTCTTTAAAAGGTTTTTTTCTTCTTGTTCTCAGATTGACTACTTGTTTAGAGCGACCAATCGTATGACCTAGTTCATTCACTTTAGAGTTAACCCATACGACATCCAAATCTGCGTTGATAGATAAACTTTCAACGAAGATTCTGTTGGTAGACGGATCAAAAACTAATAGGGCAATATCGCTAATAGCGAAAAAGTTAGCGTAACCACCGTATATATTCCCGAATTTCAACTCTAAAAAGGCAATGTTGTCTCTCATGGTTTTATTTTATAGCAAAACGATGGGAAGCATTTTTGTTAGATAGCTTCAGTGTTTTTATTAGTATATATATATAATGACGAAAAATACTTCAAAAGAAGACAGGTTTCTGTACGATTTTTAGATAGGAAATGTTCAAGAAAATGGAGGTTTTCTGAAATGATTACTACTTAATCGGCTGAATTTCTTCCTTTTTTGCATCTAACTTATTAAAAACTGTTTTTATTTGGAACTTCTTTTTGTTCTGTATTGTTCACACAATAACCTTAAAATCAAGTTCTATTTAAAAACATTTTTGAATTGATTAGGTTGCAAAGTTAATAATGAATTATTAATTTTGCGGGAGTTTCCTAAAAAATATTATGAATTATACGAATCGTCATCATCATTATCACCATTTAACTACCCACAAAGGTAGGTGATTTTGTCGTGTTTTTAATATACTATTAAAAGGAAAAGCGGCTTATCATTTGCTTATGATAAGCCGCTTTTTTATTGGGAAAATACTTTTTTTCATGACGATGAAAATAATTTTTTATCAATACCTAATTCTACATTGAGGACGCTAGATTTTGATAGCTTTTGACATTAGGTAACGACAAAAAAATAAGTAATGCGTTTTTCAAATGATTTCTTTTTTCAATGGGTTGAAAACCTATGGAAAAAAGAATCAATTGAAAAACACAAATGCATTAGTTATTTTTTTGTTAATACTAGGCAAGCAGTAGATTGGATAGAATGTTTTAGAGGGAGTGAATTTGATTTATTTTTTCATAAAAAATAAATCAAATTCACTCCCTTTAAAAAACTTATCTACCATTCCGCATACTTGCGGAATTTACCTGTTCTTTTAGATAGAAAAAAAACTAGACTTTCTTAAAGTCTTGATGTAGATAGAACTAATTACCATTTTAATGAATTTATTGAGGATTGCTATTCAAAAATCAGGTCGCTTAAGTGATAAATCTAAATCTTTGTTAAAGGAATGTGGAATTATTATTCCAGAAAGTAAAAGAACACTTAAAGTAAAGGCACTGAATTACGATGTAGAAATTTTATTGCTTAGAGATGATGACATTCCACAGTATGTTCAAGATGGTATAGCTGATCTAGGAATTTTGGGGCAAAATGAAGTAGAAGAAAAAGATAAAAATGTAGATACCATCAAAGAACTAGGATTTTCTAAATGTCGCCTTTGTCTAGCCATTCCTAAAAAAATGGTTGCTACTTATGATATAGAAGGAATAAACTGGTTTCAGGGTAAAAGTATTGCCACTTCCTATCCTAATGTCCTCCGCAAGTGCTTAGAGAAAAGACAGATTAAGGCGGATATACACGAAATTGGAGGCTCTGTAGAAATTGCTCCTACCATTGGTTTAACGGATGGTATTTTTGATATAGTGAGTACAGGGGCTACTTTATTGAATAATGGGCTGGAAGAGGTGGAAACGCTCATGAATTCCCAAGCAGTTTTGATTGCCAATAAAAATTTAAGCGTAGATAAACAAAATAAATTAGAAGATTTAATATTTCGAATTGAGGCGGTTATGAATGCAAGAGGTAAAAAGTATGTCATGCTAAATGCCCCGAATGATGAACGATTACAAAAAATTGTTGCGCTTTTACCTTCTCATGAAAGCCCTACTATCATGGCATTAGAAGATAAGCAATGGAAAGCGATTCATACGGTTATGACTGAACATGATTTTTGGAAAATCGTTCGTCAGCTTGAAAAACTAGGGGCAAGAGGTATATTGACAACAAATATTGAGAAGATAAGTCCACAAGAAATGGCCTAATTAGAGTTGTTTATTTGTTTACACTGTTTATTTGTTTAATGGGCTGCATATCAGCTACTGAAAAAATAAATTCCGCTTTTAGATTTTTGAAATGAGTTTTATTGTAACTGTACAGAATAGATAGCAGAGAAGTGAGATTAGATTCTATAGCTTATTCTATTAAATTTAGCACGATTTTATCTCTATCCTCGCTTCTCTGCTCTCTATTCTTAATAGGTACGTTTTAATTATTTCACGAATTTCTAAATTTAGCCTTTGTTATAAAAGAAAATAATTTTACTTTTGTGCTCGCATAAAATGCCGTCGTAGCTCAGTTGGTTAGAGCGCTGGTTTGTGGATCCAGAGGTCAAGGGTTCGAATCTCTTCGATGGTACTTTTAAGGGCATTGTTGTATTACAATGCCCTTTTTTTATTTTT
>Ga0115031_1004358_pt1 | contig 10469 bp, 15 predicted proteins | sample Maine_Asex4_meta_FD_87301 | JGI IMG/M metagenome (GOLD analysis project Ga0115031, IMG submission 87301) | Marine algal microbial communities from Maine, USA - Maine_Asex4_metaG | ecosystem: Host-associated > Algae > Red algae > Unclassified | place: Maine, USA | collected 2015-01-05 | reverse complement strand
GACGGGGGGCACCGCCGTCGGGGGGAAGGCGGGGGGGGGGACCGCCGCGCCGGCGGGACACGCCCGCGGATCCGTGCCCGCAACGGCAGCCGGCACCGTCGTCTGGCGCGTCGGCGCGAGCGGCCGCTGCGACCGCGCCAGCGGCCATGCAGCTGCCTGTCGTTGCCGCAGACGGTAAACAGACCGTCACCTTGACGGTACAGGACGGGGTGGGCGGGACCCGTGCCGCGGGAGGGCGCGGGATAGGGCACCGTATGGACAAGTCGGCGTCGGTCGCCCCCTGCGGCCGCGCGGCAACGGCGGCGCGGGCGCTTCGCCGAGGCGCCCGCAACGTCAGGCGCGCGCAGCGCGTCCCAAGGGCGCGCGGCGGGCCCGCCGGGCGGCCACGCGCGCGCGGGCGGGCTGGTCGTGACACACGAGCGCCAATGACAGCGGCCGGCGTCGGGGGGGGGGCGCCCAGAGCCGCCGCGCGGGAGTGAGGCGCAGCCGCTGGGGTTTGCTCACTCGCAACGTGCGCGGCACGTTGGCGACGGGGGGGGGGGTCGTTTCTCCCCATGCGTCGGACCTGTCCCCTCAGGCGTCCGTCGCGCACACACGCACGCGGCGCGCATCCACCGGCGGGCGCGGGGGGGTCGGTTGGCCGCGGCTTCCCCCCACCGACGCCAGACGAGGTGTGTTGTTCCCGCCGCTGAACACCGCCTCGGACGCGGGCGTTCGCGGGCTGCTGCCAGTGCCTCTGTAACTCCACAGCAGCCGCCGAAAACAGTAGTGTGTCACCCATCCGAGATCCACAGGCCAGAGGTGGGCCCGATGGATGTCCGTGACGCGCGACGCGGGGGGGTGGACGCCCCCCAACCGCGCGTCGCTCAGACCCACATACGTGTGGCGCTGCGCGTGCGCGGCCAGTGGGTCGGGCCTGGAGCGTAGCATTGTCAGGGGCCCGCGCGGGGCCCATCAGTGCCCCAACACGATTGGTCCACTCGCGTGGTCGCCTCGGGCGGGCGCTGCTGCGCGCGCGCCATAGGGCAGTGGCATAGGACGTTTGGTCGGACATACGTTTGCGGCACCGTGTCAGGATTGATGGTCGCTGTCTGCAAAAGATCGTCACTGTAATGATCGACTGCACATTTCAGAATTACGTCCCCCACCATCACTCCAGCATCAGATTCCTCCAACGCCTCTGAGTTGGTCGACCTGCCCCACCTTCCGACCAACAGTCGAGGCGATCACATGCCCTTGGAATCCACAAATATCTCTATATTGCACTCGGCAGTCGGAATGAAGATTCTCTTGAAGGGGGGCACAATTGCAGTTCCGTACATACTTTGAGGAGGTTCCTATTTTGCTGTGGCTCCTTAATTTTGCGAGGTTTCCAGACCGGGCACAGCGGCTCACGAATCAGTGGCGAGCCGCGGGGCACGCGCCGCGCGCACGGCGTAGCCACGCCTGAAAATGCATCCCATGCATTAATGCCTGTGGCTTCCACGCGTGTTCAACCCCGCGGAACGGGGCCTCAAAGAGGCCAAATGACACCTTTTTTTATACAGGAAGGTCGCTCAACTCCTCAGCTTCAAAACTACGTGCTTTATTCCTGGTTATGGGCACCAGGTCCCTGCATTGTGGTACGTGCACACATACAGCACATCGACTTCGGGGACAATCTGGGCGCACTTGAGGCTGTACTGATCAGGGTGTGGAGTTTGGTGACCTGGCCTCCTCTGCGCCACTGCTTAATAGACCTTGACGAGCCCTGTAGCCAAGTTTTTGTCGAATGCAGCGCTTTTGAAGCGCTGGTGGACAGCACAACTCGTGAAGCGCCGGTGCCGTACGGACACGATTTCGACGAACAGGTCAAATGTGGTCTGGGGGGCTTGCAGCCACTGGGCCAGTTGCTGCGTGCAGGCCCCCCAGATGAAATGTTGGCTTACAACCAGTTTTCCGGAGATGGAAATTGGACGCAACGCTTCACGACGGGCACGTGAGGAAGCGCGACTCCCGCTCTCCTCAGACAAAAGATACCATTCTTTCTTATGATATTAATTGCAAGCCCCATACCTTCTTTGTGGAAGAGTTTGAAGTCCTGTGATGGAGTTCCGACTCTTTGACGACGTTTTTCCAGGAGGCTTTAAAAGATTAGATGTGCCTTCAGTCAAGACCCAGTGTATCGGCTCTTCTAGGTCGCGGTGGCAGAGGCAGCGTCCCACTCGGTTCTCGTTTTATATACGATCTACCATTGGTCAATTCAAACATTGTCAGCGTCAGCTCCGAAAGCACCTCTCTTTTTCTCGTACAGTCTGTATCAGTTATTGTGTGACCTGGTTTTTCACGCCCGTGGCAATACCCGGTCACAATCGATCGCACAGGGGGGTACTATCTCAATATTTTATTTGAATCGATTGGCCTGTTAACAGTTACTCGACCGACTGTTGACCCCCAGTTCACCGTACCCTCGTCCTCCATAGAGCCTACCTTTGCCGATTACAATCGCAACGTGCGGGACCTGACGTACCACCACCCCAAATTGCCAGACCGGTTGACGCACGTGCTTGCATTTGCATCCATCCCCCTCGCCACGATCCAGGGGCATTATCGGGAGGCTCGGCGTGAGCTGTGGCGGCCTTTTCAGGAGTTGACGGGACCTGGGCGTCCCTTGCAAGGCGTTTTGCCCGCGCTCCCGACTGAGCTGGCCTCACCGCAGCCGTGCCGGTGAAGTTGAGCTGACTTGGGGGGGAGCGGGGACGGGAGGAGTTCTGTGTGATGCGTGTCTTTCCCTTATCAAACTGTGCCTCGTGTTTCTCTTCTTTTGTTTGCAGTTGCCAAGTCAATGCATATCTCAGGGGCTCGTAGCACGTCGGTCAAGCAAGTGTGTTGGGTGCCGACGCTTTGGGGATGAGAGGAACCAGGGTTTGATGCAGCGTGGTGGCTCAGAGAGACTGACGATGCGGCTTCCAACAGCTCTGAGACAGCGCAACATGGCGCGGCGCACCGGCTGGTGCTCCCATCCTAGGCGACCCTCCTTTTTTGCAACAGGAAAACAGTCGGGATGAGGATGGAGTGAACCGCACACATCAAATTTTTCGTTGCTGGTCCTATTCGCTCCGTAGCGCGGTTTCTCAGAACGTACGCCTCATCTGTGACGCCCACTGGAGGTCCTCCGCTGCCATAACTCAGACGGACCATTCGAAATCTCGTGTCACACTTTGCTGAAAACGCAAACGGGCCGAGTCGCGTGATTGAACAGCTTCTTCCGGGTCGGGCAGGATCGCCGCTTGTCGCTGCAACACGTTTGCACATGAAGCCCCTGATTGTCTGAACGTGAAAAGAGAGGTCGACTGCGTTTTACCGGACTTCTGCCGGCGCGAGAAGTTCAATAATCTTGTATATCCCTGTACCCTGATTCTCATATCTGGGACAAGGATCTGATATAATCTCGCAATTCCTGTCGGACGGGATGGATATATCCCCCCTTCTCTTCTTCATAATGCATTTAGGATATGCGTCATCGGCTCGTATCGGAAGCGGATACGGTTATAATGCATGGATAGATTTCTCAGGGACATGTCCATGACAACCCCTGCGACGCACCCACGCGGTTGTCACCTGCCATAGACCTCTCCGCCGCGTACCTCGGGCTGGAGGTGACATCGGCGCCGGCGGCACACTACCGTAGTGCTGCCCTGCGGTTTGACGCTGTGTTAATAAGGCGGCGGTCGGAAGCGGTCTGTGGCCGGTGGCGGAAGCGCAGCGTGCGATTGACCGACAGAAGCTCTTTGTGACTGTCTGCTGTTGTCGCACCCTCAGCGGTCCTCAAGGCCCGGGCCACAGCCAAGAACGCCTTGCCAGTTTTCGTCGTTCTTTGCTTGTGCCACAGACGTTGCAACTACCGGCCATCCATCTCTGTTGTGTCCATGCGTGTGCGGGGCTTGTGGGCAGTGCCTTCGTCTGTGTGGGAGTTGTGTTCGTAATTTTGTCTCTGGCGGGTGCTAGACGAGCTGTGGGGCTCATGTTGTGTGCGACATCACGCTCGAACGCTGTGCTCCAACAGCGACTGACCTGCACAGTTTACATGACAACGTTTCTCGCCAATTAATGCTACTTGTTGTCGTTCCTTTCATTTTCTCTGTCAGAGAGTCCTGCAGGAGATGCCTCACTCTGTGTCACCTTGCAGTGTCGCTTGGCACATTGCCAAGCGTGCAATGCTACTACTGCGACACTGAGTTTCGGACCAGGTACCAACGGCGGCAACACACAACAGCTCGTCACTCGCAGCAGCTGAAGCGCGATGCTCAAGGACTCCATTGAGAAGGTGCGCCCGAGGAGGACCTCGGGGACAGCGTGGATGCCACACTCCGGCAAAAATCAAGCCGATGGTCCTCCCGTCGATCAAGCAGAGGCCGACGCGCTTCAACACCGCCAAGCTACAGGTTGTCCGCAAATTATTGTTGTCGAAGGGCGGCAGGGGCATGTCGCAGTTCGCGCGCGCCGACTACTGGCGCCTACAGCAGCAGCTAGAGCGTGCCGCAGGTCCGCTGGGGCCCTGGGGCTTGCAAGAGCTCAAGGCCTTCGGGAAGACGGTTCTATCGCCCTCCTCAGTCTCCAGGGCTTTGTCTTTCGAGCAGGACCGGTGATTGTACGAGATGGGATGAAGTGAGACGCGCATCCACTTGGGCGGGGAGACTCACGACTTCCACTGGCGGGACCCACTGGATGTCATGGTCAAGTTGCTGCAGATGGACAGCGAAGTGCGGGTTTTTGGTGAGCCCAAGTTTTCGCCGGCTGGTGAGCGCTTGGGCAGCGAGACGTTGATCAGCTACCTCCTTCTGGACGAGTAAGCGGAACTCATGTCGCGGAACACGCCCATCCGTGGCGAGAAGCCGCTACGCTTCATGCCTTTTATGGCTGGCACACAGACATTAGCGGACGGCTTTCTTGTATCTTGGAACGGTGGTATGCGTGTCGGCTCTGTCATCTGGCGCATGTGTCTTCGTACATTTCTTCCCTCTGCATCTAGTCACAGACCAGCAGACTACGTGTACCTCATCAGGGTGCGCTTCGTGAGCATTCGCAGTGGGCGCACCGGCTGCATGACGATTGGGTACTTTCCTTTTATCAAAGCCAGGCATGGGAAGGGCAAAATGGCGGAGCGCATCTTGCGCGTGATGCGCGACGAGCTACTCCCGCGATGCATTGCAGTCACTTTTGACAGCTTTTCCGTCGTCAGTCGCAATGGCTTTCCAGTGAGACTGGCGCGGCACGGTCAGATGCAGGCGGTGCCGCACATTGTCCTCTACGCTGCATATCAGCCCGAGGAGCGGCATGTGTTACGACTCAGGCTCAGTGGATATCTCTACTTGTGTTCGTCTTGCATGGCATCCAAGTCGACCTCCGGGGCCGACCACACGGCTTGGAAGGCGCGCGCTGTGCATATCAACCTTCAGAAGCAGCTAAAGATCTCGCTACTGTACGAGGCTGGCACGGGGGGCGCACGCATGAGACAACTTTCGAAGGAGCTGTCGGCGCTGGAGTTGGTCCCCGAGCTTGCGTCTGTACACGGCCTGTCTTCCGGCAGGTGCGCGCTGTACCAGGTATTTTGTTTCGACTTTCTATACGTACTTTCTGCGCGATCGTTTGAGTCACTCGTGGTGTGGTGATGTCAGCAGCGAGTTAGAGGGGTCTACGAGGGGGTTGACTACAACCCGCCACCGCGTATGGCCTGCTGCTGACTTTCTTGTTCTGCACGTGCTCGCTTGCGTGGCTCTTATCGAACTGGCGCATGATTTCTGGGCGTGCAGGTGATGAAGCTGGGTGTTCTTCGTGTCCTCGCCACAGAGATTCCCGAGCTTCTTACTATGCTGTGCGCAAAACGGCTGGAATGATTCGGGTTTGTGGAGAGAAAATACTCCGCGGCAACATCACTGAAGCGGACACGTCTGTGAAGGGGATGCTGATGAAGCTTTGCTAGGCTGTAAACTGTCACATCATCAAGCAGGTCACCACGTTCAAGGTGCAGCTCCTGCGTGCACAGCAGGCGGTGGAGTGTATCTTTGCGGAAGATGCCGAAGAGGCAGACCTCGAGGACGCCTCTAAAGGGGGAGGAGAACGGGATCCAAGATGCAGTTCGGCATCATGACAAGCGACAGGCGAGGAGCATGCCAACGGGGCGCTGGTGCTCCTAGGGGTGGCGCAGGAGTTGCTAATCCTAGAGAAATGGCCTGAAGGTGACCGCAGCAGCGCCTGCAACCGCAACGACAGTGGCAACAGGGTCGGAGGCGGCCACAACGGCGGAAGCGGCGGCGGCGGCGATAGCGACCGAGGGCCCATTGGCGGGGACGGCGACTGCGACTGTGACAGCTCTGTCAGGGCCACGTCTGACGCCATCACATCCCAATCTAAGCGCATTCCTGTGCGCGGCCACTGTGCGCTGGTGCGTGACGTGGCCAAGCTTCACTTCGGAAGGCTGCAGGCGCTTCCGCAGCTGCTATGTCTGGATCTGTCGGCCATCGACACTGTGTGCAACTCTGACGACATTTGCGTTTCATTCGAGTGGAAGGCGTCCCCGACGAAGAAGGAGCGGATGCAGCAGGCTTGTGCGATGGACCTGTTGTGGGGCGGCGCATGGTTTGACCACGTCCGCTGAATCGACGCCGACGATGTACTGTGCGACCTCCTTGTGCGTCTTGTGCTGTGCGCCAAGGCAGGCACTGCGTACCACGCGGTGGTCGTACATCAGGTGGTGGCATTAGAGGCGCGAAAGAACTGCCTCCTCTCGTCTAGAGGCTGCGAGAGACTTAAGTGGCTGATGGACGAGGGCACGGGATTCCCCGCACAAGAGGTGCTCATGCTCATCGGTTTTTAGCGGTTCGATCACATCGTGCCCGACTTCGAGGACCTTTGTGAGCGGCACGGCGTGTTCGCGACGCCAGGAAGCATCTCCGACACTCCTGGCGAGCCCACGTTGCAGCGGCCCTTTACAAATATCTGGTGCCTTTTGACTGGGAGCCTGTCCTTCGAGTGGAGTCGACAAGCAATTGTGTCTCTGTTGTCATGGCCGGATGGCTTCTTGATTCTCTACGCTCATTGAACTTACATACGTAAATGGCCTCACGAATGCTACAGAGCGGGCTCTTCCCGAGGCATGTCCTTGTGGCGGTAAGGCTCAAGTACAGATCGCCGTTGTCGTGCCCTGAAACCTGGGCTCCATGTGCGCTACCATCTCTACGCGCCGGCCGACTGCATGCGCCAATAGATTCAATTATTGTCTGCCACTGCTCTGCCTGACGCCTGAGACGAATTTTGTTCCAACAGTGTCGTGGGAGGTGGTGTGCTAGACAGGCGGAAGGGACGTGGACGACTGCAAGGGGGAACGCGGTGAAGTGAGTCAGGCGGAAAAGCGGCGGTGTGCGAGAGCATCATGAAGAAGGCGACGAGTATGCGCACGAAATATCGGTGGAGGAGGTGTGCACATGTCTGCAGAAGTGGCGTTATCGCCGCCCCTACGCCCCTCTTACCCTCATCTACATGCACGTCCAGACGACATTTCTGCTTCTGAAGAAGTGACGGCGCCACCTTCTCACGTAATCAACCGCCAGCGCTGGCTAGAACCATCCAATAATTACTTTCACTCTGCCGCTGTCCCACCTCTCTATCGCCCTTCGCTCAGCTGCTGTCGCGCTCACACCAAGCACCGCCCATCTGATCGCGGCGTAGATAGAGTCTTCGTCACATGCCGACCGCAAAAATGGCGGGGGGGCACCCAGTGCCAGCCAGTCAGCCATGCATAAGCGGCTAACCACGAGCTCCAGCAACTCCACTGATAGGTCCGTCAGGGACTCTGTGGGACGCCGCATATACATCGGAGACCACATACGGCGACGTTTGGCGTGGCCGTGAACAGCTAACGGAAGTGGTCGGCAGTTGCAGTGGACAACGCCGGGGCCACCGACGTGGATGGGAGGGCAGTCGAGACCAACCAGGCGGCGCTCACGTGGGCGACTTGCGATTCAATTTCGAGCACCGACCGGACCACCTTCAGAGGGTGCATTTTTCTCTTCGTGCCCGTCGTTTGCGCAGCTACTGAAGTCCCACCCAGAGTAGGGGCGCCACGCACGCCGCGCGACGTTACACGCGTCAACCCCGGCCGCTCCGGCGTCACGACCTTCTTCGCAGATGACATGCTGCTTGGATCCCGATGGTTCTGGCGCGCCACCTGCCCGTCACTGTCGTAGTTAAACCGCGGTACGAATGGCGCGTGGCCCAAACCGCGACATCAGAGCCCGGGAGCACGAGCTAGCCACGTGAGAGCACGAGCAGCAAGCACATTCCTCGACGACTAAGAAAGGGGGGAAGTTTTTGAGTCAAGTGATGCTGCCTGCCAGCGTCGAGTCCACCAAACAGAGACATGAGGACGAGGCAAAGTGCTGGAATAGGCACTTTCGGTCAGAGGCGGCCAGTAGGCCATTGTTGTGACCGCGCAAGAGGGGGCAGCGGCCGACGCAGTGCAGCCCGTGACGGTTCGGCCATCCTCAGCGAGGTTGGCCCCAGTGGAGAAGTGAGGAAGTGGAGTGGTGTCGGCCAAGCCGAGCAAGACGAGGCAGGTCAGGGATTTCTTGCCGACCGCCACTTGTCAGACGAAGAAGAGGTCGTGGCCGAAGTGCGGTCACTTGGTGGTCACAGTGGTTTGGTGGAGTCCCGGCGGTCGTGGTGGTGTCGTGGAGACATCGCGGTCGTGGTGGCGCGGTGGAGACTCGTCGGTCGCGGCCGAAGGAGCTGAGTGCCAAGACAGACCGAGAGAACCGAAGCAGCATCAGTCTGATTCTTACCCTTGCAAGTTTTGAAACAGTCGCCTTCAAGCTTAGGGGAAGAGCTTTTCTTGTTCAACTAGGCTCTGGCACAGCTGATTGGACCGCTGGAGTGCGTTGGTCGGTAACATCAGTGGCGCTTTACTTCAGAAGGCGCAGTATTTTTGTGCAGTGCCGAACGCAGCCTGAGGCTAGAAGCGCCAACCGCCCGTCAAGAATATTGACGGACGGTCTGACCGGTGGGCACAGGTGTCTGATGATGCGGGCGACCGCCATCACGACAGCCCTGTGGTCAGGCCGAGCCATTGCTGTGCGCATCTTGCCGCCGAGAATCGGCCGAAACACAGAAAGAGCGCGCTTCAGAGCAGCTACGTTGTTTTCGATGGCACTTCTAGCCCAGAAAGCCTTTTGTGTGGTGCATCAATCTGACATAACATGTGGTAGCCAATGGATGATCCAATTTGACGGCCTCTGCCAATGGAGGGCTAGAAGAGCTCTAAGAGCCGATCCACAGTGCATGAACTCGGCGTGCGACAAGGCGAGGCGTGGCTAGGGGTGTCCAATAGGGTTGCGATGCCAAACCGGTTAACTAGTTCTCGTTATAGCCCATTTTCGATTCTAAACCGACTCACAATTACCGGTAAAAGAAACTCGACAAGTTCTCAATGACTGCTTTGTATAATAGATCAATTCGAAATTTGCGCAGTATTCAATGAACACACATCTCACCTAGCGCTTTTCGCGCACTTCGCAATAGCACTTCGCGGACTGCGCCACAGAGAGGGCGAGCTGGCGCTGCAGAAGCAGAGGGAAGACTCCAGTGCCACAATGTCTCATGAGCCATCGAGACATCTCCAGTAGGTATTGCCCAGGCCCTGGAGGCAAGTACTCGTCGATTAAGTCCCTGCTCGCAGGTACAGAACAAGTTTAGGTACTGCTTGGTACAGTATCCATCTGGCCTACCAAGGCCTTCTGTGAATGATGGAGAACTGCGTACTGCTCGGTGTCTTCGTGAGAGAGGGCTATCTTCGTAAGGACCATCGCGAAGCCGAAGCATTAGCCACATTCTACTTCTTCTCTTGCCAAATGGAGCGACCGTTTTCTCCACTCCGGAAGTCCCTTTCTGATGCTCTCCTTATCTGGTTGCTCTGACTTCACCCGTAGAGGTAGACGGAGGACGTGAGAGTAACGGGCCGGGCTCTGTACGAGCTCGGTTGTTGCTGCATTAGTCCAGGGCCCTTCACATGCCATCGACCTCAGCACTGTTGACCCAGGAGCATTCCTCGGTGGATCTTTGGATGAACATGGTCAAGGATTTTTTAATACTGAAGGTGTATTCTCACCTTTCCAAAGACGCGCATAAGCTGGGAAATTTCCGGGAGCTCGATCAAATCGGATGACCCGTTTTATTTGCCTCTGAACTAGTTCGTGATCAGACTCTGTTTTCGTCCCGGTTTAATCAATTTCAACCGATTACAATTCCCTGGACTTTAGTCTAGGGTGCTTTTTCACACCCACACGTCGAAAAAAAAGTCCTTTTTTCTAGTACACGTTGCGGGAGTACTTAAAAAACGTTTTTGGCGGTCCGTTTGGCTCCCTACGCCGTTGGAGGACGTCCCCCGGCGCTTTCTTGACTATGGGAACATGCGCCGGGGCTGCCCGCATCTTTCT
>Ga0115031_1004357_pt1 | contig 10470 bp, 9 predicted proteins | sample Maine_Asex4_meta_FD_87301 | JGI IMG/M metagenome (GOLD analysis project Ga0115031, IMG submission 87301) | Marine algal microbial communities from Maine, USA - Maine_Asex4_metaG | ecosystem: Host-associated > Algae > Red algae > Unclassified | place: Maine, USA | collected 2015-01-05 | reverse complement strand
GGGGGGCACCTGCACGTGCGTCGCCCAGAGCGACTCGCCGCCAGGACCGCGACGGCAGGAAGTGGTTGCCGGCACCCCGCCCGCTGCACCAACCCACTGGCCGATGCAAGCGGGGCGTGGTCAAGCAGGCAACCGAAAAGATCTGCCCCGCCGCCCGCTCGAGGTTCAGAAACCGCGCCGCAGAGCGCTTCCGAAATCCCAGCGCCGCCGGACCGCTGCACACGCTTGAGGCCCCCCGCAAGGGCCCGGCGATGCGACGAGGAACGCACGGGGAAGCGTTTGTGGTCGGCGAGACCGCGCGGCAGAGCACCTCATACACCCTCGCGCTGCCGTCGATGCCGTCGGCTAGACCAGAGCTGTCACCATGAACTGTGGAGCATTCAGGCAGTGTGAGCGATGGTGGGTGCCACATTCTTTAGTGATCCCCGGAAGGGGTAATGAGCCCCGGTTTTCGCCATCAAAATTTGTGATCGCATGTTGCACAGCCCAATGACAGGCAATCATTACACTGCCAATCAGACTGGACGCGAACGGGCGGTTTTTGAGCGCTCCACAAAGCATTGAAGAAGAGCCTCCCGCAACGACATGCCCCGTTTCTGCGGCGCACGTACTAATACCGAGAGCGTACGGAATCTCTCGCAAAAAGCTGCCTGCGAGCACGCCTCACCAAGCAGCTGTGATTTGTGACGTGTTTGATCTGTGTAAAAGTGTGGGCCACTTCAACTCTTTAAGTCGTAGTGTGCTACAAGATCCCTCTCATTGGATACCTTCCATGAGATTTCCGTGTGTCCATTGGCTGACCTCATTTTGTCAGCAAGGCAGCCTGCTGATATTGCGCACTGACGTTTTGTGGGTGACGTCTTGTGAGTCTGACATACAAAGCGCACGGAAAAACAATATTGTGGGACGGCACCGCAAGCTCGCACAAGGCGATTAAGAACTTTCGATTAACGCCGCATATTGCTCTGACGCCAGATTCAGGATCGCAGCTCAGTGCTTATAATGGAATCACAGTGTTGAAATTGATACAAACCTCTGCGGGCCGACAAAGTGTGACGTTACTTGACCGGTCTGGCAAAGGACACCGCCGCCGTCGCGAGTCGGCGCTGGTCGCGTTGGCCTGCACCCCTCCCCCCGCGACGATCCATCTGCCGCCATCCGCTCCGTCTCCCTTGTTTTTTGGTCCTTGGTTACCATCCGTCCTACATGCCGCGTGGAGCGGCCACACCCAACGTCGGTCCTCCGTGGCAGCCGCTGCTGGCGTTTCGACCCGCGCCCCACGAGCCAAAGCTTTTTTGCTCCACCCTCTCTGGTAACGTTCTTTGTCCCCCCCGCCCCTCCTCGTCTTCCGCCTCCCCACGGCATCGAACCATGGGCCGCGTCGTCCGTGGACCCGTGGCCCGTCGCGCGCGAGCAGCGGCGCTGGCAGCGTCACCACGGCCGGGCCCAGAGGAGGCCATTATGGTGGTCGTCGGCGCGCCCGGCGGGGGGCTGTATGCCCTCGAGCCCCTGGGGGGTGACCCGCCGCCGTCGGCACCGCGGATGGGTGGCCAAGCCGACGGCGGTTGTAGCGGGGACGCTCCGCGTGATGGCAGTGGTGGGGCTGGTGACGGTGGGGGAGGCGGGGGGAGGGGCGATGTTGTTGGTGATGGCTGCGGTGCCGACGAGGTCGCGGACGGCGACGCCGTAGCGGGCGGCGACGCCGTAGCGGGCGGCGTTGCGGTAGCGGGCGGCGAGACGGTTGTGCCACCGCCCCACTCGGCTGCCGTCCCCCCTCCTCCCCCCCCCGCCACCGCCCCGACCACCGCCGAGCTGTACCGGCTGCCCCGGCGCCTGGTCGGCGTCGTCTACACCCGCCCCGGCCGCCACGTCATTGCGCGGCGCTATCCAGAGGCCGACGACGCGGGAGGGGGCGGCGGCAAGGTTGTTGGCGAGGTCGTTGCCGCCCTCCTCGACGAGCACGTTGATGACCTTCGGCGGGCGGGGTTGTGGCCTGTGGCGGCGGGTGGGCGGGGCGCGGACGGGGTGGCGACCGCGGGGGCGGTCGGCGCAGATGCGGCTGCTGGTGGGCGGGGCGGTGGGGGTGGGGGGGGGGGCGTCGACGCCGGGTGGGGGCTCCCAGACTCGGACTCGTGCGGAGATTCTGCAGAGGAGGCGGTGGTGCCCGCAGACGTCGCGGCCATCGTGGGTAGGAGCGCCCCTATGTGAGGGGCGTGGGGCGTAAACACGCCCTAATGGCGTCCTAACAGCGCCCTTCTGAAGGCTAGCGACGCCCCCTAAACGCCCTAAGTAGCACCCATAAACACTACTTTTTACAGTAGCACCCTATGATTCCGTGAGTCTTCTGTAATCGTAGCCACTAGATCCAATTGTCTATTTACCGATGGCAGTCTGGGGTCGCTACTGCTGAGTCCCCGTCTGTCTTTGTTTCCTTCACAATCAAGCCCAACCACCACCACGCCTACAACATCACCCTTCACCGTACAGGCGCTCTACTGCCGCAAGGTACCACACTACGTCAAAGACGCCTCGGCGTCGAGGGCCGCGGGGCGTTAACAGCACCCTAACAGCGCCCTAACAGCACCTTAATAACGCCCCTCAATAGCGCCCCGGGCGCTCTTCCCAACCCTAATCGTGGGGGCGGCCGGCGCGAGCATTGGATTGTAGCCGGACTTGCTGGTCTAGGCTTCTTCAAGTACTGCAGTCGCTTGACTGAAGAATAGCTCGGGCTTTTATCCAAGTTCGTTGTTGCGCTCTGCTAACCCCTCCTGTCTTACTTGCCGCTTCGGACGTCACCGAGGACCGACGCGGCTCTCTTTGCCGCATCCTCACCGGTCGAGACTCGTCAAACGTCCAAACAGTTCCATGACATGCGTGTTCGTGCCCGCCCTACAGACTGACACCTCGAGGGAGCTAACGTACCCATCGTGGATCGGTGACCGCACTGGGAGCTGCCCGTTGCCGTCCCTCGCTGTCACAGCGAGGGACGGCAACACTGACGGTCAGTGTTCCTGCCATCATGACCATGATGGTGGGGAACCTGGGGTCTGCAGCGAGGCACTTGTCATGCGTCACGGAAGACTCTGTATGGATTCTCCCGCAGTCCGCCCCATCCGCGTAAGATTGGCATTTACGGAACGTTGCGGTTCTGAATACCGTTTCCCAATTGGTATACTAATGTGCCAATTTCGTACCGATATATCGGTATATTAAGTTCCCTGATAACTCTAATTTTTGGGATGTGTATTTGAAGCACCCTTCGCGCTCGCACCCTCTCTCACAGACCACCACATGGCCCGACCGTACCAACTGCTCGCCTCTGCACTCCACCCAACCAACGCCACGACCTCGACCGTGCCTGACCTGGGTTTGCTTGGACCCGTCCCTTCGCCCCCACGCCAATGATTCTCTTGCATGCCACGGGTCTGTCAAGTGCCTCGCTCGTTGTGTGGCATCGGTCGAGTTCCTCCCAAGGTTAAATACTAACATAAACACCATACCAACATATACCGACCGTTGAGCGAAAGGCCGATACTAAATATCGATCGGAATACCGACCCGTACCAATTTTTTTTATTGACGAATTTTACCGATATGCCAACCTTTCTCCGCGAGCGCAGGCCCCGTGGTGTGTGGGAGGTCAACCAGTGGGGCACCAAGACGGCTCAGAAACGGAGTGAACGTGTCCGCATCAAGAGAGCGGATAAAGACGTGTCTCCTGCTCGGCTGCAGCCCCTTCCATCAGCGGCCCAGAAACCAGTGCCGGGGGCCTCCATCAAGCATACTCGCGGTGCCGCTCGGCACCGGAGCTCGGGAATTCTTGCTGGATTGAGCGCGTTCGATTGAACGGTCCCTTCCCAGCGCGGCGAAACGCGGGCACGTCACAGCTGTAGCAGCACAACTTTGCACGAGTCGCAGCTCTGAGTAGCCAGGTGACCATCATGGTCACTCCATGGGAGTGTCCGCACCTTGCGAAAGACCGCATGATGCGGTCTTTCGTAAGGAGCGGACACTCCGGTCGCATTACGAGGTTCAGCCGCATCTCACAAAGGGGGGGCCTGACCGACACAAGAGCGGGAAAAAAGACAGGCGGGAAGTCAGCCGTGGCTCACCCCCACCTGGAGGCCCCGTGCGGATTGTACAGACCGCCTACAAATAGGCCCCCGAACGGACAGCCCGTCAGGTCGGCAATGCCTCCATTCAATCATTGAATGGAGGAGCTCCATGATGGAGCCAACCAAGTTGGTTGGCTGGGAGCCCGCGGCAGCTGAATCACCAAGTCGACCCATGTCAGGCGACTCTGGGGCCGGCGCGACGCTGTTGTGCGAGGGTGGGGAATTCAGGGCGCACCGGCTCGCAGCTGTGTCAGGGGGCCATGCTTGCGAGTGTGCGCACCTCGTCTGCATTCCTGCCCTCCCGGTGCCTGCTTTTGGCCCGACCGAGAGAGCACGGGGGTCAACACCCAAAGACCCTGCGTCGAGAGCATGACAGATTCACGGTGCGGTCTGTTCAACGTCTGTTAAACGAACGTACGTATGTCGCCCTAACTCATGCGCCCGCCAGGCCGTGGCCACAAGACGAGGGGGCCCACCCGAGTTCGCGCCTGTCGACTTTTTGACTCAGTCAGGGGATGAGGCGACTGCCGTTGCTCCACGGCTCATGAGTGTGGTTGGCCGAGGTGCGTAGGCACGCCTCTCCGAGGCCCCATCATGTGGCCTTATGATGAAGGTGCCTCGTGAAAGCACAGTACGATCGAGTCTCAACTACAGTGCACCTACACTTGAAAGCCGAGGGGTGCTGACGACCGTGCACAGCGTAGCGGGTGTCGGCGCCGTTCTATACGCCAAGAAATTGTGTTCAGAATCCGAAACGCATAAGAGCTGAGCTGGTCCGACCGTGGGCTGACGACACGGACGCGCTGCGCCGACGCACGCAAGCACCCGTGGGTGCTTGGCCGACGCGCTGCCTCCCTCATCGGACGGCGCGCGACCTGTTCCATGGAACAAGACCGTGCGCACCTGCATTGCCCATACTCTTGGCCGCTGAGCGCCGTCGCCCCACTGCGCACGCGCTTTCCGCGTCCCCCGCCTCGGTTGTCCATCATGCCGCTCATCCCCAAGTCGTCCTCTCTACCCTCCCCGTGCCTTCCACGCCGCGGTCGTCTGCCGTCCCTGCCCATCACCCAGCCACCCCCCGGGGTGCATCCGGGGACCCTGCCAATGCCATCCATGCTCACGGCGGGCGGGACGGTCGCGCGTCTGGCGGGCCTGACGACACGGCCGCGGCAGCCGCCGCCCCCGTCGGCGGCCGCCGTGGCCCTGTCCCAGTGCTCGGCGCTGCGGAGTCCACGGCCCGCATCTTTCCCGGTGTCGACGGAAGCGGAAACGTCCGTCGCAACGGCGACGAGAGGGAGCTCACCCCCCGCTCGGCTTTACGGTCGGACACTGCTCGACGGCGTACCTGCTTGTTCTACTCCCGGCCCGGCCACCGCATGGCGGCTCCCACGTCCCACGGACTCGACGGCTGAGGCGACTAGCGCCACCCCGCACGACTCGTGGAAGGCCGTCGGCGAATGGGCTGCGCTGTCCCTCTCCCCCCAAGTAACAACCGACAGCCGCGCGGCGCGCGACCCGGCCGGCCTCTTTGGGGTCGACTCGTCGGGATCCTCCCCCTCCCTCTCGGGGCACCGACGCCCGCCGGAATACGTCGTCATTGAGCACCCGCTGTCAGACGCGGGCGTAGCCGGCCATGTGCGCGGTGGCCGCCGCGGGCGCGGCGGCAGCGGCGGCCCAGCACCCCGCCGCACATATGGGTGCACCTACCCCGGCTGCAATTCCCAAGCGCGCTTCCGCTCCAATGCCAAGGCACACGCGCGGCTGCACACTGGCGAGCAGCCATACGTGTGCCAAGTGCGCGGGTGCGGCAAGCGCTTTCGGTGGGCCTCCTCCATGAGCTACCACCGCAAGCGCCACGCGTGGGCTGACGCCGAAGCGGCGGCGGCGGCGAATGAGGTGATGCAAGACGGGCTGGCGGGGGGGTACGGGAAGGACGGCCCGTGGGCGGGTGGGGATGGGCAAGGCACATGAAGGGTGGGCAAGTTGCACGCGGTCTGCTTGCATTTTTTGTTTGAGTTTGTGCCCCTACAGCCGTTCTATAAAAAATCCCGTACTCTAAGTGTTGCGGAAGTGTTCCAAATCGGCCACTGCGGGGTCGTAGAGGCTGATTCGGAACTCTTTTACAACAGTTGGAGTGCGGGATTTTTGAAAGAACGGCTGTAGTCTGTTCCAACAAGAACAAATCGTGAGACTGACAGGCATTCTCCCCTGTAGATCGGCGCTCTTTCACATGTGCCGTGGAGAGCATGGCACTTGGCAAGGCTACCTACATCTGCTGCGTGCTTGTTGCATCCTCTTGTTTGTGTGAATGGGTTCCGTGCGGACCGGGTTCCGTGCGGACCGACAGCAGTCCATCAACTGCGTACAAGTGGGGCAGAATTACATGCCCCAAGTGGAAAAGCACTTGCTGAAGAACTTGAGACGTCTACAGTATCGCCGAGCACTCTTCCACATGCTACTCCGTACCATGCCTCTCTTTCGCAGGAGGAGGTGTCCGATCCACTAACAGTCAACTCTGTGCACAAACGCCTTCCCTGCGCGCGTTGTTCCCAGTCGTCAAAAAGTGACTGCGCCTGTCCGGCGACCAGGGGCCACGCAGCATCAGCCACAACCACATGAAGTCGAGCCGCACGAGCCAGCCACGGACAGAACCACTGTCCGTTGCTTCGAGGCAGGCCAGCGCGAGATGTCAGCGCCATTCCGTTGAGAGCGGGCTGCCAGAGTACCAGCAAAATAGAGAACTGTACAGACAATCTCACCTGCTTCGGCGTCCTACGATTGCCGAGCGTCGTTCTCGTCCTCGTCGACCGACTTTGGCCACGTCACAATCAGCCGTCCTCGGCGTACCGCAACGGACCGCAACAACTTATTGACAAAGGTCAGTCTGCTCGCCTGCCACGAGGCTGCACTACTCCAGCCCACAGCGACCCATGTTTCCCGCTCTCATTTGCCCAGGGGCGGGACGCGCGTCGGCTTGACACAGCGGCGAGGCGTCCATCCATTGCTTTTTGGCCACCCCAAACTGTCAGTGACTGGATTCCCCGCACGAGCAGTCGTCTCTAATTTTTGCCCTCAAACCCGGCTCAGTAGGCCTGGCCGCGGGCGTCAGCCGTCCGCGGGCGGCGTCAAGCGAGTCGAAATGGAGAAAAGCAGAAGGGGCAGCACGTGAAGGCCATCCTCGAGTAAGGAGAACTACAGACGCAGGGCGAGCGTCGGCGCGTGTAACGCACCTCAGCCGTGAGTTCCGACTGTTGGAGGAAAAGTGGCAAGGATCTCACCGCGTTTCGACGTCGATGGTGCCACCCAGTTTTTCCGAGCACGGTGCCAAAGGAATGGTGCAGGTCATTCCTGCTTGCGTCCGTGTATTCCCGAGTTGTCTCTTTCAGGGGGCGTCCAAGCAACGTGCGGCTGCCATTGGGTTTGCATGGCGGAAAGAGCGCTGCGAGGGTCCCGACAGAGAGAGGCTGGCAGCCACACCCTACGACGCGTTGGACGAACCAGCAGAGTGCATGCCAGGTCACCAATCAATTTTCGGAACTGTGTGAGCCCAAGGGGCTCACGGTGAACTGACAGCCCCGTGACAAGGAGCGGCCCGCCAGGCGGGCCAATTGGACCACGTCTGTCATCGTCGTCATGCCGAGTCACATGTCGTGACATTCGCGGTGCCCGAGCGTGTCAAGCGACCCTACATTGCCATGCCTCCCCCAATGATTGATGGAATTGTGTAGTGTACGTGCTGACCGCTTGTCCTGCCGACTTGGATTGGGACATTCGCAACGGACTGACCTGGGACCAACCAACAGGCGTCCCCGCTCGCCAGCCGGCTTCACACCGCGGCCAGAGCAGCCGCGCCTGCGCCCATTGAAGTCGCATGCCACCGCATTGGAGAGTCCACCTCTCTGCTCAAAGAACGACGTAGAACAGGGGAGCTGGCCGAGGTCCTGCATTGCTGGCCATGGTCAGGTTGGCCACGAGGACGGCTGTCATCGTGAACCATTGCCCCGGCTGGCAAGATGGCGCCGATGGCATATGGGCATGACACACGATTCGTGGCCCTGTGTCTGCAGTGCCGCAGCGCTGTGTCCGCAGTGTGGGCGGCGGAGAAAGGGGGGAACAGACCCTTACCTTCCACAACGCCGCCTGGATGCACAAGGATCGTCAAATATTATTCACTGCACGGTCGACGAGTCGCAGCACGCCCGCTGCACGCCTCCACACAACCAGCGCAGTGGTGCAGAGGGCCAACAATCGCATGGTTGGCGTGTGCCCCGTGCACCCACGTGGCGTGCGTGCCAACCACGGCTCTCCGCACACGCCCGCAGGGTGCTGGAAGTGAGTCACACAGTTGCGTACGCGCTGCGGCCCGTGGCCGCGCAGGTCCCCTCCTGACGGGGGTGCCATCAGCAAGGCGACGGGTATAAAAGCGTCACACAGGCCGTCGGGTCTGACGATTGCCATCCGTCGAATTGACTCGATCTCATTCCTCAGCGTGCACGGTTTCCCCGCCTTCGCGACACCCACCCTCAACAGCCGGCTTCTTTCTCACGTCCCGCTCTTACCCCACCTTGGTCGCCCGCACGTGGGGTTGTGCGCCACTCCTGGCCATCCCTCACGGCCCCACCATGGACGCGTTGAGATTCGGTTTGTCGCCGCTTCTGGGTGGCGGCAGCATTGGGCGCCTTGCGGATTTGAGCCCGTCGCACGATGCGCCGCTCGTGTTGCCGCCACTACGCGTGCCGCGCCCTGCCGGCCCCGCCGTGGCAAACGACGGACACGCCGCATCGTGGACTGGGGCGCCGCACGCCGAGCTGCGTGCCGTGCCGGTCGGCCAGCGCGCGCTGCCGACCCTCCCACCCCTTCCCCCCCTGCCGCCGCTCCCTCCACTCTCGCCGGAGCAACGCATTGCGCCCGCGTCGCTGGACGTCAAGCCGCAGTACTGGGCGTCCGCGCCGGTGGCGCAGCCGCCGCTGCCGCCCGTCACCTGGCCCATTGAAAAGGTGACGCCCCCGCACAGCGCGACGGCCACGCCGATTACGACGCCAACGGCAGGGTTGCCGGCCGGCCCGCTCTTGTCGCTGCACCCACCTCCTGGCGGCCTCCCCCGCGACTTGCCGATGCTCCTGTCCGACGGTCCCCCGCCCTCGCAGTGGCCCGCGCCCGCAATCGCGCACGTGTCGTTTGCCGCCGCCCGAGCGTCGAGCGCCGTCACACGCGTGGACGATCGGGCGGTCGGCGAGGACGCGCCGCCCCCCCCCCGCCCCTATTTGTGCCCCTTCCCCGGGTGCAACTCGGCGTCCCGCTACCGCTCCAACGCCAAGGCGCACGCACGGCTGCATTCTACAGAGCGCCCCTTTGTCTGCCGCGTGCCCGGGTGTGGCAAGCGCTTCAAGTGGGCGTCGTCGATGAGCTACCACCGGCGGCGGCACGAGGTGCTGGGGCCGGTCGTTTCGCGGGGACGGGAGAACTATGAGCGGGGATGGGGGGTAGTGGGTGGGAGGGTATAGGCCCTACACGCGTGTAATAGTTTTTCCCTCTTCATTTGCTATGCGCCTCCACAGTGAGTACCGCTGTCAGAGGGGTCTTGCAGAAGACCTGAGCAATCTGTGAGTGGTTCTTCCTATTTTAACGATAGCGCTTCTGAAACAAGGAACCCTGTGATCTTTTGCGGAGCTCCCTCGACTGTCAAGTGAAGCTCCATGGGCTTCTCCATGACGTGAGAGTAGAGTGCGCGCCTTCATGGAACTATGCACGCATGCTCGAGCACCGCATCATGGGCCCATCTCCATCAAATCCCGCACTCAACCAGTTGCAAAAGAGTTCCAAATCGGCCTCTACAATGAGTTTTTTGTGGGCGGTGCGGCCGCGGACGAGCAGGAGGGCGCGGAGTACAGCCGTTCTCCCGAAAATCCCGCACTCCAACTGTTGCAAAAGAGATCCAAATCGGCCTCTGGGGTGTCGTAGAGGCCGATTTGGAACTCTTTTGCAACTGTCGGAGTGCGGGATTTTTGGGAGAACGGCTGTAGGTAGGGGCCATTGTCCCCGCAGGAAGCCCGGGGTCCTGGTGCGGAAGGCGCATGCATGGAAAGAGTGGGAGTTGAGCCTACACCTTTGTTTCTCAGGGGGAGTGACGCTGGGGCAAGCGTGCGGGCACCCTCTGGGCCACAGGCAAGCCTGACGCGCGCCGAGGGGGACGGCCGGGCGGCCACCCCAACGGCCCCGTTCACAATGGAATCCGCGCGGCGCGCGCGGTCGCCACGGCGGCGCCGCCGGCGCGCGCCGCCCGCCCCCGCGTGTGCGCCGAAACGGCGCCCGCGGCCGTCCCGCCCGTCGCTGATTGCGCGCCAACCGGCCACCG
>Ga0115031_1004355_pt1 | contig 10470 bp, 10 predicted proteins | sample Maine_Asex4_meta_FD_87301 | JGI IMG/M metagenome (GOLD analysis project Ga0115031, IMG submission 87301) | Marine algal microbial communities from Maine, USA - Maine_Asex4_metaG | ecosystem: Host-associated > Algae > Red algae > Unclassified | place: Maine, USA | collected 2015-01-05 | reverse complement strand
TTGAACGTTGATCAACTTCTAAATCGTTGTTATTCACAATCTCATCAACTTGGCTAATATCAATCTTGAACGTTGCCCCAAATAAGCAATCCAAAGCACACTCTTGCGAAGCTTCAAAGTCATCGGTTTTTTCTGGCAGAATAATCCCTACTGTTTCAACGAACTCTTCAGCATTTAATTCATTTAAAGTGTCAATCCTAGAATCTGAGCCATCAGAGTCAGACCCTGTACAGCCTGCTAGACAAATGATTACGGCCAAAAATAATATTGATTTTATATTCATAAGATTATTCTACACCTCATCTCAACAAGGGTTGTAATAGCTAACAACCATCTTTACCTAACAAAAGGAATAAATCGGCTACGTATCTCAATATTACTAAACAGTGACTTTGAAGGATCTCCTCAATTCATAACATTTTGGGTGATAAAATGTTATTTATGATGAAACAAATTAAAAGATCTTTTTCGTTAGCAAAAGCTTCTATGAAAGTTCTTCAACAGGATAAAGAACTTCTTGTACTCCCAATCATTTCAGGAGCCGCAGCGATACTTACACTTCTAGTGACTATGGTGCCAATATTGGCAATTGAAAACCTGAATGGATATGTAGCTGCCCTTGCATTCTTTCTAATCTATTTAGCTCTTGCTTATATAACGATTTTCTTTAGTGCAGCATTAATTCATGGAGCCAATGAGCGGCTTGCTGGCGGAGATCCAACAATCGGTTCTGCAATAAAAGGGGCAGCATCTAGAGCTGGCGCTATTCTTCCTTGGGCTATTGTGTCTGCAACAGTATCATTAATTATTAGAGCTATTCGAAGCAACGATAATATTATTGCCAAAATTATTGCCGGTCTTTTAGCAACGGTCTGGGGTTCTATTACTTTCCTTATTCTGCCTACAATAGTTATTGAAGGCGCATCTTTTGGGCAGGCTTCTAAAAATGCGAAAAATACTATCAAGCAACGTTGGGGCGATAACGTAACAGCTTATGTTGGCCTCGGTTGGGTTACGTTCCTTCTTTCTCTTCCAGGAGTTGGACTATTTTATTTAGCTCAAAGCACAGACAGCCTCGCACTTGGAATACTTGGCGGTATTCTTCTTGGTCTTGGCGCTGCCTTTGGTATGGCCCTTAGCGGAGTTTATCAAGCTGCCCTTTATCGGTACGCAACTGTAGGGGAAACCCATAACGAGTACTTCAAACCAGGTGTGTTAGAGAACTCGTTCGGTAAATAAAGCAATTGGACAGAAACTACTATTCTGCAAGCCAAAGCAATACCTCAGATTAGAAAGATCGAATGATTTTGGTAATCTGAGAAAGATCCTTAGACCCTTTACAGGTACTTTAAGATTTCTCTAAAAAAATCTTCCAGTGGCAGCACTTCAATGCCATCTTCAGAACGTTTCTCTTTTCCAAGATAGAGGAGAATACATCTAGCCTGAGGATAATCTTTTTTAAAAAGTTTAAGCCCCTTAAGATCTGTTCTTCGATACGAATCTGAGCGCTTAACTTCCAATGCAATAAAACCATTTTCACCATAAAGAACAAAATCGACCTCTACTTTTTCTTTTGTTCTCCAAAAGTAAAGTTGATAACCCAATTCATTATTATCATTAATGGCTCTAAGCTGCTGAAAAACCATAGACTCCAAAGCCAAGCCTTCAATTTCTGACACCTCATCGAGAGGCCCTGTGGGTCTGATGGCACGATAAACGCCACAATCAAAAAAATAGAATTTCGGTTGAGATAGAAGTTTTCTTTTAGCCTTGCGTTGAAACACTGGCAATCGATATCCAATTAATAAATCTTCAAGCAAATTAAAATATTCACTAGCCACTCTCCTATTTATAGAGCAATCCGCTGCAACGTTACTTATGTTGACAACGGAAGCTTGAGAAAATGAAGCGGCCTCAAGAAACCGGGAAAAGTTAGCCAAGTTTCTAACTAAACCTTCTTGTTGAACTTCTTCTCTCAGGTAAGTAGTTACATAGCTTGATAAATAATCTTTAGGACTAGGATCTGAAAATACTGAAGGCAAAAAACCATTCTGCAACGAAAATTCTAAAGAGAAGTCTTCACCCAACTCCACTACTGTTAAGGGATGAAAGTTTTTGGTATAGGCGCGTCCAGCGAGAAGATTAACTCCTTCTCGCCGAAGTTTTCTAGCACTTGAACCTGTCAAGATGAACTTGTATGAATTATTTTCTATCAGTCTGTGAACTGTATTTAAAAGAGCTGGAACTTTTTGAACCTCATCAATTATTATTGGTTTTTCTGGGTTGTTGATGTAGGTTTCCAAGCGATCTGGATCAGCTAATAATGTATTGAATGTTTGATTGTGAAGAAGGTCTATATAATCAGATTGTGGGTGGTTCAATTTAACCCAAGTTGACTTGCCGGTTCCACGAGGACCTAATAAAAACGAACTTTTGCCGGCAATTAGTTTTGCTTTTCTGTCATACACAATTCCAAAATAGCATATTTTTTGGAATTAAGCAATCCTAAATGTCTGTAAATTACGAGTTCCAGCATTGAAGTAAGCCTGTTTTAAGCAAATCTTTCTACAATGGAGATCAATTAAACTTTAAGGCGGAGAATCATGAAAATAATTGGTGCAGATAAAGCAGACCCTGTAAGCACTTATGAGGTCTACTTAATCGAATATAGTTGGAATAACCTTCCCGAACCTTATGAAAGCTCAATACGGCGCTTAAGCCAGCAGGGATTTAGAGCCGCTAATTTGCCTTTGCTAGCATTGCCTCTGCGTCTCTAACGAAAGAAGACACTGCACATCGTATTGTGCGAATAGTTGATGGGCTTCCTGCTCAAGAATTTACCAGAAAGATAGGGGATGTTTGGAAAGCTACTAGAGAAAACCAAAATAGAGATGACAACATCCATATTTTACAAATCCCTGGCACTTTAGTTCCTCTAATTTCCGCAGATAAAACTGTTCTAGTTTTTGAAACTCATAAAGATCTGGGTGACGTGAAAAATATTAATAGAGCGGCTGGAAATCTTACCACAGAACAATTTGAAGAACTATGTGCATCGTTTTTATCAGACCTTACTGATTCACCAGAAGAGAAAATCCTAGCGCATTTACAAGAAAACTTTCGAAACCAAGACGGTTCAACTAGTTTGAGTAATCCTCAAGGTACAGATTTATTTGATGCCGGATTCTTTTTTGACTCTAAAGGAGAACTCCAATTTGATCCAGAAGCTCTACAAGCAGCTGTTCCAGTTTCAGGCACGCGAGAGCCGTACACCACCACCCCAGCAACTTCAGTTGGAAGTGGCACTCCGGGACGAGTTCAGGGTCAATAGAATCAGTTAAACTTGCAGGCGCTGATACAAGTCGTTATATAAACCAGCTTCTGCAATAAGCTGATCGTGAGTTCCACTCTCCACAACTTTACCTTCATCAAGAACCAAAATAAGATCAGCATCGGTAACCGTAGAAAGCCTGTGCGCAATAACAAGTGAAGTTCTATTCTCGAGCGCAGTATTCAAAGCTTGCTTAACTTGTGCTTCATTCTCAGAATCTAAATGACTAGTAGCTTCATCTAAAATAATCACAGCAGGATCTTTTAATAACATGCGGGCAATAGAAAGACGCTGCTTCTCCCCTCCCGACATGCGATAACCACGCTCACCAACAATAGTGTCCAAACCAGCTGGAAGATCTGTAATTAAATCAGAAATTTGTGCCGCTTCACACGCAGCTAAAAGTTCAGCATCTGTGGCTCCAGGTTGCGCATAAAGTAAATTATCACGAATCGACTCATGAAAAAGGTGAGGATCTTGACTAACCACACCAATGGCAGATCTTAAAGACTCTTGTTTTAGGTCTTTGACATTATGACCATCAAAATTAATAGAGCCAGAAGAAACATCATAAAGCCTCGGCACAAGAGAAATCAGTGTCGTCTTCCCTGCCCCCGAAGGCCCAACAAGGGCAACCATCTCGCCAGGATTAATTTTAAAACTAACATCTTCCAAAACTTTTGTAGCCACTTCAGACACTTCACCCGAAGCAGTTTTCTCCTGCGTTTCTAAACCAGGCACAATTTGCTGCGAAGCAGAAGGGTACTCAAACGAAACATGATCAAATTCAATCTCTCCACGAGGTTCAACCAAATCTTCAGCATTAGGAGAATCCTCTAGAGGATTTTTTGAATCGAGAACTTCAAAGACTCGATCAAAAGAAACCAAAGCCGTTAACACATCTATGCGGGCATTAGTTAAAGAAGTTAACGGACCATAAATTCGGCTCACCAACAACCCCATAGTTGCAAGCTGACCAATAGTGAAAGAACCGTTAATAACAAACAAACCACCAAGCCCATAAACCAAAGCCGTACCCAAAGCACCAAGCATTGAAAGCATCGTCAGAAACCCACGGGTCAACAAAGCTGAACGAATCCCAATATCTCGAACCTTAATGGCACGACCAGCAAACAAATCAACCTCGTCTTGACCACGGCCAAACAACTTAACCAATAATGCACCAGAAACGTTAAAACGTTCAGTCATCGTTGCATTCATTGAAGCGTTCAAATCCATAGCATCACGAGTAATTTTTTGTTGAATGCCGCCAATCCATTTATAAGGCAACACAAAAAATGGAGTAAGCAATAACGCAAGAACAGTTAATCTCCATTCAGCAAAAAACATTGTTGCTAAAGTAATAGCCAATGTGATCACGTTAGAAACTACAGTTCCAAGAGTTGCAGTTAATGCACGTTGAGCTCCAATAACATCGCTATTCAATCGGTTTGTTAAAACACCGGTTTGAGTGCGAGTAAAAAATGCCAAAGGAAGACGTTGTACATGGTCAAATAACGCAACCCTCAGATCGTAAATAACGCCTTCACCAATGCGAGAAGACAAATATCGTTCGACCATCCCAACAGCGCCTTCAAACAAAGCAATCAGAACAATAATCGAAGCAAAGATATACAGTAATTTCTTATCGCCATTTGGAATAGCTCTATCAATAATACTTCCAAATAAAAGAGCGGGAATCACACCAAACAAAGCCTGAAAAACAACAGTAGATAAAAAACCAAATATTTTTGAACGGTATGGGTTAGCAAACCGCCAAATACGCGCAGCCGCTTGCTTATCAAGCTTTGCGTCTTTTACCTTTTCACGATCCCTCGGCCATATCGCATGCATTCTCATCATATATTTCTAGACTATAGGACAACAGACAAATTACGTTCCTGCACATGAGCAAGGTGTTAATCTATGGCAACAAAGACTTTGGTTAAAGCAGTAACAGCATGCTCCATCTTCTTATTTGCCTGTACTGAGTCATCAAATGGTTTAAATGTCGGGAATCCTGAAATTGTTGGAGAAATACCGACAGAGAACCAAATAAATAATTATCTTGCACAAACAATAATCTCTCCAAATGTAGCAGGGCAGGCAATAACCTGTTCGCATGAACTCTTGAACGCAAAACAAGGAGCAGACGATAAAGCATACGTTGTGGCTGAATGTATAGAAAGACCGTTTGAAGGTGGCAACGAAGGCGCAGGAGTCTCTGGACTACCAGTATTACTAGAACTTGACCCAGAAGATACAACACAAATTCTTGACTTTAAAATTCCTAGAGATGGATCATTAAACCGACCTGATATTGAACGTATTTTTCCAGAATCAGCCTGGAAATAACTGATTACTAAAGACCTCTTCTATATCTACCTGAATGAGGAGTTGTTTGAGGAGATGGTGTACCCTTAGACAATCCTAATCGTTGAAGTTTATTTCGCGCTTGAACAGAAAAATGATTGTTAGCTTTTATGATATGTTCATAGGCTTGAGTAATCAAAATTTTCTCAACATCCAAATCTGAATATTTCGCTCTGAAAGCTTGCGAAAAGTTATTACTCCTAATTTCAACCCCAAGTACGTGTTCTAATAATTGAATAAGAGCCCAAAGAAATTCAATATTTTGATCATTTACTTTTTCATCCGTTTCAGGTTCTGTGTCTTCACGATAAGTCTCTAAAAAATTCTTAATCTTATTTACTAGTGCCTTTCTTAAACCTTCTCCATCGTGATAAAGATCAGCTTTTTTAAGACGACGAAAAGAATCAAATACTTGATCTAACGAGGAAGAGTTCATAATTAGTAACCGATCAAAGTTCTCTACAACTTTTTTCGAATTCTGATCAAATTCGAGCCAATCTAAAGCTTCAAGCTGATCGGCAGCAAATGTTGCTAATTCAATTCGAGATGGGATAATTCCATCAGATGAGAAAGCCAATGAAACGTGACCCACCAAAGAGTCAACAATAGCTTGCCGCCCTCGCCTTACGGCTTTTCGAAAAACACCTGACCGGAGGAAGCGACTCAGATCTGGGTGATCAAGGCCAGCCATCGCAGACTCAATACTATAAACATCAGAAGAAGCTTCTATTTGCCTAGCAACGTCTAATGCTCTATCTTTAAGTTTTTTCGCCACTACTCTTAACCGCCTAAAAACAGTTTATAACTAATAAAAAATTGTCACACATCTTTTGAATGTCAGAATAAATCCAATGACGTATTTATTCATTTTTAGGTGTCTGCACCTTGGGCTGAGCCTGTGAATAGTATGCGATTCTTTGAGCCCTCTTCTCTTCCCAGAATCAGCCTGGAAATAGCCAATAAATTCTTAGTGTCAATCCGATAGAATGAGTACTGGCGATTATTGGGCGGCGAATGAAACCAGAAGTTAAAAGAGCTGTAGAAGAAATTCTGAGCATTCCAAATACTTTTTCAGAAGATTACTTAGAAAAAGTAATTATGCAGAAAATCGTTGCTCTAGAAACAGCCGTTTTTCAGCTACCAACGATCACCTCTGCAAGCTTCAACCAGAGGACAGCAGATCGAATTAATCTGGCATTAGCTTTATGGACTAATCCTACTGAGACTTCTGCCATTGAACTTTTAGAAAACCATTTAATCAGTTTAGGTTTCTTACCAATGTTTAGAAGTGTGGTTACAAGAGAGGGTGGCGGTCCCATCACATTATGGAAGATAGAAGGCATTGTTGAAATAAATGGAATGACAGTGCACCTTGCAAGACCGTTAGATTCTCAAAACATGACAATGGACCCAAGTACGATTCCAAGTTTTGACATAAATCAAAGACACTCTGTTGTAAACCTTGAGTACGTTGAGTCTTATCGTGATGATTTTGTTATTCCTGGGTTGTCTGATAATGATATTGAATTTAGTGGATGGGAGAATGTTGAAAATGACCCAGCAAGTTCTCTATTCCGAGCAGCACTGAAGTTAGATCCCGAACTTAATATAATGGAGGTCCTAATAAAATTGTTTGCTGGGCATGAAGCCAGCCATCGCATTCTTCATGCTCGACAAGAAGATGCAAACGTTTCATATATAGCAAATTCACCTGATTATTGGGCACTCGAAGAACTAATATCTGAAACCTGGATGCTCGCAGATAAAAACACGAGTCCCGCAGAAAAACTATTTGCAGCCGGATACTTATGGACTTACTTTTTATCGACTGAGAGATCGTTCAGAGATAGACATAACTACTTAAAGGCTATATTTCTGATTTCATCAAAAACTAATTTGGGTGATGCTGCATCATGGTTCCTAGAGATTGCAGAAAATTTAGATTCAGCGACACTCGCTCACAGCTCAAAAGGTTTTCTATTTTACATCGAACAAAAGCTTGAAGGCTTTTGGAAAGCTATGAATAAAGCTAACACCGAACTTGAAACACTAATTCCCCTAGACTCAGTGTTAATCCAGATTGAACACAACTTACCTGAAGACCAAATCGATGATTTAAAGCTAATAGTATTAAGCACCGGTTTAGAACCTCAGCTATTTATAAATGGAGTTATCGCTTTGAATGGCCTAGATAAGCTAGCTGAATTTGCAAAAATCTGTTCCAGTCTTTCAGACGGCTACTTCACCAGTGTTCAAATCAGAGGTGTAGTTGTGGCTCAGCTTTTAGAACTTGTGCCTATAGAAACAAGAACCGATCTATATAGCCAGGGGTTAAATGATATGAGAATCCTTAGAGCGATCAACTATAGGAAAAAGGTGTTGCAAGATGAAAGCACACAAACTCCAACCTACCCGCACCCTCTTGGAAGAAGAACTCGTTAAACTAACTATACTTTTGGATTACTCTGCTCTGGCACATTAACTTGTGGTTGAGCTTGTGCGTAGTAAGCCATACGTTCAGCTTTCTTTTCAGCCCGCTTTTTTGCTTTCGCTTTGAAACGAGGTCGAACGTATCGAACAAATAACCACGCCAAAGGGACAATAATAATCAACAGCGGCAACAACACACCAGCAAGAAGCACAACTAAAGAACCTAAAGATTTAATAAAGTTCCAGCTGCCCTCAAGCCCATCGCCAAATCCGGGCACATCACCATTGTCTGTAGTGTTAATAACCATGTTAGTAGTGTTGGCCACTGGCTGAACTTCAAGTTCGTCACCCTCATCGGAAACTGCTGTAACTTCGACCCTAGTTCTAGTTCTGATAGTTCGATCCGCTTTAGTTTCGTGCGCTAAAATAATTGACTGACCTGCAGGCAACTCTTTACTTAGATCTCCATCAACAACAATCAGATCTTTAGTTTCAATTTCTAGAACAGTATCTTTAACCGTTACAGATGAAAAAGAACTAGAACCAGTATTGATTATTTCATAACAAATAGTTACATCATCACCCTCGTCGACCCGAAGACTTGTTCTGCCATTACACGAAGTACCTTTATCATGATCGATGTAAGCAGTTTGATTTACTTCAACAGCCGGACGCCCAAATGCATTACTCAGACGAACATTAATCGTAGATAAAGAAAGTTGGCTTTCAATAGTCTTCAACTGGCCACGAAGACTTTCCAAACTTGTTTCACGTTGAAGCAGCTGCTGTTCTAGCTGTGAAATTTCTTGCAAATTATCAGCACGAGCAATTAGCGCACGTAACCTTTCAACCGATGCAGCAGTAGTTGATATTTGGCTTTCTAAATCAACCACACGATCAGTCACATCAGCAGCATTTTTAGACTGAGAACGAACGGAACCAAGCTTCGATAATCCACTTAAAGTATTGTCAAAGTTATCAGGAGGAACTCTTACAACCAGAACGCTTTCTTGTTGAGAGGTATCAGCGACCTGCTCGTTAGAAACATAGCCACCTTGTTCCTTAGCTAATGCTTCTACTTTGTCGCCTGCTGCAAGAACGTCTTCTACCTCTAAGAAAACATCACCAGAAAAAACGATTTTACGATTTGTAGTTAAATCAGATTCATCTGTGTCGACCGCTTCTTCTTCTAAAGATTCACCATCAAAGGCTTCTGGTGGTTCAATCTCGCCTTGCGCAGATCTATTTTGTGCTTGAGTAGCTGGTTCAACATTTGAATCATCAAAATCTGCCATCGCATCTTCTGTTGCTTCTTCGGATGCATCCTCGGTAGCAAAATCAGCATAATCTGAACCTGCTTCATCGTATGAAGCACTCTCGGCACGATCGGATGAACTGCATGAAGACAGTACCAGCACAAACCCAACTAACACCCACAGAAAACTTGTCTTAGCTGATTTACCCACGTTAATTACCCCTTTATACCTCATTTCTACATTAGACGATCAAGCAGGTAATTCATATCCCAAATATTCAAATCAATTTACAAATACAAGATAAGCTAAAACTGTGATTCTTTCAGATAAATCAATTAAACAACAAATCAACGAAGGCAAAATAGTTATTGAACCTTATGAACCTAAGGCTGTGCAACCGTCTTCTGTTGATGTACATCTTGACCATAGATTTATTGTGTTCAAAAATCATGCTATGAGCCATATCGATGTTAAACAAAACCTTGAATCGCTGACAGAGACTACAACTGCTTCAGAGACTGAACCTTTTATCTTGCACCCGGGTGAATTTGTGCTTGGCTCAACGTTAGAGAGAGTAAAACTTCCTTCAGACCTTGTGGGCAGAATAGAAGGAAAATCTAGTCTCGGTAGACTTGGGCTATTAATTCATTCAACTGCAGGCTTTGTTGACGCAGGCTGGGATGGGCAACTTACTCTAGAGTTCTCTAACGTGGCAAGCCTTCCAATAACTTTGTATCCAGGAATGAGAATCGGCCAAATTAGTTTTATGCAAATGACAAGCGAAGCCGATAATCCATATGGGGCAGACAGCTTAGGTTCAAAATACCAAGGACAAGAAGGTCCTAGAGCATCTAGGTACTGGGAAAATTTTTAAAATAATCGAAACTATAACACCAATAATACAAGCCATAGCTAAAGACCCAAAAATGTCTGAACAAAGCTGGGAAGCATTCGCTCTCATATCAACAGTTGTACAAGGCCCTCAACCTTACATGGACATAGTAGGGTACATATATACTCAAGACAATTCTTGGAAACCAATGGGAATCGATTACAGCAATCTTGAACAAGCATGTGGTC
>Ga0115031_1004349_pt1 | contig 10479 bp, 9 predicted proteins | sample Maine_Asex4_meta_FD_87301 | JGI IMG/M metagenome (GOLD analysis project Ga0115031, IMG submission 87301) | Marine algal microbial communities from Maine, USA - Maine_Asex4_metaG | ecosystem: Host-associated > Algae > Red algae > Unclassified | place: Maine, USA | collected 2015-01-05 | reverse complement strand
GGTGCTGATGGCGCAACAGGTGCTACAGGTCCAGAAGGCCCAACAGGCGCTACTGGTGCAGCAGGAACAGACGGTGCTGATGGCGCAACAGGTGCTACTGGCCCAGAAGGTCCAACAGGTGCTACTGGTGCAGCAGGAACAGATGGTACTGATGGCGCAACAGGTGCTACAGGTCCAGAAGGCCCAACAGGTGCTACTGGCGCAGCAGGAACAGACGGTGCTGATGGCGCAACAGGTGCTACTGGCCCAGAAGGTCCAACAGGTGCTACTGGTGCAACAGGAGAAGAAGGTCCTAAAGGTATACCAGGCCCAATTGGACCAGAAGGTGCAACAGGCCCAGCGGGTGCTGACGGAGCAGATGGTTCAACAGGCCCAGCGGGTGCTGACGGAGCAGATGGTTCAGCAGGTGCTGACGGAGCAGATGGTTCAACAGGCCCAGCGGGTGCTGACGGAGCAGATGGCTCAACAGGCCCAGCGGGTGCTGACGGAGCAGATGGCTCAACAGGCCCAGCGGGTGCTGACGGAGCAGATGGTTCAACAGGCCCAGCGGGTGCTGACGGAGCAGATGGCTCAACGGGCCCAGCGGGTGCTGACGGAGCAGATGGCTCAACGGGCCCAGCGGGTGCTGACGGAGCAGATGGTTCAACAGGCCCAGCGGGTGCTGACGGAGCAGATGGCTCAACGGGCCCAGCGGGTGCTGACGGAGCAGATGGTTCAACAGGCCCAGCGGGTGCTGACGGAGCAGATGGTTTAACAGGCCCAGCGGGTGCTGACGGTTCAACAGGCCCAGCAGGTCCGGAAGGTCCTAAAGGAATTCCTGGTCCACAAGGCCCTCCAGGTGAATGTGATTGTGACGGTGCAGGATTGGCTTCATCTATCGCATCTGAGACTGTTCCAGGAAGTATGATTTTAGGAACTGAATCACAAATTGTTACAATTGTAGGTATGCCAGAGGTTCAATTACCTGCTTCACCAAGTGCTAATCAGTTCTTGGTGTTAAGTGGAGCTAACCCGAATGCACAAGTTGCATTTAATAATGATTTCATATATAATGGAATGAGCTATGCTGCGGGTACTTATTCATTGTCATTCTTTAACTCAAATGGTATTACAATGGTTTTTGACAGCTTCACTATGAAGTGGATTGTTCAGTAAACCTTAAGGTAATATTTATTAAAATATTTAAAATCCAGGCCGCATTGTGGTCTGGATTTTTTTATATTAATTGCCAATGAAAGTAGCTATACAGGGATACGAAGGATCTTTTCACGACATAGTAGCGAAAGATTTTTTTTCTAGAGATATAAAAACAATTGAATGCGATACTTTTGAACTTTTTTTTGAAACTATTAAATCTTTAAATATTAAATATGGTGTGATGGCCATAGAAAACTCAATAGTTGGTACAATAATACATAACTATAATTTGCTTAAAAATTCAGACTATTTTATAGCAGGTGAAGCCTATTTAAAAATTCAGCACCATTTGATGGCACGAAGAGATCAAACAATAGAAGATATAACGGTTGTTAAAAGCCACGAAATGGCTATACTTCAATGTGTTGATTATTTTAAGGATAAACCGTGGATTAAGCTAGAAAAAGGTTTTGATACGGCTTTAGTAGCGAAGGAGATTAATGCTAATAAAAAGAATGGTTTAGCTGCAATTGCTAGTAAAGAGGCCGCCGAACTTTACGATTTAAATATTTTGGCAACTTGTATTCAAAATTATACTAAGAATTATACAAGGTTTTTAATTTTAGAAAAGAATACCAATGAAATTTTAAGATTTGATAATAATAACAAAATCTCGATTCATTTTTCATTAGAAAACAGACCTGGTTCTTTAGCTCAGGTATTGAGCACATTTTCATATTATGGACTCAACTTAACTAAAATTGAATCAGTACCAAAAGTAAAAGAAATTTGGCAATATTATTTTTATGTTGATATTGAATATACTGATGCTAACGCTATACAAGAGTGTATTAAAGCTATAAAACATTATATTAGTAATTTAAAAATATTGGGTGTGTATAAAAAGGGAAATACCTTACTTAAATGATATGATTAAACTTAAACGTGCAAATAGAATTGGTACTGTTGAAGAGTATTATTTTTCTAAAAAATTAAAGGAACTTGAAGTTTTAAAAAGCAACGGAATTGAAATAATAAATTTAGGTATTGGAAACCCAGATTTAAAGCCACCTGAGGATGCGCTTAAAGTGCTTGAGCATGGTATAATGAATGGAGAAAATGGTTATCAATCTTATACTGGTATTAATGAGCTAAAAATATCTATGTTAAATTGGTATCAATCAATTTATGGAGTTAGCTTAAATCAAAGTCAAATTTTACCTTTAATAGGCTCTAAAGAAGCTATTTTTCATTTATCTATGGCTTTTTTAGAAAAAGGGGATGAAGTGCTTATACCAAACCCAAGTTATCCTGCTTATTTATCTAATTGTGAAATTGCTGAGGCCACACCTTTGTTTTATGATCTTGACATGGAAAATGGATGGTTGCCTAATTTTGAAGAGATAGAGAAAAAGGATTTATCAAAGGTAAAATTAATGTGGTGCAACTACCCAAATATGCCAACTGGAGCGAAAGCAACAAGACAACTATTTGAGCGATTTATAGCTTTTGCTAAAGCTCATAATATTTTAATTGTTCATGATAATCCATATAGTTTAATATTAAACAATGAGCCAATAAGCATAATGGAAGTTGAGGAAGCGATTAACTACGCTGTTGAATTAAACTCTTTGAGTAAATCGCATAACATAGCAGGTTGGCGTGTAGGTATGATGATTGCTAATGAAGATATATTGAAAAATGTATTAAAAATTAAAACAAACTTAGACTCTGGATCATACAAGGGTTTACAACTTGCTGCAGCGGAAGCGATGAAGGTTGATAAAAACTGGTACGTAAAGCAAAATAAAGTGTATGAGGTTAGGAAAGAAAAAGCAATTGAAATGAATAGACTATTAAATTGCAGCTTTACTGAAGATTTTAATGGGTTGTTTCTGTGGGCCAAAATACCAGAAGAATATAAAGATGCACGAACATTTAGCGACTACATTTTAGATAAAACAGGAATATTTATAACACCTGGATTTATATTTGGTTCGAATGGTGAAAAATATATTAGAACTTCGCTTTGTTTACCAGCGGCGGTATTTGATAGAGCGATACAAAAAATAAAAAAATACTTGTAATGACAGTTGCAATTGTGGGGGTTGGTTTAATTGGAGGATCGTTGGCAATGGATTTAAGGGCAAATGGTTTTGCCGATAAACTTATTGGTGTTGAGCATAACATTGAGCATAAAAATAAAGCTTTACAACTGGGTTTGATAGATGATTTTAAGGAGTTAAAAGAAGCAGTTGAGGAGAGTAATGTAATAGTATTAACAATACCAGTTGAAGCCATAATAACGGAGCTAAAAAATACCTTAAACTATATTGGTGATAAACAGACGGTAATTGACACGGGTTCTACAAAGCAACATATTGTAAACTCGGTTGAAGATCACTATAATTTTAAAAGATATGTTGCTACACACCCTATGGCTGGTACAGAATATTCTGGACCAGATGCGGCAATTAAAAATTTGTTTGCTAATAAAGTAGCTATAATTTGCGATAAAGAAAATTGTGATGAAGATGCACTTAGGATAACTGAGAAGATGTATAAATCATTATTTATGAAGATTATTTATATGAACTCGGCAGAACATGATGTGCACGCTGCTTATGTTTCTCATATATCTCATATTAGTTCATTTTTATTAGCCAATACGGTTTTAGCGAAGGAACAAAGTGATGAAAATATTTTTAACCTTGCTTCTGGTGGTTTTGAATCTACAGTACGTTTGGCTAAAAGTTCGCCTAAAATGTGGACTGATGTTTTTAGGCAGAATACAGATAATATTATTGAGGTTTTAGATACTTACTTAAGTTTATTGGAGCAATTTAAAAGCTATATGATTGATAAGGATTTTGATATGGTTTACAAACAAATTGAATTAGCTAATAGAATTAAACGTATTATTAAATAGCTAAACAAACTTTTGACAAGGTATGTATGGGGGAGCGAAATTGTTGAACTAGCCCCGACTGTAGTGGAAAGCCCGCAGCCGAACAAGGTGAGGCGAGGACTTGCAACGGAAGGCGGGAGTAATGTAATTGCAAGTCTTGTTGTTTCGCTTCTAAAAAAAATAAATGAATTTGGTGTGGCAGTTTTAAATAAAAAAAGTTGTACTGGCAAAAATTTAAATTAATAAATATGTTATGTTTTGTTTGCGCACTCAGTTAATATAGCTTTCCTTTGCTAAAAATATTATTAAAATGAATGCGGTAAAACCTTTATCCAATTGGGATATGAATTTTTCTGATGATCCTATTTTAATTGCCGGACCTTGTAGTGTAGAGTCGGAAGAGCAAGTGATGGAAACCGTGGTTGGTTTAGGAAAAACTGGTAAAGTTGATTTGGTAAGAGGCGGAATTTGGAAGCCTAGAACGAGACCAAATTCTTTTGAGGGAATTGGAGAAGTAGGCTTAAAGTGGTTAAAAGCGGCTGGTAATGCTATTAACAAACCAGTTACTTGCGAGGTTGCCAATGCGGTGCATGTTTATCAAAGTATGCGGCATCAAATTGATGTGCTTTGGCTTGGGGCAAGAACCTCTGTGAACCCATTTGCGGTGCAAGAAATAGCTGATGCTTTAAATGGTATTGATATTCCGGTAATGATTAAAAACCCAATTAATGCAGATTTAAGTTTGTGGTTAGGTGCGGTAGAGCGAATTAGAAATGCAGGTATTGAAAGGGTAGCAGTTATTCATAGAGGTTTTTCTGCTTATCATCATTCGAAATATAGAAATTTGCCAAGATGGGAAGTGCCAATTGCCTTTAAAAGAGCTATGCCAGATGTGCCTTTAATTTGCGACCCAAGCCACATTTGCGGTAAAAGAGATTTACTATTAGAGGTTTCGCAAAAGGCTATTGATTTGGATTTTGATGGCTTAATGATTGAGTCGCACATAAACCCAGATAAGGCTTTAAGCGATGCTAAACAACAAGTTACTCCGGTAAATTATAAAAAATTAATTGATAGTATTGTTGGTAGAAACCCTAATGTTGAAAATGCCGATTTGGATAAACTGCGAGAGGAAATTGATGGAGTAGACAGAGAGATAATTGATATTTTAGCTAAAAGAATGAACATTGCTGAAGAAATAGGCAGTTATAAAAAACAAAATAATATTACCATTTTACAGGCAGAAAGATGGAACAGCATATTAAAAGATAGAGAAAGCCAAGGTACAGAAAAAGGATTGACTACTGATTTTATGCTGGAACTATATCAATCAATACATAAAGAAAGTATAAGACACCAAAGTAAAGTAATGAATTAATTTTTTAAACTTTGCTTTATTAAAGTAAGATATCGTTCGCCAGTAACTTTGCTTTGTAACCAATGTTTTATTTCAAAATGATTAAAGCTCACGTGCTTATTTACTGTATAATCCATATCTTTAACTTTATGAAGATATTTTTCAAAAACAAGGTTTCTTTTAATAGGATCGCTAGTTACAAGTATTTTACTGGCTAATTTTACAATTGTAAGGTGCAGCTTCGATTTTACTTGGTTTTGTTTGTAAAATTTTTTAGTAGCAATTAATGTTTTTTCTAAAATATTTTGAGATTCTAAATCAATTAAACAGATTAGTTTTAGGCTACTTGCAATAACTTTAAAATTTAATATTCCGTCATTTTCTTGCTCTAATACCGTATCTAACTTTTGAACAGCCTTTTCGTATTTATCGTACAAATGTAGCACAGCGGCCATTTCAAAATTCATAACAGCTTTAACTGTAGGCCTAACGGGCAACTTTGTGATACCTAAAAACCGATCAACCTGCGGTATTAATTTAAAACATTTGTAAAAATGATTTAGGTTAGAATATAAATTGAATTTATGAGAGTAGGTTTTTAGCTTTATATCTTCATATAAACTTTTGCTAATAATATGAGGAAACCTTTTTGGCAGTTGCTCTAACACTTCAATACCTGCTTCCATTTCTTTATGTTGTTTAAGTATTAAGCATAAATTTATGTAATTATGAATAATGTAAACATAAGGCCGAACCTTTTTATGTATAAACTGGGCATTGTTTTGAAAGTGGCTAATCATGGCTTTCCAATGATTTTTTGCCGCAACAAAATCGTTAAACTCCATACTTAGGGTAGCCCCAATTTCGTGAAAATGCATTTTGGCCGTAACACTTAAGGCCTTGTCTTCTGAAGTAAGTAATGGATCTTTTACTAATTGCTCTAATATTTTTAGTTTATCTTCTTCGGTAGCGTATATTTTTGTTTTACCGTTAATAAATTTTTGATTGAGTATTTTATATTGCCAATAATTGGCCGCTTTAACTCTAACTAATAGCAAAGCTTCATCTAATTGTTCAAGTGTATAATCGGTTTCTATATTAACACCGAGAAACCTTTTTTCCCATTTTAAAATTCTATCTATTTTATCAAAATCTTCATAAGCAGCAGCTAAATTATAGCTGTTTTTTAAATAATAGTAGCTAGCTTTATATAAGCGTTTGTTAAATAAATCCTCCATTTCATCTAACCATTTAATAACTTTAGATTCGTATGATGTTTTATACTCACTTAAATAACTAACTATGGTTTCATATATAAAGCTGAGCGAATCGGCTTCATGTAATTCGGCCTTTCTGTAATGAATGGCAGAAGTATTGCCAACAATATCAATTGGATTATCTAAACTGTTTGAACTTACTGCTTCCGATTTTTCTTTGTTAAATAAATTTTTTAGAAAAACAGTCAAGTCTTCAATTTCTTTATCACCAATCTTAGTATCCAAATTTTGAAGACTGTTTAGCTCCGTAATAGTCTTTTTACCACTTAACAAGCGTATTTTTTCCAACTCATCCTTGTCAAGTTTGGTGCTGATAAAGCTGGCCTCCTCTGGCGAAAGCTCAACAATAATTCTATGTAACTCTTTAAAACTAGGTTTCATAAAAAATATATATTAACATAATGACGTAAAAATCAAAGTGCGGTACTACACTTTTTACATATAAAATATAATAACATCACTAATTTGTTTATCACAAATTTGATGCTTTTTAATTTAATAACAAAGTTTTATTAAATTTGCACTATGTTGAAATATATAAATTTATTTTGTTTGTTGGGTATTTTAATTACAGCTTGCAATACTGGCAACAAAAATGGCACAACTAATAATAATACAAAGCCAAAAGCGGAAATACTTTCTGCGGAACTTTTTAAGCAAAAAATGGACAGAACTAACAATAAAATGGTAGTTGATTTAAGATCACACAAAGAGTTGCACCATGCAGGGCCAATTATAGGAGCCAGAAATTTTGATTATAATGGCGGAAGGCTGCAATTGCTAATTGACAATTTAAACAAAGATACAGCCTATTTTTTGTATTGTGCATCTGGTGGTAGAAGTAGTAAGGCTGGCCAAGAGTTATTAAATGCAGGAGCTACTAAAGTTTATGAGTTAGATGGAGGAATTAGTGCTTGGCAAGCAGCCGGATATCCATTAGCTAAGCACAGCCATTAATACATTTTTACATAAAAGACTTATTATACTACCAATTACAATAAATTAGTTTATATTTGCACTTCAACTCAATTAAGCACTATCTTAGCAATATATTGAAAATTCACCTCTTAAATTGTTAAGGATCTATTAACAGTATTTAATCTTGTAAATCATATTTTCTAATTACCTAATTGGTAAACTCACAGTCACAAATCAAAGTTATTTTATGTACGATATTTTGCAACTAAATGAAATGCTTGTACCAGAGCTAAAAGATATAGCCGACGAAATGCAACTCAAAAATTATAAAAAACTCAACAAACAAGAGTTAATTTATAAAATTTTAGATACGCAAGCCATAACAGACACTACTGCAAAAAAAGAAAAAGTAGCAGCAAAAGAAACACCTGCAAAATCAGCTGTTACAACAACAGCCAAAAAAACAACGGCTAAAAAAAGAAACTCTAATAAAGCTACAGAAGCTCCAGTAAATGAGGTAGAAACAGAAGTGGCGGTGTTAGAAAAAGAAGTCGATTCGGAAAAAAAGGAAGCACCACAAAAACCCGTAAGAGAAAAAAAAGCAAAGCAAAAGCAAGAAACCGAAAAGGCTAATGCTGTTGTTGACAGAAAACAAGAAAGCAAAGAAAAAAAAGAAACTAAGAAACAAAATAAGCCAGAACAAAGATCAGAGCAAAGGCAAGAACCTCGACCACCAAAACAAAAACAAGAAAACCCATCATACTTTAATATAGATTTAGATGGTGCTATTAGTGGTGGCGGTGTATTAGAAATGATGCCCGATGGTTATGGTTTTTTAAGATCTTCTGATTATAATTATTTAACTTCTCCAGATGATATTTATGTATCACCATCGCAAATTAAATTGTTTGATTTAAAAACCGGTGATACCATAGAAGGAACAATTAGACCTCCTAAAAAAGGAGAAAAATATTTTGCCCTCTTAAAGGTAGAAAAAATTAATGCTCGTTTACCACAGCAAGCACGTGATAGAATTCCTTTCGACTATTTAACGCCTTTATTTCCTGATGAGAAATTTAAACTATCTAGCGAAACAAAAAACTATTCAACACGAATAATTGATTTATTTACGCCTATAGGTAAAGGACAACGTGGCTTAATTGTAGCTCAACCTAAAACAGGTAAAACCTGGTTGTTGAAAGATGTGGCAAACTCCATATCAAAAAATCACCCAGAAGTATATTTAATTATATTACTAATAGACGAACGGCCAGAAGAGGTTACAGATATGCAGCGTAGTGTAAATGCAGAAGTAATTGCATCTACATTTGATGAGCCAGCCGACCGCCACGTAAAAGTAAGTAACATAGCCTTAAAAAAAGCCAAGCGCTTGGTTGAGTGTGGGCACGATGTAGTAATATTGTTAGATTCTATTACTCGTTTGGCAAGAGCTTACAATACTGTTTCTCCATCATCGGGTAAAGTATTATCTGGCGGGGTAGAAGCAAATGCATTACACAAACCTAAAAAGTTTTTTGGTGCAGCACGTAACATAGAAGATGGTGGTTCATTAACTATATTAGCAACCGCTTTAATTGATACTGGTTCTAAAATGGACGAAGTTATTTTTGAAGAATTTAAAGGAACTGGTAATATGGAGCTACAGTTAGATCGTAAACTTTCTAACAAAAGAGTATATCCGGCAATTGATGTAGTAACCTCAAGCACTCGTCGCGATGATTTATTGTTAGATAAAGACGTGATGAATAAAATGTTTATACTACGCAAACACCTTGCAGATATGAAAGCAGAGGAAGCTATGGAGTTTTTATTACGAAATATGCGTGGTACAAAAAGTAATGAAGAGTTTTTAGTAAGTATGAATAGCTAAAATACGCTCATAAAAATATTAAATCAAAGCCAATATTTTATTAAAAATATTGGCTTTTTTTATTAGTAATTTTTTTACATTAGGCAACAGCTATCATTTTTTCATTTACAACTTTTAATTGTAATAGCTTACCTTTACACCAATGTTAAACAAAGCTGCACTAATTACCGCAGGAGCCAACCGAATTGGTAAAGCTATGGCTTTGCGCTTAGCAAAATTAGGCTATCATATTATATTGCATTATAATCGTTCGGAGCAAAATGCCTTAACCACCAAAAGTGAAATAGAAGCACTTGGCGTAGCTTGTACAACTGTTCAAATTAACTTTAGCAACCCACAACAACCTATTACTTTGTTTAGTGATGTTGAAGCCAATTTAGATATACAAGTGGTTGTAAACAATGCCTCCGATTTTAATAAAAGCAATTTTGAAACCACAAGTAACGATTTGTTGTTTCATCATTTTAACATAACCTTTGTAAGTGCCTACAGATTAACAAAACTGTTTGCACAAAATAAACAGCAAGGTTTAATTGTAAATTTGTTAGATACTAAAGTGAAATACAACAGCACACAAAATTTAGATTATTTGTTGGCAAAGAAAAATTTATATGCTTTTACAAAAATAGCAGCCAAAGAATTAGGGCCTAACTTTAGGGTAAACGCCATTGCACCTGGTATAATTTTGCCACCGCCAGAAGTTGAGCTCGAAAAAGGGAAAGCTTATATGATGGAAAGAGCGCAAAACATTCCACTAAAAACCTATGGCGATACAGGCCAAATTTGCAATGCCCTGCAATTTTTTATAGAAAATAATTTTGTAACCGGTCAAACAATTTTTGTAGATGGAGGAGAACACTTGGGGTAAAAAAATTTTAATAGCCGAACAAAAGGTTTCTACCATAAAAGTAGAAAAATTAAGGTTGCGTGCCTACATTGGTTTTAACGATTGGGAACGTAAAAAAATGCAAGACTTAGTGTTGAGCTATTC
>Ga0115031_1004341_pt1 | contig 10491 bp, 12 predicted proteins | sample Maine_Asex4_meta_FD_87301 | JGI IMG/M metagenome (GOLD analysis project Ga0115031, IMG submission 87301) | Marine algal microbial communities from Maine, USA - Maine_Asex4_metaG | ecosystem: Host-associated > Algae > Red algae > Unclassified | place: Maine, USA | collected 2015-01-05 | reverse complement strand
GCGTCGTCGGGCTCATTGCGGTGGTCTTCGTCGGGATCACGACCATCGACGACTACGACGCCAGCCTCTTGCTCGTCGTGTTCACGGTGCCCTTTGTCGCCGTCATCGGCGCCCTGGTCGGCGCCATCGTGGCGTTCATCGTCACCGTGGTCCTGCAGTTGTTCCGGCGAACCGAGCAGGTGGGAACGGTCTTCGCGGTCGTTGCTGGCGTGACAAGTGCTCTGGTCATGTGGCTGGTGATGTTCGCCCAACCGGAGAGCCGGACAGCCGCCGTGTTCATCACCGCAGGCCTGAATGCGCTCGTGGCCCGCCGGATGTTCGCTTCTTCACCGCTGGCCCGGGCGCTCGTCGCGTCTTCTGCAGTCGAAGGCCGGCGGTATCAGGTGAGTCGGCCTGATCCGTAGGACTGGGCGACCGAGCTGCAGGTGATGCCGAGTGATGCGGCCCTCGTCGAGTCGAGCACGACGCGGGCGGGGCGAACGAGGCCGGTCTCGGCAATCGTGCCCGTACGCAGCTGATTCGGGTCGAGGCCGAGCCATCGCGCGGTGGCACGTGCGAACTCGGCACGGCTGACGGCGTCTGGGCCGGCCACGTTGAGCGGCCCGGTGACATCTGTACGTCCGGCGAGCTCGGCGATCGCTGCGGCCACGTCGGCGACATGCACGGTGCTGCGGTACTCGTCGGTGAAGAACAACACCGGCACGGCGCCGTGTCGACCATGCAGTGCCCGTTGCACATCGAGTTGCGCATGGCCCAGATCGTTCGTGCCGTAGAGCAGCGACGTACGGATCATCACGGCGGTCGGACACGCTTCCATGACGGCCCGTTCGGCGTCAGCCTTGTCTCGTCCGTAGTCGATGGTCGGCAACGGTGCGTCGTTCTCGGAGTAGGGCGCCAACCGACCAGCGAAGATCACATCGGTCGACAAGTGGACGAGGCGAGCACCGCATGCCGCTGCGGCTTCGGCGACGTTGCGGCTGCCGTCGACGATCGACCGCCGGTCACCCTTGCGGTAGGCGAGGTGCACCACTGCCGAGGGCTTCCAGCCGGTGATCTCGTCGACCGTCGAATCGCGGCGCCGGATATCCATCGCAGACGACGACGGAGCGACCAGTTCCCACCGGTCACTGGCGTGGCCGTTCAGCAGGTGTCGCCCGAGGAACCCGGAACCGCCGGTGACGAGCATCAGCTTCCGTCGTCGATGCCGCAGTGCCATGCAATGACCCTAGGTGTTGATGGCGATCCCAGGTCTGGCAGCGCGGGACCCGTCAGGGCAGATAGAACAACGGGGTGCCGATCCTCCATGCCATCGTCCTCGGGATCGTCCAAGGCTTCTCTGAATTCCTGCCGATCTCGTCGAGTGGCCACCTGCTGCTCGTTCCGTGGTTGCTCGGTTGGGATGACTTCGGTGGAGCGAACGGGCCGGAATTGAAGAAGGCGTTCGACGTGGCCCTGCACCTCGGCACGTTCGTTGCGGTGCTGGGTTACTTCCGCAAAGACGTGCAGAGTTACGTCGTCGAAGGCACCAAGTTGGTGTTCACCCGAACCAAGCCGACCACGACCGACGGGCGGCTCGCCTGGCTCTTCGTGCTCGCCACCCTGCCTGCTGCTGCGGTCGGCGCCCTCTTCGAAGACAAGATCGACACCGCACTCGGCACCCCGTTCATCATTGCCTTGTCGCTCATCGGCTTCGGCATCCTGCTCGGCTGGGCGGACCGCGCCGCCGGCAAACGCAAGGTCGAAGACTTCCAGACCGCCGACGCGCTGAAAGTAGGTGCCGCCCAGGCACTCGCCCTCAACCCGGGCACGAGCCGCTCCGGCATCACGATGACCGCCGCCCGCTGGCTCGGTTTCGACCGTGATGCAGCGGTTCGGGTCAGCTTCGTGATGTCGCTTCCGGTGATCTTCGGTGCCGTCGTCTTCAAGATGCTCAAGATGATCAGCGACGGCGGGTACGAAGACCTCCTGGTACCCATGGCAGTCGGCATCGTCACCTCGTGTATCTCCGGTTTGATCGCCGTGTGGGGCACGATCAGACTCGTCAGCAGCAAGAGCCTGATGCCCTTCGTCGTGTACCGCATCGCCATCGGCGTGCTGATGCTGGTCGTCCTCGCTGCCGGCTGGCGCGAGAACGTCGCCGTCTGAGTCCGCCGCTCTCGCAGCTCGCGAGGCGGAACGGACGTCAGGGCAGAAAGATCAACGAGGCCAAACCGGCCTGACTGGCTGCAGCGACCATCGGCGCGTCGCGATCGGGAACGGAAACAAACACGACGTCATCGACGATGCTGACGATGGTCGCTTCCTCGGCGAGCACGACGCCTTCGGAACTCACCCAGATCTCGAGACCGATCGACGCATCGCGAACCAGCGGGTCGATGACGGCGACGACGGCCGTTCCGGACTCGGCCGACGAGGCTGGGCCGGGTGCGGCGGTGACGTCTGCCGCGGTGAGGATCTCGCCACGCATGACCCGCTGGCGGAGCCGAGCGCTGTCCGGAAGGCTCCCGAGTGCAGCCGCCGGCGTCAGTGCCCGCGGCGCAGCGACGATGTGGGCGGTGATCGCTCCGTCGGGAACGAGATCACCTGTCGCGACGAGCACGTCGACCGTGTCACCCCATGCGTCGCGTTCGGCTTCGACGGTGTCGAGTTGTCGGTGCGTCGCGACGCCTGCTGTTGCCGCGAGCGCGAGAACGACGATCCAGCGCAGCCACGCGTGGCGTGCTGAGAAGGTACGCGCCCGGGCGATGGCCTGGCTGACGACGTCCATGATGTCCCCTCGAATCAGAATCGGAATCGGAAGGGGAGAGTCGGTCGGGCCCACGATATCTGTGGCGTCGGCGGCGACGTCCTGAGGGAATGACCGAGTTCAGGCAGGACGTTCTAAGCAGGGCAGTTCGGAACGGCGGCTGCGATCAGCCGCTGGACGTTGTGCACGTTCTGCTTGACCATCGCGAACACGGCATCCATGGTGACCGGTGGATGGCCGTCGACGCCGGCGTCGTAGTCTGTGACGAGCGCAACCGAGGCATACGGGATGCCGGCTTCGGCTGCGAGCACCGCTTCGGGATAGCCGGTCATGTTGACGACGTGCCAACCCATCTGACGGAACCAGACGCTCTCTGCCCTGCTCGAGAACCGAGGGCCGTTGATCACGACCATCGTTCCCGAGCTGCTGACCTCGACGTCGGCCAATGTGGCGCCGGCCGCCGTCAGCGCAGCGCGCAGATCACGGTCGTACGGCTCGGCGAAGGTCTGGTGGTGCACGGGACCGTCGGCGCCAGGTGTCCCGTCGTCGGCCCCGACGTCGTGGAACGTGTCGGCTCGGCCGTTCGTGCGATCGACGACTTGGTCGAGCACGACAAGCTCACCAGGGTGCAGATCGGGCTGCAGCGAGCCGACCGAACACGGAGCGATGATCGATCGGATACCGAGCGACGCCAGCGCCCAGACGTTGGCCTGATAGGGAACGCGGTGCGCGGCGTAGTCGTGCTTGCGTCCGTGCCGGGCGAGAAAGGCGATGCGTCGCCCGGCGAGAGTGCCGACGGCAATCGGTGCCGCTGCAGGTCCGTAGGGGGTCTCGATTTCGATGTCAGTGGCATCGTCGAGCAGTTCGTAGAACCCCGAGCCGCCGAACACGCCGATTTCGGCGCCCAGTTCCGACGCTCGGTCGTCAAAGGGGATCAGCACGGAGTTGCTCAGTCCGACTTGTTCGACGAGCTGGTCGACTTCTTGGTCGACGACGAGTCGTTCTTCGAGCCGGGTTTCGAGTCGCTCTTCGAGTTGGACGACGACTTCCCGGAGTCCGACGTGGTGCTGCTCGATGAACCGGAATCAGACGATCCGGACGAGCTGGAACCGGAATCGGACGAGCTGGACGAGGATTCACCCGATGACGATTCACCGGTCGAACCCGAAGGGACCGTGGAAGACGATTGACCGCGGTTGTCGTTCTTGAAGAACCCGCTGCCCTTGAACGTGACACCGACCGGCTGGAACACCTTCTTCACCGCCAACACGTCACCGGAGTCCGGGTGCGCGATCTCGGTGAGACTGTCGTCCTGGAACGACTGCTGGACTTCGATGGTCTCGCCGGTCTTGACGAACTTGTACACGTATGTAGGCATGGCAACGCAAAGAATACCGAGGGGCCGGGCTGGTCCCACGAATCAGGGACCGCTTGATTCAGGGCCCGATCGGAGGGGGTCGATCTGCGCCGGTCGCTATGGTGACCGCCATGCAGGTTCGTAGTGCCGTCATCCCCGCCGCAGGAATGGGAACCCGCTTCCTCCCAGCCACCAAGGCGGTTCCGAAGGAGCTGTTCCCGATCGGCGACCAGCCGGCGCTCCAGCTGGTCATCGACGAAGCCCTCGGTGCCGGTATCGATCACATCGTGGTCGTGAGCAGCCGCGACAAGCCTGCAGTGGAGGAGTACTTCGCTCCGAACGAGGCGCTCCTCGCCAAGCTCGACGGCAGCGGCAAGACCGCCCTGGCCGAGCGCTTGCGCGGCATCGGCCGCGACTGGCGTGTCAGCATCGTGTACCAGGACAACCCGAAAGGACTCGGCCATGCCGTCGGGTGCGCACGCGAAGCAATCGGCGAAGAGCCATTTGCCGTGATGCTCCCTGACGAGCTGATGGGGTCCTCCAGTTTGCTCGCGCAGATGAACGGGGTGTGTTCCTCGACCGGTGGCAGCGTGGTGGCGGTGTCCGAGGTCCCACGCGATCAGGTGAGTTCGTACGGCGTCATCGACCCTGAGGGCGAGCTCTCTGCCGACGGCGTGATCCCCGTGAGGGACCTTGTCGAGAAGCCGTCGATCGAGGACGCCCCGAGCAACTACATCATCACTGGGCGATACGTTCTCACCGCCGACGCATGGGCCGAGATTGACGCCCTGCAGCCGGGTCGTGGTGGCGAACTTCAGCTCACCGACGCACTCAAGGCGCAGGCGGCTCGGTCACCGTTCCACGCAGTTGTCTCCGATGTCAGCCGACACGACACGGGCAACCCGCTCGGTTTCCTCACCGCCTCGATCGAGCTCGGCCTCACCAATCCGGAGCTGCGCGACGATCTCCGCACGTTCCTCGGTCAACTCGACATCTGAAGAAGTCCGCTACGAGCGGGTGAAGAGTTCCGGGTAGTCGTGGACGAGCCCGTACGGGTCGACGTCGAACTCGACCTCGGAGCCCGAATCGAGATTGGTGTAGGCAAAGCGGTGCTGCGCCACACGGTGGTACCGCTGACGGACTGGAATGATGCCGAGTGTCTCGACGTCGACCATTGCGACTCTGAGGTCTGCAGCGTGGCCCACGTCGAGTGCGAGCCGCCGGATCGGCAGCGTGTTCGTGAACGGGGTGATCGGAAGATCGATGTCGTGGCAGCCGTCGAGGTCCGGCCGGTGCGCCCCGTTCATCTCACCCCAGCGACCGCCACCGTCGGTACCGAGCCACAGGTCCGGGTCGTCGAGGTCACGGAACAGCAGGAACTGACGGACTGCCCATGTCGCCGAGAGGCGCAGGACGTACGAGATGTTCGGGCCGGCGACCTCGCTGGTGATCGTCCACCCTTCGTTCTCCCAGCGCAGATCGACCTGTTCCGAGCCGTCACCGTCGACGCGGTTCCAGCGAGCAGTGAATCCATCGGCGGGAAACGCCGTGAGTGCAGTCGTCACGTCGGCCAGCCTACGGGTGCTCGTCAGCCGGCCGATTCTGCAGCAACGGTGATCCGGTTTCGTGTCCGCACACCGAGAAAGTCCGTACGATCGACGACATGACGCCGCTCGAAGATGCACAGGCCTTCGTCCTCGAATCGTGCCCGCTGCGCGAACCCGTCACCGTGCCGCGGGAGCAGGCTGGCGGCCTCGTACTGGCCGCTGCGGTCGTGTCGACCGAGATCGTCCCACCGTTCGACAACACTGCGGTCGACGGCTACGCCGTGCGGTCCACCGACGTGGCCAGCGTGCCTGTCGAGTTGGTCGTGGTCGGTGAGATCGCCGCAGGCGCTGCGCCTGACCGGCCTGTTGGAGAAGGCGAAGCGATTCGCATCATGACGGGCGCCCCGATGCCGCCCGGAGCCGACGCCGTCGTGATGGTCGAGTATTCCGAACGCCTCGGGACCGACGATGGCGGCACCGAGCGTGTCCGGCTGAATGAATCGGTCTCGGCCGGGGCCGCCATCCGCCGAGCTGGCGACGACGTCGTCATCGGCGAGGAACTCTTCGTCGAAGGAACCCAGATCACCCCGGCGATCGAGGGCGTCCTCGCCAGCGTGAACGCACAGCAGGTGGAGGTGTACCCACGGCTCAAGGTCGCTGTGCTGTCGACCGGTGACGAACTGATCACCGACGGCTCGCCTCTCGCCCCGGGTCAGATCCGCGAGAGCAACAAGACGATGCTCGCCGGCATGCTCGCCGAAGCCGGGTGCGAAGTCGTCGATCTCGGCGTCGTACGCGACGACGAGGAAGAACTCGAGCGAGTCCTCCGATCAGCGGCCACCGAGGTCGATGCGATCGTCTCGAGTGGTGGCGTCTCGATGGGGGACTACGACGTCGTCAAGGCCGTGCTCGGCCGGATTGCCGACATGACCTGGATGCAGATGTCGATCAAGCCGGCAAAGCCCTTCGCATTCGGCAAGCTGGACGGCGTGCCCGTCTTCGGTCTGCCCGGGAACCCGGTGAGCTCGATGGTCAGCTTCGAACTGATGGCGCGCCCTGCGCTTCGACGGATGATGGGCCACACCCAGTTGGCGCGCCCGAGCGTGGTGGCCATTGCGGACCACGAACTTCGTCGGAACCCCGATGGCAAAGTCCATTTCATGCGAGTCAACGGCCAGTTCGCCGACGACGGTCGCTTCCACATCGCACCGGTCCAGGCGCAAGGGAGCCACCAACTCGCTGCGACGGCGAATGCCGATGCGATGGCCGTGGTGCCCGACGGCAACGGCGTCGACGTCGGCCAAGAAGTCGCCGTCCTCCTCCTGCGCTGTCCGGGGAGTCGAGTGGTCTCCTAGACTCAAGAACATGGCTGACTTCGAGCGACTGATCGATCCGTTCGGCCGGCACATCGAAGACCTCCGCATCTCGGTGACCGACCGCTGCAACTTCCGGTGCACCTACTGCATGCCCGAAGAAGGCATGCAGTGGCTCGATCGCAGCGCAGTGATGTCGTTCGAGGAGATCGAGCACCTCGCCCGGATCTTCGTCGAGCGTTACGGCGTCAAGAGCATTCGGCTGACCGGCGGCGAGCCGACCGTGCGGGCGCATCTCGACGTGCTCGTCGGCATGCTCGCCAAGCTCGAGGGCCCGAACGGGCTGATCGACTTGGCGATGACCACCAACGGAGCAACCATGCGCCTCGTGGCGGGGCGCCTCCGTGCAGCCGGCCTCAAGCGGGTCAACATCAGCCTCGACACGCTCGACCGCGAGAAGTTCTACAAGATGACGCGTCGCGACGAACTCGTCAACGTGCTCGACGGCATCAAGGCTGCCCAGGAAGCCGGCTTCGATCGCGTCAAGGTCAATGCGGTCGTCGAGCGCGGGACCAACGACGCCGAGATCGTCGACCTGGTCGAGTTCGGGCGCAACGAGGACGTGGAGGTCCGCTTCATCGAGTTCATGCCGCTCGATGCCGAGGCGCACTGGATGAACGACCAAGTCGTCGGTCAGGACGAGATCGTCGAAAAGATCAACGCCGTCCACCCGATCGAAGTCATGCCTGCTCGCGGTGCCGCACCCGCCGACCGGTTCCGGTTCCTCGACGACGGCCTGCACGGCGCTGGCAGTCCGGGCAGCATGATCGGCATCATCCCGTCGGTCACCAAGCCGTTCTGCGGTGACTGCGATCGAGTGCGCCTCACTGCCGAGGGCGACTTTCGCACATGCCTGTTCGCAACCAAGGAATTCGGTCTGCTCGAAGCGCTCCGAGCTGGTGAGACCGACGATCAGATCGCCGTCCGCATCGAGTCAGCGGTGTCGACCAAGTGGGCCGGTCATCAAATCAACCAGGTCACCTTCACTCGGCCATCGAAGTCGATGAGTCAACTCGGAGGCTGACACTTCTGACCTGACAGGCACGTCAGGTCACGTCACGTCACGTCACGTCAGGTCGGTGAACGCCTGAAATCGGCGGGCCACGACTTCGTCGCCGATGATCTCGAGGGTGGAGGCGTCACGGCTCGTGAGGCGGCGCCACAACCACATCAAGATGTCTTGTGCCTCGCCGCGGATGGCAGCATCGCCTTTGCGGTGCTCCCGTGTGAACGTGGCCTTGGGCTCTTTCATCGCCGACACGTACCACTCACCAGCACCGTCGGGCAACGCCTCGTCGATGCAGTGGAGGTGCACGGTGCCACCGACCTTCATCTCGCCCTCGGCGCGCTCCTCGGCAGCAAACCAGGTGAGCCATTCGTCGATGCCATCGGCGCAGACGATCGGGTCGAAGCCGAGGTCGTCACCTTGCGTCCGCCCGGCGTCCCACAGGTGGACCATGGTCTCGTGGACCATCCGACGGTGCACCCACGCCACCGGCTGATTCGCGCCGGTCCAGGTCCACACCTCGAGCGATGGGTCGGCGTCGTGCAGCGCAGTGCACAACCGGACGTGGGCATCGAACAGCAGGTCGATCACGGCGGCGTGATCATCGGGTCGGACCAGCGTGGTGACCTCACGGATGGCCGTGCGGTCAGCGATTGCGTTGGCGACCACTTCGGCCCAGAAGTGCCAGGTCTCGGCAACGTGGAATGCCAAGTCGTCCAGGCGCCAGTCGCCGCATGTGGCAACCGACAACGTCGGGTCGCCTTGGCTGACGATTCGGATGAACTCGGTCCCGTCGAGACGGAGATGCTCGATCGCATCGAAGGGGAGCGGGGCCGAACTGGTCATGGATGACACCGTACAGAGGGCCAGACAGCACGCATGAGCGAGGGAGATCCGACGGGGACTACGGTCAGGGCTCGATGAGCGACCTCGAATTCACCCATCTCGACTCGGCCGGCCATGCGCGGATGGTCGATGTGACGCCGAAGGAACCGACGCATCGCCGTGCCGTCGCACGCTGCAAGGTGCTGATGCAACCCGAGACCGCATCAGCCATCGTGAACCAGGACGTGAAGAAGGGCGATGTACTCGCTGTGGCGAGAGTTGCCGGGATCATGGCGGCGAAGCGGACCTCCGACACGATCCCGCTCTGCCATCCGCTGATGATCTCGAGCGTGTCGGTGAGCTTCGAGGTCGGCGACGATCAGATCGCAATCGAGGCGCACGTCGACTGCCACGAACGTACGGGCGTCGAGATGGAAGCGTTGCACGCCTGCAGCGTCGCCGCCTTGACGATCTATGACATGTGCAAGTCGGCCGACCGTGGCATGACGATCACCGATCTCGCGCTCTGGGAGAAGACTGGCGGGCGATCTGGCTCGTACCGCCGTCCGACATCGACGTGACGGGGGACACGCTCAATGTTGCCCGGACCGTTACAAATGTCGTAGAATCGTCATACTTCTGAGAGGAGCGTCCGTCAGGGCGCTCACCCGTACTCGACAGGACCTCACTTTCTCACCATGGCAAAACTCGTACTTCTCGTCGTCGCCGCCGCCTGGGCCGCCGTGCTCATTCCGCCGATGCTTCGATCGCGTGTCGACAACCGACCGAACTCGTCGGTGACCGACTTCCGACGTCAGCTCAACCGTCTGCAGAGCACTGCCACGCCACCGCGTGGTTCGGTGCGAGCAATGGGTCGCCCGCTCGCTCAGTCGCCGTTGCAGCGCCAGGCCGCCTCGGGCCGTCCGGGTCAAGCGCCGCCCGTGCGCCAGGTGCCGACGCGTGGTGGCGGCACGGCCGTGCGGGACCGCCCCGGTGATGCGCAGCGCATGCGCACTCATGGCGATCCGTCGGGGGGCCAGCGACGTCCCGATCCGAGCCGCGGTCCGCGCCGTCCCGATCCAAGTCAGGCGCAGCGGCGCCCACAGGCTTCGCAGCCTCGCCGCCGTCCAGCCGAGTCCCCGCCGGGGCCAGCGCAGCGAACGCACGATCGCACCACCGGCACGCGTCGTATGCTCGATGACGTCGCCGTGGCCAAGCGGCGCCGCACCAACGTGTTGTTCATCCTCGTGGTGACCTCGGCGTGCACGATGTTTCTCGCCGCCACGACCGACTCAGCGGCGATGTTGTGGGCGTTCGGTCTGTCGTTCGTCGCCACGTGTGGCTACGTCTACGTGCTCGCCCAACTGCGCGAGCGCGAGCAGCACGACGGCTGGCTCGAACAGCACTGACTTCTTCGCTGGAGCGCTAGACTGCGCCTCGCAAGTGTCGGGGCTATAGCTCAGTTGGTAGAGCGCGTCGTTCGCAATGACGAGGTCAGGGGTTCAATTCCCCTTAGCTCCACTCCGGAACTCGCTGAACCCCTGGGTTCAATTGTCCTGAGCTCCACTCCGGAACTCGCTGAACCCCTGGGTTCAATTGTCCTGAGCTCCACTCCGGAACTCGCTGAACCCCTGGGT
>Ga0115031_1004336_pt1 | contig 10496 bp, 5 predicted proteins | sample Maine_Asex4_meta_FD_87301 | JGI IMG/M metagenome (GOLD analysis project Ga0115031, IMG submission 87301) | Marine algal microbial communities from Maine, USA - Maine_Asex4_metaG | ecosystem: Host-associated > Algae > Red algae > Unclassified | place: Maine, USA | collected 2015-01-05 | reverse complement strand
GCGGGGGGGTGGAGTGGGCTCAGCAGATCTGCTCTGCTCAGCAGATCTGCCCACTCCACCCCCCAGCTACGCCAACCGCCGGCGCCCGCGAGGGCGCCCGACAGACCAGCGGCTTGACGCCAGTCACGTGGCGGGCGTGACAGAGGCCCTGTCTTAACGGCAGAGTCTCCAACGAGAATACAGAGTGCTGATTGGCCAGACACACCTTCGGCCACTTGTCTGGCCAATAGGAGGCCTGTATTTGTGTTCAGACAAGGGTCGAACGCCACTGTTAAGACAGGGCCAGAGATCTGTCAGCCGAGCCTTCCTCGGATTGCCGATCCAACAAACTGACAAGAGTCTGTCCACCAGAGATCGTTTGTCATTGGCACCTGCGTAATCTGAAACACGGCCGGACAAGATCTGACCCAGAGGCCATACAAGCTGTTTTGGCCTCTGCTCCCAGAAATATCTGGTATTGGCTCTTTTGCCCAGAGTTTGAACTGCTGTGCGCCCCAGCACCCACACGCCTCTCCTCCCGATGCGACGGACAGTGCGGGGGGGGCGCGCCGCGGGGACGACCCGCCACCACCGGTGGGGATCTCAGCAGTGGAGATCTCGCTGACCGCCGCCTGCAAGGGCGCACACCTGCAATGGCGTCAGCGGCCGTAGCACCGCCGTGGCGCGCCACGGAGTTGCGCTTCCGCCGCCGCCCGTGAGCTGGTGCGCAGACTTGTCCCAAGCAGTTTGCTGGCCAGGGTCTTCAATTCCCTCGACTTTAGTCTAGGGTGTGTTCCTCCACCCACACGTCGAAAAAAAAGTCATTTTTTCTAGTGCACGTTGCGGGAGTACTTGAAAAAAACGCTTTTGGCGGTCCGTTTGGCTCCCTACGCTGTTGGAGGACGTCCCCCGGCGCTTTCTTGACAATGGGAACATGCGCCGGGGCTGTCCGCATCTTTTTGTGAAGTTGCTAGACGTGGCGACGTCTTCATCGCCCGTACGGTCCGCGGAAGCAGAATCGTGGTTAAAAAGGTACGTGAGGGCAGGTGCAGCGTTTACGGGGTCGTGGGGGCAGGTGGACGCGGCCGCGAACGGCCATCGTCCGGTTCTTGAGAAATCCCATCGAAGCAGCCCTTTCGATGACTGGGCGACCTTCGTTTTTATCGCATCAAACGCAGGTCTCGATCGAGACACCATGCGGTGCAGGATGCGGGCCGCGAAACCAGACGTGGATAAAGCCAATTTGAATTCGCAAAACGACAGACGGATTGGGTCAGGCTGGGGAAATTGCCGCCGTCAACAAGACACCAACGACACCGGGTGGCACCGACCTGGCTCGAGGCTGCCTGCCGCTCGTTGAGCTCTGCCATTGTCACCTGTCCTGATCCGTCGCGCCAGAGGGCCGACCCCGCTCGGGCTGCCGCGGCCGGCAGCCCGCGTGCGCGCCTCTCTGCTTCCCGCCCCCACACCGAGCCACAGCGCTTGTTGGGACCCACTGGCCACCCCAACTAGCCGCTGTGCGCGTCCGCCCCACGCGCCGCTCACGGGCGCTCGCATCCCCAACTCTCATGGTCCCCGCGCTGCCCGCTGGCTGTGCGCGTCCGCCCCACGCGCCGCTCACGGGCGCTCGCATCCCCAACTCTCATGGTCCCCGCGCTGCCCGCTGGCCGTTGCGCGCCCCACTCGAGACATACGCGGGCACCTTCACTGCTAGTCTTCGTGTTCACACTGCTCGCGCCGCCCCCGTCCCCCCCCCCCGCTGACTGCCTGGCTGCTCGCCGCCATCGCCCTCCAAAAACATGTCCCCCGCCACGTTACTGGCCGCGCGAGTTGATGACAGGCGGCAGCTCCCAGTAGCCAGCGACGCGCCTTGCTCGCTCTGGTCGCGCTGCCCACCACCGCTGCCACCCCCACTGCCACCCTCGCTACCCGCCGCGCTCTTTCACCTGACAGCGCTGCCCGCCGACCTCTCGCCTGACGCACATTGCGGGCCGGCAACTGCCTGAAAACGCCGCCTGCTGCCGTCGCTGCCTGCAGCAGAGGAAGACTGCCACCGTCAGTCTTCCTGGCCGGCCAATATCAGTGCGGTGGCACACCCCCGTCTCCTCTCGATCACCACCTGCCGGCCACGACCGCAACACTCTGTGTGCGTTTGCGCCGGTGCATATGATTGAGTACAAAGAGAAGAGCCCGTTTATAGCCAAGGATAAAAAGCGTTGACAAAGAACCGTGCGGCGCGGCGCTCCTCCGAGGAGCGGGCGAACGGTGGGAGCCGGGCCTCGATGCCGCGGTGGGCCGCCAACCAGTCCAGGTCCGGCACCACGTGCACCAAACGACGTACACACGAAAAGGGAACAGCCCGCAGAGTCGGCCACTCGTCAGCCGGCTGCATATCCCAGGCCAGACGCGTGCATCCTCTGCGCACGAGTGGGCAGCCGGGCTCACTCTCACATGGCTCCAAGAGAGACACAACCACCAATCCGCACTCCTGCCCGCCAACAGAATGCACAATCACGCGCGCCTGGCCGTAGAGCATGCGCTCTGGGTGGTCGGGGTCCGTGAAAGTGATGTGGTCAAACCACGGCGCGCCGCGGAAGAAGGGCGTCGCCCGCACGCTCTGCTTGGCCGTAACGCCGCAGCACTCAAAGCGTGCGCGGATCGGCAGGCTTCCAGTCCAGCGCACGGCCGCGTCAGCTGGAGCCTGTAGCGTCTCGGCCAGCGACGCCAAGCCGGGCCGCAGTGACATCTCCGACAGCGTCGTCAAAGAAGCGTGTCTTGGCCGCCGCTCGCCCGACGAGGAGAACCCCCCGCAGCCCAACCCCGTTTCGTCCCCCTCGCCCTCCTCGGCCGAGTCCTCATCCATCTCCCACTGCTCCCCCTCGGCGTCCAACCACTCCTGCTCCTCCTCCATGGCATGCCTGGCGCGCATCTCAAGGGCGCCCTGCCCAGCCCTAAGCATCTGGTAGCCGAAGGCATCGGGGTCGCCATTGGTACGGCAGTAGCGAGACTTCTCGTGCACGTGGAGACTCTCGTTGCGGCCCGTGTTGCCGTTGAACAGTGCGCCGTGCAGCTTGATCGCGCCGACGATGTGGCAAAGCAACTTGTGGACCTTGGTTGACGTGATCACGCCGAGGATGGGGGTGACGTAGTGGAGGACAAATACGCGGCACATCTCCCCCAACTCCTCGGCCGTCTCGGTTGTCATCGGCTGGTCGCACTTGTGGTGCAGGTGGCCCGTGATCCGGCCCACGACGAGCGCGTACTCAGCAAAGAGGGAGGTGACGGCGACGTGCAGCGGGGTGCAGCCCCAGACGGCCTCGTAGTCCGACCAGTCAAAGTCGGCGGCTTGCTTGCACACGGCTTTGTCGTCCTCGTCGTCACTGGCGACACCAATGCCGCCCTCCGCCTCACCGTCGTTGAGCACCTCGTCGGGGGCCTCGTCGCCGAGGGCCTCGAGGAGCAGGTTGCCCAGCAGGTGCTCCCCGTCCGCCTCGGAGGAGAGCGGTGCCGTCGGTGTCGACGACGACGCGGAGACGGGTGGAGGAGGCGGCGGCGGCAGCACGGTCCCCTTTGACTTGGACTGGGTGTTCCGCCTTTTGGTTGGGGGGGGCAGATTGGCACCCAAGCCGAAGATGCCGGCCACAAAGAAGGCCAAGAACCACACGCCCGCCCGCTGCTGCTCCCCCGTAAACGTAGCCTGCTTGTCTCTCGGAGAGATGAAGTATCTACCCGTTGAGAAGAACATCAAGTGGGGAGAGAAAGAGCCGAAGTAACATGAGCAATGCGGGGCCCAGTCAGCACAAGCTCGACGACAAACCCCGCGCCGACCACGGTGCCCTCCCCTCCCAAAGTGCATCACATTGCAGCGTGGAGCCCACCCAAAGCCAAACAGAAGACACAACGCACCCTGGTGGAAACTTGGACGCGATACAGCGCCGGTCCATCTCGTGCACACGGAGGTTGGCAGCGCGAAAGGCTGCCGGCACGGGGCCGTGCCGCGCCTCGACGCCCATCTTCCTGCATGTCTGCGGGAAGCGCAGAAAAAGCCGATGGCAGAGCATTCGTGTCACCCCCAAGTCCAGCACCTGGGGGGGGTACGGGGGGAGGGGACGGGAAGGGGCGCGTGGGGAGATGGGGAAGGTCCTCAGGCAGGTAGCAAGTCCATTCTGTTAGCATCAACCCGCGGACGCACCGCACAACAACTGGGATCGAGTTGCGGCCGCTTCCAGCAGCGTCAACTGCTCCAAGACCCGCGGCTCAACAGAGCAAAAGACTGAAGAACCAAAAACGAAGCAAGAATGGCGAGAACGTACGTGCAGAGCATCAAACGCGATCATCTTGTACAGGTGGTTGGGAGGCGTGGCGAGACCGGCCATGCACGCAAGCGCGGGAATAAATGCGTTGTAGCTGTCACGGGTACGTATTGCAGCGCGTCTCGTGCGGTCGACCAGCTTCCTACCGCCACCCGCCTCTTGCAGCTCGATCTGGTGCTGCAGCGAATTGATGGCGCGGCGGTCGACGGCGGTCAGCGCCCTCGCCGTGCCCAGGTCCTCCTTCGACACCATGCAATTGGTACAGGGGTAGTCGCACATACCTGACTTCAAGCAAAGAATCGACCGCTCCTCCATCTGGTCACAGCAGTAGAGCAACACGCGGAAGTACGCTCGCGTGAAGCCGTGTATGGGCGCCTCCAGCTTCGTGCCGATGTGGCTCGAGGCAATGGCGTCGCGCAGGCAAAGGTACAGGGTCCGCTGGAGCACACCGCACCGCCTCGCACGGCCCTTCAGCTTGGCGCTGGGCTCCTGCTCCGTCCTGACAAAAGGCACGTGGGCAATTGTGTGCCACGCCACCTCCCCCGTGACGTCGTTGACGACCCGCATTCTGACAGGGTACAAGTAGTGGGCTGCAGAGGACAGTAAAATAGGTACGGCAGAGAAACAAGTGGGGCACAGCCCGTCAGAAGACAAAGGGATAAGCCACACTGGTGTTCAGCAAACATGTACCCAACCGGTCGCGCTCCAAAGAATATCAGAACAAAGGGGGCAGAGCCAAGCTATACACGAGATGGACTCGCCACCGTACGGCTCGAAAACACAGTACAAGAGCACCATCAACGTACCGCCCGAGCGCGACACCAACGTGCAATCGCTGTAGAGGTGTACTCCAAGGACGAACGACGGCTCCGCCGTGACTTTGTCAATTTCCTCCTGGTGAAGAGCGAAGGCCTCCCCGTCGATGGGGTGGTCACGCCGCTCGCCGACGTCCTCGGCGGAGCGACGCAGCTGCTTGCGCTTGGCGGAGGCGAGAGCGGCCAAGGCGACTGCCAGCGCGCACCGAAAGTAGGCAATGTACGATCGGCCGCCCTCGATCAAAACGACCTTACGCCACCCGGCATCAATAATTGATTTGTCAAGATCGTCCCGAATTGCATTTCGAAATGCAGTCGGCGAGCCAAATACGTCGTCCAGTCCGCGTCCCCTTGATTGGCCGTTCGGATTGGCGGTCGGGTCCCCGCCGTTGCGGCCAGTACCACCCGCTGCGTTACCGGCCGCAGGCTCCCCCCCTACCCCACCGCCGTGCGGCCCGCCGTGGCTGGTGCCCTCGTTGGCGTCGTCGGCCGACTTAGGGGCTGCTGAGGGCGGCGCGGGGGCCTCCACCTCACAGGCCTGCCATGAACCCATGACCAGGAGGCTATACAGCCGGGTCTGATCCGCCATGGAAAGGCCCGACCCACCACACTCGGCGACGAACTGCCGCAGGGCGCGGAGCCTTCGACCGGCGAAGAGAAAGGGCTTGGCGCCAGGCCGCAACACAGCCGCAGGCTCGCTCCTGAGCCAATCGCCGAGCCGCTCAAACGACGCTCGGGCGGTAGTGCACACGGTGCCAAATCGAAACCAGGGAGTCGATTTGCGAGCTGCTGCCCGCCGTCGCTTGCCGCTCGACGGGATGGGCGGTGGACGCCGGCCCCCGCCCGGCTCGCGGGACACGACTTCTGCCGACGCTTGGAAGAGCACGCGCAGCTGGGGATCAGCCACCTCTGCTGCGTCGGCCCATCCCAGCTCGGAACGGCGCGGCGGTCGGGGAGCCAAACTGCCTGTCTGCCCCCGTGGGGGGCGGGCACTCGAGACCGTCCGCGTACGCGAGACAGACCGGGCATTGGAAGGCATGGGCGGCGCGGTCTCGTGTCCATGAGATGGCGCCTGGGAGAGCTCTGCAGCTCCAGGAAGATCAGAAGAAGTAGCCAGGGTAGTAGATGGCGCGCTGGTCGGTGGCGCTCCCAGCCACGCCAGGCCGGGGTCGGAAACACCGGTCCCTGCTTCTGAACTGGTAGTAATGGGTACATGACCGGCACCAGCGGTGGTTGCTGATCGGTAGTTGCGGGGCGTTTGAGGGTGGCGTCGCACCATGTGGGAGCGCAATGGTCCCAACGACCTCAGGGGCAGGAAACAAACCGGGCACGTATAGGGGCCGGCTGCAGCAGAGGAAGGGGACCGCGGAGAACTTGGTTTTGGAACAGTAGAGGTAGGGGAAGATGAGGGAGGGAGAGGGGAAGGGGACGCCATTGCCAGATGTTCAGCAGCGGCCCTTAGTCGTGCGATAGCGCGCAACACAGGGGCTTGGGGGAAGTGCTGGCGAGGACGCTGATGCCAACACAGACAACGACGACGGAGCTCGGTTTTTTATAACGGAAGAGCGCCAAGGACGCGCTATTGTCCGTGAATCCTTCGAAAAGTGTGAAACAATGGCAGAGACCAGGAATAGAGACTGCTGCGTTTCTCCTGGCACCGGGCAAGCGTGGGACTGCGGTGCGACATAGGTCCGGGGAAGAAAAGCAGACAGTGACATGGGAATGCAAGAATATTTTTAGCGTGGCATGACGCCTGAGCCCGCCGCCCTTGTGGCTAAAAGTGCTGGACGGTCCTTCCACTCACACGGAACAGTGCAAAGAAGCCTGACGTACTCATGGCAGCGTCGCACATCGAAGTTCGAGGCATCCCGGCGCCTGGGCCGACGCGACCGAACAGCTGCCTGCGTCGACTATCCATTCAGGTAGTACGCAAAGCTCAGGGGACTTCTACGTGTTCGTGTGCTCGACGCGTTTCCCGAGAGGCGACACGAGCCCACAGAAAGCGCGGCAACGCCAGAACGGTCCGTTTTTCCAACGCATCGACGGTGGCTGATCGGTGATCAGCTGCTCTCGAGGAAGGCGCAGTCCAACCTTTTGCGGCCATCTGGAAGGCCCTCATTGGTCGACTCGGAATTGTCCTGTATTTGAAGTCACGTATTTTAACGAGGAGGCGAATGCAAAATCTCTTCTTGAATCCCGTATTTCCCACTTTTATGCCTCGTTCTTCTCCAACGATCGCCGCCGATTTTTCGGTCGACCGGCGGTCATCGGCCAGCGATGCAACCTTGGGCACTGCCCGCACAGGGGCCGACTTGGGCGTGCCCGAGCACAAGTCGGCCCTCTGTCCCTCGCCGTCGCCAGGAACGGTGCTTCCTTTCTTATGCCGCCGCCTTGCCACCGCCGCCGCGCCGGCGCCTTCGTTGACTTAGCTCAGGTAGCGTTTGATTCACCACGAAGAGCCGGGTGGACGCCACCTGCTCGCCACGCGGGGTCTTTTCTTGGCCACACGGCTGCACACTGCGCTCCGCATGGCTTCTCTTCTTGGTCTACTGCGCGTGGGCTCTGCTTGGCGCACGAGGGGGGACCGCCTCCCGCTACGCGAGGCGTGAGCGCAAGCGGTACGTTGCAGTGGCTCTTCCGAGCTCCGAACGGACGCGTCTGGAGCAGCCGCCGTGCTGTTAGAGAGTTCCGTGCCATCCTTCCATTTTTTGTTGCTGGCACAGTAGAGCGTTCTAGACCCGTCTGCTTTGGTCGACGGGGCCGTTGGGGCTCTTGTGGTGGCCCGCACGGCCGCCGCCTGCTGCGTGTGAGCGGGCTCTCTAAGGCACTTTGGCGGGGGGGGGGGTGGGGGGGGGAGGCGTGGAGACCCCTTAAAAGGCTCGCATGCTTGGGCTCTAACCATCGGCACCCAAGTCATTCTCTTCCGCGTCGCATCGCCTCCCCCGCCTGCTGACCACTGCCCTCCTTCACCCCGTTTCCCCCTCTGGCTCGCTTGCGGGCGATTCTCCTCGTCTCCATCCTCGGCCGCCTGCCAAGCAGCATGGCACGCAAGAAGCAGCAGGCGCGGCCGGTCACCAACCGAGCTTCCGGGTCGGCGGCACCGGCGTCTTCGCCCATGGCGATGGCGGCCGCCGTGGCCGCTGCCCTGTCTGCCGTGACGCCGGCGTCGCCATCGGCGGCGCCGCCCGTGTCGCCGACCGTGATGCCGACCGTGCCGCCGACCACGCCGTCGACCACGCCGTCGACCCCACCTCCCATCGAGGCGCCGTCGCTGACGCTTGCGGCTGGGCCGAAGACGGCCGGGGTGGTGCAGCGCGCCACCAAGGTCGAGATGCGCAAGGCAACCGGGAACCTTCCGGCGGCCGTCCCGAGCAGCAGCAACTCCGGCGGGCCCTCTACGACTGTGGGGCCGTCCAAGGCGGCGTCGTCCGGCCGCCAGGGCTCGGGGCCCCCGGTAGGCATGGTCTTGCCGCCGGGAGCCCAGGTGCTGAGCCTTACCAGTACCCGCGGCGCGACCGCCGCCAAGAAGGGCAAAGGCCCTGCTAAGGCAGCCAAAACGGCTGTGGCCCCCGCGCTTAGCATGGCGGCTCCGCGTGCGGCTCGTCTCCTGGCCGTGATCGCGCCGCGCCCGGGCGGCAACCCGTTTGCGACGCTCGAGTTCCGCAAGGCTCGCATGCCTGGCTCGTCGGACAGCGCGGGGTCCTCTGCGGGGGCGGGGCCGTCGCGCCCGCCCCTCATTGACCTGACGGTGGCGGCAAAGGGCGGGTTGCGGGCTGTCGGGGACGACGTGCCGGCTCTGGCGTCGCTCAAGGGTGGCCTTCGTGCCCCCCCGCCGAGCCCTGGGGCCGCCGTCACGGCGGTGGTTGAGCCAACCAGCGTGCTTTTGGCCAATGTTCGTGCCAACCGCAAGCGTGCTCTCCCGCGCTCGCTGTCGCCCTCGGGCAAGAAGGGTGGACCCGCCGCGCTGCCCGCAGTAGGCTCGACGCAGGGCTCGCAGATGGAGGCTCCGGATGCGGGCGGCCAGGCGCTCCATTCCGGTGCCGCTGCCGCGGCGCGCGCCAACGTGCTCGGTAATGACATCAACGCCATGCTGGAGACGCTCCTCACGCACATTGATGACGTCGAGACGCGCCTGGACGAGCTGTGCGACAGCACGCTGCTCATTGACGAAAAGATGGACGCGGCCATCAACCTCACGCAGCAGACCCTGATGCACGTTGCCGCCATGGGCGAGAAGCTGTCAAAGGAGCTTCAGGACGGCTTTTACAAGGTGCGCTTTGCTGTGTCGGGCAATGCTACCGCCACCAACGACGACGCGCCCGAGAAAACGATCGACATGATCCGAAAGTTCCTCCGTGAGGACCTGCAGGACAACTGGGCGCACACGGAGGTCACGTCGGACGTCTACCCGCACACCAACTCCTACTGGGACAAGGCGGTGAAGGCCACCGCGGCGGTGGTTAAGACAGGCTCGGAGGGCGCTGAGGTCTTCCTACGCTCGATGATCCACCTCCCCTCCCGCAAGGATCCGTCCGTGTACGTGCGCATGCGCGCGTCGGTGCCGGTGTTGCGCGTCAAGTCCCACCTGCACAAGTGGTACGGGGAGGTGATATGGGCCGCGTTCGTCACGGCGCTCATGCCGGTGAACGAGGTCGTGACGGTCAGCATCGCCAAGGAGCTACACAAGGAGCACCGCTACGTGCTCGCCACGCTTGGCAAGAAAGCGTGCATCTCGGCCGCGGCCAAGCTGTGCACGGCCGTTGGGGCGTGCGGCCGCATCAAGGAGCCAACCGCTGTGGGCGACTCGCCCGTGGTGGACATCACGCTGGGCCACTACGCGTTCGTTTCGATGAAGGTGCGCAACCAGATCGAGCGGATTATCGGCGAGCGCGCGGGCTCGGTGGTTGGCGGTGACGGCCACTACTCAATGTGGTTGGAGGAGCTGCGCTTCCTGCACCTCCATCTGCCGACAGACGAGCAGGCGCACGACGGGCTGCGCTTGGTGGACGACGCGTCTCCGGCGCGCTCGCTCCCCGATATCACCGAACTGTCTGAGTAGCAGCTTGGTGCTCATGGCCCTTTCACGGCCCCGCTACCGCTCCGCTTCTGTGTGAGTTGCTCTGTCCTGTACCTGTTCCTTTCTTTTGTGTGTGCGTTTAATGCTTTTCTGTTAGTCGTCGTCGTGTGTGGTGTAGCCTTGAAGTCGAGAGTGTGCTGGAGCTTGTTAAGAACTTGAGCGACTGTATAGAGCTCTTAATCACGCCCTATCTCGTCGCCAGCACGCCACAACGAGTTTTTTGGACGGGATACGAGCAAACACTCCCAGCGTGCGAGCAGGAGCCCGTTTTCAACGAGCGTTTACGAGCAATTTGAGCCAGAACCGGGCTCG
>Ga0115031_1004334_pt1 | contig 10496 bp, 12 predicted proteins | sample Maine_Asex4_meta_FD_87301 | JGI IMG/M metagenome (GOLD analysis project Ga0115031, IMG submission 87301) | Marine algal microbial communities from Maine, USA - Maine_Asex4_metaG | ecosystem: Host-associated > Algae > Red algae > Unclassified | place: Maine, USA | collected 2015-01-05 | reverse complement strand
TGGTCTCGGGGTACGTACCCCCCCCCACTCTCGGCAACACGGACCCGCGTCCCGGCTTTCGCCTTGTCGCCGGGGTAGTCAAACCCCGACGAAGTAGGCGCCACTCGGCACCGACGACGGTCACCCCAGCACATGCTGCACGACGCCCCCGCACACCGACGGGTCTTAACCCCGACGCTCGTCACCCGGCACCCGGCCGCCTGGCCCGCACTCTGACGCATAACCGCCTACTTGGGCGCGCGTACGCCTAAGCGTCGATCTGACCAGCAGCGCAAGATGCTCGCCACACATACACGCGCGTGCGTGGCCGGACGGCCGCGACCGGCGACGGAGAACCGCCACCTCCCCCCGATCGGGACTGGGCGGCGCGCCCCCCCCCACGACTCCCGCCGCCTGGGCGGTTACGCCCGCGCGGGCCCGTAAGAGGCCGCGATCGCCCAATCGGGTTTAACCATCCTCGGATCTCACCGGGACGGCTCGAATCTCGCGTTGGAAGTATGTAGCATATCTCTGCTGACAATTGGCAATTGGCCACAAGTAGCCTCCTTGACGGGCCGACGCCCATGTATTGTGGGAATTGGCCTGTGGCACGCCTTTTGGGGGGGTTACTTCCGCATTGTTCATTTCTTATTGTTTGTTTGCTTGCCTGTCTTATCTGTCTGCCGGCACTCATTACGATCGCTTGTAATCGGACGGTCGATCGACCAGTGTCCTCGTTTATATTAAATCACTATGGGTCCGGGGTCGCCGTCGTGGGCACCACCCGACTTCCCATCGGATGCGTTTAAACAAAAGATCTTTCTTCCACGCGGCGACGGCGATGGAACTCGCTTTATTGCTTGGCTGCGGTCGGTCTCAATACACTGGTTATTGCACCAACGTTATTAATACCACAGCAGCCGAAAAAGCGGGCGTGCCGGTCTTCGACAGCGTCGGCGCCACGGCTGGCGCGAAAGGGGGGGACGGATGGCGAGCCAAAAGCCGCCTATACTTGCCCGTTCGCGCCGCCCAAACTTCAACCTCGAGGACAGAGTGAGCGCCGGCGTCGCGCCACAGATTGTCCACACTCTGTGGAGGGCCTAGGGGATGTTTACATAAATCCACACGGAAGGCTGGCCTGCAGACTGGTAGGGTGTAGTGGGGGGGTGGTGGTAGTTCTGGCTGCTGTGACCTTCGGAGGGCAAAAAAGACATGACGCAATTCTACGCTTTGTGACTCAAAAGGCCGGTCATAGCAGCGTCCTCGCTGCTCTCGGTGACAGGGGCAACAATGTAGACGCGTTCCAGAATCGACACCCAAAGAAGCGTCTCGTGCCCACTCCAGCAATACCGGCAATCAGTCCTCATTGATAACGAAGACAAGAGAATGAAATACAATATTTACATAGTAGCCCCTCTGGATCATGGAGGTGATTGTGGCCCTAACAAGTACAGCTTGTTTCCCAAAAACACTAACGACGCAGACACGCCAGTTTCGTCCGGTCAACGGCCGTTCTCTGCGTTCGGCGAGGTTCCGAGCGCAAAAGGCCCAGAAAATACCAGAGCCAACGACGAAGAAAGGGGGGGGTCTCAGTGCAAGAACGAACGCGTGCGACCTTGCTCTGTGAAGAAGAAATATTGGCCTTCGGCATGGACGACGTTCTGTTGCTAGTGCTGTCTCTGAGCAAAAACAACCAGGGCGTACTCAGGCAAAGCATGCGGAAATATATTAGCCAGGGGGGGCTGAGTGGAACAGCTGGTCGAGGGGTATGAGCTGCGACTAAATGGTGCGTGGGAGTGGTGGTTTTAGAAGACTGTCGTGACGTCGCGATTGTCATCATTGCTGGGCAAGGGATACCGACTGGTTGGTCGAGGACTTCAGGACGGTCGCGGGGGGGGGGAGGTGGGTCGACGTTGAGGTCTTTGCTCAGCATTCTTCAGAATAGGCGGATTCCGCAATCAAGAGGGCAAGAAACACGGATGACCCATTTGAAAAGAATGGAAATACATCGAAAAGAGTCGGCACCAGCAATTCCGGGCAGCAGAGAGGGGGGGCAACCGGATGCGGACTCATAGAAATATGAAAAAAGATGTGCCACTTTTGAGCCCAACATGAGGCGGATATTGGATGGCTCACATCGCTTGCCCATGGGACGTGCATGTCCTATCGTTTTCTCGGTTGGCTGAGAGGCGTTCTCAGGAGCGACGACAGCCTATCGTTATTCCTCGCCGAGATGACGACATGCTGAGAATCGCTTTCACATCCGGCAACAGGTGTATGCATGGTCTCAGGGCCAAGCCCAGCGGTGCGGATCATGCACCAAACTATATAGTAGAGACCTTTGGCATGTCAAATGTGGGTCGACGGCGTGGGTCGGGGACACGTTTCACGCCACGTTAAGCCTTGGACCCACATTTCCATCCCATATATCGCTAAGGAGGCCCTTCGACCCACGTCAAAAAACAGTATCGGCCGAGGTGACCGCAGCCACATAGCAGTCCATGAGTAGCTTACATGGCTGTTTCCGCCAATCGCTGGCATCCGTTGGCCTTCGATGCCCGGTCTTACGGGTTGCGAAGGACAGTCGGCCCATCACTCTTCTTGCACATGTCCGGCGCCCTTCCCCCGCCGCGTCTCCTCAATGCCATTGATACCCATTCCCCCACCACCCACCCACCCACCCACCGACGATCATTTCTGTTCCATTTTTACCACGCTGCTTCGATCATGGCCTTCTGCAGTCCACGCGCGATCGAAGGCGTACGCACAGGGTACCGTCACCGGCGCCGTCGACAGTACACCAGCAATCGCAGGCGTGCGTACAGGGCGCCGTCACCGGCGCAGTCGGCAGTGCATTCAAAGTCGCAGGCGAGGGCGCACGGCGCCGTCACCGGCGCCGTCAGGAGTCTCTACCCCATCACACTGTAAGCGAATCCGCAAGGAGTGTGGCAGACTGCCGACCCCCTTTCTATACATGCTGAAGCTCCAAAGGGTGGATGTGGCTTCCTTAAAGAACCAGACGGGCGACCCACAAATTATCCACATCCGATACCCACGTCGCAGTTGCCGAAGGTCTGTAGCGTCTATTCCCCTGATATTGAGGATCAATTGATCATACTTTCGCGAGACAAAGGAATCTTTCTTCCTTGCCGTGCACGTTCTGGTGCCCTCAGGTACCCTTGAACATTCCAACGGGTAAGACGGACACGCTGCATTCGCCTGTGTCGAAAAAAAAAAACAGAACGGAGGTCAGAAAGATTCATTTTTGAGGTGCCTCATGTAGGATCAATTTATCCTCAGAGGATCAAATGGTCCCTTCAGGGGAGTAGACACTAGAGCAGCACCAAATTTTGGTGCGGAAGGGTGCCCAGCGGTCAGATTTATAGTGCACGATCCGCACCTCGTGTGAGGAGGGTGTCGATCCGACACTATAATCCGGTGGTTTGGTGTCAGATCTGCACCATCCCAACGTTTGGTGCAGCGTATGGGGGAAACCCCCGTTCGAAAACAGTCAAACCATTGGAAATTGACCAAACAATGTGCATTATTGCGTGCCATGACGCTCGCAATCCCGCGCGAAGCGCTCTCCGCGTGCCAAGTGTCCAATTTCCTCACTGCCACATCATCTTTGAATGCCACTTTGATAGTCCAGCAGGCCTGCACAGGTCGACAGGGCAGCTCATGGCAGCGGCATGATTGAAGATTGTGCTTTTCAACTCATCATGTCCTCGTTGACACCGTGTCCGCGCAGAAGGACGCCGACGACACCGTCACAGCCCCACTAAGTGCCACTTTCCTGCCTCATCAACGTCCGGCGAGCTTTCATAGCCATCGTCCGCCATGAAGCCAACTGTCAAGAAGGTGAGCGTCCCGGGGCGTGATTTGGGGTAGTCTCCTCCTAAGTTGCTCGCCTTCACTGACACGGCCCCCCTCGTACTCCATGATGCTCCCGTTAGGTATCTCTCAGCCAATAGTACGATCGTGGCTTGTCGAACAGCCAATCCGACTTCGTATCAATGCAGTGTCGTCGGCTCTGCCTCCCTTCTCTCTGCAACCGCCAAATTTTGGAGGTTAGCAATACAATTGGATGGAAGGTGTACAATAGATGCGAAGATTCCAGCACAACATTCCGCGTTACAGTCGTTCAACCAAAAACCTAGCACACTTTCGGGATCAATAGTTCCATCGACATCTCACATGTGCCTCTTTTTCTCTCCAATACTGTCTCTTTAGACAGGCTCTTTTGACACTCCCTCGAACATGACCAATCCACGATAACATCGGAGGCCCGGCGGGCCTGAGGGACCTGCTCAAGAGGGACATGGGAGTTCTGACACAATATTTCCGAGACAGCTGAAGCTGCACCAGATGTCGGAGCTCGTGGCAGGTCCAGTGCACGCGTGGCGCCAGAATGTCGCCTGCGTTCACACGTGTTGGGCACTAGGCTGGTTCAACAACGGTGAAGCCCTGTTTGAAGGGATCGCTGGAAACCTTTAGGGGGTCCCCAAGGGTTCCTACATACGAACAGAATTGGATTTAGGATCACGCGTACGGCCATGCAGTCCGTACTTGAATTCGAGAAGATGCAAATGAGGGCACGGTCAGTGGAAGTCGTGGATCTCCAAGGCCGCCCTCTGATTTTCTACGGCAGGAAGGACGATCACACTGGTTGCGCAAGCGTTCCTTGCATGGCCACACGGCAGCCCTTCAATATGAAAACCGTGGACTGCATCGATCCGCTTTGCCGCCCACACATTTTGGACACACAGGGAAATCGGATCGCAATTGCGCCAGCCCCACCACCCACCACGGGATGCCGGTGTGCCCCGCAGCCGTCCTGAATGCCCGCGCGAGCCACGCTCCCCACAGCTGCCGCACGGACGGATTTCGGGTCGCCACAGCGCCCCGCGCACCTCCCAGCTGCCACACGCGCAAAGCGCAGGTCCTAAGGCGCCTTGTATCCCTCACAACCGCCGCACGGAGGGAATTTTGGTGACCACCGCGCCCAATGCACCTCACAGCCACCACACGCGCGAATTGCGGATCGGTAGCGCGCCCCACACCCCTCACAACCGCCACACAGACGGGTTTCGGGTGGGCACTGCGCCCGCGCACCTCACAGCCGCTACACGCGCGGATGGCATGGCAGGTCGTCAGCCCGCCCTGGACCCCCCACAGACGCCGCACAGACAGGTTTCGGGTCGCCACCGCGCCCCGCCCCCCCGACAGCCGCCGTACGGATGCGTCTCGTTTAGCCTGTGCGACCACCTGCACCCCCAAAGCCGTCACAGGCACCCATGACGGTGCGCGGCTCATCTACTTCTCTTGAAGCGGACGCGTGCAGCGAGCATGATCTCTCGTGCGGCCCGGTCGTACGAGCAGACGAAGCTTTGTCTTTTTCTCGTTCCTGTGGCCAGGTGTTGTGTCGGTGCCTGCGCTCGTTGGAGGTAGCATCAAGCGCAGCGGTCTACCGGCGTATCTTTAGATACAGGAGCGCTTTTTCAGCACAAGCCTGGCTGGTGTTCCACTCGTTGCCCATCTCTTGTATCCTGTCTTGCATTTCACACCACTTTGTTTCCCCGGCCCCCCTGGATCTCGTCGTTTTCCCCCGCCCCCCATTTATGTACTGGTGCTTTCATTGCGACGTCGGATCTTCCCCCTCTCCCCCTTCCGGCGGCATCACACCGCGCCCTCCAAAGTGTGCGATATCACAGCACTGCTGGCCCCTCCTCCACCCGGGTGCATCGCCACCACATATTGCTTGAGATTCTTTTTCGTCCTCCGTGCGTGCCATTGTCTCCCACGCTGTTTGAGCGCTTGCGTTGGGCGTGCCAAGGCCTGGTGCATCGAGATATCCTATTGCCTGAGAATCTTTGTCGTCCGCCGTGCGTGCCATTGTCACCCACGCTTGTTGCACGCTCGCGCTGGCCGTGCCAAGGCCTTCGAGGGGTGTGGCGGGCGGGGAGGGAGTCTGGCCTACGAAGGTCGGCGGGCTTTGGTGGTGAGGTTGTGCGTAGTGTCGTACCAGAAACACAGCTCGCCGCGGGCGCGGCGGACAGCCGAAGGGCGTGTCTCGAGGCAGCGTTGCGCGCCGCCCCGGTAGTGTTCCCAACAGCAACAGCGGCCGCAGTCGTTGGCAACGCGGCGCCAATGACGAAGCCGGCGACGGTGCCTCAGTTCGTGGGAACATGGTGAACATGGACAAGCGGCTGTTTATCGTCTCCAAGTGGGCAAATGAGTTCACTTTTCGCGTTGCGTCCCACGGGTCATGATCTAGAAGCCTCCAACTACATTTTTCCAACATTATGGGCGACTTTCTGAAGGCGGACATGGACGGTCAGGACGCGGCGGCGACCGCCGTGTCTGTGGCGGCAGCGACGCTGGAATTGTCGTCGGCGGTAGGACGTGCCGCCGGTGCGTCGGGGCCAGAAGCTGGAGCGGCGACGAGTCAGCGGTGGCAGACGCCGGGCACGCTGAGTCGGGGTCTGCGGCGGGTGGCCTTGAGGCCTCACGCAGCGACGAGGCCGAGCCGCCCATGACGCTGGCTCCCATTGGCCGGGATTCGCTGGCGCTTTGCCGCGCAGTGAGGGCTGCACAACACCTTTACACCGCGGCGGAGTCGGTACGGGGCATGACGGGGACGACGGGGGAGCAGAAGACGGCCGCCGTGCGCCAAATTGTTCTGAAAAAGGATCGAGATTGGCATGGCTCGGTCAAAGATGTCGACGAGATTCTCCAACACGCTGACAACACGATGCGGTACGTCGGTACCCCCCGTTGTTCGGGCATCCGAGTCAGCGGTGCCCTACTTCCTGCGCCACAAGCATCATCCAAAAGGGCGCCGGTGGCAGACGAAGACACGGGCGGCGGCATGTTTGAGGACGCGTCGGACGTGTGTGAAAACCATGAGAACGCCGGAGCGGACGAGGAGAACTTGATGGAGGGTGACGTGGGCGTGGAGGAGGAGGCCTCGGTAGCGGCGCCTTCTTCCGGCACTAGTTCGGCGTCCGGGCATTATGTGGGGGCGCGAAGGGCTCTGAGGGGGAGCACATCTCCGGGGGGAGGCACCATGAAGTTGCCACACGGCGGACGGCGGGCAGCGGCGGCCGCACTGCTGCAGCCACCGCTTGCTGTTGCCCCTGGGGGCGCGAGTGGGCGGTCTGGTCGTGACGGTCAGCCCGTAGCTGCGGCCACTCAGGCGGACAAGGCCATGGGGGGTGTGTTGGTGGCGGTCACGGCCAACATGTTCGAGAGCAGTCGACGCGCCGACCGCGAGCTGTGCGCCAAGTCAGACGGGAGGCATACTGCGCGTGTGGCCAACCTGACGAAGCTCATCCTGGCCGAGCCGGATAACCAGATGTTTCAGGACATGCTGGCTGCTGAGATGGCAGCCCATCGGCAGTGACATTGTATTAGTATTTTCCAAGCAATATGCTGGAGCGGAAAAAAAAAAACATCCAATCGAACAAATCATCAGTGGTAGTGGCCGTGGGCAATCATGTACTGCAACACTTGCTGCTGCACCCGGCTTCTCGCGGCACTTGCGGCCGCGGGGAGAGGCACCGCGGATCCGGGCGCCGCGTTGGCCACGTCGGCCGCGTCCAAGGCCACTTCAAAGGACGTGTCGCCAAGCCGAATGCAAACATTGTGGAGCGTGGCGCAAACCGCCACCCACTCCATTAGTCAGGTAAAATCAGCATCCGACGCCACTGGTGCCCGTAGCTCCTTGAGACTGGCAAAGCGTCCCTTGAGTACACCAATGTCCTTCTCGGCCGAAATGCGGCGCCGCGCATGTTGGTATTTGTAGTTACGATTGGCACGGATGTAGGCCGCTGGCCCCTTGTGAGGTAGAAGCACGCGAACAGAACCCAGAATACCCTGGTCACCCTAAAGTTTCTGGCGAGGGGAGAAGAACCGCTCTGGGTACATATGCCATGGGGCAGCTGCTTGCAAAACCGTGTCAGGCACCGCGCCTGTAAAGCCTTGCACCACGCTGGTGATCCGTAGGTCCCAATCACAGGAAATCAGTACATTAACATTATAGCGATTGCGCCTGTCGAAAAGACACCACGGGTCAACGCTAGGGGCGTACGTAAAAGGAATGATAGTGCCATCAACCGCCCCAATGCACCCCATAAGCCCATACCTTTCCTCGGACTGCCGCGCATGCGCTTGGCGCTCGGCAGCAGTAGGCCAGCGGACTTCGTCGGCTTCCCAACGCAAAATGGCCGACAAAATCCGCTTGATCGCATGGACTACAGTTCTTGGGGAAACCCCGAAGCGCTAAGCCACGACTATAACAGACGCCGCGTTGACATAAGGGCCGAACCGAAACAGAGCAATTGTGAGCTTTATACGGACGGACAGTTGCGGCCGTCCGGACGGCGGATAAAAAGTATCAGACGCGGTCAAGCCCAAACGAGACACGAGGTACTCAAACGTGCTCGCCTCCACACGCAGATGCGCGCGAAAGTACAAGGGTGGCAGTGCGTGCAGCACCCTATCTCTACAGTTCCCAGACTTGGGAATGTGATTTCGAAAAAAGAGCATGTACCGAGTCGCCAGCAGGTGAGTGAGGCGCTGGTGTGTGCGCGCCGCAACCAACAGCATCCCCAACTCAGCCAGGACACACCGCGGTGAAGTTGAGCTCGAGTGCTGCAACGCGACGACAAAGGTCGCCTGCTTCAGCAGCGCCTCGAGGCGACGAATCTCCTCTCGCGTGCAGACACCATTGATCGATAGAGCACAGACACACACACCCGGCGCGTGGAGCAGCGAGAAGGTCACAACAGCGGCACGCTAGAAGCTGTGCAAGAAGCACGCTCGCGTCGTGCACGGCGCGTGAAGACAAAGTAGCAACGCGAGGTGCGCGATAGGACACAGACCGTGTGTCCCTGACACGGGCGGCGGCGCCGTGGTGGTTGTTGAGGTGCGGTTGTCTCGTGAGCAGAGCTGCTCGTGGTCTCCTCCGCTTTGGCGTAGGCAGTCGGTCACCGCACGCTGAACCCCCGCATCGCACCGACCTTATTGAACGCTCCCCTGTAGCGAGCACGACCCCCCTGAAACCGGTCACGTTTTGGTTCCTGGTTGGCACAAGACAGTCCGATCTTTTGCAGCAGCATGACGTCAAATATAAAATTGTTACAACTATGCGACAGTAAGTGACATGTAGTGAATTTTGCGAGATAGCCCCCCTCGAAAGCATTGCGTGTGCCCTCGGAACGCCCCCCCCCGCGTCGTGCCCGTTTCGACGTCTATTGAACCGTCCTACTATCACGCAGGGCAGCAAATTGTTCACTCGATAGATCCTCCGGCCCTGCGCTCTCATTGCCGCAAGAGTCCACAAGGCACTGCCCACATTCTTGCTGATGTGCTGGACCAATGAGAGAGCACCAGAGCGCCTCTATTGAGAACGGGCCCCGCAATAGATGCCCCACTTCATACCGGCTCACACGCAGCGGGACGGCAGATTACGACTCACTGGGATTGTTCCATTGGAAGCCGTTGCCTTTTTTAGAAATGGGCCCATCACACTAAAGCTGGATGGACACACGAAGCAGCAAAAAACAGCGAGGACTTCTCGAAGGCCTTCTCTGGCCACCCCCGTCGGGGGGCCAGGCCCATCGACCAATTTGGCGCTTCCGGCCGTGGCGCGCGTGCCAGCCGTCTCACTTCCCGTGTTGTGAATCGATAGATTCTAGACTGTCAGCCTTGGTGTCAACCTCGCGCACGGCGTGATGCGGGGCCCTTGGCAGTGGCCAATGACGGGCCGCGGCGGTGTGGTGGGACCGCGCGCGGCGCCTCATGGGCTGGCTGAGAGCCGCCGGTGGTGGATCGGGCGGCGCCACGTTGCGATTTTGACGTGTTCTTACGGGCCGACCTTCACTGGCAGGACCCGCTTTCGTCTTGATGTTTGACCCGGCGCCTACGTATCGGCGCCGGAGGGTCCTAACTGCTTTTAGAGCGGTGGTCCTTTCATTTGTTTTGGGCTCCTGGGCACGCGGACGCGTGCGCCCTGTGGGGGCTTGCTTGGGCACCCGGCTGCGAACCTCTGCCCCCACGTCGGGGACGCCTGGAGCGGAAGTGGGACCGTGTGTGTGGCCACGCGAAAGTAGAAAAAGAAGGGCTTCCGGCACCGTCTAGCGGGCGGCGGACCCGAAAAATCAGACGTACCATCCGTAAACGCACCACCCCAGGTACGGGAATTGCTTGGCGGACGGCTACGTCGTCCGTTCCTGTCTCCGGCTTTCTAGACAACGCTTTACGTCGCTGATTTTTCCACACGTGTCGATGATCAGAGCGCGGTCCCGGGGCCCGTCGTCCAATTCAGCTGACAGCTCGGTGCGAGCAGGACAGAGACCAGTAGATCTCGTCCTCCGCACCATTTCGAACCACTGGCAAGACCATTGCGAAATAATCGGGAATCGCAGCATCTTTTGACCCTTTCTTGATCCCTGAACGATGGCCCGACCGACCGGATCACAGGCCCGTTCTGGGTCAGTCGAGGTCACATGATC
>Ga0115031_1004333_pt1 | contig 10498 bp, 11 predicted proteins | sample Maine_Asex4_meta_FD_87301 | JGI IMG/M metagenome (GOLD analysis project Ga0115031, IMG submission 87301) | Marine algal microbial communities from Maine, USA - Maine_Asex4_metaG | ecosystem: Host-associated > Algae > Red algae > Unclassified | place: Maine, USA | collected 2015-01-05 | reverse complement strand
AGGAGTAAACCTAGTTTCCTACAAAAGCCCTCTTGACTTCGTACCCAATTTTATCTCTTTAATTTGGCGAAGGTATTGTATGCTATCACCGAATAACTTTAAAAGCAAAGTAATTAAACCTATCTTTATCGCAGCTCGATCAAAAAATCAGTGGGTTCACGAATTTACGTGCCTTGATTTTGCCAACTATATTGGGATGGTAATAGTATAAATGGCGATCGCTATAAGAAATTTTAAATCACTTTTATTTTGCTTATAAAGATTCGTACAAATACTAAAAATATTTTTAGTTTTATATACAAAAACTTTCCTCAATATGAAAAATAAAGAGTTTTACAAACTTTTAAAAAAAAATCAATCCAATTCCAATGCTGGTTTTACTCTAACTGAGCTACTTGTTGGCTTATTTATGAGTATTTTTGTAGTTGGTGCATTAGGCTTTGGTTTGATGCAGTTATTAAGAACTACAAGAGTAGAAACTTCTAAAGTAGAAGTGAGGGGTGAAACTTCTCGGGCTTTAGATTTTATTTCCGATGAAGTTAGACGGGCAAGAACAATTGAGACAGATGCTACCAATGCAGGTACAGATTTCAGTAGCATTACTAATGAGACTGTCGTTTTAGCATTAGATATTCCAGAAATAAGCGATGCTGCCACCGCTGGTGTAACAGGAAGAGTGGTTTATTACCTTAAATCAACTAATTTAGGCAACTGGCAAGGACCTCAAGTACTATACAGATGGGGACCTCCTCTTGATGCAAATGGAGACTATACTGCTGGTGCGTGGCAAGAAGAAGCTTTAATTGATGGTATCGACGATACTAATATTGCAGCAGATCCTTGTCTCGGCGATACACTTGCTCCAGCATTAGGAACAGCAAGCGGTTTTCATGCTTGCATTAATGGTGGCAATAATACAGCGCAATTATATTTAACAGGAGAAACCAAAATAGCTGGTGGAACTGATACATATACAGCAAATACTAAAGTAGTTGCTAGAGCAAGAACAGCTTCTCCTGGTACTACGAGTACTTTTACTTCTTACACGATGAGTTATAAATCACTGGGTGCTGTATATAATTGCCATCCTAGTTATGATTCAAAATGGAGCATGAGAAGTGTTTTTGATATTGGTGGTGATGAAAAATCGTGGATTCACCAAGATGGCAGACAACCTCAACCGATTCAAATCGATACATCAACTAATAATTCTTTAAAAGTTACTACTATCCCTGTTAAACCAGTTAATTCAGCAGGAGTTCCATTGACAGGAACACCTGGAGTTGATGATTATAACTGTATGAGTAGAGGAAGCGAAGCAGCAGATGGAACTGAGGCTTTGGCTGACTATGCTGATGCTTCACTATTCCCTAATTTTAGCAGCGTTCCTTTCACGATGAACTTTACTGGGCCTAATTATTGGAAATCTTTTAACGGCAATGAACCTGGAGATAACGATCCTAGTGACGATCCAATTTGGGTAACTGATGACAATGGCAATGAAACAATTTTAATGCTGAAGGAAGGTTCAATAATTCCTGGAAATGTTACTGGATATGACTTTAATAATGACACTGTAGAGGATCAAGATTCTTTGGGTAAATTCTTGGCTACAGCACCAAATAACTATGCAGTACCAGTAAACCCTTCCGATCTTTCACAGGGCTATAGAGTCACTGGGCTTGAGCCAGACGAGCGCATCATGGCTGTTGAGGTTGGTCACAATGCTAGTGGTGTCCCAGGATTTGATGTTCAAGATAGCGTGATTATTCTCGCTAGCGATTTATTTGCTCAAGATCATTCAAATTAAATCAATCAATTCTTTTACAATGGGTAGCAGATATAGAACCAGTACTGCTACCTGTATATGTTCCTATCCTAGTAATACCAGTACCCAAAGCAATTACAAAGCATTTTTGTAGTTCTGTATTCTCGCTAGATAATACGATAGTTCCCATTTTAGTCGTACTGCCTTTGTGGGAAAAGGAAATATTGGGTGTAGCACCAGGAATATTGGTTCTGATTTGTATTTCGTCTCTAATTTGACGAATGCTCAATAAACAATTAAAAGGATTTCCAGTGAGGAGGTTGGTATTAACTCCAATATTAATTCGACAAGATATTCCTCTGAAGATCGCTTGTCGTTGAGTTTCTTTAATACCGCCTAATAAAGTTGATAAGGATTGATTTACTCGGTAACGATTTAATAATCCCAAAACATTAGGGATAGCTAAAGCAGCAACAATACCAATAATAACTGAAACGATCGCGAGTTCTACCAGAGTAAAACCGCGACCTCTTTTTTTTTGAGAATTAGAAAACATTGATAACTTTCAAGCTATGGGGCAGCAAAACTAGTTTTTAAGGGAGTTCTGGTTAATTCCTAGTTACACAGTTTCCGCCGTTCATATCGCCAGTCCTCATGATTCCTAAACCGGTAGCAACTGTCAAACATCTGTCAACGTTGGCATTATTATTTAAAGAAACTCTAACTGTAATACCATTACTGGTATTACCTTTTCCAGAAAAAGTAATAGTTTGATCTCCATTAGGAAGACTAACTGGAGCTTGAAAAATTCGATTTCTTATCAAACAAGTTCCTGAGACAGTTCGTGTAGCTGCAATGATATTTAAGGTACAACTTTGTCCATTTCTGATCGCTAGTTTTTGCGCTTCTTTAATTGCACCTTCTATTTCGCCCAAGGCAGAATTAGCTTGATTACGATTGAGCATACCCAACAGATTAGGAACGCCAAGGGCAGCAACTATACTTAAAATAGCTGTCACAGCAATCATCTCTATTAGGGTAAAACCTCGATCTAGTTTACGGACATTGAAGGGCAACATCGGGTATTATCTCCACATAAGTTTCTGCAATAGGTTCGTCGGTAGCAGTCAGTGCTGCACCCACGCGATTTACATAAGCACCATTCCAATCCCAAACTTGATATCTAACTTTTAAAGTTTTATGGGGTGCCGCACTATTATTTGCCGTGCCACTGACATGAAAACGCTGCAAAGCTAGCTGTTTTCCATTAGTATCAAGTGAGCCATCACTTTGGTCTACATTTTCCAGTACATTTTTAGTTTGTATGCCTCCAGGAAGAGCCACCCATAATGCTTGAGCAAAACTGTTGGCATATGCTGTGGCATCGCAGGTTGGTGCAGCACCAGCTGCCCCTCCAACTAAGGTACTGCCCAATTCATTGAGACGTTCAATGTCTTCTTGGATCAGTTGATTTGCTCTTTGCTTTTCTTGCGCCTGAACTTTAATCGCCATAGCACCTACAAAAAATTGTAGGGACAAAATAACAAATCCAGTCGCTGTCAATAAAGCAACTAGTACCTCTAAAGTCACAAACCCATGTTCTGATTTATGTCTAATTAATTTTGATGGGAATAATTTTTTCATGACAATTTAGTTAATATCTTCGGTTCTCCAATTAGATGGTCTTCCTGTGATGGGCTTAGGAGTCCTGTTCGTAACTGTGGTGTAGAACTTGTAAGCTCTATCTGAAGCTGAAGAACTTGTACTGCTGCGATCTGGATTGATATTGACAGTAGCACTATTATTAATAAAGTCATTTACCCATACAGAGCCGTTGATTGTTACAGTACCCGAACCATTGATAGTTAGTGTACTGTCGGGTGCATGGATAAAAGCATCAATAGTAACATCGTTGCCTCCAGTGTCTATCGTAATGGCTTGACCATTATCAACATATATTTCGAAATAATTGGAAGCGGTATCACTACCAATACTCAATCCTCCTGCAGGAGGATTGATATTGAGAGTTCCATCGATATACATTGTTACCTTAGCGATACCATCAGCCTTAACATCATTGTCAAATGTTTGACCGCCAAGATTGTAATAGTAGCGACAGTCTCGAATGTCAGCACAATCTCTGCTTTCATCAAAAGTCAATCCCACAGGAGATTCAGTATAAGGTTCATGATTTGTTTTACCAAGAAGAAAATCTCCAGTAGATTCGGCAGTAATATTTGTATTTCCCTGAAAGTCAGGAGTTATTGTAGAGTTAAAAAGATTTGAAATAGAGTCTATGCGAGGAATATCGCGAGCATCGGTAATAATGGGTAAGCCTGTATTGCTTGCTAATGTAGCAATATTGCCAGAATCATCACAGCCATCAGCTGCAGTTCCACTAGAAGGGATAGTAGCTTGATCTCTAATCACAACCTTCCCGTCATTACCACTATTGTCACCAATATTTAATGTCCCCAAATCTGCGCTAGATATTGTATTGTCTCCAACCCACAAAGCAGGAGCAAGGTTATCGATATCTTGCGTATTGATACGAATTGGTATATTCACAACTATCTGAGCATTTCCTTGACCATCTGGAGTTGTTCCTCTAACTGTTAAAACTCCCGTTGCAGGGTTACCCGCTGCATCATTGTTTGCAGAATCATCAGTTACGTCAAAAACTACATTACCACCAGCATCTCTGGCACCATTATATTGATAAGAAACTAATTGATAAGATCCTGGGGTAAAAACATCATTTGTGTCTGTATCATTATTGAGATCCTGACCATCTTCTGCCAAGTTTATATCATTTGATTGACCAGGAAGAAAATTAGAAGTGATGTCTCCATTACAAAATTCAGCTTGTCTTGAAGTTGCATCTACTAGCCCAGCCCAATCATCGTGATCGTTGATTACTAATATTCTATTGCGATCTAGCAATTCTCTATATCGAGCAACACCTATTTCTGCGATCGCCAAAGCATCAGAACTAGAATTCTGAGTCAAAGCATTTAATTTTTCTTCATTGGCACTTGTAAGATTTATCGTACCCAACAAAGTCATGACCAAACCAAGAGCAATGACCATCGGTAGGGTAAAACCTTCATCTCTGGCGCGACGCTGTAATAGGACTTTTAATAATAAAAGTTTCATATAAAACTAAGACTTACATACATATAAAAACCAGGCAAAAAATACCTCGTCATAAGTATCACTTAGAGTACCCAAAACAACTACGATCGCGATCGTTGACAATCAAAATAAATTTATCAAATAAAAAAAAGCGATGCAGTGCGGTCTTGTTGGTTTCCATCTAAGAGCAACTGCATTAAAAAGCGATCGCATTTATAAAAGTGCGATCGCTAATATTATCAATTATTTAATTTAGATTAAAGCAAACTGCTCACCAGTTACGACATCTGCATCCGAACCACTGGTGATATCAATATCATTTAGGGTGACTTGCTGACCAAAGATATCAGTTACTCTTAAGTCTTGCGCTCCATATAATGCACCATTTTCAATCGTAAAGCGATTATCGCTACCGCGCTGTAGGGATACTACATCACCATCATCTTCAATCAATTCAACACTTTCGATTGGATAGCGATGATTATTTAATCTGACTGCGCCGTAATATGGGTTAGAGTCAGAAATTCCTTCAGCTACGATACCTTGACCAATCGTATAGCCATAGGGAGTTTGAAAGTCATCTCCTGGTCCAATTAACTCATACTCAATATTGACCACACCATCTACAGGATCGGCTACTTGAGTAAAAGCTTCTGCGCTTAAATCTAAGCCGTCAGAACGCTCGTACAACAAGTCAGATACCTGCACCACAATAGGTGCTGCACCTTCTCTTTGCTTTGGTCCAGATACTGATAGAAATGCGCCACTGGCTTCTGAACCATTCCACTGAACATTATTAATCGCTGTAATTCCTTCTAAATTACCGTAGGGAATATCATAGCCAGAATTACCTAAGCCACCAGTAGGATTGGCTGCATCATAAAAAGTTGCCCTACCTTGATAGGTTTGACCTAGAGATAACTCAGAGCCTAAATTTGGATTTGAGAAAGTATATATGCTGTCAGAACTACTAGGACTGGCAAATTCAGAACCCTCAATGTCAAAGTTTTGGGGCGTGCCACTACCATCATTACTAACAAAATTGACGGTTACAGTTTCTCCCGCTTTAATTTCGCGATTCCAAGATTCGTGTTTAATGGTGTAACGCCCATTGTCGTTGCCCACAATTTGAGCATCCCAGATACCCGAAATGTCGTTAGACAGATCGAACTCTAAATCCCAACTGACTAGATTGCTATCACTATTGTTAGTGATGTATATTTCTCCTTCAAAACCATTTCCCCAGTCGTTTACCTGAGAATAATTTACGTCTATAGACTCGTTCGGCATTTGTTTATTTGAACTCCCACAGATGAACTAGCCGACACACCTCCACAAGCTTGAGCAACTGCCAAGTAACTTCAAGTAGTAAGTAGCGATCGAATATTTCTTCGTATTTGTTTATACTTTTGACGGAATCGATTTTATCAGAAATAGGTAATTTCACCAAAATTATCCTCTTTCTTAAATAGTTAAATTAATCTAAATATGATTTTCAAAAGAATAAACATTACTTTGGTAATATGAACAGTATGAATATTTATTAAAAAAACTAATAATCAAGAGTCTTTATGAAGCTTAAGTCTATTTTTATTGCTGCTTTCAGCACTTTCTTATTTTTAATTGCTCCACAAGTATTGGCACAGGATTTAGTTTCCAATGCTCCTACGGATGCTCAAGCTTATATTGTTGAACCTGCTGATGGTGCAACCTTACCCAAAACATTTACCGTAAGGTTTGGCTTGTCGGGGATGGATCTTGCTCCTGCTGGAACTGATCAAGAAAATACAGGACACCATCATTTATTGATAGATCGGCCAGAATTCGATATCACTGCTTCTTTACCTTCAACGGAGCAAATTCGTCATTTTGGTAAGGCGCAAACCGAGACAGAGCTTACTCTGACTCCAGGTGAACATACTTTGCAGCTGGTTTTGGGCAACTACGTCCATGTTCCCCATGATAATCCTGTTGTGTCTGAGCCAATTAAGGTGATTGTTAAATAAGCAGGAAATATTGCTTTCTGGATACCCAAAATTTATGTTTAAAGCTTTTTTAATAGTTGTTTCTACTTTAATATCTGTACCTGTCATCGCTCACAATGTAGAAATATCAAACGGAGTGGCAGCCACATTCCATATTACTCCTGACCATAATCCCAAACTAGGAGAGAAAACCCAGGCTTGGTTTGCTTTAACTCGTCGCGGTGGTCAGACTATTCCTTTATCTGAATGTAACTGTACTTTAAACGTTTATACTGTTCCCCGTGCTGCTGACGCTCAACCGATATTACAGCCTAAACTATCAGCAATTAACGTAGAGAAATATCAAGAGATACCAGGAGCAAAAATTGTTTTTCCCAGTGCAGGAGCTTATGAACTAGAAATAGCTGGCACAGCAAAAGATAGTGCTTCTTTTTCTCCTTTTGAATTGTCTTACACAGTTAATGTTCGACCATAGTTTGTTTACACATTACGTCTAATGTGAATTAGAAAATCCAGAGGTGGCATTGGAAGCTGTAAGCATTAAGCCTTAAGCTTTTGGGATGATTTTCTTTTATCTCTGACAAAAAGACTTTCTTTAAAGAATACATAAATAACCTTATTCAATCAAATTTGGATTGGGAAAATAACCTATCAACCAACTTTTAAAGGTGGCAACTCGGCAGGATTGAATTCAGCAACCTTGACCGTTTTTCTCACTGGAGTCGTTTTAACATTAGAGTTGTTTGAAGGGTCATATCCGACATACTTTCTCGAAAAATCTAGAGCGTAAAGTTCAGAATTCATTAATTGCGATCGCTTGAATTTTTGTACTCTTTGCTGCGATTTTCCCTCAACAGAACTACTGTCCTGAATGTTAATCATGTGTAGTAACGATTCAGAAAACTGTTGGGTTGATCTAATTACTGGTAAACGATTTGCTGAGTAGTTTTTCAGGGAAAGATTGTCTTGATAGCGATAATAGCTGACAAAAGATTTACCCAATACATCTGCATCTTGAATTGCTAGGTTCATTCCTTTTCCACCAGCAGGAGTCATGATATGGGCAGCATCTCCAGCGAGAAAAAGACGACAGTGTTGCATTTTTTGAGTGGCAAAACTACGCATTTTTAATACTTGCTTGGCAATAATTTTACCTTCGGTTAGTTTCCAGCCATCTTTGGCTAATCTTAGATGGAGTTCTGACCAAATGCGACTATCAGACCAATCATCAGCCTTATCTCTTAAAGGAACTTGGAGATAGTAACTAGAAACTTTTTCGTTACACAACATATGTCCTGCAAAACCGTTGGGATGCAAGCCATAGATGATGTGTTCGGTCGAGGGTGCTGCCTCAGCAGTAATGGCTAACCAAGCATAGTCAAAGTCTTTACGGCGCGGCTTGATAATGGTTTCGGGAATCGAAGCACGAGAAACGCCACTAAAACCATCACATCCGGCAATAAAGTCACAGTTGATTATTGTAGTTTGTCCATTTTGCTGGCACTTAATCCATGCACCCTGGTCGTTATTGGTAATTTTAACGCCTTGAGTATTAAATAGAATTTCTCCACCTGCTTGCTCAAACTTTTTAACTAGATCTTTTAATAGGTCTTGCTGAGCATAAGTGTAGTGAGTTTGACCTTTGCATTTTTTAGCGTAATCTAAAACAAAACTTTGTTCGGAAGTCAGAAATTCACATTTACCCTGGGGTCTACCTTCTTGCAAAAGGCGATCGCCTAAACCATGCTTTTTTAAAATAGTAACGGTATTATTGTCTATCAAATCAGTGCGATCGCGAGTATATAATTCTGATTGTGAGTATTTTTCGATTACAATGCAGGAAATGCGATTTTTGCGCAAAATATTCGCGATTAACATTCCTGCTGCTCCTGCACCAATGATACAAACTTTAGTAGTGATTTGATTGATAGGCATAGTTACTTCTCCTCGATAAATAGTGAATCAGATTAAACAGACGAATTGAAATCTTGGCGACAAAAGGTTAATCAATCTTCTCGATTACTTTGTGTTATTTCTAGACTGGATAAGTGTTTGATTGTTTCCTACAGTTACTAAATATGTTTTGTCCAACTGATTTATGCAGATTATGTCTGATAAAAACGAACTTCAGATGGGTAAACAGCATACTAAAGTTTAAATTTGGCTGAGATTAATGAGAAATTAATTGAAGATACAATATCCCTATTTGGTTATGGTCGTTAATGACAAATAACCTGCTTGATGGTTAGATATTTGAAGCTGTATCGAAATAACCATCTATGTCTATCAAACTATACGGGATACCTAACTGCGGTACTTGTAAAAAAGCGATCGCTTGGCTAAAAGAAAACAATGTTGACTATGAGTTTATCAACACTAAAGAGCATCCTCCCGAGCGAAAAGCGATCGCATCTTGGGTAGAGTCATTGGGCAATAAACCAATGCGAAATACTTCAGGTAAATCTTATCGGGCGATTGGAGAAGATAAAAAAACTTGGACAGATGAACAGTGGGTGAAAGCTTTTAGTGAAGATGCAATGTTGCTCAAGCGTCCGTTATTTGTGAGAGATAATGAAGCTGTACTAGTTGGTTTTAGAGCAAAAGAAGAAGAAAAAAGAGAAAAGCTTGGCGTAGCTTAATCAATTGTAAAATTAGCTTATTCAGAAGCATTATTATAGATATTTTTAATAGACTAAGTTCATAAAATTATTCAATCTTTGAAATTCAAATAAAGCGATTGCATTTCTAGATTTTAACCACTAAATAATTACCCTGAGAATCAATTAACTTCTATTCCTGAATTATCTTACTCGAAAGCGTCTTCATAGATTTCTTGCAGCATATCGTGAAAACCCCAGCCCATTCCTTTCGTATCTTGAACTAGTTTGTGACAGCGTTTTCTAAAAGTATCTTTCAAATTAAATTTAGTCATATCTTGAATTGCTTTGGCATAAGTACTTTCCATACTGTAGTAAAAAGGCTCATCAATATCGCCATAAGATTCAGTGAATTGTATGCCCTGTTCGACATAAAACAACATCAAATCGATGACGTCAGATGGAGATCCTGCAACTCTTTTGTAATCACTAAGGGCTTTTTTTGCTACAGATAATTTTGCTCTACCGAAACCCCTACTAGGAAAAAACTCATTCTTGATAGTCTTTTTATAGGCTTCAATTATTTGAGTATCATTTCCAGCAGAAAGTTGTACTTGATAGTATTCTTTGACAGGTTTAAATCTTTTATACAGTTCGGTAATATCTTTGATTAACTCTTCCTGAGAACAATTTTTTAAATGTTTTTTAAGGGTAGTCAGAGTTATCTTCGACTGATTCATGACAAAAATATTTTATAGCTAGAGAAATTAAGGAGAAAAATTTAATATTAGTTAAAAACAGTCTAATCGATCACAGAATTGATTTACTTTGATTTTTTTATTCTGCTATGAAAGCAGCTAGTTCTTGACGGGTTACTCCAGTTGTAAACAAAGCGCGTATGGTCAAGTCTAAAGATACGGAAGGATCGCTTTTTTCAATCTTGGCAACTCTTGATTGAGAAGATTCCATTAATTCTGCCAAAGCAGTTTGGGATAGTTTAAGTTCTCGACGTT
>Ga0115031_1004331_pt1 | contig 10500 bp, 4 predicted proteins | sample Maine_Asex4_meta_FD_87301 | JGI IMG/M metagenome (GOLD analysis project Ga0115031, IMG submission 87301) | Marine algal microbial communities from Maine, USA - Maine_Asex4_metaG | ecosystem: Host-associated > Algae > Red algae > Unclassified | place: Maine, USA | collected 2015-01-05 | reverse complement strand
GCCTGAACTGGCTCGACCCCTCGTTCGCCGCCCAGCAGCTGGTAGCCGGCGATGCCATGCATTCGCTGGACGTGCTCGGTGCGCGCGGGCTGCGGCTGGACGCGAACGGGTTCCTCGGCATCGAGCGGCGCCCGGGCGAACCCGCCTGGTCGGAGAGCCACCCCCTGTCGGTGACCGGCAATCAGCTGCTGGGCGGCCTGATCAGGAAGGCCGGCGGGTTCAGCTTCCAGGAACTGAACCTGACCGTGGACGACATCGCCGCCATGTCGGGCGGAGGTGCGGACCTGTCCTACGACTTCATCACCCGTCCCGCCTACCACCACGCCCTGGTGAGCGGGGATGTCGCCTTCCTGCGCCTGATGCTGCGCACCGTGCACGAGCACGAGATCGATCCGGCCTCCCTGATCCATGCGCTGCAGAACCATGACGAGCTGACGCTGGAGCTGGTGCACTTCTGGACGCTGCACGCCGACGACGTGTTCACGCTCGGTGACCAGACCTGGCAGGGGCGCACGCTGCGCACCTTCATCCGCGAGACGATGTACGAGGCGCTCAGCGGACCGCGGGCCGAGTACAACCTGAAGTTCGTCACCAACGGGGTGTCCTGCACCACCGCCAGCGTGATCACCGCGGCGCTGGGCTACGAGGATGTATCGATGCTGGACGAGCAGCAGGTCGCCCGCGTCAGGCAGGGCCACCTGCTGCTGGTGATGTACAACGCGTTCCAGCCCGGCGTGTTCGCCCTGTCGGGCTGGGACCTGGTGGGCGCGCTGCCGCTGCCGGCCGAGTCGGTCGCGCACTTGATGGAGCAAGGCGACACGCGATGGATCAACCGTGGTGCGTACGACCTGATCGATGCGGCTCCGGATGCCACGCACTCGCTCGAGGGCATTCCGCGTGCCACCACGCTGTACGGTCCGATCACCGCGCAGCTGCAGGATCCGGATTCGTTCGTGAGCCGGCTCAGGCGCCTGCTGGCCATCCGCGAGGCGTACGGCATCGCCGCCAGCCGGCAGATCCTGGTACCCGAGACCGTGGCCGCCGGCCTGCTGGTGATGGTGCACGAGCTTCCCAACGACGGCGGTGCCCAGATCACCGCGCTGAACTTCTCGGGCGAACCGGTGGTGGAGACACTCGAGTTGCCGGGGGTGGCGGGCGGACCGGTGGTGGACCTGGTCGAGGAAAGCGTCGCGGCCGATTTCGAGGAAGGCGGGGTGCTGCACATCGACTTGGCGCCGCTCGAGGGGCGCCTGCTGAGGATCGTGCACGCGTTGCCGACCTGACACCGCCCACGTCGCAGGGCGACCGGTCCCGGCGGACGCGGTAGACGCCTTGGCAATCCGACCCGACGCGGTTCAGGCCGCCCGGTAGGGGCCTGTGAAGGAATGAAGGGTACATCCTGTCGCCCTTCATTCCTTCACAGGCCCTGGCCTCGATCATGCCGCACTGCCACCCGAACCCTGCCCTGTCCATGAATTTCGACCCGTGCACGAAACGCCCGGCGCGAGCATCGCTCGTGCTGCTCACGCTGCTGTCCGCCCTGGCACTGGTCGCCTGCAGCGACTCCGGCAGCGACTCCGGCATCGACTCCGGAAACGACTCCGGAAACGACTCCGGAAACGACTCCGGAAACGACTCCGGCATCGACTCCGGAAACGGGGCCGTTGCCGTGCCGGACGCCGCGGGTGGATCGCCGGGTCCGGCGGAACCCGGTCCCGCACCACCGCCGGATGCCGGACCCGGACCGACGAACGATCCGTCGATACCGGTCGGCGGCACGGCCGCGTTTCCGGCCCTGCCCTCGGACCTGGACGATGTGGATGCCGTCTACCGGCAGGACGGCTACGGCGAGGACGACGTGGTACGCATCGATGTGCGGACCGCGACGGTACCCGGTACCTGCACCGAGGAGGACGAGTCCGGCTGCACGCTCGACGACATCATCGCCGACACGAACTCCAACGATCGCTTCAAGCCCGACATCGACGTGCACTTCAGTGCCGGCGACTATCCTGACGATGGCACGTCGGTCAATGCGCAGTTGCGCCAACGGGGAGGGTTCACCCGGTTCGCGCCGCAGAAGTCGTTCCGCATTCGCCTGGACGACAAGGATGCCCTGTGGCGAACCGAGCGCAAGATCCTGCTCAACAAGCATCCCTACGATTCGTCACGCATCCACAACGCGCTGGCGATGGAGCTGCTGGCGACGGTGCCGCACCTGCTCGCCTTCCGCACCCAGTTCGCCGAACTGTGGATCGACGACGGTGCGGGCGCGGTCGATCACGGATTGTTCACCCAGATCGAGGAGCCGGACGATCGCTGGCTGGAACGCCGCGGGTTCGAGGCCGACGGGCGGTTGTACAAGCCCGAACTGTTCCGGTTCTCGGAGCGGGAACGCGATGCCATCCGGGTCGACGACACCGGCGCACCGCTGGACGAGAAGGCGTTCGAGAACTACCTGGAGATCGAGGCCGGCGACGATCACCGCGCCCTGTCGACCGTCATGGACGCCCTGAACGATCCCGCGCGTTCCTTCGAGTCCGTGCTGGAGCAGCATTTCAACCGCAACAACCTGCAGGCCTGGCTGGCGATGAACATCCTGCTGAACCAGAGCGAGGCGATATCGCACAACTACCTGCTCTACAACCCGGCCGGTACCGAGCGCTTCTACTTCGTGCCGTGGGACTACGACACGACCTTCGCGGTGGAGCGCGAACCGTCGCCCGATGCCCTGGACCCGGGCGCGTTGCGCACCCGCCTGCGCTACGGCTATGCGCGCAACGTCGACAACGAGGTGATCAGACGCTTCCTGCAGATGCCCGGTGCGCACGAGCGCATGGTGGCCGCCGCCGACGAGCTGCGCACGGCCTACCTGGACGAGACCCGCGTGGCGGCACGTGCCGATGCCATGGCGGCCGTCGTGGAGCCCTGGCTGCAACGCCTGCCGGACAGCGAGCACATCGGCAATCGAACGCCCTCGCCCGGCACGGACTTCCTGGCATCGATCGAGGGCAATGCGGACGCGTTGCGAACCCGCTTCGCGGTTGCGATGCCACCGACGTTGCACGAGCCCCGGATCGGCCCGCAGGGCTGGACCTTCGCGTGGACACCGGCGTTCGAGGTCACCGGCAGTGCGCTGAGCTACGACCTGCAGGTCTCGCGCACGCCACGATTCGCGGCAGCCGACCTGATCGTGAACCTGACCGGCATCGCGGATGCGCCGGACCCGATCGAGCAGACCGTCACCGCTCCGCAAGCGGGTGCAGGCACCTGGTACGTCCGGGTGATCGCCCGTTCGGCACTCGATCCCGCCCGGTTCTGGCAGGTGAGCAACGACGTCGTCGAGGAAGCGGACCGGACGTGGCCGGGGATGCGTCGCTTCCAGGTCCGTTGAGAACGCTACGCATCGGCGATCGGGTTCGTCGCACCAGCCGACGCGATCGATCCGGTCAGTCATACCCGACGGCATCGATTCCCGGAATCGTGCCGACAATTTTCGCACGGGCGGAACGGACCGACCGAACGACTAGGCTGTACCGCCTCCCACCGCCTCCCCTGCTCCCCTGCTCCATGGATCGCTCATGACGACCTTTCCTCGCGCGAAGTGTCCGACGCGTGCAACGCTCCTGCGGATGACCCTGCTGTCGACCCTGATGCTCGCCGCCTGTTCGGGTTCGGACGATGGCGATCGTCCGAACGCCGACGTGCCGCCCGTGTCGGGCGGATCCGAACCGCTGTCCGACGGATCCGAACCGCCGCCGAACCCTGCGCCGAACCCTGCGCCGGACGTCGGCGTGTTCGCCTCCATACCGACGGATCTCGTGACGGACCCCTCGCTGTACGCGCGGGACGGCTACGGTCAGGTCGACGTGGTCCGGGTCGATCTGCGTACCGTCGCGCGGACCGGACTTGCCTGCGCCGAGGATGACCAGAGCGGCTGCACGCTGGCCGACGTGCTCGGGGACACCGACAAGACGGATGATCTCGTGGTGGACATTCCGGTGCACTTTCGAGCCGAGGATTTCGCCGAGGACGGCACGCCGAGCAACGCCGAACTGCGCCAGCGCGGCGGCGGCTCACGCTTCGCGCCGCAGAAGTCGTTCCGCATCAAGCTCGACAGCAAGGAGGTGCTGTGGCGCGACGAGCGCTTCCTGCAACTGAACAAGCACCCGTTCGAATCCAGCCGATTTCGCAACAAGGCCGCGTTCGATCTCACGCAGGGCGTGCCGCACCTGCCGAGCTTCCGTACCCAGTTCGTCAACCTGTGGATCGACGACGGCAGCGGCCCGGTCGACCACGGACTGCACACCCACGTCGAGCGGTTCAACGACGACTGGCTGAAGCGACGCGGCCTGCCCGGGAATGGCAACCTGTATTCAGCGACCGATTTCCGGTTCGTTGCCAGCGATCTGGCCGACGTGGCGGTCGACGGAAACGGCGAGCCGCTGGACGAGGACCGATTCGAAAGCTCGCTGGAGATCGATGAGGGCGACGACCATCGCGCGCTGGTGCGCATGCTGCAGGCGGTGCAGAACGTCGATCTGGACTTCGGCACCGTGCTCGACCGTCATTTCAGCCGGAACAACGTGCTCGCCTGGGTCACGTTCAACCTGCTGGTCAGACAGAACGATGCGACGCGGCAGAATTTCAAGCTGTACAATCCGGCCGGCACCGACCGCTTCTACTTCGTCCCCTGGGACTACGATGCCGTGTTCGGGCAGTGGGAGGAACCGCCCGAGGGGTACTCGACCGAGGCCTTGCAGCAGCGCCTGGACTACGGATACGCACTCGGGCACCGCAACGACTTCCTCGATCGCTACTACCGCATGCCCGGCACTCACGGCAGAGTGCTGGCTGCCGTGGACGTGCTGCGCGGCGGTGCGCTGACCGACACCACCATCCAGCGGATATCGGACACGTACCACGATCTGGTGGCTCCGTTCCAGACGCGAGCACCGGACCGGTCCTTCAACGAGTCGTTCACGTCGGCTTCCGGTCGTGATTTCGCCGCCACGGTAGCCGGAAACGAAGAGGCGATCCGTACCCGCTTCGCGCTGCCGTTGCCACCGACCCTGCTGGACGCGACCCGGGTCGGACCGCGGATCGTCGTGCACTGGACGCCCGCCCTGGACGTGACCGGCAACGCCGTGACATACGACCTGGAGATCGCCACCTCGCCGGCGTTCGTGCCTGACTCGATCGTGTTCGCACGCACCGGCATCGCCGATCGCCCCGGCGGCATGGTCGAATCGGATGTCGATCCCGACCAGCTGGGTTCGGGACGCCACTACGCACGGCTCACCGCGCGCGCCTCGAACGAACCGTCACGTTACTGGCAGGTCGCGCGCAACCGGCTCACCATCGACGGATCGGAGTACCTGGGCACGATCTCGTTCGAGGTGCCTTGATCACTGCCGGGCCGCTTCAGGGTGCGGATCTCGACCCGGTGGTGCGTATCGGTCGGGAGACGTTCGGCACACGCTCAGGTGCGGTAAAGGCCGAGGCCTGCCAGGATGGGATCCGGATCGCGAGCATCGGAACGGCGCGTGCGGCGGTTGGCGGCGTCGAACGGCATGAGCTCGGGTAGCTCGACCGGCTTCACCGCGGAGGAGACGATGGCCGGCAGGTTCGCGTGCAGCATCTCCTTCCTGGCGCCACGTCCGGTCTCGCGGTGCACCGTCAGTCGCGGGTGCGGAGCCACGGCCTGACGACGCCGGATGCGGGTGCCCGGCCCCATGGCCACGACCGATCGTCTCGCGATGCCGATGGCCTGTCGCCAGCTCGTGCGCCCGGCCTGCGCCGCACGATCGTCCTCCCGGTCGAGCAACTCCAGCACCTGGTCCCGATCGAGACCCGTACTGCTGATCGTCATCGGCGACCAGGTCAATGACAGCCGGGCCACGGGAGGTTCGATGACGGCGAACGTGCGGTACACCTGGGTCATGAACAGTCCAGGGAACAGTCGCCGGCACATTCGCGTTCGCACGTGTACCGAGGGCTCGGCCTCCTTGACCAGGCCGTGCAGACGCGTCTTGGCCAGATTCACGGCGTGCGCCGGCTGCAGATCGTCATCGTCAAGGTGTATCACGCCGGGAACCCGCAACGCGGTCGAGACGGCCTGCCCTTCCAGAAGTTCGAATCGTCCGTAGGCCATTCTCGACCTGTCGATGGCGCGCATGCCTTCCAGCACGACGACGGGCACCTCCGTGGGCGCCTCCGCCTTGTCGAGCAGCCCGAGTTCGTGAACCTTGCATCGCCGCACCCGGGTCGGCCACCAGGCGTCGAAGGTGGACAACGTGGTCTGCAGTTCGTCGAAGGCGTCGAGCAGCTGTCGTTCGGAGATCTTCATGTCGAAGTCGGTGGTGAGAAAGGTGTCACGGATAGTTCGCGGCGGTGGGCACCGCATCGTTCCCCGCGCCCGCGTGGTGCCGGTTGACCACAAATGCGGCGTAATTTCACCAGGATGGTATAACAATGGCGAACCTTGAACGTCGGGTCCGACAGCAGCGGGTTCGGATATTGCCCCGTACGGCTAGCTACACTGGTATAACTAGATGGCCCAGGCAAGCCTACCGCACCACCCGAGCCGGACCCGATGGCACGAGTCACCCGATGGCCTCGAACCCTGCGGTACCGGGACGGCGGCGATCGTGAGGCGATCGGGGGGCGATCGGGGGTGTTGCCGGACCATGGCGGAACCGTGCGGCCGTGGGGCGAGATGCCAGCCTCCCGCGATGTCTCGTTCGATCCGGAGCTGCACCCGGGCCCGGTGAACGGGTTCACGCCGAAGGCGAAGAAGGCGAACGGGTGCCGGTGTGTGCGACGGCAGACGTGGTGCGGTGCTGCCCGCGCCTGTTCCGGCGCGCCCTCCCCCTCCCCACCGCTGTCATGCCGCCGGCTCCGATCGTGCAACACTGGTATAACAAGGACCGTCTCGACCCCGCCACAGTTCCTCGGGAGCTGGCCGCTATCCCCTCCAGCTCATCGTCACGACCTCCTCCATGATCCCACTTCGCCGGATCGGCCTGTTCGCCCTGTCCCTGCTCGCCTCGGCGGTCGGTCCGGCATGGGCGGAGCGCAGCCACTCGCTCGACGTGTTCATCTGGCCCGAGTACATCGATCCGGAGGTGGTCGAGGCGTTCGAGGCCGAATTCGACACCGACGTGCTGTTCTCCTACTTCGAGTCGGACGAGCAGCGCGACAAGGACCTGACCGCCAGCGGCGCGACCGGGGCCGATGTCATCCTCGTCAACAACTTGCAGATGGCGCGCTATGTCAAGCGCGGCTGGATCGCACCGCTGCCGCTGGAGGCCATGCCGAACCTGGCGCACATCGCGTCGCGCTGGACACGCGCGATGGACGGTGCGGCCAGCGGATTCGGTGCCGCCTACTTCTGGGGCACGCTGGGCATCGCCTGGCGCAGCGACCTGTACCCGGCCGGCTTCTCGAGCTGGGACGATCTGCTCGAGCCCGCCCCGGCGCTGTCCGGACGCATCCTGATGAACAGCTCCAGCCGGGAGCTGGTCGGTTTCGCGCTCAAGGCCGACGGACATTCGGCCAACACCGTCGATCGGGGGTTGATCCGTACCGCCGGCCGCAAGCTGGCGCGTCAGAAGCCGTTCGTGCGCGGCTACGGCTACCCGAGCCTGACCGAAGCCTCCTCGCTGGTCACCGGCGAGGTCTGGGCATCGCCGCTGTACAGCGGCGATGCCCTGGTGCTGCAGGCCTTCGAGCCGGCCCTCGAGTTCCGGCTGCCCGACGAGGGCGGACTGCTGTGGGTCGACTACCTGACCGTGGCCCGCTCCTCCGAGCGCCACGACCTGGCCACCGCCTTCATCGATTTCGTCAACCGCCCCGCCATCGCCGCCAGGAACGCCGAGCACGTCTCCTTCGCCACCCCCAACGAGGCCGCGCTGGAGCTGGTGTCCGCGGAATACCTCGCCGATCCGGTGATCCACCCCTCCGGGGCGCACCTGCGGGGCAGCGAGTTCCTCCGCCCGTTGCCGGCGCGCAGCACCAAGAGCGTGAACACCGTGATGAGCGAACTGCTCATCGACCAGTGACCATCCGTCTCCTCGGCCCGGCCACGGGCCCCGTCACGGACCCGGTCACGGACCGCTTCGCCAGCACCGGTCGTCGCCCCCCGGACCGCTCCGGCGCGTGAGGCTGCAGGCCAAGCTGCTCGGCGCCATCGTGCCGGCCATCGCGCTGGCGGTGCTCGCGCTCGCCTGGGTGGTCTTCACGCAATTGCGCGAAGGCTCGGAGGCCGACCTGCTGCGCCAGATGCAGCTCGTCACCGGACAGACGCGCGAGCAGACCGACGCCTTTCTCGACACCACCGGCGCGAACGCGCGGCTGTTCGCCAGCTCGGCGATCGTGGAGCGCTACATCCGGGTCGAGAGCGAGGAGGAGCGCTTCGAGTTGATGCAGCCGGCCGTGCTGGAGCTGTTCGCCACCTACCGCCGGGCCTACCCGTCCTACACCGAGATACAGCTGCTGCTGCCGGACGGCTACGAGGACACGCGGCTGGGACGTCCCGGCAGCATCAACCTCACCGACGAGGAGGGTGACACCCCCTTCTTCCAGGCGATGGAGGCGTCCGGCGGTGCCATCCACTCCGCCTTCCTGAGCGACCCGGACACCGGGCGACCGGTGTTCAAGTTCGGTCGCCGCGTGCTGCTGCTCGATCGCACCGGAGACCCCGCCCTGGCGCGGCCCCGCCTGTACGGCTACCTGGTGGTGACCGCCGAGCTGCCCTTCCTGCGACGTCAGGTGGCCCGCGAGCGCATCGGCCATACCGGCTACCTGTTGCTGGTCGACGGGGCGGGCACGATCGTCGAGCACCCGGATCGGACCCGGATCGGCAGCCGCATCGACGACCTGGAGAGCCTGGTCGACACCACCGGGCGCGCGATGGCGGACGGCCGGCGCGTCGCCGGCCGGCGACCGGTCGCGTTCGAGGGTACCCGCGCGCACCTGGACACCACCTGGCTGCACGACAACCTGCTGCTGGTCACCGTCCTGCCGGAGGCGGAACTGCAGGCGGTCACGCGGGATCTGGCCCGCAGCGTCGCCGCGGTGACGCTGGCGGCCATCGTGGTGGCCACGGCGTTCTTCTGGATCCTGCTGCGGGTGCTGGTGCTGATACCGCTGGCCGGCCTGCAACGCACCGCCGAGGCGATCGGCAACGGCGAGTTCGATCCGCACCGGCGTGATCGCGCACCGCGCGAGGACGAGCTCGGTCAGCTGGAACGGGCGTTTCACGACATGAGCGTCAAGCTGGCCGATTCGATGGCCGAGCTGCACGACAACCACGCGCGCATCCACGAACTCGCCTTCACCGACAGTCTGACCGGACTGGCGAACCGGCGGCAGGTACTCGAATCGCTCGGTGCGGGCATCCGCGACGCGCGTGGTTCCGGTGCACGGATGGCGGTGCTGTTCCTGGACCTGGACGGCTTCAAGAAGGTCAACGACCTGCTCGGGCACGAGGCCGGTGACGAGCTGTTGCTGACGGTGGCCGCACGCCTGCGCGATTGCCTGCGCACCCCGTGCCGGGACGCGTCGGTCACGTCTTCGGACCGGACCGGGCCGTCGCCCGAGCGCGCGTGCATCGGGCGGATCGGCGGTGACGAGTTCACCGCGCTGGTACCCGGCATCGGCGGGACGCACGATGCGCTGGCGATCGCCGCGCGCGTGCTGGACACCCTGTCCCGTCCGATGGAGATCCGCGGACAGCAGGTCGGGGTGAGCAGCAGCATCGGCGTGTCTCTGTACCCGGATCACGCCGACGATGCGGACGGACTGCTGGCCTGTGCCGACGCTGCCATGTACACCGTCAAGCACGAGACCAAGAACGGGGTGCGCCTCTACGATCGCGCCATGCAGGTGGACGCGGCGCGGCAGGCGCAGCTGGAGGCGGACCTGGTGCAGGCCCTCGAGCATGACGAGTTCCACCTCGTCTTCCAGCCGCAGATCGGTGCGCGTTCGGGTCGGCTGGTCGGTGTCGAGGCACTGGTGCGGTGGCAGCATCCGGAACACGGCACGGTGCCGCCCGACCGGTTCATCCCCAGTGCCGAGCAGACCGGGTTGATCGAACCGCTGGGCGCCTGGGTGATCGATGCCGCCTGTCGCCAGTGGCGCGCCTGGTCTGAGCGCGGCCTCGATCCGGTGCGCGTGGCGATCAACGTGTCGCAGCGCCAGTTCGTGCTGCAGGACGTGATCGCCGTGGTGGAGGGTGCGCTGGGGCGGTACGGCATGCCGGCCCGGGCGCTGGAGATCGAGATCACCGAGAGCTGCATGATGGAGGCTCCGTCCGACGTGCTCGACACCCTGCGCGCGTTGCGCCGGCTCGGCGTGCGCGTGGCCATGGACGACTTCGGTACCGGGCACTCCTCGCTCGCGTTGCTGGCCTCGATGCCGATCGACACCCTGAAGATCGATCGCGGGTTCGTCACCGGCGTGCACGCCGACACCGACAAGGGCAGCATCATGTCGGCG
>Ga0115031_1004328_pt1 | contig 10501 bp, 5 predicted proteins | sample Maine_Asex4_meta_FD_87301 | JGI IMG/M metagenome (GOLD analysis project Ga0115031, IMG submission 87301) | Marine algal microbial communities from Maine, USA - Maine_Asex4_metaG | ecosystem: Host-associated > Algae > Red algae > Unclassified | place: Maine, USA | collected 2015-01-05 | reverse complement strand
GAAAGAGAGCAAATCAGAGCCTTCTTGCCTGATTTCTAGTCAGACACCAGCTGATGGTAATCAACCCCAGAAAAACCTAACTATTCTTTGTCTTTATCCCGAATCAGAAGTGATTGATGTCCAAGCAGGTAATAACAATGGTTTGGATTTTGACCTTAAAAACTGGGCAGAACAAGATTGGTTTAATAATAGTCAACCCAGATCCGACTATCGGCATCGAGTTATTGAAGCTGACGGTTTAGAACAGGCTCACACTTTAGCGCGCATTTGGCAATTGAATGCCATAGTGCTAGATGGTTATCAAATTGCCGATTCGGAGGAATATTTGCGATCGCTTCAAAAGTCAGAATATTTGTCTGCATTACCTTTAATTACCCTAGATAGCAAAACTACCAAAGCGGCAAATCGCATTGAAGGTTTGAGCGTCTATCCTTGTTTACTTCCCTACGAATGTCGCAGCATTAAAGATTTGATGCAGGTAATTCAAATAGCAACTGGTGCTTGAGCATCAAAAAGAATGTAGTGTAAAAACTGTAATCTCTGGACGGCTATTGAAGCGAAATGATAAGCCTGTCATTCCTAGACCGCGACTAGTATATTCGATTGTATCTTCAACTCGATTAAGACCAGCAAAATATTTTTGTCCTCCAGGAGGTAAGAAAAAAGGATCTAAGAAGGGGGCGCGAATTTGTCCTCCATGAGAGTGTCCTGACAGTTGAAGCGCAAATTTGTGAGTTTTGGCACTCTGGTCAAGATAATCTGGTTCGTGAACTAGTAACACAGCAGGAGTATTATCGGGTAATTGAGCAATTACTTGGGCTAAATTGGGTTGACCCCAATAAGGATCGTCAATTCCTGCAAAAGCTAATTTTTCTCCAGCCCGTTCGATCGTAAAAACTTGATTATCTAAATTATTGACGTAACTTTTCGCCAAAGATTGTTTAAGTCTGCTGGCATGTTTTTTCCAATGGTCATGATTACCTAAAACAGAAAAAGTACCGTCTTTAGAAATTAATTTACTTAAATTTCTTTCTAGCTTTTTAGCATTGAAATGTGTGCGTTTGGTGACAATGTCTCCTGTAATAGCGATCGCGTTGGGATTTTGCTGATTCACCAGCCGAATAATTCTTTCTAGTCTTTTTTCAGGCATAAAGCGACTAGTATGAAGATCGCTGATTTGAACTATTTTAAATTCATTAAATACTGGACTTAAATTAGGAATAGTCAAATCAATTGGTACAATTTGAATCCAATTTGGCTCTATTTTTGAACTGTAAATATAACAGCAGACTAGTAGTGCTAAAGCCGTTAGGGAAATTCTATTTACCCATTTTCTAATGACTTTGAATAAATCAGGATAATACCGAGCTACCATAAACAGTAATTTCAACTAAAAAGTTCAAATAAGCAGAATTGCTACTCTATATTAATCTTAATAATTCGTAATTAGTTGGTAGAGCAAAATGGGCATATAGCGATCGCGATATTCTCTATCTTTAAACAGAGTAGCATAGATGTTTCTTTTTTCTCAGGCTATGTTATACAGATAATATTTTTTACAACAACTCTGAACTAAATTTACCAATTAGTTGGGAAAGTATCATCTAAATCCTATCTAACAATTTATTTTTCATGTAGTAGCGTGCAAGGTGGCTTATTCAGACTGTTTTTAAATATATTTCCTCGTATTTACTAATAGAATTAATGCCCTTATTTTCATCTTTATTATTATCTGATATCCAATATATTCCTCATGGACATTGTTATTTGTGGCAAACACCTTTAGTTGGTCTTCATGTTACTGCTGATGCTTTAATTGCGATCTCCTACTATTTAATTCCTATATTTCTACTTTATTTTGTTCGCCAAGTTGAGGAACTACCTTTTAAAAGCGTTTTTATCCTTTTTACTGCTTTCATTTTGTCCTGTGGCACTACCCACATAGCAGAAATTTGGACTCTCTGGCATCCTGACTATTGGATTTCTGGCATACTCAAAGCAATTACGGCTTTGATTTCTTTGTATGCGGCATTTTCTTTGATTCCAATATTACCGATTCTTATCAATCTTCCTTCGCCGAAATACTTGGAAAAACTCAATCGGCAGCTTAATGAAAAGATAGTTTCAGAAGAAAAAATTAGGCAAGAACTGGTTGAGGTAAATCATAATTTAGAAGAACGAGTGGAACAGAAAACATCGGCTTTAATTGAAGTAAATAATGAGCTACAGAGAAGTATAAATTTTAGAAAAAAGATTACTGAATTGCTTCCTAATCTCCTCTATATTTATGATTTAGATACTAATTCTAATGTCTTCTGCAACCCTTTTGTATATGAATTACTTGGTTACTCGGCTCAAGCAGTGCAACAATTTGAGAATAGCTTACTTGGTGAATTGGTACATCCAGACGATGTGGAAAATGTTGTACACCACCAGAATAAATGTCTAGCTCTCAATGGTGATGAATATTTGGAAATAGAGTATCGCATCAGGGACATTAATGGTGAATGGTATTGGCTACAGGATAGAAACATTATCTTCACTCGCGATACAGATAGTCGACCAAAACAAATTTTAGGTGTTGCTTTAGATGTTACTCAGGCGAAAAAAGCGCAGGTTAAAGCCGATATTCTGAATCAGCAGCTAAATGAGAAAATAGCACTTTTAGAAATAAAAGATCGCTCTAGAGTTCGGCTGTCTCAAATGAATCGACTAATACAGGCTTGCGGAAATTTGGATGAAGCAAAGTTAATAGTGGCAGATTTGCTACAGCCTTTATTTCCTAACACTTCTGGTGCAGTTTATTTGATGAAAAACAGCAATGATGTTGTAGATACGCTCTCTACCTGGAATGGTGTCCAAAGTGAAACTCATTTTCATTCTCGAAGCTGCTGGGGTTTACGTTTAGGCAGTTCTTATCTAGTCTATGCTCACGCCCCTAAACTATATTGCTCCCACGTCAGTGCCAATGCTGAATTACGTCCAACTCTTTGTGTACCGATGATTGCTGAAGGGACAGCAATTGGAGTGCTACATTTACAATTCCATAATTGTCTAGAAATAGATCTCTCGACTCAAAACTTAGCTGAAACCGTAGCTCAAAACCTGGCTCTTGCTTTTACTAATTTAAAACTTCAGCAAGAATTGAGATATCAAAGCCTGAACGATACGCTAACTGGCTTGTATAATCGTCGCTACTTAGAAGAAGCTTTAAAACAAGAGCTAGATCGCGCTCATCGCCAGCAGCAATTTATTAGCATAATAATGCTCGATATAGATTATTTTAAGCGGTTCAATGATATTCATGGTCATAATGCAGGGGACTTGGTATTGAAGAAAGTAGGTGCTTTTCTTCTATCTCATATTCGTGAATATGATGTAGCCTGTCGTTATGGTGGGGAAGAACTAATAATCATTATGCCCGATGCCGCAATTGAAGATGCTATTATTCGTGCCGAAACAATAAGAGAAGGAATTAAAAATCTTCAGCTGAGACATGAAGGAAAAAAACTAGAAGCAATTAGTATTTCCATTGGCGTTAGCTGCTTTCCTGACGATGGTATCAAACCAGATGCCTTGATCGATGCTGCGGATAAAGCCTTGTATGAGGCTAAAAAACAAGGACGGGACTGCGTGAGACGATGCTAGTTTAATTAATCTGTTTACTTTAAGCGATCGAGACGTTCTTTTAAGATTTCAGCTTGCTTTTGGGCTTCTGTCAAGTCATTTTTAGCTCCCTGAATTACTTCATCAGGGGCTTTATTAACAAAGCCTGGATTGTTTAAACGTCCAGTCAAAGATTTGATATCTTTTTCTACCTTGTCTAATTTTTTTTGTAATTTAACCTCTAATGCAGCTACATCTACTAAACCAGTCAAAGGAATTAACACCTGTACCGTACCCGTTACCCCTGCAATTACTTGCCCAGGATCTTCCTCTAAAGTAGAAGTAATAACAAGTTCGTTAACTTTGGCAATATCTTCAACATAGCTCTTAGTTGAGTTGAGAATGTCTGTTTCTTTTTGGCTTTCAGTTTGCAAAATCACTTTGATTTTCTCTCCTGGCTTAATCACGGACTCCGCACGGAGATTGCGAATAGTACCGATAGTGTTAAACAATAATTTGAAGCTCGTTTCTAAATCTGCATTAATTAGATTTTCTGCAACTTCAGGATAACTTTCCGAAGCAAGGTTCAATTTGCCTTCTGTTTGAGTTAAGGTTTGCCAAATCTCTTCCGTAATATGTGGCATAAAGGGATGCAAAAGCTTGAGTATCCCTTCAAGGACATAACCTAATGTTTGTTGTGTAACTAGGCGAGAAGTAGATCCCTCATCTTCCCAAAGGCGAGTTTTAACTAGTTCGATATACCAGTCACAGAAATCATTCCAGATAAACTCATACAAACCTTTCGCTGCTTCCCCTAAACCGTATTTTTCAATATTGCTTTTAGTCTGCTGTACTGTTTGATAGAAACGCGACAGCAACCATTTATCGACTAACTCTAAATTTGCAGAATCGGGCTTACCTAACTCTTGGGGTGCTTTACCTTTCAGGTTCATCATTACAAACCTTGAGGCATTCCATAGTTTATTGGCAAAATTGCGAGAAGCCTCAACCGAAGCAGACTCCTGCTTCTTCCTGTCATAGTCAAAGCTGATATTCTGTCCCGCACCCGCAACTTTAGTTATCAGCGTATAGCGCAAGGCATCCGCACCATATTTATCGATCATCAAGAGAGGATCGATACCGTTACCCTTGGATTTGGACATCTTTTGCCCATTTTCGTCTAATACAAGCCCGTGGATATAGACATCATCAAAGGGCATCTTGTCCGTAAAATATCCCGCCATCATAGTCATGCGGGCTACCCAGAAGAAGATAATATCAAACCCTGTAACGAGGGTACTGTTGGGATAATATTTAGCTAAGTCGGCAGTATTTTCGGGCCATCCCATTGTGGAAAAAGGCCATAAACCAGAAGAAAACCAGGTATCTAGTACATCAGGATCTTGTTCTAATTTGAGATCATTCCCGTACTGTGCCTTTGCCTTAGTTGCTGCTTCTGCCTCATCGAAAGCCACCACAAAAGGCGTATTATCCTGAATTTCGCCATTCGTTTCCGAAACTACATACCAAGCGGGAATTTGATGACCCCACCATAGCTGACGGGAGATGCACCAGTCTTTTAGCTTAACCAACCAATCGCGATATACCTTCTTCCAGCGTTCGGGTACATAGTTGGGGGAATTCTGATTATCTAAACAACTCAAAGCTTTTTCTGACAACGGATCGATTTTGACAAACCATTGGGTTGATAATAAAGGTTCTATTGGTACTTTACCGCGATCGCTGTAGGGAACGCTATGCTTATAATCTTCAATCTTGACTAAATTACCCAACTCATCGAGTTTCTTAACTACATTCTTCCGCGCCACAAAGCGATCTTGCCCTTGAAACTCTCCTGCATTCTCATTCAGACTGCCATCCTTATTCATGATGTTAATCATCGGCAGGTTATGGCGTTTACCCATCTCAAAGTCATTAGGATCGTGAGCTGGTGTCACCTTAACGCAACCAGTACCAAATTCCATCTCCACAAACTCATCGCCAATAATGGGAATTTCTCGCCCTACTATGGGTAGAGTAAGTGTCTTGCCAATATAATCTTTATATCTCTCATCATTCGGATTAACCGCAACTCCCGTATCCCCCAACATAGTCTCAGGACGAGTCGTTGCCACTTCCATGTAGCCACCACCGTCCGTCAACGGATAGCGAAAGTGCCAGAGATGCCCATCAACTTCCTGATTCTCAGCCTCCAAATCTGATACCGCCGAAAGAGATGCAGGACACCAATTAACCAAATAGTTACCGCGATAAATTAACCCTTCTTCATAGAGTTTAACAAAAGCTGTCTTCACCGCCTGGGATAAACCTTCGTCCATCGTAAACCGTTCTCTCGTCCAGTCTGCCGATACCCCGAGACTCTTTAGCTGATTAATAATCGTCGTCCCAGACTCTTCTTTCCAAGCCCAGGCTTTCTTTAAATACTCTTCTCGTCCCAAATCCTTACGGCTTTTACCTTCCGCTTTAATCTGCTTATCAACAATCGTACTCACCGCAATACTCGCGTGATCCGTCCCTGGCAACCATAGAGTATTACGCCCAATCATCCGATGGTAGCGAATCAGAGTATCGATCAGCGCACTTTCAAAAGCGTGTCCCATGTGCAGACTCCCCGTAACATTCGGTGGGGGAATCACAATACAGTATGGCTCACCCTCTGCACTAGGATCGGCTTTGAATACTTCCCTATCCGCCCAGTATTGCTGCCATTTGGCTTCGGTTTGCTTGGGATCGTATTTAGTCGAGAGATTGGTGTCAGTTGCGGTCATGTGAATAGCAGTGGAGTTGGTACTTCAGGCAATTATTTATTGTATATTCATTGCCGTCACTCTTGCTAATTAGTTGTTTGGTGTAGATTAGCTTCGTCGTAAAGTTGTTAGTTCGTAGCTATTAGCGGGAATGCAAAGCATTCTGACCAAGCTGTGATTGGCACTGGCGTAGATGTGTCCCGCTATCAGCCATTAGCTTTTTCAGCTCTTTAGTTCATTAACTCAATCGCTTTATAAGTGAGATAGCAATTCTAATCAAATCAAACAATTCCTCTATCTTCTAGACTATAAAAGGAAAAGACAATTTAAGTTAAATTGAATTAGCAATTCATGTTTTCCAAAATAATCAAAGAAATTGTTCGCGGTCAAACTTTTCCCTGCCTATTTTTGCTTCTTTATATAATGATTACTTGGTGGGCAGTGCTTTCTGGTCAACCAATAGCGGTTAAAGCTACTTGGGTAATGACTTTTTTACTTGGAATCATTATCGTGATTACGGGAGTGGTAACTTCGATTGATGCCTGGCAGAGTCATTCGTGGTTAATAGTAAGAGCTAAATTAGCAGAATGCTTTGTAACAAAGGGATTTGATTCCGATGGCACTACTTATGCTCCAGCAGTTGTCTATCAATTTAAAGTTGGCGATCGCCATTTTCAGGGAAGCAGCTATGATTTTAGTGATTTTTCTGGTTCTTTAACTACTGCCAATGAAAAAATCGAGTCTTTAAGACAATTGGTCGATGCGGATGGATGTATTAATATTTACTATAAGCCTAGTGAACCCGAACTAAATGTAATCTACCCAGGAGTCCATCCGATTCACTGTATTAGATTGATTTTTGGCTTTATCTTAATAGGACTTTCCTTACTGACTTTGGTAGGAATTATTCAGTGGTAAGTTTCTGTCCTTCAAATTTTGTTAATTTCAATGCGTTCGCATTTTCAACAACTAGAGAATGAGAGATCGCATCCACATAATCTAGACAGTAAAATAAACTTGTAACTCAATACAAAATACGAGCGTGTCTTACAAACTAAATATCATCATTGAAGAAGACGAAGATGGATTTTATGCCTGCTGTCCAGAATTAAAAGGATGTCAGAGTCAGGGAGACACTTTGAAAGAAGTGCAAACCAATATCATTGAAGCAGTCGCACTATATTTAGAAACTTTATCCGAGATGAGAAACAAGAACTCCTTCAGACAAAAGTAACTACTATGACTTTAGAGGTGTCTGTGGCATAAATCACCTCGACTTACAGCTAAAGAAGCAGAGAAACTATTACTCGATGCAGGTTTTTCACAGATTAGAAGCAAAGGAAGTCACCGCATATATCGCAAAGAGGATGTTAGAGTTGTTATCCCTTTTCGTTCTGGCAAAATATTACACCCTAAAATAGTCAAACAAGTATTTGATGCGATCAATCTATAAACATCGTAACGATCGCCTTTTTTCAAGATAATGAAAGCAAAGCGATCGCAATTATTCGTAAGCATTATTAGATAAATTTTCAGATATTTGATTTATTAAAATGCCTACCCTATATTTATGCTTAAGGTTAAATAATAATGAATAGGAAAAAGCAAGAGGGATGCCTCGTAAAAGACATCCCTAGTAAGAATGGTAATTAAAATTGAAATTGCGCTTTATATACCAGCAGTTTTATAAGTGAGATTCGCTGGCTTTATTTATAGACTTATTTATATTATTAATAATAAACTTCACTTTATCGGTCATAGTGCGATCGCGATCGCATTTTCCAATTAGCAACCATAATTATAATTGGGCAATCTGATAGATTGACGACCAAATTTTTTATTGTTTAATGTAATAGTCTTTATCCATAAACGACGCAGGGATGTACGATGGTACATCCCTGCGGTGACATTATTAAATTGTCCAGATTTAATTAATTATTAATCAATACCTTCAATTTTGTCTTCAACTTCTTGATACAGTTCCCGTAGTCTGTCGAGGTTTTCTTCATCTGTGTCCCAGTAACCACGACCGTTAACCTCAAGCAATGTACCGACAATCTTACGGAAGGAATTGGGGTTCATGTCCATTAAACGTTTGCACATTTCAGGGTCGTCGATAAAGGTAGTATTAACATCTTCATAGACCCAGTTATCCACCGCATCGGCGGTAGCAGACCAGCCCATAGTGTTAACCAGACGCTTGGATAGTTCCCGCACTCCTTCGTAACCATTGCTCAACATGCCCTCATACCATTTGGGATTAAGCATTTTGGTTCGTGCATCTAAACGTACCGTTTCGGATAGAGTACGAACTTGAGCGTTAGCTGTGGTGGTGTCGGCGATGTATGCAGTAGGCTTTTTACCATCAGTTCGCAGACTGGAAACGATCTTAGTAGGATCGGAATCAAAGTAGTGAGATACGTCAGTCAAGGATATCTCCGAGGAATCTAGGTTTTGGAAAGTTACATCGGCTTTCTTCAAGGAAGATTCAAATAAACCGCGACTTTCATCCATCACTCCAGGGTTATCGGAGTTAAAGGAGAAAGACTTACGGTTGAGATACATGTCCTGTAACTCTTTTTCTTCGTCCCAACTGCTGTTTTCTACTGCCAAGTTGATGTTGGAAGAATATGAACCAGAGGCGTTAGAAAAAATGCGCGTCGCTGCTTGACGGACGTTGATGCCCATTTCTTCTGCTTGTTCTAAGGCATGTTTACGAACATAGTTCATTTCTATGGGTTCGTCGGCTTCTGCTGCCATCTTAACACCGCGATCTAAGAGGTTCATTTGGTTGATGAATAGGTCGCGGAAAACACCAGAACAGTTGACCACCACGTCAATTCGAGGACGACCAAGTTCTTCTAAAGAAATTAACTCTAGCTTATTAACTCGACCCAAAGCGTCGGGTACGGGACGCACACCAACCATCCACATGATTTGTGCCAGAGATTCACCATAGGTTTTGATGTTGTCTGTTCCCCAAAGTACACAAGCGATACTTTCTGGGTAGTTACCACCGTTGTCGAGTTTTTGGCGATCTATTAAGCGGTCTACAACAACTTTTGCCGACTGTACCGCAGCCAAGGTAGGAATAGATTGAGGATCTAAGGCGTGGATGTTTTTACCAGTGGGTAAGACGTTGGGGTTACGAATCGGATCGCCACCAGGACCAGGTAGTACATACTCACCTTCTAAAGCTTGAAGTAAGCCGCCAAGTTCATTGTCAGCACATACCTGTTCTAAACAGAACTCTAGGTATTCTACTAAAGGCTTAATAACTTCTGCATCAACATTGCCAAAGCCATGTTCGTTCAAGGCTTCCATCCAGGGTGCTTTCTTACCGATGTTAAAGAAGTTGAGCTTGGATACCATTGATACTCTACCTTCGGCATCAATTTGCGCGTGAACTAATGCACCTACCGCTGCACGAGTAGCCTGGGTAATGTCTTGGAACAATTGAACGTCTGCCAAAATGCCACGGTCATTATTAACATATATCTCATCGATATCTCGACCAATGCTATTAGCAATGATGCGAGGGAAGGCAACAATACCTTCTTCTTCGCGGTCGAGGTTGGAAATACTAACTAAAGTTGCGATCGCTTCTTCAGCAGTCGGTGGTTTGCCAATAATGTGTAAGCCACAGGGAAGTAAACGAGATTCAATTTCCATTAGCTGTTTATAAACCAGACCAATAATGGTATCTCGTTCTTCTTGGGTCAATTCCTTGGCAGAATGGTCAGGAAAATCAATATCTTTATCGAGATTACAAATCCGCGCCTGATCCATTACAGTATCGACAATTTGAATACCACGTCCGCCATCTTTAAGACTTTGGTACGAACCAATCAAGTCGCCTAATTCTTTCAAACCTTTGTATAGTCCAGCATTTTCTGCGGGAGGAGTAAGGTAAGAAATAGTGGAAGCATAACTACGGCGTTTAGCAATAGTCGCTTCAGAAGGGTTGTTGGCTGCGTAGTAATAGATGTTAGGGATACTACCGATCAAGCTATCGGGATAACAGTCACCCGACATCCCCATTTGCTTTCCTGGCATGAATTCTAACGAACCATGTGTACCAAAATGCAGTACGGCATCTGCTTGCCAGATATGCTCTAGATAAGTGT
>Ga0115031_1004325_pt1 | contig 10503 bp, 10 predicted proteins | sample Maine_Asex4_meta_FD_87301 | JGI IMG/M metagenome (GOLD analysis project Ga0115031, IMG submission 87301) | Marine algal microbial communities from Maine, USA - Maine_Asex4_metaG | ecosystem: Host-associated > Algae > Red algae > Unclassified | place: Maine, USA | collected 2015-01-05 | reverse complement strand
CGCCTCGACACGAGTACCGGCAGCGACACCGTGAGCAGGGCGGTCGACGTCGTCATCGATGACGGCACCGTGCTCGACGCCGATGCCGTCATCGTGACCGCACCACTGCCCCAGGCGTTCGCACTCATGATCGATGGCGGAGTCGACCTCGACGAGACACTGTTCAGAACCTCCTATGACCGCACCATCGGCCTGCTCGTGCGTCTCGACCGCGCCGCTGCGATCCCGAGTTCGGGTGGTGTCCAGGATGCCGACGACGTGTTCAGCTTCATTGGTGACAACGCCTCCAAAGGCGTCAGTGCCGAACCAGCCGTCACCTTCCACGCTGGTCCGGCATGGAGCGAGACGCACTGGGACGACGACAACGAGACCCTCGTCGAACTACTCACCGCGGCCGCTGTGCCGTGGCTCGGCGACGCAACCATCGTCGAGCATTCGCTGAAGAAGTGGCGCCTCGCAACGCCTCGTTCGATCTGGCCCGACCCGTGCTGGACGACCGCCGGCGGCAAGGTGGTCGTGGCGGGCGACGCGTTCGCCGGCCCCAAGGTCGAAGGCGCCCACAACTCCGGTCTCGCCGCCGCCCACTCCCTCCTCAACTAGTTACGTTTCGGGGTCAGACCCCTTTGCGTAACCAGTTACGTTTCAGGGTCAGACCCCTTTGCGTAACCAGTTACTTTCCGGGGTCTGACCCCAAAGCGTAATTAGGTGTCGTCGAGGTTGCCGGTGACGTTGCTGGGAGCGTCGGTGATCGGCTCCTCGACGATGCCGTCGTTCTCGTCGATCTCTTCGCCCGGAGTCGGCTCGTCGCTGCCGGGAGTCGGCAGGTCGACCGGCACCTCGGTGGTCGTCGTCACCTCAACGCGGTCCTCACCGGCGCAGCGAACACGCAACACCCGCTGGGTCTCGACGTCGATGACCGTCGTGCTGCCGGGGCCGAACCGGCGCAGGAAGTCGCTGAAGCTGACGATGTCCTCGCCTTCACAGAAGCGGTCGATCACCGGCGGATACAGGATCTGCCAGCCGTTGTCGAAGAGGGCGTAGCCGTCTTCGAGATCGATGATCGGCGGCAACTCGACCGTGTTCCGGTCGGCGAGCGGCAACACGGAGAACCAGATCACGGCTTCGCCGAGCAGGTCGACGAAGACGGCACAGCTGTTGATGGCCGAGAGTCGACAATCGACCTCGCCCGGCGTTCCCGGGGCGACGCGCATGACCTTGCGATTGGTGAAGGTGAAATCGACGAAACCCTGGGTCAGGCCGTCCGACCCGACCTCGAAGTCGTCGGAGGTCTCGGTGAGGAACACCGAAGCGATCAAATCGATACGACGATCGGCGACCTCCGGTTCGCGTACCGCCACGAGAGGGTCGTCGTCGACGATTACAGCATTGACGATCAGCGCCATCGCTGCCAGCGCGGCGATGGCCGCGACGAATCGCCAGGTGAACAGCTGCCTCACGGTCGCCAACGTAGCGGCGTGTCGCCTCGGTCGGGTGGCACGGTCTCAGAGCGTGTGGGGAGTCGGGAAGGTCGTCACCGGGCGAGGGTCGCCACGGCGGACCGCGCAGCACGGCCGGTGGCTTCGACGATCTGGTCGATGACTGCATCTGTGTGACCGACGCCGACGAAGATCGCTTCGTACGCACCGGGTGCCATCGCAACGCCTTCAGCCAGCATGGCTTGGAAGAACGCCGAGTACGCAGCTTCGTCGGTTCGCTTGGCGTCGTCGAAGTTCTGCACCGTGCCGGCCTCGGAGCCGCACACGATGCCCATCAGGGTGCCGACGACGGGGAACGAGGCGACGAAGTCGTGTTCCGCACAGGCATCGCGCATTCCTGCAGCCAAATGCCGCGCTCGCGCCATCAGCTCCATGTAGACGTCCTCGGTCAGCTGATCCAGCGCGGCAAGGCCCGCTGCCGTGGCGAGCGGATTGCCCGACAGCGTGCCGGCATGGAACACCGGCCCGAGCGGCGAAAGATGCTCCATGAGGTCGGCGCGCCCGCCGACCGATCCGATCGGCAATCCACCACCGATGACTTTGCCGAAGCAGGTGATGTCGGGCGTGACGTCGTACTTGGCCTGAGCGCCACCGGTGCCGAGCCGAAAACCGGTGATGACCTCGTCGAAGATCAACAGCGCACCGACTCGGTCGCATTCGGCTCGCAGCCCCTCGAGAAACCCAGGGATCGGAGCAACGACGCCCATGTTCGCAGCAACGGGTTCGACGATGATCGCAGCGACCTGCTCGTCGAGTTGTGGGACCACGTTGTACGGGACGACCATCGTCTCGGCAACAGCGCCGTCAGGTACGCCAGCCGTGCCCGCCAGCCCGAGCGTGGCGACACCGCTGCCGCCCGCAACGAGCAGTGCGTCGGTCGCTCCGTGGAAGTTCCCGGCGAAGGTCACGATCCGGTCGCGACCCGTGACGCCACGCGCCAACCGGACCGCCGTGCTCGTTGCCTCGGTCCCAGAGCTCATCATGCGCACCCGTTCGCAGCTCGGCACGCGCTCGCTGATCGCCTCGGCGAGCTTCATCTCCCGCGGTGTCGGCGCTCCGTATGACGTGCCGTTGCGCACCGCCACTGTGACCGCTTCGGTGATGGCCGGGTGAGCGTGACCGAGGATGACGGCGCCGAAGCTCTGCACAAGGTCGAAGTAGGTCGTGCCCTCGACGTCGGTGATCGTTGCACCCTCCGCCTTCGCGACCACGTACGGCTCGCCGCCGACTGCTTTGAACGCACGGATCGAGGAGTTGACTCCCCCCGGAATCGCTCGCTTGGATCGCTCGAACATCTCGTGGTTCGAAGCAAGGCCGGCACCAACACAGACGGTTGGGGTGCAGCCGGCAGCGGCGCAGCGCTCGACGTCGCAGGGTGGGATCTGGGTAGTGGTCATGGTGCTCCTGGTCAGCGGTTGGTGGTTTCGGCGAACCAACGTGCGAAGTAGGTGAGGATGACGTTCGCTCCGGCGCGTTTGATCGCTGTGAGGTGTTCGATCGCCACGGCATCGCCGTCGATCCAACCGTTCTGGGCAGCCGCATGGATCATCGCGTACTCGCCGCTCACGTGATACGCCGCGACCGGAACGTCGACTCGCGCCGCCGCATCGGCGATCACGTCGAGGTAAGCAAGGGCCGGCTTGATCATGATCATGTCGGCGCCCTCGGCAATGTCGAGGTCGATCTCGCGCTGCGCCTCGCGGACATTGCGGTAGTCCTGCTGGTAGCCGCGCCGGTCACCGCCATCGGCGATCTCCACATCGACAGCCTCGCGGAACGGGCCGTACAGCCCGCTGGCGTACTTGGCGGCGTAGGCGAGGATCGCAACGTCCTGGAAGTGCTCGGCATCGAGGGCGTCTCGAATCGCTGCGACCTGACCGTCCATCATTCCGCTCGGCGCAACAACTTGGGCTCCGGCTCGTGCCTGTGCGAGCGCAGCGTGGACATAGAGCCCGAGGGTGGCGTCGTTGTCGACGTTTCCGTTCGCGTCGACAATGCCGCAGTGACCGTGATCGGTGTACTCGTCGACGCAGAGGTCGGTCATGACGACCACGTCGTCGCCGACCTCGGACTGCAGGTCGCCGAGAGCGAGTTGCACGATGCCATTCGGGTCGTAGGCGCCGCTGCCGACGGCGTCCTTGTGTTCGGGGACACCGAAGATGATCACCGACTTGATGCCCGACTCGGCGAGGCCCGCGACTTCAACGCGCAGCGAAGCTCGTGTGTGCTGGAAGACGCCCGGCAGAGACGTGATCGGCACCGGCTGATCAATGCCTTCACGCACGAAGAGCGGAGCGATCAGGTCGTCGACTCGGACGTGGGTTTCGGACAGCAGGTCACGCATTGCAGCGGTTCGTCGGAGTCGTCTCGGGCGAATCGTTGGCACGGTTGCAGCTTACGAGGCAGTCACCGACGGTCAGGCAACCGGGCTTGCATGACCAGCCGGATGACTTCGTCGACCAGGCCCACGAGCGAATGATCGGCGGCGACGCCGTCGACCTCGAGGCCCAAATCGTTGGCCTTCGCTGCGGTCGACGGCCCGATGGCGGCGACGATCGGTGGCCGGGCGGTGCCCAGCGCTTCCACCCACGACACCGCCGCTGACCCGCTGGCAAGTACCAGAACGTCTGCGCGGGCAACTGCGGCGGTGTCAGGCTCGACGAGTACGGTCGAGTAGGCGGTGACCACGGTGACATCGTGACCACCTTCTCGGAGGGCGTCGCTCATCGTGTCCGCCGCGCGATCTGCCTGAGCGATCAGTACGTGTTGCGGTGATGTCGCCATGTCGTTGAACTCGACGGCCAGGGCTGCAGCCAATTGCGTGGCGGGGACCAGGTCGACGGGCCGACCCGCGAGCTCGGCCAAGCGCTGGGCGGTAGCGGTTCCGACTGCGGCGAGTGACACGTCACCGCGCTTGCCAAGCGCTTCGCCCACGCGCTCGGCGCCCATCGGCGAGGTGACCACCACCCAGTCGAAGATCTCCACTCGGTCGAGGCACATCGCCAACTCGGCGCCGCCGTCTGGCGCATCGGCTGCGGCGATCAGCGGAACGTGCACCACGTCGGCGCCACGCTCAGCGAGCAGACGACCGAGTTCGCCGGGACGTTCGCGTGTCACCAGGACGCGACACCCTGCAAGTGAACCAGCTGACGGGGGTACTGACTGGTCGGCCATGGTCAGCGCAACGGTGCGGTCACGAAACTGCAGCGTGAGCGCTGGCTGCAGCGGCTCGCGCCGTGGCGCGGTCGGCGTCGATCGGTCCGCTGAGTTCGATCTGGTCGCTCACCATCACGCCGGACTCGAGGTTCGCGAGAAACGTGTGGAGGCGACCGTCGACGACATGGCCGCCGACGGGAAGCGAGCAGCCCGAACCGAGTTCGGCGAGGAATGCTCGTTCGACCACGACGGCGTGGCGAGTAGCGGCATGGTCGACCACCGCCAGTGCAGCAATCGTCGTTGTGTCGTCGGCACGGCACTCGACGGCGACGCATCCCTGGCCGACCGCGGGGACGAACTCGTCGATGTCGAGCATCTCGGTGATGCGATCGGTCATGTCGAGAATCTGGAGTGCTGCGACGGCCATCACGATGGCGCCATCGGCGGGGATCTTGGACAGGCGGGTGTCGATGTTGCCCCGCAGTTCAGCGAACTCGAGGTCGGGACGAACCCGCTGGAGCTGTGCACGACGCCGGACCGAGCCCGATGCCACTGTCGAGCCCTCAGCCAGATCGGCGAGGGTGGAGCCAATGAGAGCGTCGCGCGGGTCGCGACGCTCGGTGAAGGCAGCGATGACCAGGCCGTCGGCGGTGTCGGACGGGAGGTCCTTCGCAGAGTGTGCCGCCAGGTCAGCGCGACCATCGAGCACAGCACGCTGCACCTCTTTGACAAAGACACCTTGCCCACCCATTTCGTGCAGGGGCACCTCAGAGCGGATGTCGCCTGTCGTGGCGATCTCGACCAGTTCGACGGCGCGACCGGTGGCGGCGGTGAGTGCCTCGGAAACAGCGGTCGCCTGGCCGAGTGCCTGCCGTGAGCCACGAGTAGCGAGGCGCAAGGGTGCAGTCATGTCAAGACGAGGAGCGGTCAACTCAGGTCGAACAGATCGCGCACGGCGGCAGCGTTGCGGTCGCCCTGGGGCGTGCCGGCCTGTGCTTTCAAGCGCACCGACGGCTCGTGGAGCAGCTTGGCGATGATTGCCTTGGTGATGGCTTCGACCACGTCTCGGCCACCGTCGTCGAGTTGACCGATGCGGTTGGCAAACCGGTCGAGTTCGCTGGAGCGCACACGTTCAGCTGTCTCGCGCATCGAGGCAACGAGTGGGGCTGCTTGCCGGGCGGTCGATTCGACGGTGAAGTCTTCGACCTGTTCGGCGACGATCTCGCGGACTCGGTCGGATTCCGCAGCGCGGTGAGCGAGCCCACGATCAGCCCAGCGGCTCAGATCATCGAGGTCGAAGACGGTGACGCCATCGAGCTCGTCGACACCTTCTTCAACATCGCGCGGCATGGCGATGTCGACGATGTGGAGTGGATGCGTGGCGTGGCGGCGAGCCGCAGCGACGATGTCGGCGGTGATGACCGGATCGCCTGCGCCGGTGCCGGCGACGACGACGTCGGCTGCCTGCAGCGCCTCGCCGAGACGGTCGAGGCCGACGGTGACACCATCGACACGGCTCGCAAGAGCTGCGCCGCGCTCGGGTGAACGGTTGACGACGACGATGTCGGCGCCGCCGGCTCTGTGCAGGGCGACAGCGACGCCTTCGCCCATTGATCCGGCGCCGACCACGAGGACTCGACGGCCGTCGAGGTCGCCGATCACGTCGCTGATCATCTCGACAGCGGCGTGGCTGATCGAGGCGGTGCCGCGACTGATGCCGGTTTCGCTGCGAGCGCGCTTACCGGCTTCGACCGCTGAGCGGAAGAGCAGGTTGAGGCTTGAGCGGGCCGCACCTTCGAACTGTGCGGTTTCCCAGGCGCCGCGCACCTGGCCGAGGATCTCGGACTCGCCGAGGACGACGGAATCCAGGCCGGCGGCGACTTCGAACAGGTGTCTGACGGCAGCCTGGTCGTGCTGGCTGTAGAGGTGCGGCGACAACTCGTCGACCGAGAGATCGCTGATCTCGCAGAGGAAGTCGCGGACGTCGCCGTAGGCACCGTGGAACAGTTCGGCAACGACGTAGACCTCGGTGCGGTTGCAGGTCGACAGCACCACTGCTTCGCGGATGTTGTCACGCTGCGCAAGCCCTGAGACTGCCTTGCCGAGCACGTCGGTCGCGAGAGTCAAGCGTTCCAGCAGCGCAACAGGGCTGCTGCGATGGTTGACGCCGATGACGAGGATGGACATTCGGCTGCAACCCTAGGCGCTCGCGCCCCGGCGTGACTCGCCCGGAATCGAAACCCCTGACAAAGACTGGGTGGCTGATCCCTGGGCGGCGTTGATCCGCCGCTGCTCGTGGTACGCAAGGATCTGGAGTTCGACGGCGAGGTCCACCTTGCCGACGCTGATGCCGTGCGGCACGCTGATCACGGTCGGCGTGAAATTCAAGATGCTGGTGACCCCGGCCGCCACGAGAGTGTCGGCAACGTCTTGGGCCGAGACGCCGGGGGTGGCAATCACGCCGATCGAGATGTTGCGCGACTGGACAACCTGCTTCACGTCGTCCATGTGGCGGACGCGGACACCGCCGACCACCGAACCGACCTTGCTGTCGTCGATGTCGACGATCCCACCGACCGGGAACCCGCGATCGCCGAATCCGTTGTACCCGGCGAGCGCCTGGCCGAGGTTGCCGGCACCGACGATGACAACCGGCCAATCATGGGTGAGACCGAGTTCGCGACGGATCTGGTAGACGAGGAACTCGACGTCGTAGCCGACGCCACGGGTGCCGTAGCTGCCCAGGTAGCTCAGATCTTTGCGGACCTTGGCGGCGTTGACGCCAGCGCACTCGGCGAGTTCTTCAGACGACATGTTGCTGACGCCCTCGTCGAACTGCTCACCAAGGATCCGAAGGTAGACGGGCAGGCGGGCGACGGTCGCTTCCGGAATCCGGCGTCGTGTTCGCTGCCCTGCCATACGTCACCACGTTAAACCGTTTGTGCACGTTTTCACAAAGCCTGCTCCGAACCCGTCTGTGAGGTTCGTCACCATCTCGACCCGCCCCCGGATCCGCCCCGATTCGCCCCACCCGGGGCGTGCACTCCAACCGATCTCAGGAAACGGTCAGCGCGTCGTCGAGACGACGTCGGGCCAACTTGCCCGTCGTACTGCGTGGAAGTTCGTCGACGAACATGACCTTCGACGGGCACTTGTACCGCGCCACGTGGTCGAGGGTGAACTCGACCAGAGTGTCTTCGTCGACGTCGGCACCGGCTTCGAGCACCACGAACGCCTTGACCGCCTCGCCGGTGTGTGGGTGCGGCACGCCGACCACGCCAGCCTCGTTGACGTCGGGGTGCATCGCGAGGACGTCTTCGACTTCGGCGGGGTAGACGTTGAAGCCGGACACGATGACGAGGTCTTTGGCCCGATCGACGAGGAACAAGAAGCCGTCGTCGTCGACGACGGCCATGTCGCCGGTCTTCAGCCAGCCGTCGGCAGTGAGCACCAGCGAGGTGGCCGACTCGTCGTTGTCGTAGCCAGGAAAGACGTTCGGGCCACGCACCCAGATCTCGCCGATGTCGCCCACGATGACGTCGTGGTCGTCTTCGTTGACGAGCCGGATCTCGATGCCTTCGAACGCTCGACCGACCGAGCCAGGCCGGATCGGTGCGCCGAGCGACGAGGTGACGGTCGCCGAGGTCTCGGTGAGGCCGTAGCCCTCTGCGATCTCGATGCCGAACCGGTCACGCATCGACGTGAACACCGAAACCGGCAGCTTCGACGCGCCGGACAACGCAACGCGCACCGATGCGAAGGTGTCTGCAGGCAGCTCGTCGAAATGAGTGAACGCGCTCCACAGAGCAGGCGCTCCGGGCACGACGGTGACCTGACGCGACGCAATCGTCTCGGCGGCGGTGTGCGGATCGAATCGCTGCACGAGGATCACGGTCGCACCCATCGCAAGGCCGGTGGTCATCACGATGTTGAGCCCGAAGATGTGGAAGAGCGGCAGCACTCCGTACATCAGGTCGCCAGCGACGAGGACGCCGGTCGCTCGGCTCTGCTCGACGTTGGCCACGACGTTGCCGTGGGTGAGGCGGGCAGCCCTGGGCAGCCCGGCGGTGCCGCTCGTGAAGATCAGTGCGGCGTCGTCGGTCGGGTCGACCTCGACGATCGGTACCGGAGCGGTGTCGATCAGGCCGTCGATCGACTGCATTCCGTCGGCGCTCGATGCATCCTCAGTGGTCACCACGGTCTGGACCGACGGCACCAACGCGCGGTCGATGTTGGACCACGTCCCGGCGCTGAGCTTCTCGATCACCACGACCTTGGCGCTGACTGCGGCGATCTCGCTCTGCAGCTCGGGGGCCGGGCTCAACGGGTTGAGCGGGACGGCGACGGCTCCGAGGCCGACCGTTGCGAAATAGGTGATGACGAAGTGGCGACTGTTCGAACACAGCAGTGCGACGCGGTCGCCACGCTGGACGCCAAGTGCGCTGAGCCCGCCGCGCAAGGCATCGATCTGGCCACGCAGTACGCCGTAGGTCGTCTCGCGGTTGCGACTGACCAGAGCGACAGCGTCTGACGGGTGGTTGTCGAGGATGTGGGAGATGTTCATGGTGCCGTCGACATTCCGTCTTGCGACCAGAGGCTCAGAGCCGAACCAACGAGATGATTCCGGCGAGCAGAATGACCGCCAGAAGCAGTCCGAGAGCAAGAGTGGTCGCCGGCCGCATTCCGCGATCGTACCGCCGGGACCTCAGCTGCGCAGGTTTCGTCCGTCGAGGAATTGCGTCCGTTCGGTGCCACATTCGTCGTGGACGAAGCACTCGGCTTCGTGGTCGTTGGTCAGGCCCTCGGACTGCATGAACGCGTACGCGGTGGTCGGCCCGAAGAACTTCCAGCCCCGCCGCTTGAGCTCGTTGGCGAGCGCGGCTGACCGTTCGGTCTTGGCCGGTATCGCTCCCCCGGCGTCGCGAACGGGTGCTTCGACGGCCCATTCCCAGACCCAGTCGACGAGGCAACCTTCGGTGTCGACCAGTTCGATCGCCCGCTGGGCGTTGTTGATGGTCGCTTCGATCTTGCCGCGATGGCGGATGATGCCGGCGTCGGTGAGCAGACGTTCGACATCGTCCGGGCCGAACTCTGCGACGGCACGAAAGTCGAAGTCGGCGAACACCTCACGGAAGCGCGGCCGCTTCATCAAGATGGTGATCCAACTCAGACCGGATTGGAATCCTTCGAGGCAGATCTTCTCGAACAGCCGGTGCTCATCGATGGTCGGGCGACCCCACTCGCTGTCGTGGTAGCCGAGGTAGGTCGGGTTGTCGGTCGGCCACCCGCATCGCACCGGATCGGACCCTGCTGCTCCCATCCGCCGAGTGTGCCATGCCCGACGATCGGGCGCAGTCCTCAGTCAGCGGGGAAGACGCTGCCCGACAGCCCGACCTCTGCTGACTCAGGCCGGATCTCGAGCTCGCCCGTCCCGTCAACATGTGCGATCAGGTACATGCTCTGACCCACGAACTCGTCGGGGCCTCGGAAAGTCGTCTCATCGCCGATCGCAAGTTCATCGGTCACCCCTCCTGTCCTGGGAGTGATCGTGACGTCTCCGTCGCACTGATTCGTGAAGACGTAGTTGACTCCCGAACCCGGAGCACCAGCGAGCCACACGACGAGGTCAGGATGACGAGAACGTGATCGGGTTGGAAGCCCCGTAGACGCACGGCTCCATTGTCTTGGTGACGAGTGGATCAACGCTGACGAACACACCGGTGGCGGGGTCGTAGTGGCGGTTGTTGAGGCAACCGGGGCTTTGCGACCGGTACGCGTTTGAGCGGCTGTGTCGGCGTGCGGAGCGACCGCAGCGGAGACCGACCGTGACGCTCAGAAGATGGCCCAGTCG
>Ga0115031_1004320_pt1 | contig 10512 bp, 9 predicted proteins | sample Maine_Asex4_meta_FD_87301 | JGI IMG/M metagenome (GOLD analysis project Ga0115031, IMG submission 87301) | Marine algal microbial communities from Maine, USA - Maine_Asex4_metaG | ecosystem: Host-associated > Algae > Red algae > Unclassified | place: Maine, USA | collected 2015-01-05 | reverse complement strand
TCATCGATACTGGACGTGTGACGCCTGGCACGCGCGCCACGGGCGGAACAGCGAAATTGGTCGACGGGCCTGGCCCCCCGATGTGTGGGGCCAGAGAAGGCCCCCGAGAAGTCCTTGCTGTTTTTGCTGCCTCGTGTGTCAGTCCAGCTTGCGTGTGATGAGCCCATTTCGAGAACAGGCGACGGCTTCCAACGGAACAATCCCAGCGAGTCGTAACGTGCGTTCCCGCTGCGTGTGAGCCGGTAACAAGTGGGGCATCTATTGCAGGGCTTGTTATCAATAGAGGCACTCTGGCGCTCTCTCATTGGTCCACCGCATCAGCGAGACTCTGGGCAGTGCCTTGTGGACTCCCACGCCAATGAGAGCGCAGGGCCGGAGGATCTATCGAGGGAACAATTTGCTGCCCTGCGTGATAGTGCCCACCACGTGCGAACGTGGGCCACATTCTCGCGCCACGCGTGCAATGGACCTGACACGAGTTCCGAAATCCGGTGCAGCTTCAGCTGTCTCAGAAAGATTGTTTCAGAAAGCCCATTTCCCTCTTGAGAAGGTCCCTCAGGCCCGCCGGGCCTCCGCTGTATTCGTGGATTGGTCATGTTCGAGGGAGTTTCAACAGCGCATGTCTACAAGAGACAGCATTGGAGAGCAAAAGAGGCACATGTGAGATGTCGATGGAACTATTGGTCCCGCGGGTGTGCTAAGTTTTTAGTGGAACGACTGTACTAGTGTCTATTCTACCGCAATCGGGCATCAAATGATGCCCGGTTGGGCATCAAATGATGCACCCTCTCAGAGGGCCAGACAACGACGGTTCGACCCCCCCTGTTGAGGCATCTGGAGCAGCCCCCGTTTGTATCCATAGCATATTGGCTGAGATCTCCCCCAAGAATAACAAGGCATCGCTGAGTCTGTTTCTGCTGTCAAAAAGAGCGTCAGAGGTCGGAAAGTACGAAAACAAACGCTCTGAAAATGGGCATCATTTGATGCGATTCGCATCAAATGATGCTGCGGTAGAATAGAGACTAGGACAGATCCGACTGTAGTTCCAAGCTTCAACAAAAGTTGGATTAAAGTTGGGGTCGTGCAGCCAATGAACGCCCGTTCTTTTTTGTAAAATCCCAAAGTGTCAGTGGCCTCCCGCCGAAGGTGCCGTGTCTTTGTCGAAGACCACGCTGCTGTTGGCCCGTCCTTGCCCTGGCCAGCAGCTCTTCAGAGCAGAGCCGGCCGCCGCCCGCAAGCGGCTGCGTGTCGTCGTGCGCGCTGCCCCCTACCGCGAGCGCCAGCGCGTCCTTGCGTGAGCCTGTGGCCCCAGCTGCCACCGGTACGTCGTTGGCTCCCCGGGCACCTTTGATGGGGGCGCGGCGCGCTGCGCCTCTCCTCACGGCCGCAGCCGGCCCTGCGCTTGTGACTGGCGACGGCACGTGCGAATACCGCATCTCTGTGCACCTCGCTCGTGGGCGACTGCTTGTCCTATTACCTTTTTCTGGACCCGCGCGCATGCGTTGCAACTGTCCCGGACCTACAGAGACACACAATGGACTACGATGTCAAGAAAAAAAAAAATCTGCCCAACAGGGTAAACAAGAACCCTTGTGTAACCATACTGCTGCTCTAGACAACATACGGGGCCAGCAGCTTGCTGCGGTCGCTCCACACGTGCGCCGTCAGGTCGGCACGGAGTTGCTCGTGTCCGGTGCGGTTGCGAGTCTCGCCCCACGCATCGAAGATAGCAACCATGCCGCCCGCGGGCGACTGCCCCACCGCGTTCAATTGGAGGGGCGGGTTAGCAGCACCGACAGTGTCTGTCGGGCTGGCGGCGCTACCGCCGCCAGGCGCAGGTCCCCCGGCGGCAGCTGCGCCACCATCGTCCGCCCAATTGTCGTTCCCATCAGGAACCCCCGTGCTGGCAGCAGCCGCGCCTGCAGGACCCTCATCGTCATTACCCGCACCCCCGCCCTCGTTAGTCCCCCCTGCCCGTCTGCGGCGGCTCAGAAATCTGTCTTGACGGCTCTCTACGCACGTATTGTGCAAAATACTGACCGCCTTGTACGTGGTGAACAACTGCTTCACGGAGCGGTACCGTCTCGGGTGCGACGCGATGTGGAACCTCTTGGTCAGAACGCCAAACAGGCGTTCAACGTCCTTGCGATGGCCTCCTGCAGGCGGTTGAAGGTCTTCGCCTCGTCAGTCATAGGAATTGGGTGGGATGACACTAGGAACGCGTAGCGAGGGTAGATGCTGTCCACAAGGTAGTAAGGTAGCGTGCGGGTGATTCCATTCACGGTAAAGGTCACGCCCCGCGGCGGCCATCGGCCTGCCGTGACGTCTAGGTAGAGAGGCGACTGGTTCAAAACGTTTATGTCGTTCAGGCTTCCGGGAGGGCCGACAAGCAGGTGCCAAATCCACAGGTCCTCGTCGCACAAAGCCTCGACGACAACGCCGCGCGAGCCCTTCCGGCTCTGGTACGCGCCGGCCATGCCCGTCGGGCACTGATGCCACTCTCAGTGGGTACAGTCCAGCGATCCCATACAGCCAGGAAAGCCACGCACTGCGTTGCGCTCCATCATCTTCTTCCGCTCCAACTGGTTGGGACAAGGCAGGTACGTCGTTTCCCAACGCCGCACGATGAACTCGAGGAGAAGCTTGGTCGCCTGCGCTAGGGTCGAGCGAGAGAGGCGCACGTACTCGTCCGAGCGGTCGGCCGCCTCGCCGTACGCGATGACGCGGAAGGCTGCCACGACCTTTTGCAGCGGGTGGGCCTGCAGGCGACCCGTCGCGTTGATGCGCTGCTGGAAGAACGGCTCGTCCTTGACGGCCAGGTAGATGCGTCCAAATACACTGCGCGGCACTCGGAAGCGCATCTCGAAATCACGGTCGTCCAAGGTCGGCGGCTCCGCGTTGACCCCAAAGTAGTCGCGCTGGATGTTGAACAGGCCAGCGGCAAAGTCACGCCGCTTGTTTGGCCGACGCCCGGGAACAGAACCGCGGTAGTGGCGACAGCGGCGTGCGCGGGTGGCGCGCGACAGTCTCCGAATCAGCAACAGCAGACCCATGTGCGCCTGCACCGCAGCGAAAACGACGGCGCCATCGTCCTCGGCCAGAAAAGAGGCAGCGCTGGACAGCCCCGTCTCGGCAGCTTCCATACCAGCAGCGGAGGGGTGGGTCGTGGCAGAGGGCAAGAAGGTGTTGGTGGAGAACGGGACACAAGGATGGGGGTCATAAAAGTGGTTGGGTAGCAAACAAAGTGGGGTGGGTGCACGGATCGTGCGTCTCAAGCCGAGGACAGGGAACGTGGGGGCGAAGCGGGAACGTCGTGGAGGAGGAGCAGGGAAACAGAGTGGCGTGGGGCCGACGATGCAGTTGATGGCCGGATGCGTCACAACGATGGGCAAGACGTCGATGGGTCGGGTCCGTGTACGGTGCGGCAGCGCGGACCGAGCAGCGACCGACCGAGCCCCCCCCTGTCAAATGGCATTGCGCGCAGTGGTGGACCACCTACAGCCCCGAAAACGCTAGGCTGGAGCCAACGAGGCACCGCGTGGTCCCGGATCGAGCGCCGCACCCCCACTAAAAGGCACTGTGGGTGGTGCCGGACCACCAGCCTCCCCCAATGCGCCGCAAGAGAGCCAGGAGGCGACGCGAGGCCGCCGGCCACCCCCCCTCCCCCCCTCAAATCGTTCTGGGTGCGGTTGCGGGCCGCCTGCCACCTGGAACTCGCTGTGCGGGTGCCTGCCCAGGGGCCACGCGCGATCCCCTCCGACGCCTTCCCCCCTCCGGAGGCTCTGAAACAGCGTCGGGCGGCCTGCCAACTGAAAATATCTGTGTGCTTGTGGGACTAGGCCGCCCGCGGGATCTCGTTCAACCGCCGCTCCCCTCCTCAGAGGCTCTGTATCAGTTGTGGACGGCTCGCCACAACCTAGCCACCGCATGGACGTGATGGCACCACGCGAACCATCCATCGTCCCCACGCCAACAGGCCCTCAAGAGCCCGGATCGGGGGTCACGAGGCAACAGAGATCCCCACTGTACGCCTGCCTGAGCTACATGTCCGATCCCGTCCCACGCGGCCCACAATGACCGCCTGCGTCGGAATTAGATCACGTGACGCCAACTACCTGCTCTGTCAGCCTAAAGGTAGATCTCACGCAATAAGACCTCTGGCAGCGACGCATGTTCAGACCCGCCAGAGACGGACACCAACGGACCCAATGCCGAAATTCCCGCTATAGAAAGGACCACCACCGCACAAGCTTTCAGTCCATGCGCGCCGTTCCGGTGTGGAATGTATTTTGGAGCTTTGTCGTGCGTGCAAAAATAGTAGGGTGCCGGTTTTGTGATACTTTTTGCGCCCTCGTGGACGCCATGCTTTCACGGTGGGCATGTGAGGCGTGCTCGACCAAGGAAAGTTGTAAGAATGTACACGACGAGCCTTACAGCCAGTCAGAAGTCGAAAAGGAGCATTGCGGAAGCGCTGGCGGTCGCGACCAAAAGTGAAGCGCCGGCCCACGAAGTCGGCCGTATCGTTTCATGTAACTCCGTGGTGGCACAGATCACGAAGCGGGGAGCTACTAAATGATTTCACGTTTCTTTTTTCGTCTCATGCCAGCCGGCCGGCTTGATCCGCCCTATCAATTTGAGTGGACTGTTTATATGCATATATCATATCAGCCGGATCATTGTTGCTACGGCTATAGCTGAGCTGGACACCGGACGCAGCGCTTCACTAGTGTCACGCTACCTACGCGCATTGAGGCGCTTCTCGCATTCACAGCCCCTTTTTTTCGAAGTACCGCCGGAACTCCCATATCTGTCATAAGCGAGACGTTGGCTCCTAGAGGTCCTTTTCCGACGCTCTCACACCGTTTTTGGGACAGGTTTTAGTGCATGAGATACACGTTTAGTTCAATGGGCGAAAGCTTTGGGTCCGCTCTTGAATGCTGAGGTTGGGCCTCATCGCCAAAAAGGTCAGGCCCGCGCCATTATCTTTCAGAACTGATTGAGATCAACCCAACACACGTTGCGCGCTAAACAAGTTTATAGTAGTACATATTTGGTTACACTCCACCAATGAGAGCACAGAGCGCATTGGGGCCGACGCCGGACGGGCCCCATTTCGTTTCACGAATAGGGCAGGTCTAACGCCCGCCCCATTTCTGCGCTTCGGAGTTGATTTGTACTTGCATTCCAGCACGACCATTGAAGACCAGAATGGGGTCGATCGCGTTGACAGAAGAGCCCAGTGGCCCCATTTCCTTAAGAAAGGCGCACGTTTCTGCTTTGTGGCGCAACGTGTCACCAATATGATATTGGGCCATCGAATATCTCGTGTTCGCAGATCGACCACGTGGTTGAGTGGTCCACTTGTATATATCAACATCTATACCAAAGTCCGCGTGGCCATTTTTCAGAAAAGCACCATAAGTTCCAGCCACGACAGCCCGCGACAAGTAGAGCCGCCCCGGTGCTTTGCTGGCATCCACTCCGGTTGGTGTTGTTTTTCCGACCCCTCTCCACATCCTCCACGCCCTGTCTTCCCCGCAGTGTACCAACACTGCCCACGCGCGTGCTGCGTCTGCCTCCCACCCGACCGACCCCGTCCCCGTCACCTGCCCTTCCGCTCCACTGTTGACACGCCCGGCGCCCGCTGGTGGAAACCGTGACGTCTTTGGCGGTGCGGGTCCCTGGGTCTCATCCAGTCATGGCGTTTGCATTCTTGGCGGTCGCCCTCTCTCCCGTTCCGTCCATCGGCGTTTCTGTCACAACGATGGAGCGACGAGGCGGCTGTGGTGGGCGACCTCATTGCAATGCGCCACTCCCGATGCGGTCCAATCGCTTCACTGCTGGTGAGTACACGCGTGTATTAAGGTACAACCGCGGCGGCAGCCTCCGTCGAGTCCTGGTGCCGACCATGGGTCGGGAACTACCCGGTGCCGATAGTGGCCACGGGAGCGATGTGACGGAGGTGGGAGCTGCAGGCCCAGACGGCGGCATGGAGAAGGACATCTACCAGACGATGTTGAAGACGAACCAGAAGATTGTCGACAAGGAGGTCGAGCTCACGGAGGCCAAGTCGGAGCTGGACGACCAGCTTGGCGGGCCTTTCCCGGCCGGCCAGTCGGCCAACGAGGTGTCATTCTTCATGATGAAGACAGAGCGGCTGGCGGCCAAAGTGAAGGAAAGGGAGGAGCAGTTGGAGGAATTCAAGCGCACGAGGAGCAACCTGAATAAGATGTTGATGGAGACCCAGCCCATGCGTACGCTTTTGCGCAGGTCGGGGCGCTTCCTGGCGGACGTTGTGGAGCGGTCGCCAGCACTGACGCTGCAGACAAAGCCTCTTTACGACCCAGCTGGACCCGAGGCGTCCCTCGACCTAGACCTGCTCGTCGCCAGCGCGTGGCACTACTTTGTTTTGGGACGCCCGTTGAAGGCGCCCGGCGAGCTGGACGAGTCGATGGCAGATGCAGTGAAGGCGCGGACGCAAGGGAGTGCGGGCGCCGTGCACCCAGCGATCGCCTTTCGTCAAGACGTGCGTCACGTTGGGCTGGTCGGGGCGAGCAGTGGCATGGGCAAGACCCACCTCGGTTTGGACGTCTGGTACAACCGTGACAAGCTGGACCAACCTCGCTTTGCTCAGGCGGCCGCTGATGCTGGTGTATCCGAGGCGCTGTGGGCCCACGTCTGTTCTGTCGCCAGGGGCATGCGGGTGTGTTGCGCCAACTTCAACGGCGGTAGTGCCTGGGGCCGAGTGGATCGGGCGATCGTAGAGCTGAGCCCCTGGTACAAGACGTACCTCGTCAGCGCCATGAAAGTGGCAGATGATCAAGAGAAGCAGCAGCAAGCTGAGACTTCAGCCTCCCAAGCTGATCCTCTGCCGTCCGACAAGGCGGAGGCGCCGCTCGCTATTCAAGCTGACCCCCTGGCTTCCGATATGGCCGCGTCGCCGCGCGTCGTCCAAGCCGGTCCGTTGCCCTCGGGCCAGAACAAGTCGCCACCTGCCGTCCGAACCGCGTTGTCGCCTCCCGCCAGAACTGTCGCTGACGCGCATCTGGTGCCGCTTTACCTGCGTGTTTTGTGGGGCTTGATGTACCAAGCCGACGCGTCGTACGCCTCCTTTTCCCAGTTGGCGCTCACGGAGCTGCGACTGGGCCACATCACGGCGGCAGGCATCATAGCTGAAGCGAAGGAGGCGCTCTCGGCGTGCCGTCATGCGATCATCGTTGACGAGCTCACGCTGGTGTCGATGCAGCCGGGTGATCGACAGCTGGCCGAGCTCTACCGCCACGTCATATGCACGTTTACGGTGGGGCTGCAAGCACGTGTGCTCTTCCTGTCGCTGTCCTTCATGTTCATCGATGCCGAGGTTAACAAGGATCGCGCGCTTCTCCCTTCGCCGCACGGCGGGCTACCGCCCCAGTCCGACAATCTGACAACCCCGGGTACCGGGGGGGAGGGCTCCCCGTGGAACCTGGTTGTTATCGGCCGGCTGGTGCGGAGGAGCGTCGCGGACTTTAAGGATAAGCTGCTGCCTGTTGCTGCCAGACGTGTCATCTGCACACCGCGGACGGTCAACTGTAGCAACATCGCACAGGCAGAAGACGTTGCCGACTAGCTTGCCAGACTCAGCGGAGGTCACATGCGCTCGTATGCGAATCTGAGGAACATGCTGGACAGCTGCCCAGCCAACATTTTGCTGTGGAGCGTGGTGGAGGACGCCTTTCAGGCGACTGGCGTAACGTCATCCGCCCGCAAGCTGCTGCGCCATCTGATCTTCTTTCCTGGGCTTCTTGTGGCCGGGCTGCTGCCGTGCACTGTGGAAGGGAAGGCAATGTTGCACAAAGCCGGGGACGCTACCCCTCCTGCGCACTACTCGGTGACGTTTGACGATGCCATCTCGAGCAACCTGCTGAACGGCAGCCCGGACAAGCTTGGGGTGTACAAAGACCCGTCCCTACCCCCCGCGGTTATCTTGGGGCTGTCAACGGAGTGGGAGAACGTCCTTGCAGAGCTGAAGGCGTTGGGCTACAAGGTGAGCCCGGTGGTGTGCGACATACTACGTGCGTGCTCCCGGCTGCTGTCCGCGGCTGACCAAGCCGACCCTGGCCGCGGCTGGGAATTGACTAGCTACTGGTTAGAGGTGATGATGAGCCACGTACGACACGGAGCAGAACAATTCCTGATGGGCGCGGCAGGAGTGAGTGGGGTCGAGGACTTTTCCCGCGTGTCGCTGAAGAACCTTTACAAGGGTGTTGACAACCTGCTGCAACCTGTAACAAAGCCGGTGCGACATCAATTGCTGTCTGACGTCATGGTTGACGCGACCTGGCCATTGACCCCGGACGACCAAGTCCCTGAGCTGATCACGAGGTACCACAGCGTGGACGATGTGCTGCAGCTTTCTACCGACGAGCGCCTGAAGCAGCCGTTTATGATGGTCAACTCCCACCCTTCGTTTGATATGATGCGGTTTCTTCCCGTTGTGTACGATCCCCGACCTTCGGCGCAGTCGTCCAGCAAAACCGAAGGCGTGGTTGCCGTCTGCGTCTCCTCCAAGTCAACCACCAACATGAGCAAGTCGGTGCCCGTCGACGTTGTGGGCAAGTCGGAGTCAAAGCTACGCGTTGCCTTCGGTGACAACTGGAACTTGTGGCAGGACAGCGTCGTCCATGTGACCATGTGCAACCACAAGCGGACAGACAACCCCCAAGCCTTTCTGGATGCTGATGTAGCGAAGCATACCATGGTGGTGTGCCGGGACAACTTCGAGGGCGTTTATGGCTTGGGGCTGTGTGGCATTTTGTCGAGTGCACCTATGCTGCACGGCATCAAGGTGGTGCGCTGAGACGCTTCCTGTGTTGTCTACGGCTGTCGGCTCGATCGGCGACGGTGGGCCCGAGCCAAGCTGGGTCTGTCAAGCTACCCCTCTTGTCGACCGCCCCGCCCTCGGCGGGCTTCGCCCATGATGAGCTGACCCAGCCGAGGCAGCGGCGGTGGGCGTGGCGGCAGCTAGAAGAGAAGTTGGCAGGAATGGCGGCCGGGGGGATGGGGGGACGTGGTCCACACAAGTGGGGCTGGCGTAAGCAAGGGGGAGGGTACTTTCTAACTTATTTGCGGCGGCTGGCCCACGCACCACCCACGTCGCTCGCACCAGGCCGGGCGGGAGCTCTGTGTCGGCAACCGCAGTCGCTGCAGCGGCGGCGGCGGCAGCAGCGGCAGCAGCAGCGGCGGCGCCGGCGGCGGCAGTGCGGCCGGCAGGTGCAGTGGCGGCAACGGCGGCTGTGGCGTCCCCCCTTACCCTTTACCCCCCCTTATTCCCCCCCCCCCCCCCCCCCGCTATCTCGACGCCGGGCGCGCCGACAAGGCCGCCACGGGCGACAAGGCCGTCGACAGCCGGCCGCCGCACCGGCTAGCGCAAGTGCCATCCCCCTGTGGCAACACCCGCTGGGGCGCGTCTCCGCCGCCGCCGCCACCACCGCCGCCGCCGCCGCCGTCGCTGTCGCTTTGTGCGCTCACCCTCACCGACCCCGTCGGCTGCCGCTTGTATCCTTGCGGCGGCCGCAGCGCCGCCGCCGCCGCCGCCGCCGCCGCCGCCGCCGCGGCGCTCGCCGCGGCATGCACGCCAACGTACACTGGACAAGGCCAGAGCAGCGGTGAGGGGCGGCGGCAATGGCAGCGGCGGCGGCAGCGTCAGCGGACGGGCGGCGCGCGCGACGGCCGCCAGCTGGCAGCTAGCTGGCGGTCGTTCCGACCCTCGCGCCTGCCGTACTGGCCCGCGGTCTTGCGGGGCAATGACGAGGCCAACACCTTCACGTAATTTCTGCTCTGGACGGCGGGGCAAGTCACGGAACGGGCCGTGCCAATTTAAGGTGCGGCGCCCGTGAGTGCCGCCCGCCCCCGCTCGCGCCTTTGTCTGTGCGAGCGATGACCACCAGCGCCGCCGCGTGGCGGCCCCTGCCCGCGCCTCGACGGCGCCGAGCTGCCCCCGCTGCTTCCCCTCGAATGGGTGTTCTGCTCTGGACATGATCTCCCTGCGGCCATGTGCTGACCTTTTTGGCGGTGGTGGCGGTGTACGAGACCAAACCGAGCGGCCTCGCACCCCGTCAAGCACAGTGGCTCCCTGCATCGGGGGCCCCCGGGCCGCCGGCCACTACCGCCGGGACCCACCGCCGCCGCCGCCGGGTCCCACAGCCGCCGCCGCCGGGACCCACCGCCGCTGGGGGCGCCAGGGAAGGAGGGCAACTTTTGATGGTGAGGGGGCGGGTGGGGCGGGCCCCCGCTGGTCCCGCGCCTCGTTTCCCTAGATGAGGGCAGCGGCGGCGGCGACCGCGGCCCCAAAGGGTGAGGGGGAGGCCGCCCATCCGCCCGCCAGCTTGAGGCCGTTAAAACCGCAGGCATGCACCGCACAAGGAAACAAAAGAGCGTCGGACAAGGAAAACGCCCCCCCAGACTTTCCCCCGGACGTGCCCCTCCTTCACGCTGATGCTCCCACGCACGCCCTCCACCCCCCCCCCGCTC
>Ga0115031_1004318_pt1 | contig 10514 bp, 11 predicted proteins | sample Maine_Asex4_meta_FD_87301 | JGI IMG/M metagenome (GOLD analysis project Ga0115031, IMG submission 87301) | Marine algal microbial communities from Maine, USA - Maine_Asex4_metaG | ecosystem: Host-associated > Algae > Red algae > Unclassified | place: Maine, USA | collected 2015-01-05 | reverse complement strand
GGCGACCCCATTCCAGGCAGAATTACGCTTTGGCCGTCATTCACGATAATCGCATAGGATGCCGTGGATGAGTCAGGAGCTAAGTGCGTATTTTTAGCGACGAAAGATATGAAAACAAAAGGGTTCGCGGAGTTATGATCCACCGGAGAAACGATATCTATCTCAGCCGGGTTCAGTGCGTAAGCCGAACAGCTGAAAGTTAGGGCTGCTAACGGCGCAAAAACGGCACTAAACCCGAGTTTGCTTAGCCTGCCAGCGATAAATCTATTTAACATAATTCTCTCACTTATACTGATTATCTCATCGCGTTTGTGCGACAACTTGAAAGGGTTTCGAATCTTCGGCTCCGTCATTTGCAACGACTTCGAAAGTAACATACTGGGGAGAGAGTCCGGGCGTTGGAAGAGAGGTGTGCGGCGTGGCAATTGTCTGCGAGGACAGGAAAGTGACGGGAGGTCCGCCAATTTGAACCCATCTATAAGTCAGCGCATCACCATCAGCGTCCGAAGACGCCGAGCTGTCCAGATGAATTTTCGGTTGACCCACCGCATTGATCAAAGCAGGACCTCTCGCGAGCGGTTTCTGATTCGAGCCGATATTGGATATGGGAGGATATTCCTCAGTGATCGGTGTTTGCGTAATTGTGACTTGGCTACCGGTCGGGGTTGTCAGTTCGATCCCCGCCGGGAAAGCCTGACTGTCATTGGGATCAAGTGTCAGAGCCGGGTTAATTCCCAAAATTCTGAATGAAGGCGTCGGAACAGAAAACGTGTACTCTTCTCCCGCCAAGAGAAACTGTGTAGGATTCATGTTAGACGGCATCCGTATTTCATAGCCATCTGTATCATTTACGCTTGCCAAGCTTGGCATTTTCACTTTCGTAAAGTTTGCGCCGGTCACTGCATATGCATAACCGGCAGCCACTGGCGGATCGATCCAGAAAATTTGATTGGTACACGTTCCGGCCGCGTTTAGTATAAACACGAAGTTTCCGGGGTTCGTCGTCGTTGGCATCAATGGATTAGCCTCGGTCGTACAATTGGGATTGGTACCCACGGAACGGTTCAGCGTTAGGGGGATAGACCGGCGGTTTTGACCGTCTGAAGCCTGATACACAAAGGGTCCGTTATTTGCCGATTGGTAACTCGCATCGAACCCAAAATTTCCGGAAAATGTAAGACTTGGCGAATTACGTTCCGCCGCTGTCAAGGCATAAGCGTATTGGCATTCAAGAGTGGTATTTCCTTGCCACGAACAATCGGCGGCCGTGTCAATTGTGCGGTTGTTTACTGATAAATTTTCCATTCCAAATGGCGTCGGCGTGTCCTGCGGGAAAGGCGTACCCCACGAACTCATCTCGTCTATTGTAACCGAAATATCTAAGTCTATGTTTTGGGACGTAGACGTGTATCCATTGGTCGCGCCGATACTTGTCTCTGTACCGTACACATCCATTTGCGCCCAAGATTGTGTAGCCATGCCAAAGCAAAGCGCCGTGCCTAAAATAAAGTGTTTTGCGAATGACATGACGCGCTCCCGAATTTCATGATACCATCATGCAGGTAAAGCTCTGTCTCACCATCCCACAAATATGGGGGGGGGGGCAGACGCAAACAAGGCCCTTGAAAAAAACTGAATTGCTGAGATAATGAGCCGTGGCAAAGGGGGGTTCACATAACAAGGGGCAGCTGTGGCTGGTGGCGGCAAGTTTCGCTATCGCTGTATTTCTAATCGCAATAATCGGGACATCTGTCCCGGACGCTTTGCCAACCTCCAATATTGAGGTAAGTACGCAAGACGTCCGTTTTTTCCAATCGGCAACAAATCATCAAATCCGGCGCCCGTTAACCGGCGAGGACGAAAATTATTTGCCCGATCAGTTCAGAGTGAAACAAAGCGGCACGCGGCAATTTAGTTTTTCTCGACGTCATGATGATCTTGGCGCCCGGACACAGAGAATATTTATTCCTGTTTCAGGCGGAGATGTCAGTCTGTCAATAAACGGTGCTCCGGCAGCGCGCGGCAAAGATCTGCCCTACGCAGGTCCTGGTTTCGGTCGGCAATATTTATATGCTGAAATAAATCCTTCCCTATTTAACCCCGGTATAAATCGAATTGATATTATCATGCGGCAAGACCCTGCACATGCCGGCATTCGCCAGATATATTTCAGTGATGATTCGCAACTCATGGCCGCTGAATCCGGACTCTTGACTTGGTCAAAAAGATTGAAATCAACCTTGTTCATTGGAGGGATTATTGGGCTAATATGCTCTCTTATCGGCCTGATCATAGGTTATAATCGCCTGGCTTTCATTGGCGGCGCGGGCTTGGGCAGTGTTGCAACCATATATGGCTCCAAAATTGATTTGCTTGGTTTCGACCAATCGATCTGGCTTAATCACAAGGTACTGGCAGCCGTGTCTTTAGTCAGCGCAGTTTTGATTGCATTTGGATGCATTCGATCTCTTACCATATCAAAAACAATCATATTGGGATCGGCTCTAGCCGCCGTGTTCGCCGCAATTTTGGGCTTGTTTCTAACCGTGTCACCGGTTCATATTCCATCATCTACCTCCGTCGTCCATTGTGCGAATTGCGCCTTAGTGCCGGTATTAATCTTTGGACTGCCCTTGCAACTGATTTTCGACCTGCGTTTATTTCGGAAGAGTTACGCAGCGGCACAGCAAGAGATCACAAAGCAGAAAAATGTCATTGTCGCTCAAGATATGGCTCTCGAAAATGAAATTAAAAACAAGGCCGTTCTGGAAGAACGACAACGGTTTACGCGCGACATGCACGATGGAATTGGGGGACAATTGATGTCCTTGCTTGTCCGCGTACGTTCCGGTCGGGTTGACCTACCAGGTGTTGAAAGTGATTTAAAATCAAGCCTGACGGATCTTCGTATGGTGGTCGATTCGCTTGATAATGTCGGCGAAAATCTCGGTGCTGCTATGGCGACATTTCATGCTCGCGCGTCTAAACAACTCGAGGCTGAGCGGGTACGCTTGTATTGGAACCAAGACTTTGATCTGTCAAAATATGTTTTAGACACGCGACAAATCTTAAATCTCTATCGCCTTTTGCAAGAAGCTATTAGCAATGTTGTTCGACATGCGGCGGCCTCAGAAGTAAAAATCGAATTCTCTGACGCCCCCGGCAAGGATGGGTTTGAAATTCAAATTACGGACGATGGTAAAGGTTTCGACACCGGTCCGAAAGTTGCGGGCAAAGGTCTGAAAAATATGCAAACGCGAGCTAAGAAGATCGGCGGCGTCCTTGACATTATCTCCCAAGAAGGAAAACAGGGAACCACGATTAATTTACTTGTGCCTGTTGGGACGTAAATCTCTGAACTACAAATCGAGCCATCCATTCTGAACGGCTTCAAAAATGGCCTCATTACGGGAATGAACGCTGAGCTTTCGATATATCGATTTCACATAATCGCTCACCGTGTGGGTCGAGATTGTTAGTGTCCTCGCCGTTTCTTTGTAAGACAGGCCGCGTGAGAACATAATTAGGACGTCCTTTTCTCGATCGGTCAGCACATTCTCAGAATTTTGCGCATTTGATGTAGATTTAGGGTTTTGCAACAACCCAATCAGATGCGTAGCGGCTTGCGGGCTTATTGGGTTTCCGCCGGAGATAACGGCACGGATGTCCCGACGGATTTGCTCTGGCGGCGTATCTTTCAATAGATACCCATTTGCGCCCGCTTCAAAAGCCAACATGACGCTAGCCTTGTCGCCTAACACCGTCAGGATTAGAGCCTTTCCGGTTGAGGTGCTTTTCAACACTTTCACGAGTTCCAAACCGCTTCCGTCTGGCAGCTGAATATCGACGAGACATATGTCCGGCGCAGTCGTTTTGGCGGCCGCAATAGCTGCGGAAACAGTGTCACACGCAAAAACAACATCCATATCAGATGTTTGTTTTAGAAGATGCATTAGATAAATTCGCATGTCGTCGTCATCTTCGAGGATGCCGATTTTGATTGGTTCAACTTTGGACACTATTCGCGGCTCCAACATGTGGCATGAGGCTGATCCGTCACATCAATCCACATCCGACTGTTGATTGGAATATCAGAGATTGACGAAACTGTGCCACCCCCGGACTCATGATAACTCAAAACCCGCCAGTCTTCACCGAACTCGCTCTGACATAATTTTAGAGCTTCAGTATAGCTCTGGAATTGATCCCCTCGGACGGGCTTCGTTTGCCTGACTTCACCCCCGACAAAAGCTCCTTTGGGAAAGGCTTCAATGTCCGGGGGCCTATCCTCACCATCTCTGTAACAGGCGAGCGGCATGGGCACCGAACAAAGCTGATCACCGATAATAGGGTCGCACATAGGCTGGGTTTTATTTATATTACATCCCATATATGATACGTCCGGACCATACCACTTTGAGGCAACTTCAATGAAAGTCGCGCCCTTATTCACTTGCGGGGTTTGGCATAACACGAGTGCTGTAAAATCCACCATTATATCATCTTGGATCATTAAATCCAAAATCTGGCTCCGGTCATTCGTATTTAAATATGAGGCCAAATAATGATGTTTTCTATCCGGCGAGCCGCCCTTAATCGCTTCAATCGGTATGGCTACAATATTGTTCGTGTTTTCAATGAGATGATGTGCCAGCGCATTTTTGTACATCATACCAAAACCCGATGTGGTGAGTGGAGCTGTCCTCACCTGTACGCCATGATAGTCGCCAAAATTAATCGAGTCACTTTCCGTATTTCCTTGGGCTCTGGCTCTGAAAACGAATACCCCTCCGGTTATGTCCGCAGGCACTTCAAAATGATCTAATAAAATTTTATCAACGCCCCGCTCATCATAATTCCGATGTGAATGCACGCGGTTATTGCCAGAGGTCAAATCCCGATAATACGGGCTTTCAAGTAACTGAGGATTGATAAGGGCTGGTTCATCTCCCTCATAAGAGAAATTATCTTCTCTCCCGCGGAACGTGACGATTTTGTTCTCCGCCCGGTTGCAACTATATGCGTCGATATATTCCATACCGGACGTATCAGACGCTTCCTCAGCGAGTGATTGAATTCGCGTCTGATTGGAAAAAACGGTCTGGCCCGCCGAAACAGTAATTCCGCCAATTAAGCCAGCCGCCAGCAAAATCATAAACAGCTTTACCCGTTCCGAAAACAACGCAAATTTCATTTAGTACCCTCGGGCCTTTTTATATATGAAAATTTTTCTTCGTCTACGCCCTATCGTGACCAACATGTCGCATCAGGCTGAGTTTTTATATCTACCCAGAACCGACGCGGGGTTTCGCCGACATTTCCGTAAGCCCGAATGCCCCCCCCCCCATCATGGAAGCCTGCAACCCGCCAATCTTTACCAAAAATTTTCGCGCAATAAGCGTGAGCCTCTGAAATCGTTTCAAATGCATTGCCGGACACTTCATCGGTAGACGCCACAATACCGCCGCTCCAATATTCCGGATCGTCCAAATATGTGGGTGCAGAAGCCTGGATATCCAGAAAACAGAGTAGAGGCTTTTCATCTTCGCACATATGATCTCCAATAACGGGATTGCACGTTCTTTGATCATCGGAAGATTTATCGCAAACCAGCAATGCCGTACCGTCGGCCGCCGTTTCACCGCGGATAGTACTTCCCAGAGTCAGGCCTTGATCTTGAGCCTGACTGCTTATCGCCGGGAAGGCTAAGCTCATACCCAAAGCCAATCCGAAAAATAGAAACTGAGAATTTTGCCTATCTGCCATAATAGATACTTTCATCAAGCTGAAAACCTATCAATTTTTGGCTGGCGTCAAATCCCATAAATTGGTGGGTTGGTAAGATATTTTATAAAAAATTCCTATCATTGCTTTTGCTAAAACTCCGGCCTGAAATACCGCGTGCAAGAGCCTGGGATCAAGACCAATTTTTAGATGCCCCTCAATATTTTGCATTGTAGTGGATGAATCCCTCGAAACAGGAATCGGTTCGTGTGCCACAACCCCAAAGGAACACGTGCCGCATATTCAAATTTGACAAGTGCAAGTCATTGTTTTAAATAAACTTTTTCTACACGGCGCTGTGCCGTGTGGGGACAACGAACCATTTCCCTAAGTCACTGTTTTATATGACATTTGCTTTTCGTATAAAAGCAAGGGGCCTTAGATGGGCACCAGACTGTTTTTTTCCTGCCGTGCCAAACTTAAGAAGACATCAAAATGAAGCAAAAAGATGTCTACAATACTAGGGGCACATCACGTCTTAAAATCGCGTGCGGATAATGACAAATCAGCGAATAGCCAGACTTGCGAATTTTAGAAATACCGTCTATCGGTTAATCTCCCTTTTAGGAGGCAGAATGTCCAACTTCGCTATTCTCGATTCACAAGTTAAACGCGCTTGGAAAACAAAGCGATTTGCTAATGGAGGTAAAATCAACTTAGGCAACACGAATAATGAGCAATTTTTTATTGTTAAATCCGATGGAGTTTTCGAAATTGAAGCAACCGAGCGAGGAGTACAAATTTGCACCAACCCGAAAGGGAACGTGAGCAAACGCGATTATATCACAACAAATCGGTCAAATTTTTTGCAACATTCTAGGGGCCATACGCACCCAAAGGGACGCAGAAGCGATAGGCTGGAACTGACTCCTGGGCCAGAGGACGGCGGGATTGCGAAAGATGCAGCTGTCTTTGGCAAACCATCCTATTTGATTGCCAATAAAGCCTGCTATTCTATCTTCTGGACAGGTACGAAATTTGTTATCACCGAGCTGGATGGATCAGGGCCACGTCAATCTAAGTTAGATGCCGTTGCCGCCGAGTGGGTGAATCGTCCACCGGGTTTCTATACCTGCAAGAGGTTTCCAAAATCATGATCTTGCCGAGGAGTATCACCCTCCTAGTTATGAGTTTTCTTGCGGTTTCGTGTTCCTCGGCTCAAGCTCCTAATTGCGCATTGGGAGAGACCTGCGTTATGTCCGGAACAATATATCTCGGAGAAGAAGACACCCGCTTTAACGCTAGCGGAAAGGCGAATGCCTATTTTGCTCTCCAAGGTGAAGAAGGAAGCTGCAAATTAGCGGTTCTTTCTGGCGGACAGTATAATTATCTAAAATCTAAGGCGACTTATGATGATGAGAATGATGAGTATGTCTTGGAAGGTGTTATTACAGGCCCGCTACTCGAACGTGAGTCCTTGGAAGATAACTGGACTCTTGATGGTGAGACTGTCTATGGAACGCAGTATCTTCGAATACGGGACCGTTCTCTCAGTGCTAGAGTCTGTAGAGAAGAAACTTCGGTTATCTACGGGGAGACAGTAGAGTAAAACACACCACATTTGACCCGATACCAGACTAAAGGACTTTCAGGTCAACTTGGTATTATGGGTAAATAACCACTTCGCCAATTTCCAATTCGTGGATTTCCCACAAAATCTGAGCGACTTAAACTTGCTGCATAACAGCAGCTGTTAATGTTTGTGGTTGTGGTTGTGGATGTAATTCGCTCCATTTAGGGAACTGGTCGAAAGCTCAGCATTTTTAAAGATAGTGTCACAAACGAACGTATGCGTTAGTCACTACGTTTGAAAGTGGAATCTAGGCATACAGATTACCGAAAACGTGTATCAATAGGCTGCATGTGCAATCTCTACCATCAAGCTACAAGCGTGGGCGAAGTCAGCCGCTTTTTCAAAGACTCGCAACTAACGCTTTCCAAGGCGTCTCAGAAACTCAATATCGAAGACGGCTATGTCGGCGCGGATCAGGACGGGCCGGTGCTGGTCAACGGGCCTGAAACCGAAAACACCTTAGAAGTTTCAACAAAACGCTGGGGCTTCCCGTCCGTCCAGGACGGCGCAAAGCCTATTACCAATATCCGAAACCTCAAAAGCTCTTGGTGGACTGGTATCAATGGGAACTATATTGAGAAGCCAGAATTTAGATGCCTCGTCCCCTTCTCGCGCTTTGCTGAATGGGACGCCTCCAAAAAAGGAAATGCTTGGTTTGAAATTGACGCCCCCCAAGCCTTCTTCGCGGGTGTCTGGCGACCATGGAATGGTGAACGCCTCGCCCCTGTAGAAGGTAAAAAGCGCCGCTCCCGACAAGTAATGAATTGGGAATTGTTCGCCTTCTTGACCACAACGCCTAATGAGGTCGTCGCGCCGATTCACCCTAAAGCCATGCCCGTAATCCTCACGAAGCCTGATGAATGTCTTAAATGGATGGCTGGCGGCTTGGATAGCCTAGCCCTGCAAAGGCCCCTGCCCGCCGACATGACAATTTTGAGCGAGTCTAATAAAAGTTAGAGCCTCGCTCCCACTAAGCAAGGCTTTATCGCCGTTTCCCACCTTAGGTGAACCGAGCGGACGGGCGTAGTTCGCTCATGGTGCGCGTTTTCTCGGACATAAGCATTAATATCCTCACAATATCACGCCTGAACATCATATCAGACATTGACAAAATGCAGTTTATGTTCCTTTTTTGTTCTTATGCCTGAACTTGAACCCATATGCGTCTATATCGACCCTGACTGCCCGACTATCCAAGTCGGCGCGCTCGGCGTGTCTGCGGGCTTCCCCTCGCCTGCCGGTGACGACCTGGAAGACGAAATCGATCCCATCGGCTGGGTGGTGCGCCGTCCAGGGTCTACGTTCTGGTATCGAGCCGAAGGCGACTGTCTTGCCGATGCGGGTATTCTCGACGGAGATCTGATTGCTTTTGACCGCAGCGGCAAGAAACGGCTCGGCCGCGTCATGCTCTTTGTCGTGGACGGCGCCTTCACCGCCAAAATTCTCAACAAGCGCGGCGGGCAATACTGGCTTGACCCCGCCAATGCAAAGGGCGGCTTCAAATCCATCCCCTACCGTGAAGATATTGACTGCCACGGCGTCCTCGCGGGAGTCGTGCGGCGCTGCGGTATTGAGTAATGTCTCCCAAATCTATCGCTATATCGGATAGCGCCAACTTCTACGTCTCTGCCGAACGAGTCTTTGACCCCTCTCTGGTCGGCGTTCCCGTCATTGTGCTGTCCAATAATGACGGCTGCGCGGTCGCGCGCTCAAATGAGGCCAAAGCGCTCGGCATTAAGATGGGCGCGCCTGTCCATCACCTGAAAGACAAGATCAAAGCCCACGGTATCCGGGTGCTATCTTCCAACTATACGCTTTACGGCGATATGAGCCGCCGCGTCTCGGAAGTGTATGAGGACTTCTCCCCCCGTGTGGAAATCTACTCGATAGACGAGTGCTTTCTTGACTTTGATGGTTTCCGCGACCGTGAGGCTCACGCCAAGGCGCTTGTGGCAGGCGTGGCGCAGCGCGTGGGCGTTCCCGTCCGTGTCGGGATAGGCCCGTCAAAGACACTGGCTAAGTGCGCTAATGAACTCGCCAAGAAAAACCCGATATTTCACAGCGTGTGTGACCTGACGGATAGGTCAATACGCGACTTCCTGCTGCCGCGCGTGGCCGCCTCCGACATCTGGGGCGTAGGGCGCGCGACAACCCGCAAGCTCGCGGGTGAAGGCGTTTACACGGCGGCGGGCCTACGGGATATGCCGCTTAAGCAAGCCCGCGCGATTGGCACGGTCGTCTTAGAGCGCACAGTGGCAGAACTGCGCGGCGAGCCGTGTATTGAATTTGAAGATGTAGAGCCGCAGCGAAAAGGCATGGCTGTCACGCGCTCTTCCGGCCGTCCGATGAGAGATTTCGATACGATAATGGAAGCGCTCACAGCTCACGCGACCCGCGCCGCTGAAAAGCTAAGACAACACGGACTCATAGCCGGCTCACTCACAGCGTTTTATCATACTTCACGCTTTCGGACTGACCAGCCCAATCATAGAGCCAGCCGAACGGCGCGCCTCACGCCAATGACCAATGACACATTTGACCTTCTGGCGGCTACAAGGCGCTGTGCGGAAGCCGCATGGAAAGGGCCGAGGGACTGCAACCAAGGCGGCTATGAATATGCCAAAGCAGGCGTAATGCTAGATGATCTACTGCCGATCGCGCAGCGCCCCCTCACGTTGTTTGACCCCATAGAGACACGTTCCCCAGCCCTCATGGACGCGCTCGATGCGGTCAACGGTCGATACGGCAAGAAAAGCTTGGTCATAGCCCGCGAGGGTTTTCAGAAGCGCGCGTCAATGCGGCAACAGTTTCGCTCGCCCCGATATACGACTAGGATTTCAGATGTACCCGTTATAAGGGGCTGATGAGCGCCCTCAATGGGAGACTTCACAGCCGCACTCTCAAACATTACAAGCGGCTGTTATGAAGCGATTTTAGGCCGCTCAGATTTATGTAGAAACATCCTCATAGCAGACGTTAGCCTGAAATGTTTATTTAGTTGTTATTTGAGTCTACTAATCGATTCAGCTCATCTTTATCATAATGCATGTAGCATTGCCGTTTTGAGGATACAGTTTGGATTCCATACTTTGCTTGATGGCCTGTTTTTTGATTAATGTATTTTCCAAATCTCTCACAGAGACCATCCCTATTGTCC
>Ga0115031_1004317_pt1 | contig 10521 bp, 9 predicted proteins | sample Maine_Asex4_meta_FD_87301 | JGI IMG/M metagenome (GOLD analysis project Ga0115031, IMG submission 87301) | Marine algal microbial communities from Maine, USA - Maine_Asex4_metaG | ecosystem: Host-associated > Algae > Red algae > Unclassified | place: Maine, USA | collected 2015-01-05 | reverse complement strand
GCGTCGCCTCCGGAAACGGAGAAATTAGCGTCCGACTGTGAGCCGTTACGGAAAGTCTGATCGTTCCATTCGGTGTCGATCTCGCCGTTCCGCCAGTCCGTTCCGTTGCTGTAACGGTCGAAACGTTCTTCTACGAAACCGGGGTCGGGGAAACCACCCGTCGCCAAACCATTGACGCCCGCTTCGGTGATCAGTTCTACGTATTCTTCGGTGTTGAGCCATTCCACCAGGTTGGTCGGCGCGCTCGTACCGTGGGAGAGGTTTAAGGTCATCCGTGCTTTACCGATCTTACCCCGCTTGGTGGTGATCAGTACCACGCCGTTAGCACCCCGCGCACCATAGATGGCCGCCGAGCTGGCGTCCTTCAGGATATCGATACTTTCGATCTCGGAAGGGCTGAGGGAGAGCAGCGGATTGACAGGTGCTCCGTTGGTGGATTCGTTGTCGTTCACAAGCGGCACGCCGTCTAGGACGTAAAGTGGGTCGGAACCGGCACTGATACTGGCGGCTCCACGGACGCGGACGGTAATACCGGCGTCGACCTTACCGTTGATCTGCGTAACCCTAACGCCCGCCGCTTTACCGGCAAAGGTAGTCTGGAAGTTAGAGACCGGAACGCGGTTGATGTCTTCGGCACTGAGCTTTACCACGTTGTCCGTCAGGAAACGCTTGCTGGTTTCGCCGTAGCCGATCACGACTACTTCATTGAGAAGTTCCGCCGCCGGCAGCAACGTAACGTCATAAACCGTGGCGTTGGTCAGGGCGACGTCCTGGGTGGTGAAACCCGTGTACGTAACTACCAGTTTTTCGCTGTTGGCCGGAGGAGAAAGGGTGAATTGGCCGTCGAGGTCGGTGACGGTTCCGACCGTGGTGCCGGCAACCAGCAGGGTAGCGCCGATCAGGGGCTCGCCGGTTTCGTCCTTTACCGTTCCGCGGATGGTCTGCTGTGCGTACACGCAGAGGCCGAGGAAAAGCAAAAGACCCGTTAGTAAGTATCTTTTCATACTAGTCTTAAGTTGAATATGGATTAGTAAATAAACGGACGTGAAAAGCCACGAATGAGGGCGTAAATTATGTTTTTGGAGGCATAGCCACACTTTCTGGTCTCAATTATTGGGTTAGGTTATGTAATAGCCAGTAGGAGCAAAGAATGAAAACAGGCCTTTGACCTTACGAATGATTGCTCCGGAAACGATTGTCAAATGTCATGCAAGTTAAGTGGATACTTGCTTCAGTGTGTTTTTCAAACGGTAAGCGGAGTTATTTCGCTGCCTGGTCGACTTGTTATGCTTACCTCGCCGGCTTGGCCGCGATCTCCCAAACCCTGTGCGGATTTTTCTTCCGATAGTCTTGTGGAAGCGTCTGCTTCGTAATGTCCCTGACCGAAGCCGCGCCCATCACGTTGCTTTCGTCAAACCTGAACTTACGAGCGTTGGTGGCGAAGAAAATGGAGCCCCCGGGGTTCAGTTTCGGCACGCAGCGGTTGATCAATTTAAGGTAGTCACGCTGGAGATCGAAAGACGCCTTGGTCATCTTGGAGTTGGAAAAAGTAGGTGGGGTCAGGATGATGAGATCGTAATTCAGCAGCTTGTCTTCCCGCAGCCACTCCAGGCCGTCGGCGCGGATGAAACGGTGCCGCTCGGTGCCGATCTCGTTGAGCTCGAAGTTGCGCTTGCCCCACTCCAGGTAGGTGTTGGACAGGTCGATGCTGTCCACGCGGAAGGCATCGGCCGCGGCGGCATAAGTGCCGAAAGAGCAGGTATAAGCGTAGAGATGGAGAACGCGCTTGCCGTTTGCCCGCTCAGCGATCATCATGCGCGTCTGCCGATGATCGGCGTAAAGGCCGGTATCGAGGTAATCCGTCAGATTGACGATGAAGCCGAGGCCGTTTTCCACGACGGTAAACTCCCGCTGAGCAATAGAGAGTTTTTCATACTGGCTATCGCCCTTCTGTTGCTTGCGAAGTTTGAAGAATACCTGGTCGCGCCCGACGCCGAATACTTCGGTAATCACGTCGCGGTAAGCGAGCTTGCGATCCTGGTAGTCGTCTTCCGTCCAGACTTCCCCCTTGCGGTGGTAGAGGGAGACGTAGACCTGCTCCGCGTAGCGGTCGATGATGATGGGAAACTCGTCGAGGTCGGCGTCGTACACGCGGTAAACCTCGATTTCCTGGCGGCGCGCCCACTTGCCGTAGTGCTTGGCCATTTTGCGGAGGCGATTGGCGAAGGGGGTGTAGTCTTTGGACATGATGTGCGATTATCCGCGTGGCTGCTTCGCGGGGGCGATATGGGGCATACGATTTTGCCGGACATTCAATAACCGCGCGGGTATCGTGTAAAGGGGCGGGGACCTGGTGTGTGAAAGTTACTCCGGCTTGTCGCCGCCGTTACCTTCCGGCTTCGGTCCGCGACCCCGACCGCGCTGCTTGCGGTTCGGGTCACGGGGCTGATCGCCGCCGGTGCGCTCGGGGCGTGGCCCGTCGTTGCGTTCGCTATGGCGACGTTTGCCGCCCTCGCTGCTACCACTTTCGCTGCGACGTTTGCCGTCCTTGCTTTCACCGCGTGGCTTATCATCGCGCCGGCCACCGCCGCCGCGACTGCCGCCTTTGCCGCGCCCGCCGCCGGAGCGGCCTCCGCCACCGCGATTGCGATCACCGCCGCGGCCGCGACCGCCGCCGCCGCCGCGACCACCCCGGCCCCGATCCTGGCCATCATCCTTCAGGTATTCGGGGACGTCGAGGCGTTCGACTTTCATCTCCATTAATTCCTCGATGGCCTTAAAACGGCGACGGTCGTCGCCACCGCTGATGAGGGTAATCGCTTCCCCTTCGGCCGCCGCGCGGGCCGTTCGGCCGATGCGGTGGACGTAATCCTCCGCGTCACCCGGCACGTCGAAGTTGATCACCAGGTCAATGCCGTTGATGTGGATGCCCCGGCTCAAAACGTCGGTCGCTACAACGACTTGAATCTCGCCGGAACGGAACAACCGCAGTCGTTCTTCCCGCTCGTTCTGATCCAGATCGGAGGAAACGTCTTTCACTTTGGGGTTCTTGCGCGCCAGGCGGCGGGTAAGCTCCCGCACGGTTTTCTTGCGCCCGCAGAAGATAAGGATACGGTCCATCGTTTTGCACTTCTCCTTCAGGATGTCTTCGATCAGGGCATTCTTGGCCCAGTCGGAAACATTGTAGGCTTTCTGCTTGATCTTCTCCGCCGGCTTGGAGATGGCGATGCTGATCTCGACCGGGTTCTTCAGGATGTCGCGGCTGAACTTGCGGATCTTGTTCGGCATGGTGGCCGAGAAGAAGAGAATCTGTAGCTTCTCCTTCGGCAGCATGTCGATGATCTTCAACATATCGTTGACGAAGCCCATGTCAAGCATCCGGTCGGCCTCATCGAGTACGAGGTGGCGCACTTCGCTCAGGTCGGTATAGCCCATATCGAGGTGGGCCATCAGACGGCCCGGGGTAGCGACGACGATGGGGGCACCGCCTTTGAGGGCTTTTTGTTCCTGGGCCATGCTGTGGCCGTCGCGCCCGCCGTAAACCGGGATGGAGCTGGCCTCCATGTGGAAGCTGAAACCCTCCAGTTGGCGGTCGATCTGCATCGCGAGTTCCCGGGTGGGGGTCAGCACGATGGAGGTTACTTTGCCGGGCGGCTTGTCGCAAATGTTAGTCAGGATGGGCAGCAGGAAAGCGGCTGTTTTGCCGGTGCCGGTCTGCGCAACGGCCAACACGTCCCGCCCTTCGATGGCGGGTGGGATGGCCTGGGCCTGGATGGGCGTACATTTGTCGAAGCCCATATCGTCGAGGGCGTCGAGTACTTCGTCGGCAATGTCGAGTTCGTCAAAATAGACGGTTGGCGGCTCCTCCACTTTTTCTTCAGGGGCGTTGTCTGGGGTAGTATCCATGATGTTTGGCTTGGGGTATGAAGTCGCAAGCCGTATTTTCCCTGGCCTACGTTGATGAATCGGGTAGCCGGCGTTCCGGCGGTGCGAATATAGGGGTTTAGTGGTTGGTGTCTTAGGCGGTGGGCGGGGCGCGCGCCAGGTCAATTGCAAGAATGCTGCTTCGCGGCTTTTTTACCCACAGAGTCTCACGGAGGACTACGCAGAGTCTCGCAGAGCACAACGTCGGAGCGTTGGAGTAGCGACCTTGCAACTACCCCGGGGTGCGCGGCGCGGGTGCAAGGGAAGTTTTACAGCCCAAGCTCATATTTACGTTCCACCAACGGTTTGCCGAAGCTGTCCGATGGGTTCTCCTCCGTCAGCCGGAAACCGAAGCGTTCGTATAGATTGACGGCAATCGCCCGCTCCTCCGTCGTCCACAGGTAAACTGACGTGTAGCCTTTGGCGCGGGCGAAGGCGAGGAAAGTAGTCATTAGTTGGCTGCCTAATCCTTGGCCCCGCACCTCCGGCCGGAGGATGAAGTAGCGCAGTTGAGCCGCCGACCCACGATCAAGTAACACCAACGAACCGACGCGCCGTCCTTCCGCTTCCACGATCCAGATGCGGCTGCGGTCGGGTTGGTACCGTTCGTAAAATTCTACGGCATTTTTGGCGACGTAATACTCGAACATTTCCGTATAGCCGAGCTCACGGTGGTAGTATTCCGTGTGATAGCCGATGATAAAACTGAGGTCGCCGGCTTTAAGGTCGGTGCGGATTTGGATGTCGGAAAGCATGGGGCGAATATATCTATCAGTCTAGAAATTTCATTTAGGTGGGAGATCGTTAATGATTTGCTGAATATGCTCATCGCTCACAGCCTCAATATCAGCTTTGTCGTAGATAGTGATGAGATTGATGTCGGTCTTTTCTTCGTCCTCAATCAGTTTTAATTCAACATAAGTAATCACCCGAGCTCCGCCGCTCTTACCCCTGCCCTTGCTGGTGATGGCCATTCGAATTTAATAAGTGTCAGGACCAATTTGAACGCCCATTCTCGGTTCTTCAAGAAGTTCATCAAACAGCACTTGCAGGTCCGCGCCCAGAGATCTTTGCTTCTTACCGAGGCGTTTTGCTTTACGCTTAAATTCAGCGGACAGTATGATTCTACAACTCATTCAGGAAAGCTCGAATGCTTTGATAAGAATTTTCTTCTTCAGTCATTTGTCGGATTTCCGAAAAGCCTTGGTGAATACTATCTCTCAAGCGATGATACTGGTCATAGAACTCGAAAACCTCTTTCCATCTGGCGATAGGAACTACTACGGCGGTTTTGTTGCCACTGTCATCGGTTAAGTATTGGACTGAGTAGTTTGACATCGATCAAGCTTTAATTGTAAAACGGCAAGAGCTATTTATTCGTTGCCGGTTCGCTAAAGGCAAAGAAGTAAGAAGCTAATCAAACCTAAACAACTGATACCGGTCCACTGTCCTGACCAGTTGCTCCGCCAGCCCGTCGGTGTCGCCGTAGCCGAGTTCTTCCAGCCCGGCGGACCACTTCCGGTAATCGGTTTCGCTGAACTGCTTCATGGCCTCGAAGCGGCCGGAGGTGACGTAGAGGCTGAAGTCGCGGAAACCCGTCCACGCGTTCTCGTAGGCGCGCACGCACTGCCCGTTGGCGCGGCCGGTGGCGCCGGGCCAGTCCGCGTCGCAACCCAGGCCGAAGTAGGCATGATGGGCCTTCGCCGCTTCGGCCGCGCCGGCCCGACCGTACAGCAGCCCGGCGGCCAGGGTGACGCTGGCCGGTACGCCGAACTTCTCCTGCTCCGCCTGGGCAACGTTACTGAAACGGCGGATGAAGGCGGCGATGTCGTCTTCGCTTTGCCGGGTCAGCAGGTCGTAGCCGCTCGGCTCGTCGCTGCCGAAGAAGTTGAAGCGATCCAGAAAACCGGCCTTCTCCTCCACCTTCGCGGCGACGGGTACGGCGGGTTCCCGCTCGGAAAGCACCGGCCGTTCGGGATTGGCGACGGGAGCGGGCGCCAGGGCATCCCCCGGTAAAGCGGCGGGCACCGGAGCTTCCGCCGGGGCACCTTTCCCGAGGCGGATGTTGAAATTCACCTGCTTGTCGGACAGCAGGACGAGGGCCGCTCCCACAATCAGGATACGCAGCCAGTGTTGCCCGGCGAAGGACGCCAGACGGATTAATACAGCAGTCATTTTTTTGCAACCTTTGGGGGAGCCCCGATTCCGTCTCCCGTGTTCAACCAAATAAAAAAACGGTTGAGCGTCCTTTGAGTGTGAATGCTACAAATGTAGGGCGTAAAAATTAAATAAACAAATTGTTTTAAATAAAATCCGCCTTTATTCATTCAATACGTATTGCACGTTCCCATCCGCATCGAGCCCGAACTTTCCCCGGCCGTCGGCCACGACCTTTCCACGCCACTTCCCCGGCACCAGCGGCCCCGCCCCCTTGGTTCTCGCATCGAAAATCCAGTACCCCTCCGCCGAAGAACCGGTCAGGTAAGGCGCGCGGAAACCAAAATTCTCCGCCGCCGGGAGGTCGACCCACCGTTGAAAACGGCCGTAATTCGTGAAGACCGCCACGCGCGCGTCGGCCACGTAATGCAGCAGCACGAGGTTGCGGTCTACGTACACCGCGTCGGGCACCGCGGCGGATTTGATCTCCAGCCGCAGGTCGTTGCTTTGCTGACGGATCCTGCCCTGCTCGTCGAGTGATTTCAGTCGGTAATCCCACGAATCGAACACCCAAAAACCCTGGTCGGAAGCGCGGGCCACGGCGGCGGGCGTCTCCACGGCGTCCAGCGAAAAAAGGTCGATGCGGCTCACTTCACTCAGCGTCCGGTCGAGCACGACGATCGTGCCGTAGTCGGCGTAAAACAGCAGGATGGCGAAGGGGCTGCTGACGTCCACTGAAGTCGGCGCGCCGAGGCTGCTGTCGTAAAAATCGAAAGTGTTTTGGCCCAGCGGATTGTCGGTCACAAAGCGGTCGTCGGTCAGCAGCCGGTAGCTTTTGCCGACGTTATCGACGAAAAAATCAGCCACGACGGGCGGCGTTTGCGGCCGCGCGGCGGCGCAGGAAAACAGGATCAGCAGGAGGGGAAGGAAGCGCATATGCCAATAATAACGCCAAAGGCCGCACATTTGTGGAACGTGGGGTATCCTCCTTGCATAAACCGGCGCTATGTACCTGAAATTTCTCCTTTTCTCCTTGTTAATGACTTCGGGCCTTTGTGGCCAGACCGTCGATTCCGTCAAGACGATCAATCGCTTGCAATTCGGCGTCCATTTTGGCGTAATGGAGCATGAAGTGGAGTTTACGCCGAGCCGTACGGTGGAAGCCTTGCAGGGGAATTCCTTCGGCGTCGCGCTGCGGCATTTCGACAACAAACTGGTCGGCTTTCAGGCGGAGCTGTCCTATGTCCAGGCGGGCTGGAAGGAGAACATCGACCCTGATTTTGCGACGCTGTACGAGCGTTCGGTGAGCTACGCCGAGCTGCTGATCCTGACCCAGGTGAGTATCGGGAAAGGAACAATACAACCGTTATTGCAGGCGGGACCGTACGTGTCGTTTCCACTAAGCGATTCGGAAAAAATTCCGGAGGACTACGTCGACCCCGGCGGCACGTTACCGCAGACGTACGGGCTGGATTTTCCGTCGCGGATTAACTACGGCGCACGGGTCGGGGTGGGCCTGAACGTCGAGCTCGGGCCGCTGACGTTGCAGCTGGACGGCCGTTATCTGGCGGGCTTCAGCGACCTGTTCAAAAACGGCGAGACGGTGGTGGCGACGAGCCGGCGGGGCGGGCTGGGCGGGCACGTGGCGCTTTTTTACACCTTCTTTCAGGGCGGGGACGCGGGTGCAAAGGTGGGGAAGTAAAGCGTTGGTTTCCTCCGCAATCAGGAGTATCTTGACGGCCATGATCAAGTGGATATTTCCGGCCGTACTGACGGCCTTTTGCGCGGTGGCTACCGCGCAAACCCCGGCCTGGCTAGCGGACTCCATCCGCGCCGTGCTGGAAGAAGGCATCGCGGCCGGTGCCTTTCCCGGCGCGCAGGTGTACGCCCTCCACAAAGGGGAAGTGCTGGCCCACGTTACCGCCGGCTACCATACCTACGCCCGCGAGCGGGCGGTGCGACCGGACGACGTGTACGACCTGGCGTCGATCACCAAAACCAGTTCGGGACTACTTTGGCTTATGCGGATGTATGATCTCGGCCTGCTGGACCTCGACGTAACCCTCGGAGAGATGTTCCCCGTATTCTCCGGTACGGACAAAGCCACCCTCACCCTCCGCTCCGCCCTCAGCCACCGCGCCGGTCTGCTACCGTGGGTGCCCTACTGGCAGGGCACGCTGCGCGGCAACGGCCGTTACCCCTGGAGCAAGCGACGCGGCGCGGGCCGTACGAACGACTATCGCTTCCGTCCGCGCACCATTCGCCGCGACAGCAGCCGCCGTTACCCGATCCGGCTGACCGATGACCTGTGGCTGCACCGCAAGTTCCGCGAGCGGCACATCGAGCGCGCCATCCGAAAATCGCCGGTGAAGGCGGAAGGAACGTATGCCTACTCCGGCCTGCTGTTTTACCTGCTGCCCGATCTGATCACCCGGCAAACGGGGGAGGACTACCGGGCTTTTCTGCGCCGGGAATTTTACGATCCGCTCGGCGCGGCGACGCTCGGCTATCGGCCGCTGGACCGGGGCATTCCGCTCGGCCGCATCGTACCGACCGAGGTGGATACCTTCTTCCGCATGACCACCCTGCACGGCGTCGTACACGACGAAGGCGCGGCGATGATGGACGGGGTGAGCGGCAACGCCGGGCTCTTCTCCACCGCCGAAGACCTGGGCAAGCTGTACCGGATGCTGCTCGACGGCGGTGAGTATAATGGTAAACGCTACTTCAAGTCCTCCACCATCGACACCTTCACCAAACGTCATTACGCCGCCGAGGGTAACCGCCGCGGCCTCGGCTTCGACAAGCCGCTGATCGACTACGATGAAAACCTGAGCTCGGTCGCCGAAGCTGCCTCCCAGGCAAGTTTCGGTCACAGCGGTTACACCGGCACCCTCGTCTGGGCCGACCCCGAACACGACCTGCTGTATATCTTCCTGAGTAACCGCGTCCATCCCAGCCGCAACCGCCGGGCGATCTACACCCTGAGCATCCGCCCACGTATCCAGGCGATGCTGTACGAGGCGATCGAATAGTTTCGCCTGTTCTGTGCGGTAGCCAATCAAGAATCGAGAATCCAAAATCGAGATTCGAGAATCTTGTGCCTATCCCGTGCGGTAGCCAATCAAGAATTGAGAATCCAAAATCGAGATTCGAGAATCTTGTGCCTGTCCCGTGCGGTAGCCAATCAAGAATCGAGAATCCAAAATCGAGATTCGAGAATCACTTTCCTTATCTTCCCTCCCATGACCGTAACCGACAAACTCTCCGCCCTCCGCCGCGCCATGCTCGAAGCCCGGATCGACGCGTACATCATTCCCAGTACCGACCCGCACCAAAGCGAATACCCCGCCCCGCGCTGGGCTACCCGCGAGTGGATGTCCGGCTTTACCGGTTCTTCCGGTACGCTGGTGGTGACCTTGCACGAAGCGAAGTTGTGGACCGACGGCCGCTACTTCCTCCAGGCGGAAACGGAACTGGCCGGGACGGGCATCGAGCTGATGAAAGACCGGATGCCGGATACGGTGACCATAGAAGACTGGCTCGGATCGACCTTGATGGACGGGCAGACCATCGGTGCCGACGGCCGCGTCACCAGTCTGGCCGGTAGTCGTCGTCTGCGTAAAAAGCTCGCCGCTCACGAGCTGAACCTGACGCTCGACGAAGACCTGCCGCGCCAAATCTGGAAAGACCGCCCCGCCGTACCCCGCCGCCCGGTTTTCGAGCATTCTTCGGACTATACCGGCGAAACCTGGCAGGATCGCCTGACCCACCTGAGGGAATGGATGGGGGAGCACAATCTCGATTACTACGTCATCTCCGCGCTCGACGAAGTGGCCTGGTTGCTTAACCTGCGCGGCTCGGACATCGACTTTAACCCGCTTTGCGTCGCCTACCTGGTGGTGGGTGCGAAAGGCGATCATGCTTTGTTCGCCGCGGGCCGTCCCGGCTTCGAGTCGTGGGTAGATGGCGTAGGGGAAGGGCAACACCTGGAGGTACACGATTATGGTCAGATCAGCAGCTACCTGCGCCGTCTCAACGCACTCAACGCCGACATCGGCCTCGACCCCGCCACCGTCTCCGCCCGCCTGGCGATGCACGCCGGCGAAGACCGGACGTGCGAGCACGCCAGCCCCATCCCCGGTTGGAAGGCGATCAAAAACGAGGTCGCGCTGGAACATCTGCGCAGCACGATGGCCCACGACGCGGTCGCCCTGCTGCGCCTTCGCCGCTGGCTCGACGGGGCGGTAACGGAAGGGGTAACCGAGGCGGAGGTAGCCCACAAACTGACCGCCCTGCGCGCCGAATACGCGCCGTACGTGACGGACAGCTTCCCGGCCATCGTCGGTTACGCCGGTAATGGGGCCATCGTACACTACCGCGCGCCGGAGGAAGGTTCGGCCAAGCTGCAACCCACCGGGCTGCTGCTGCTCGACTCCG
>Ga0115031_1004316_pt1 | contig 10523 bp, 6 predicted proteins | sample Maine_Asex4_meta_FD_87301 | JGI IMG/M metagenome (GOLD analysis project Ga0115031, IMG submission 87301) | Marine algal microbial communities from Maine, USA - Maine_Asex4_metaG | ecosystem: Host-associated > Algae > Red algae > Unclassified | place: Maine, USA | collected 2015-01-05 | reverse complement strand
GACCTCCACCTCGTCCACCTCGTCCGGCGAAGTCTCCGAGATGCTGCCCACCGACGACGAGCTGCGCGCCCGGCTCACCGCTGAGCAGTACCAGGTCACCCAGAACGCCGGCACCGAACGCCCGTACAGCGGCAAGTACTGGGAAACCACTCGCGACGGCGTGTACCACTGCGTTGTCTGCGACGTCCCGTTGTTCTCCTCCGACACGAAGTTCGACGCCGGCTGCGGTTGGCCGAGCTTCTACGCCCCGCTCCAAGGCGAGAACATCGAGAACCGCGTCGACAACTCCCACGGCATGAGCCGCACCGAGACCGTGTGCGCCAACTGCGGCGCCCACCTCGGCCACGTGTTCCCCGACGGTCCGGCTCCGACCGGCGACCGATTCTGCATGAACTCGGCGTCACTGAACCTCAAGTCCACCGACGACTGACAGTCACATCGGGTCACATCGGGGACAGGCACGAACGTGACGCGCACGCGACTGGTACTAGCAGTGACTGTCCCCGGCTGATTGCCGCCAGCGGTCGGCCTGTGCATCGTTCATGATGGGGTCATGACCCGAGCCGCCGACCTCCGAGCACGATTCCTCGACATGCACACCACGCCGCCAGACGTCCCGACGCCAGGCATCGTCGTGATGCCCAACCCGTGGGACGTCGGCTCGGCAAAACTGCTCGTCGATTGCGGCGCACTGGCCTTGGCGACCACGAGCTCAGGACACGCCGGAGCCAACGGGCGGCTCGACCAGGACATCAACCGCGACGAACTGCTCTCCCATGTCGCCGAACTCGCTGCGTCGGTCGACGTCCCGTTCAACGCCGATGCCGAGGACTGCTTTGCCGACGATGTCGATGGCGTAGCCGAGACAGCCCGGCTGATCGCAGCGACCGATGCAGCCGGCTTCTCGATCGAGGACTACGACCCGCGGGCTGATGCGATTCGTCCGATCGACGTCGCTGCCGCTCACGTCAGTGCAGCGAAGCAAGCCGGCGGCGATCTGGTGTTGACGGCGCGCGCCGAGAACCTGCTGTACGGCGTCGACGATCTCGACGACACGATCGCCCGACTCGTCACCTACCGCGCCGCTGGCGCAGACGTCGTCTATGCGCCGGGACTGATCACGGCAGCAGACATCGAACGAGTCGTCGACGCCGTCGATTGCCCCGTCAACGTCCTCGCCCTCCCCGGCACCCCGACCGTCCCCGAACTCGCGGCGCTCGGCGTCGCTCGCGTCTCGGTCGGCGGTCTCTTTGCTTGGGCGGCATACGGCGCCCTCGTCTCGGCGGCCGATGAGCTACTCGGCCCCGGCACGTCCGCCTACACGTCCAACGCCCTGTCCGGCAAGATCCGCGACCGCACCTTCGCCTGATCGGTCGCCGCGTCTGCGTGCACCTGATGGCGCGCGCTCGATGCACTTGGACGCACACAAACGCTCGAATTGCCGGATCCGACATGAGTGGAACGAAGCCGACAGGGTCCGTGCCGAGCGCCCGTGGCTAACGTCGGCACCGTGATCATCGACTGGGGCGAAGGCGAACGACGATTGACGGACAGCGTGAGCGTGCTGGTCGGCGCAGCGAACGGCGCATACCCGTCGGGGAACACGCTGCTGATCCGTGGGGCAGGCGAGTCGGTGCTGATCGACCCGTCGGTGACCGTCGTCGAGCGCGGCGGCGCGCCCGTCGCTGTCGATGCGGTGATCAACTCCCACAGCCACGAGGATCACATGGCCGGCAACGGTCTGTTCGCTGATGCCCGTCTGCACATCCATGACGCCGACCTGATCGGCGCCCAGAGCATCGATGGGCTGATGCAGGTGTACGGCCTGACCGGCGAGCCACGGCAGAGTTTCGAGCAGACGGTGCTCGAAGAGTTCCACTACACGCCGCGACCCGATGCGCAGGGCTTCACCGACGGCCATGTCTTTGACCTCGGTGGCGGGGTCGATGTCGAAGCAGTTCACCTGCCGGGCCACACGCGCGGGCACAGCGGGTTCCGGATGGACGGCGTCTTCTTCCTCTCCGACATCGATCTCACCGGCTTCGGCCCCTACTACGGCGACGTGTGGAGCGACCTCGAGGACTTCGAGGCCAGCCTCATCAAGGTACGCGACGAGCAAGCCGACTTCTATGTGACGTTCCACCACAAGGGCATCATCGAGGGGCGCGAAACCTTCGTTGAAATGATCGACGCATTCACGGCAGTCATCGCCCGCCGCCACGACGCCATGCTCGACTTCCTCGCCGAGCCACACACCATCGACGAGATGCGGGCCCACCGGTTCATCTACCGGCCGCACGTCGAGCACTCGTTCGCCGACTCGGTCGAAGTCCGCAGCGCCACGATGCACATCAACCGGATGCTGCGACGCGACGAGGCCGTCGAGGTCGAACCCGGACTCTTCCGCGTCGCGTGACTTCTGTCTGACTTCTGTCTGAACGCCGTCAAATGGGTCGGTTACGAAGCCGAGCAAAGATGCTCGGTCGGTCGCTTGCGATCACAACGCCGTCGTCGACCGCCCGCCGGATGTGGGCGACGTACCCTGCGCTGGCGTGGTCACTGAAGTGATCGAACTTGCGCTGCTTCAGCCCATCCCAGAAGCCCGACCACCGATCGCGACCTCGACGGGCCTTGGTGAGGCGGGCGACTTCGCCGTTGCGATCGAGGTACATCCGCGTACCGGTGTGCCCGTACCCGAGCCAGCGCGGCGGCACTCGCGTCACGATGTCGTTGTTGTTCACCCAGCGGACGTGCTGGACCGAGGCGTGCTGGATGTACCGCTTGGTTCCCACACGCGGGCTGCCAAACGTGTGCACCTCGGCCGCCGTGGCCGTAGCGTCGGAGAACTCGGATCGGCCCGCACAGATTGTCGCCATCGCCCCTCCGAGTGAGTGCCCACAGAACCAGACCACTCGTTCTTCACCGTCGAGCGCCGCTGAGACTTCCGGCCACACGTCGTCGACTTCGCGTTTGAAACCGCGATGCACGCGACCGACGGTCTCGGCGACATCGGTGAGCGCGTTGGCGTCGGCCTTGATGTCGTTCCACTCGTTTGGCTCGGTGCCCCGACAGACGACGATCAGATCCGTGTCGGTGCCGAGGACATAGGCCTGCGCCCCGTCGCGCTCCAGGTACTGGACCGACGTGAAACCCAGACCGTTGAAGACCGGCTGCGCTTCCTCGTCGGCCAGGTACGACAGCATCGACAGTTCGGCGAAGAGCAGCGACCGCCGGAGCCTGTCCAAGTCGGTGATCGGGTCGTCGACGCGCGAGGCGATGTCGAACTCCGCCGCCGCCTTCTCCGAGACCGGATCTGGGTTTCGACCACTTCCACGGCGCTTGCTCATCGCACCGAACGATAACGGCACCTGCAATCGGCTGTCCGTCCCCGCGCTCCGGTCGCCGCGAGATCGCCCGCCGCTCGCGCTGGGCTAACCCAGCATGTCGCGAGCGACGTGGTCCCACAGGCGAGTCGTCAACGCCAGTGACTCGACGTCGATGCGCTCGTTGTTGCCGTGGAAACGCGAGCCGAACTCGCCGGCTTCGAGTGACGGGCTGAACAAGCCGGCTCCATAGGACACCGCCCCCAGATCCCGGTAGACACGCGAGTCCGTGAAGCCGACGACCAGTTGCGGGGTGAGGCGAGCGGTCGGGAACGGATCTGTGACAGCGCGATGCAGCGCATCCCACAGGGGCGTGTCGGTGCGACTGATCGAAGCGGGGTCATTCATCATCATCTCGACTTCGACATGGTCGGCCAGATCACCCAGTGCGAGACGCAGATGCTCGTCGACGTCGTCGGCGTCTTCTCCAGGCAGTGTCCGGACATCGACTTCGACGACCACGCAATCGGGAACGGTGTTGGTCTTCATCAACCCGCCATCGACGAGGTTCGGCGAGAACGTCGTGTGGGTGCATGCGTGGAGGTGAGCAGCAGCTGGCCGGCTGGGCAGCGCATCGAGCGCTGCGTCGATCTGCTGTTCGTCGAGCAGGACCGCAGCCATCTCAGCGGGCAGGCCCAGCGTCTCGACCCGGGTCCGCCACAACTCGGTGAACTTCGGCGCTGGGCGGTACTCGGCGAGCCGTTGGATCACCCCGGCGGCCTTGACGAGTGCATTGTCACCGCGGAACGGCATCGAGCCGTGGCCAGGAGTTCCGCGGACGGTCAGCCGGCGCCACGCCACCCCCTTCTCGGCGACGCTGACCCCGATGTACGGAGCGTCGCTCGGACCCGAGTGGATCCCGCCATTCTCCGTGAGTACGTAGTCGGCATACATGGCGTCGCGCTCGTGATCGGCCATCCACTGTGCGCCGTGCGCACTTCCCGCTTCCTCGTCAGCGACGCCGAAGAACACGAGATCGCCCTTGGGCATGAAGCGTCCCGCCGCAGCATCTCGGGCGAGCTGGCGGAATGCAACGGCCATCGACGATGTGAGGTTCAACATGTCGACCGCACCGCGACCCCACACCTCGCCGTCGATCAGCTCACCCCCGAACGGATCCTGGTCCCAGCCACTTTCGGTGACCGGTACGACATCGGTGTGGCCCATGAGGCAGAGACTCTTTGCATCCGGGTCCGAGCCGGCGATACGTCCGACGATGGAAACGCGCCCCGGTGTCGGCTCGAAGCGCTCGATGTCGACGCCGGGGCCTTCGATCACGGTGTGCAGCACATCGGCATTGCGGACCTCCTCGCCCGATTCAGGTGTGCCGTCGTTGACACAACGGTTCCTGATCAGGGTCTGCAGTAGTTCGACCGTCTCGCCGGTCAACCCATCGAGCTCACGTTCATCCATGCCCGAGTGTCGCGCACGTCGTCACACCAGATCCCAACGTGTCCCGGCGTGTCCCATTCTGCCCAGGGCAAAATGGGACAGTCAGGCGCGCAGGGTGTCGAGGGAGCGTGCGAGCTTCGTGGGGCTGGGCTGACCACGAGCGCCGACCGGCTGGGCGAACACGCTCACCCGAAGTTCTTCGAGCTGCCAGGCCATGGCTGCGACGTCGGCGGTCACGTCACTGGCGGGCAGCCGGTCGAGGAGTGCCGCGTAGCGCGCCTCGAGCGGGCGCACCTCGGCCATCCTTCGTCGGTCTCGATCCACTCCCCCGGCGAGGCCGTCGAGGCGGTGGCCCACTGCGCGGATGTAGCGCTCGATCTCGGGCAGTTGAGCGAGACCGGTGTGGAAGACGAAGCCGGGCCGGAGCAGTCGTCCGAGGTGGAGGTTGGCGTCGTCGACCGAGGGCTGCAGGGCGTCGGCGCGCAGCTTTGCCAACCGGGCGTAGACGGGACCGGTCGCAGCGACCGCAGCCGTTGCCTGCACCAGCGCGTCGCGGGCAAGCGCTGGCGACTGCTCCTTGACAACGCTCCGCAAGGCGTCGAAATCGGCCTCGTTCCAAGGCAGTGATCCGCCGCCGGTGAGGTGGATTTCGAGGAGATGATCCACCGCAGCAGCGACGCAGTCGTCGGCCAAGGTGCTGACCGACACGCCGGCGGCATCGAGTGCGAGCTTGCCGGCGTTGGTCAGCAACCGTTCGACCACCTTGCGGCTCGGCGCAGCGTTCAGCAGCAACAGCCGGCGGACCCCACCGCGCATTGCCCGTCGCTGCACATCGGCACTCGTCACCACTCGCAATGCGACACTGTCTCCGACGTCGAGCAGTGTCGGGTAGCCGACGACATCGAGGGCCCGGTCGCTCGACTGCACGGTCTGATCCAGGTCGCCGAGATCCCACGACGTGATGCCTCGACGTTCCTCGATCGGGGCGGCGGCGGCGATCGACTCACGCGCTTCACCCACGCGGCGTTCCTTGATCGCAACGAGGTCGGTGCCGACGTCGCGCACGAGGCCGTCCTCGTCGGTGATCACGAAGGTCAGGCGGAGGTAGTCGTCGAGCACGGCGGTGTTGAACATCGCCGGATCGATCCGGATGCCCGACGCCCGCGTCAACCCGACGGCGACGGCATGGGTCAGCGGCATCGAGCCCGGTTCGAAGTCCGCGACGCGGTCGATGGTCGCCTCGATCGTCTCCGCCATCGGCGTCAGCTCGCGGCGGATGTGCTTCGGCACGGACCTCACCAGCATTGCGATGACTTCGCCGCGATGGCCGGCAATCTGCCAGTCGAAACCGGTCGGCTCGATTTGGTTCAGTGCACTCAGCGGGATGTGCACCGTGACGCCATCGAGCGGCTGGCCCGGTGCGTAGCGGTACGTGAGCGGCAGCTCGATGTCCCCCTGCCGCCACACGTCCGGGAAGTCGGCGACATTGATGCCCACACCGTGCTCGCGGTCGGACAGCAGGTCCCCGGTCAGGTCGAGGAGCCGCCCATTGCGCTGCCGCTCGTCCTTCCACCACGCGTCGAAACGGCGGGTGTCGGTCACGTCGGCGTCGAGCCGCTCGTCGTAGAACGCGAACAGCATCTGGTCATCGACGAGTTCGGTCCGCCGAACGCGTTCGGCCATGTTCTTGATCTCTTCGAGGAACTCACGGTTGCGCGCCACGAACTTCTGGCGGCTCTGCCACTCCCCCTCGACAAGAGCCTTGGTGATGAACCAGGCCCGAGCGCCGTCGATGTCGATCTTGTCGAGACCGACGAGCCGATCCGACACGACCGGCATGCCGAAGAGCGTGACCTGCTCGGTCACGACGGCACGCCCTGCCTTGGCATCCCAGCGGGGGTCGTTGTACGACTTCTTGACGAGGTGGGCACCGGCCTGCTCCAGCCACTCGGGCTCGATCTCGGCCACCCGGCGGGCGTACAGCCGGTTGGTCTCGACCAACTCGGCGGCCATCACCCAGTCGGGCTGCTTGCGTCCGATGACCGACCCGCGGGCGATCACGAACCGGGCGTCACGAGCGCCCCGATATTCGCGCGTTTCGCGGTCGCGAACACCGACCTGCGACAGGAGTCCGGCAAGCAGCGCACGATGGACGTGGTCGGGATGCGTCTCGTCCATACCCGATGAGTTCTGCGGCCGGATCTTCAGTTCGCCCGCCACTCGTCGGAGCTGGCTGTACAGATCCATCCACTCCCGCACACGCAGATAGTTCAGGAACTCGTTGCGGCACATCCGACGAAACTGGTTGCCGGACAGCTCGCGTTGCTTCAGCCGCAGGTGGTCCCACAGTTCGACCAGTGACAGCAGGTCCGAGCCGGGCACCTTGAATCGGTTGTGCAACTCGTTGGCCTGTTCGATCTTCTCCTGCGGTCGCTCCCGCGGATCTTGGATCGACAGCGCTGACGCAATGACCAGCACCTCGCGTACACAGCCGAACTCCCGTGCTTCGAGCACCATCCGGCCGAGGCGCGGATCGACGGGCAGCTTGGCCAGGTCACGTCCGACGCGGGTGAGCTCTCGTTCGGGATCGTCTTTGTCTGCCGGATAAATGGCGGCCAGTTCGTCGAGCAGCGCGTAGCCGTCGCGGATCATGGACCGCTCGGGCGGTTCGAGGAACGGGAAGTTGCCGACATCGCCGAGGCCGATATTGGTCATCTGCAAGATGACCGACGCCAGGTTGGTCCGCAGGATCTCCGGGTCGGTGAACTCGTCGCGCTCCGCGAAGTCGTCCTCTGCGTACAGGCGGATCGCGACGCCCGGCGCCACTCGGCCGCATCGGCCCGACCGTTGGTTGGCCGACGCCTGGGACACCGGTTCGATCGGGAGGCGCTGGACTTTGAGCCGTTTGCTGTACCGGGAGATGCGGGCAGTGCCGGCGTCGACCACGTAGCGCACTCCCGGCACCGTCAACGACGTCTCGGCCACGTTGGTCGACAGCACGATGCGTCGACGCTTCGAGGTCTTGAATACTCGTTGCTGCTCGGCCGACGACAGCCGTGCGTACAGCGGCAGCACGTCGATACCGCGCCACGTCGGTGTGTCGAGCCGCCGCATTGCGTCGGCGATGTCGTGGATCTCGCGCTCGCCGGACAGGAAGACGAGGACGTCCCCGTCGCCGAGCAACACCAGTTCGTCGACGGCGTCGATCACCGCTTGGACCTGGTCACGTCGGTCATCGGGATCGGCTTCGTTGTCCGGACCGTACGGCCGGTACCGGACATCGACGGGGAAGGTCCGCCCCGTCACCTCGACGATGGGCGCAGGCACCGGGTCGCCCGTCGGGTCGTCAGGCGGCGGAGCTGAGAAGTGCTCGGCGAAGCGCTCGGTGTCGATCGTGGCCGACGTGACGATCACCTGGAGGTCGGGTCGCTTCGACAGGAGCTGTTTGAGGTAGCCCAGGATGAAGTCGATGTTCAAGCTGCGTTCGTGGGCCTCGTCGATGATCAGGGTGTCGTAGCGCCGCAGCATCCGGTCGCGTTGGATCTCGGCGAGCAGGATGCCATCGGTCATCACCTTGACCAAGGTGCCGCCACCCACCTTGTCGGTGAAGCGGACGGTGTAGCCCACGTCGTCGCCCAGCTTTGATCCGAGTTCTTCGGCGACTCGCTCGGCGATCGTGCGTGCTGCGACTCGCCGAGGTTGGGTGTGGCCGATCATGCCGCCGACGCCACGCCCGGCTTCGATGCACATCTTCGGCAACTGCGTGCTCTTGCCGGAGCCGGTCTCGCCAGCGACGATCACGACCTGGTGATTGCGAATCAGGTCGAGCAGTTCTTCGCGCCGGTCGGTGATCGGCAACGTGTCCGGATACTTCAGACGTCCCTGTTCGAGGATCGCTACGGCCGCCGCGGCGCGTGCGTCGACGCTCTCCTGGAACCGACTGGTTCCCGCGGTGTTCCGACGTCTGGCCATGACGTCTCCAGCCTGGCAGCGCTGCGCTGTGATTCCTGACGCTGTTTCCTGATGCTCGATTGCCCGGATCGATGGGCTGGCCGGGCTCAGAGGGGTGATCTGTCTGCGGATCAGGCGGCGCGGAGGTCGACGATCTGGACGGTGGCGTCGGACGGGATGGAGTGCCGTGAGGGTGCTGTCATGTTCTTGGTGTGTTCGCCCCAGGTGGTGGTGTGGATCGGGGCGTCGAACGTGTCCGGCTCGGCTGCAGTTTCGGTGGCCGCTTCGTTGGTCGGTTCGGTGGTCGGTTCGGGACTGTCTGCCCAGATGGGGTCGCGGGCGCCGAGTGGTTTGATGACGGTGCCGTCGGGTTTGATCAGGTGGACTCGGCCGTGTTTGTCGCGTCGGCCACGCAGTCGTTGTTGGTGTTTCCATCGGTCGTGGACCCCGCACTCGGGCAGGGCGTTCACTTGGTTGGTTTCGCCGTTGTCGGCAGCCCATTCATCGATGTGGTCGACGTCGCAGAACTCGGCGGGAACATCACAGCCCCGGTGCCCACATCGGATTGCCAGCAGTTGTGCTGCTTCGCGTGCTTTGCCGGTGAACAAGCGTTGCTTGCGGCCCATGTTGATGATCACGTCGTGGGCGTCGACCATGACCCTCCGGGCACTGCCGCGCAACATCGCCCTCAGCACGACATCGGGATGCACCGGAATACCGGTCGATGTCGCACAACGCCGCGTCGACGGATCGACCGGTTCATTGTCGTCGTTGTCGGTGATGTCGTCGAGGAAGCCGTGACGAATCAACGCATCGACACCGGTGGTGGGGTCGATCACGAAGTTCACGAGCGGCTCAGGGCGTTTCCCGTCAACGGGAACCGTGACCCAGGCCAGAAAGATCTGATACATGGCGTCGAACTTGCGTTGCTCGCTGTCGCGCGGCAACGGATGCGCGAGTGCGTCGTCGCCGTGCAAGCAGCGACGGGTCTCGCAGTCTTTGTCGAACTCGGCCTGCACGGCTTTGTCGAAGACTGCTTTCATCTCCGCCGCGCGCAACGGGTCACCGCCGGAGGCATGGACGTTGACCGCCCCGTTGTTGATCGCCACTGATGCGGTGCGGTGGTCTTCGTGGAACTGTTGATCATCGAAGGACCCGTCCGGGTCGGCGTGCATCACAAAGTGCTTCACCGCAGTCGCGAAGTCGGCGTACTCGAGACCCTCAGCTTGTTCGGTGAGCATCGGCGCAAACTCCGCAAACAGGTCCCCGGCAACCGGGTGCTTCTCGGCGTCAGCGAGCAGGTCGACTTGGCGGACACCGACACGACTCAAACCGAGTGCGTCGCCGATGTCGGGATACTGGTTGAACAACCGGCCACGCAGCTTCAACCGACGCGCGTCAGCTGTTGAACAGTTCAACTGCTGCTTCAGATACCCGTTGACTGACCGGTGCCCGTGATCCTGAAACGCTTGGCTGCTGTCGACCACCGCAGTGATCGCAGCGATCTTCAACTCAGCCTCGTCACGTTTGGCTTTCGCAGCAGCCAAAGCGGTGTCGAGCACGTCGATGGGTTGACCCATCAACTCATCGATCAACGCTGCGAACATGAGTTCCACTGTACCCCACCAAAGACGAGCCGCACACCACCTGAGCAGGGGCGATGCGGCTCGCTCCGGCGATGTCGCCTCTGCCGAATGAGACATCACTCAGCAGCCGAACGCACGGCGACTGCGAGGTCGTTGCGATCGCCCCACGGGCGCGATTCAGCGACTCGCCCCGGATTCAGGAAGGCGGTCT
>Ga0115031_1004304_pt1 | contig 10541 bp, 8 predicted proteins | sample Maine_Asex4_meta_FD_87301 | JGI IMG/M metagenome (GOLD analysis project Ga0115031, IMG submission 87301) | Marine algal microbial communities from Maine, USA - Maine_Asex4_metaG | ecosystem: Host-associated > Algae > Red algae > Unclassified | place: Maine, USA | collected 2015-01-05 | reverse complement strand
CTGCGCTTTCATCTGGAGCGCAAGACCGGCGCGATGAGCCGGATCATCGAGCGCGGGGTCAAGGGGGTCGAGTTCCTGCTGCGCTTCGTACTGTTCTCGATCGTGCCGCTGTTCATCGAGCTGGCGCTGGTGATCGGCATCTTCTGGTGGCATTTCGGCGGGTGGTTCGCCGTGACCATCCTGATCGCCATCGCCGCGTATATCTCCTTCACGTTCCGCGTCACGGAATGGCGCGTGAAGATTCGCAAGGAGATGAACGCCCAGGACCAGGATGCGAACCAGAAGGCCATCGATGCGCTGCTGAACTACGAGACCGTCAAGTATTTCTCCGCCGAACGGCGCGAGACGGAGCGGTATGACGGCGCGATGGCACTGTACGAGAATGCGGCGGTCAGGACCCAGACGACCCTCGCGATGCTCAATTTCGGCCAGACGCTGATCCTGACGTCCGGACTGGCGGCGGTGATGGTGATGGCGGGGCAGGGGGTCGTCGCCGGGACGCTGACGGTCGGCGACTTCGTCATGGTCAACGCCCTGATGATGCAGGTGGCCATGCCGCTCAACTTCCTCGGCACCGTCTACCGAGAAATCCGGCAATCCCTGATCGACATGGGCGAGATGTTCGGCCTGCTCGAAACTCCGCCCGAGGTCACAGATGCGCCGGATGCGGCCGCCCTGACGGTCACGAAGGGCCGGGTCGTGTTCGAGGATGTCGCGTTCTCCTACGGACCCGAGCGCCCGATCCTGCACGATCTGGATATCGACGCGGCGGGGGGCAGCACCATCGCCCTCGTCGGCCATAGCGGGGCGGGCAAGTCGACCATCGCGCGGCTGCTGTTCCGCTTCTATGACCCGACTTCGGGCCGCGTCACGATCGACGGACAGGATATCCGGGACGTGACGCAGGAATCCCTGCGCGCGCATATCGGCGTGGTGCCGCAGGATACGGTGCTGTTCAACGACACGATCCGCTACAATATCGGCTATGGCCGCGCGGAGGCGGGCTTTGCCGAGATCGAGGAGGCCGCGCGCCTCGCCTCGATTCACGATTTCATCATGGCCCTGCCCGACGGCTACGAGACCGCCGTGGGCGAACGCGGGCTGAAGCTGTCGGGGGGCGAGAAGCAGCGCGTCGCCATCGCCCGCACGATCCTCAAGAACCCGCCCATCCTGATTCTCGACGAGGCGACATCGGCGCTCGATACCGCCACGGAACAGGATATCCAGGCCAGCCTGCGCACCCTGAGCAAGGATCGCACGGTCTTCACCATCGCGCACCGCCTCTCGACCGTGATCGACGCGGACGAGATCATCGTGCTGGACCAGGGCCGGGTCGTCGAGCGGGGCAATCACGCGGCTCTGCTGACGCAGGGCGGTATCTATGCCGACATGTGGAATCGTCAGGAAACGTCGGAAGCGGCGTAACATTCCGTAAAGGGTTAATCGTCAACACTCCGGGGACAGTTCAGGAGGAACCCCCGACATGGCGCTGCAAGCCCCCCACGTCCCGAACACCATCGAAACCATCCTCAACACCCGCGCGATCACGCCCGAACAGGTCCTCGACCTGCGCCGGACGGTATGGCCCGACGGACGGATCAGCCGGCCCGAGGCGGAACTGCTGTTCGAGATCAACGACACGCTGGAATCGGCCTGCGGCGAATGGCGCGACTTCTTTGCCGAGGGCATCGTCGCGCATCTGGTCGAGCAGGCGACTCCTCGCGGCTATATCGACGAGAAGGACGCCGCGTGGTTCCGCGACCGCGTGTTGCAGGATGGCCGGATCGCGGGCGAGACCGAACTCGAAGCCCTGATCCAGTTGCTGGAAAAGGCCGCCCACGCCCCGCATCCCCTGACGATCCTGGCGCTGAGGGCGGTGCAGGAGGCGGTGGTGGCCGGTGACCACGCCGTACTGGGCAATGCGGCCCTCGTCCCCGGGGAGCTGGGCGACCCCGAAGTCGCGCTATTGCGCCGGGTTCTCTATGCCAAGGCCGCCGGGCGCTCGAATACCGTCAGCCGCGACGAGGCGGAACTGCTGTTCGACCTCAACGACGCCACCCTCGGGGCCGACAATGCGCCCTCCTGGGCGGCCCTGTTCGTGAACGCGATCTCGAATTACCTGCTGGTCCACAGCGGGTACGAGCCGCCCTCGCGCGAGCGGATGAAGCAGGTGGACCGGTGGCTGAACCAGCCCGAGGACGGGCTTGCCGGTTTCGGGCGGCGCATGGCCGGGGGCCTCGCCACGATGGGCCGGACGATGCAGGCGATGGAGGTCTTCGGCACCGAAACCCCGATGGAATCGGTGTACCGCCAGCGGCTGGAAGCGGGTGCCCTCGACCGGCGCAAGGCCAAGCGGGTCGACCTGTGCGAAGCCGTCTGGTTGTCCGAACGCATCGACCGGGATGGCGTGCTGAGCGTGAACGAAGCGGCCCTGCTGCACTTCCTGAAGGCCAGCGGCCTGACGCTCGACAAGGCGCTGTCCCCGATGATGGCGCGCATCTGATATCGGAAAATTTCAGTGGCGCGGGAAAACTGGCCCGATGCTTGCTAATTATCTACCCGAGCCGAGATGGTGGACAACCGTAAGATCGTCGCCCCCTTTTTACGACCCGCTATTTCGGTTCACCTTACGTACTGTGCACACATGGAAAAGGCGCGCCTCCCGGGGCGCGCCTTTTCAACATGGTCTCCCCGGACCCGGGCTCTACGGCCCTTGTGCTGCTTTTGATAGGGCGTCATACGCATATTGTCCACGAAAATGCAGCCATCCGAGAGGCTTACAGGGTGTCGCAGCCGATCCGTTCGCTCGAACGGCCCCGCCCGCGACGCATCGCACCGCCCGGGATGAGCGGGCCACCGGGTTCCGACCGCGCAAATCGCCTTTCGTCTGCCTTCAGGATCGTCTAGAAGACACGGCGGATCGTGAAACTCCGCACCCGCTATTGTCGCAAAACAAGACTCAGATTGGCTCTCCAGATGCGTCTCTCCCGATATTTTCTTCCCGTTCAGAAAGAAAACCCCGCCGAGGCGGAGATCGTGTCTCACCGCCTGATGCTGCGCGCCGGCATGATCCGCCAGGCCTCCGCCGGGATCTATTCGTGGCTGCCGCTCGGCTACAAGGTGCTGCGCAAGATCGAGAACATCGTCCACGAGGAACAGCAGCGCGCGGGCGCGATCCCGGTGCTGATGCCGACGATCCAGTCGGCGGACCTGTGGAAGCAGAGCGGGCGCTACGACGATTACGGGGCGGAGATGCTGCGGATCGAGGATCGTCAGGGCCGCGAGATGCTCTACGGCCCCACGAACGAGGAGCAGATTACCGAGATCGCGGCGGCGGGCATCCGCAGCTACAAAGACCTGCCGCGCATCCTGTATCATATCCAGTGGAAGTTCCGCGACGAGGTGCGCCCCCGGTTCGGCGTGATGCGCGGGCGCGAGTTCCTGATGAAGGACGCCTATTCCTTCGATCTCGACCAGGACGGCGCGCGGGCGAGTTATAACCGGATGTTCGTAAGTTATTTACGAACATTTGAGCGTATGGGCTTGAAAGCAGTACCAATGCGGGCTGACAGCGGACCCATCGGCGGAGACATGACGCACGAATTCCTCATCCTTGCGGAAACCGGTGAATCCGGCGTCTTCCTCGACCGCGATCTCGCCGAGCTGACGCTGGGCGAGGGCGCGATCGACTGGGACGACGCGCCTGCGTTGCAGGATATCGTCGACCGCTGGACCGCCTCCTACGCCCGCACCGACGATACCCACGACGCTGCCGTGTTCGAGGCGGATATCCCCGAGGATCGCCGCCTGACCGCGCGGGGCATCGAGGTCGGCCACATCTTCTACTTCGGATCGAAGTATTCCAGGCCGCTGAACGCGACCGTCACGCCCCCCGGGGGCGAACCGGTGCCGTTCGAAAGCGGCTCCTACGGCATCGGCGTCTCGCGCCTCGCCGGGGCGATCATCGAGGCGAGCCACGACGACAAGGGCATCATCTGGCCCGAAGCCGTCGCCCCCTTCGAAGTCGCCGTGATCAACCTGCGCCAGGGCGACGAGGCGGCGGATGCGGCCTGCGAGGATCTGTACGCGAAACTGACCGCCCGGGGTCTGGATGTATTGTACGACGACCGCGACGAGCGCGCGGGCGCGAAATTCGCCACCATGGACCTGATCGGGGTGCCGTGGAAGGTGGTCGTGGGACCGCGCGGTCTGAAGGAGGGCGTCGTCGAACTGGTTTCCCGCCGGACGGGCGAGACGGAGAACCTCGCCCCCGACGACGCCATGAACCGCCTCGCCGCCACCTATGGCCGGGCATGACGAGGAAGGCCGTGATTTGGCGCTAGAAGACAAGCAGGGCCGCAAGGGGCAGCGCAAGCCGTCCGGGGAACCCTCGGAGCGGGTGTCCGCCCTGCGCGGCCTCGCTGCCCGCGCTGCGGAAGCGCAGGACTCGAAGAGGACCGCGCCGCCGCCCCAGGCCGCGCCACCCCCCCGCCCGCGCGCCGACAATCCGCCCCCCAGAACGTCGCCTCCGGCCGGGGGCGACGACCGTGCTTCCCTGGTCCGCTCGATGATGCGCAATATCGAGAAGGCGCCCCGCAAACCGGTCGAGGATGCCGCGCCCCCGCGCGAGCGCATCTCGCCCGAACCCGTGCGCCGCCCGCGCAAGCCCAAGCCGAGCGCGCCCCCGCCCCGCGACATGGAAGAGGCGTTCGACAACGAACCCGATGACCGCGTGCAGCGCGTCCGCCGCGCCGCCGAGCGCGTTCGCCAGCGTTCCACCCCGGTCATCGAGGCGGCGGCCAGGCCCGATGCCGCAACCGCCCCCGTCGCCCGCTCGCCCCGGGGCAATTTCGTCCCCAAACCCCTGCGCAAGGCGGAAACCCGCCCCTTCGCCGGGTTCGAATGGGACATCGCCTCCCGCTATCTGCGCGCCCGCCGCAAGGAGGGGTTCATCTCCGTCATCGCCGGATTCTCGCTGGTCGGCATCGGTCTGGGCGTCGCGACCCTGATCATCGTCATGGCCGTGATGACCGGCTTCCGCGAAACGCTCGTCGAGCAGATCCTCGGGGTGAACCCGCATCTCAACGTGACCTCGCAGCAGGAAAAATTCGAGGATTACGACACCCTCGCCGTCGCCATCCGCCAGGTCGACGGCGTGATCCATGTCGCGCCGACGATCGAAGGACAGGTGCTCGCCAGCAGCGAGAATCGCCATACCGGCGTGATCGTGCGCGGCATGCGGCGCGAGGATCTGGCGAAGCTGAAAGTCGTGACCGATCCCGAAATCAGTGCGGGGTCGCTGGACGACTATCTCGACGATGACGGCATCGCCATGGGCGACGGGGTCGCGCGCAAGCTGGGCCTGAGCGTCGGCGATTCGGTGACGCTCATCTCTCCCGATGGCGACCTGACCCCGTTCGGCGTGACGCCGCGCTCCAAAAGCTATCCGGTGACCTACATCTTCAAGCTGGGCCTGTCGCAATACGACGCGGCCTTCGTCTACATGCCCCTGCGTCAGGCGCAGTTGTATTTCAACAAGAAGGGCGTGGTCGATTCGCTGGAAGTGACCGTCGCCGACCCGGAACAGGTGGGTGACTACGTCCAGCCGATCCGCCAGGCCGCGCGCCAGAGCGTGGGCGTCTACACGTGGAAGGATCTGCAAGGCAGCCTGATCGGCGCGCTGGATGTCGAGCGGAACGTGATGTTCCTGATCCTGACGATGATCATCCTCGTCGCGGCACTCAACATCATCTCCGGTCTGGTGATGCTGGTGAAGGACAAGGCGCGCGATGTCGCGATCCTGCGCACCATGGGCATGTCGCGCGGGGCGGTGCTGCGCGTGTTCTTTATCTGCGGGGCGAGTATCGGGGTCGTGGGGTCCGTGGCCGGGACGATTCTCGGCGTCCTGTTCTGCCTCAATATCGCGCCGATCCAGAGCGCGGTCGAAAGCGTCTTCGGGCCGGTCTTTCCGTCGGATGTCTACGGATTGTCGGGCCTGCCCGCCTCGCTGGAGACGGGGGACGTGATGTTCACCCTGCTCATGGCCCTGTTCCTGTCCTTCGTCGCGACGCTGTTCCCGGCATGGAAGGCGGCGAAACTCGATCCGGTCGAGGCGTTGCGCTATGAGTAGGCCCAAGGCGGGCGCGGCCTTCGAACTGCGCGATATCGGGCGGCGCTACAAGGAAGGCGATGGCTGGCTGACCGTGCTGCGCGGCGTCGATCTGGCGCTGGAGCCGGGCGAGGTGGTGGCCCTCGTCGGCCCCTCCGGGTCCGGCAAGTCGACCCTGCTGCACATCGCCGGCCTGCTGGACCGGCCCGACCGGGGCGAAGTGCTGATCTCCGGCACGCCCTGCGGCGGACTGGATGCGGACGAGCGCACGATGCTGCGCCGCACGGCGGTCGGCTTCGTCTATCAGTTCCACCACCTGCTGCCGGAATTCACCGCCGTCGAGAACGTGATGATGCCGCTGCGAATCGGCGGCGTCCCCGATGCCGAAGCGCGCAAGCTCTCCCTGGAGATTCTCGACCGCCTCGGCCTTGCGGAGCGTGTCGAACACCGTCCGAGCGAATTGTCGGGCGGCGAACAGCAGCGTGTCGCCATCGCGCGGGGGGTGGTGACCAAGCCCAATATCCTGCTCGCCGACGAGCCGACCGGGAACCTCGACCCCGATACATCGACCAAGGTATTCGAGGAACTGGTGTCGCTGGCCCGTACCCAGGGTCTTTCGGCCCTGATCGCGACCCACGACATGGACCTGGCGGGCCGCATGGATCGGGCTGTAGTGATGTCGGGGGGGCGACTCAGGTCTGCCTGACGCGGTTCATCGGGTGGACGGGCGGAGCAGATCGTATGGTGCTGGATCGCGGACCGTTCGCGCATCCCGCCAGCGGTTGCGAGGCGAGTACTGTACTCGGCGCGGATTTCGCCGGTACGCCAGTCGACCGGAAAGACAGCCGTATCCGTGACGTGATTTCAGGCGGATGGCGAGAGCGGGGAAGGGCGTGGCGGCGCCTCTTCCCCGTCATGGCAGGGTGTGTCTGCTACAGTTCGTAGCGCGAGAGATTGTACATTGCGAGGTCGCGGATCGTCGCCATCTGACGGCCCGTATTCGGGTTCACGGCCAGTGTCTCGCCGAGCGGCGCGGTGCCGCCGTACTGCGATGCGGCACGATAGTATTCCATCGCCGGAGCCTGACGGCCCATCCGCTCCGACACCGCGCCCATGCCGAGCAAGGCATACGGATCGTTCGGATTGACCGAGAGAACGCTCTGGAACTGAACCTCGGCGGTCGCGTAATCCCCGGCCTTGAGCGCCTCGAATCCCCGCTGGAAGCCGATATTCTCGTTGGCCGCCGGTGATGCGTTATACTCCGTCTGCATACCGCCCAACGGGTTGTACGAAGACATGTTCGTGCAACCGGTTAGAGTTGCCGCGATGAAAGCCGTTACAATGATACACTTCATGACCAATTCCACTAATGATGCGCCCCGTTACGGATCATAGCCAGTTTCCGGGGTATGGACAACAAGTGTTTTTTGGCGGAAAGAGTGCAAAACGATGCTTGACCTCGGGCATGCCGAACAATAAACACATCGAACGCAAGCCAAGGCTTGCTGCGCGGTTGTAGCTCAGTTGGTTAGAGTACCGGCCTGTCACGCCGGGGGTCGCGGGTTCGAGTCCCGTCAACCGCGCCATTTTTCTCAGATATTATCGCTACTTGAGAAGAATGGCGCATGCCATCCATCCGTAAGATATCGGTGTCTTCGAAGCGTTCGCCCGGATCGGACCGCGTCTAGAACCAGCGCCGTGTCGTGGCCGAATAGTCGCGCCATGTCTCGCCCAGCGCCCGGTCGATGTGATACTCCTCGCCACGGATGAAGCGCCGTTCGATCACCGCCATGAACAGCGGAACGAATAGCAGCGCGAGGAACGATCCCAACATCACGGCCCACCCGACGGCGACCAGGGCCATCCCCAGATAGATCGGGTTGCGCGAGAATGCGAAGGGGCCGTCCGTGATCAGCGTCGTCGGCTTGCGCCGGGGGTGGATCGGCGTGCGGGCGCGGCGGAAATGGACCGCGCTCCAGCCGATCAGCGCGAGGCCCGCCAGGACGATCAATCCGCCGCCCGGCACATCGAACCGCGCGACGGGCAGGCCGCGCGCCACCGCAAACTGCACCCCGAGCGTCGCGGCCAGCCAGAGCGGCGGAATGTCGATCCGTCTGGCGATCGGAACCGGGTTTCCGTGGCGGTCCTTCATGGATCAGTAGAAGGTCGTCGTCTGCGGCTGTCGTATCCGCTGCGGAAATCCGGTGATCGGCAGGACGCGGTTGTTGCCGTAGGGATCGGTCTGGATGCGGCATGTCTCGCCCGCACCGATCATGCGGTCACCGGCCATGATCTCCTGCGCGAAGGTCATCTCGCGTCCGCCCGTGTCGAGGATCGAGTATTCGAGGCCGGGGCGCTGGTCCATGCGTGCGCCGACCCGGTCGCCGACGAACCCCCCGAAGACCCCGGCAGCGAGACCGCCCAGAACGGTCGCTACGGCCTGCCCGCTGCCATTCCCGACCTGATTGCCGAAGGAGCCGCCCGCCACACTGCCCGTCACGGTCCCGACGAATTGCCCCAGTTCCCGGCCCGTATCGCCCTGGATCGTGATGTTCCTGACGGCCAGCACGCGGCACCGCTCGACGGTCCTGGCCATGCCGACCTCGTGCGCGGAATAGACGTTCTGGCCCGTCCCGGGAGCGCAGGCCGACAGGGCGAGGAGGGTGAGCGGAAGGGCGAGCATCTTGGTCATCGGGACCTCCATGGGGGTCGGCATGGGTGAAATATAGGTGCCTTGCCGGAAAAAGGCGACCCTCGACGGCGCAGGGCCGCGATGCCGCGCGCGAGGACGGTCACGGCGGCGAAAGCGATTCCGGCCAGACAGATCGAGACGAGGCCGACCCTTCCTCCCGGCATCGGGGTGAATAAGGAATCGCCCTCCTGCACCCTATTCCGCCGCTTCCGCCGCGCGTTGCCGGCGGATCAGGGCGAGCACGCCCTTGGCCGCATCGGGGATATTCGTGCCGGGGCCGAAGATGGCGGCGACGCCCGCGTCGTTCAGGAACCCGTAATCCTGCGCCGGAATCACGCCGCCGCAGACGACGAGGATGTCGCCCGCGCCCGCCGCCTTCAGCGCCCCGATCAGCGCGGGGGCGAGGGTCTTGTGACCCGCCGCCTGCGACGACACGCCGATGACGTGCACGTCGTTGTCGACGGCATCCTGCGCCACTTCCTCGGGCGTCTGGAACAGGGGGCCGACATCGACGTCGAACCCCATATCGGCGAAGGCGGTGGCGATGACCTTCGCGCCCCGGTCGTGGCCGTCCTGCCCCATCTTGACGACCAGCATGCGGGGGCGGCGGCCTTCCTCGGTCGCGAAATCCTCGACATCCTTCTGGATCGCGGCAAAGCCCGCATCGCCCTCGTAGGCGGAGGAATACACCCCGGCGAGGGTCTTCACCTCGGCCTTGTGCCGCCCGAACACCGCCTCCATCGCATCGGAGATCTCGCCCACCGTGGCGCGGGCGCGGGCGGCGTGGATGGCGGCGGCGAGCAAGTTGCCGTCGCCCTTCGCTGTCTCGGTCAGGGCGGCGAGGGCGGCATCGCAGGCGGCCTGATCGCGGTGCGCGCGGATATCGGCGAGGCGCGCCACCTGCGATTCGCGGACGGCAACGTTGTCGATATCCATGATCTCGACGGGGTCGGCCTTGGTCGGCTTGAAGCGGTTGACGCCGACGATCACCTCGTCGCCTTTATCCACGGCGGCCTGGCGGCGCGCGGCGGCCTCCTCGATGCGCATCTTCGGCATGCCCGAGGCGACCGCCCTGGTCATGCCGCCCAGATCCTCGACTTCCTGCATCAGCTCCCACGCCTCGGTGATCAGGTTCTGGGTCAGGCTCTCGACGTAATAGCTGCCCGCCAGCGGATCGACGACATTGGCGACGCCGGTTTCGTGTTGCAGGATCAGCTGCGTATTCCGGGCGATGCGGGAGGAGAATTCGGTCGGCAGGGCCATCGCCTCGTCGAAGCTGTTGGTATGCAGGGATTGCGTGCCGCCGAGGACCGCCGCCATCGCTTCATACGCCGTGCGAACGATATTGTTGTAAGGGTCCTGTTCCTGCAACGAAACACCGCTCGTCTGGCAATGGGTGCGCAGCATGGAGGATTGGGGCTTTTTCGGCTGGAACTCGTCCATCACCATCGACCACAGCACGCGGGCGGCGCGCAGCTTGGCGGCTTCCATGAAGAAGTTCATGCCTATGGCAAAGAAGAAGGACAGGCGCGGGGCGAAGGCGTCGACATCCATGCCGTTGGCGATGGCCGTGCGCACGTATTCGCGCCCGTCGGCGATGGTGAAGGCCAGTTCCTGCACCAGCGTCGATCCCGCCTCCTGCATGTGATAGCCGGAGATGGAAATGGAGTTGAATTTCGGCATGTTCTCGGCGGTATAGCCGATGATGTTCGACACGATCCGCATCGACGCCTCGGGCGG
>Ga0115031_1004302_pt1 | contig 10545 bp, 10 predicted proteins | sample Maine_Asex4_meta_FD_87301 | JGI IMG/M metagenome (GOLD analysis project Ga0115031, IMG submission 87301) | Marine algal microbial communities from Maine, USA - Maine_Asex4_metaG | ecosystem: Host-associated > Algae > Red algae > Unclassified | place: Maine, USA | collected 2015-01-05 | reverse complement strand
GTGGTGGACAGAGTGCGATGCACTGTTCAGAGAATTGTTCGAGCCAGAATCCAGTATCGAAACATTCAACGTCTCTCTGGCTGCCACCCAATATCATGCCATTTTGTTTGCAACAAGAGCGGGAGGGGGCAAACTCAATGGAACAAATTTCTGCTACACTTGTACAGATCCAGCCAACGACCAAACTCATTCTGCTGCTGGATAAAGACGATCCCTGCTGCCCCAAGCAATTGCTAACGCAGAACATCTCTGGCTACTTTATTAAAGACAATATCGATGCCTCATTGCCTCATCTGGTCCGCGCTATTGTGGCCGGGCAGGTAATTTATAGTTGCGGGGTGTGCAGAAGATCGTCGCTACAGATGACGCACTGTCGTTTGATCACACAACGGTTGGCCTAACCGAACGAGAATGGGCAGTTGTCAAACTGATGGCGCAAGGGATGACCAATCCGCAAATTGCTGCCGCGCTTGACCTGACAAAGCAGACTGTGCGCAACAAGGTGACAAAGATTTATACCAAGGTTGGTGTTGCCTCGCGCCCAGCGTTTCTCCTTTGGGCGAGTGAACGGGGGATACGCGCAATGTGATGGGTGGGTACGCGCGTACCGTGTGGGTCGGTACAAATTGGGCACAAAAGAGGGTACTCTTGTGTCTATGAAGGGGCGTAATGTTAAGGTAATATTTTATTGACTTTCCGGAAAAGGTCGCAATATCTTTGTGAATATCATTTTGTTACATATCCTTTCTAAATTAGTAATCGTTCAGCACCCGTCCCGCCGAATGATCAGTTTGGGGCGAATCGAAATCAAGTGGGATGCTGAACAGTTACAAAATACGATAAGAGGCATTCTGTTATGGAAAGTATAAATCTTTTTGGATTCATTCATCAAATTTTAAATTTTGTGTTATTTATTATATGGATTGCGTTAGTTATTTCTGCCTTCAACAAGCTTGGGAAAGACACTTTGTCAGATAGGTTGCAATTAATCTGGTCAGTGATTATTTTACTAATTCCGCTTATAGGAGCACTTGCATATTTGCTAGTACGCCGAAACAATACATCAACATCTGATTTTGGTCGTTAATGTGGAAGATGAAAAGGTGATTCAATGGATTACAAAAACATAATCAAACGCGCCCTCGAAGAATACGCTATACAATTGTCATCTCCGCCCAAACCGTCCTATGAAATTGCGCTAGCCTTTGATGATGAACATGGTCAATACATTCTGCGCGAAATTGGGTGGACAAAAAGCAACTGGATCCGCGAGACGCCCTTGCACATTGTGCTGCGCGACAACAAAATTTGGATCGAAGAAGATTGGATCGAAGATGGAATCGCCACCTACTTCCTAAAATATGGCGTGCCAAACGAAGATATCGTGCTTGGTTTCCAGCCACCTCAAATGAGGCAGCATACCGAGTTCGCCGTGGCATAAACCTCTACCGCTGATACTCCGACGCGTCCGCATACCCCGTCAGCTCCACGTACCCAACCCCCGCCACCGGATCGCCCGCCATCTCACCGCGGATCGACACAGCGCCTTCCCAGTAGACAAACGAAACCAGCATCTCTTGGTCCGCCACAAGCGGCTCGATCTCCAAACTGATGGCGTGCGCTGGGATCTCCACGCGCCAGCCTGCCGGGTAAGTGATGTCCGTATGAGGGCTTGTCCATTCGCCCGTTGCTTCGAGCGAAAAATCGTCCGAGCCGAGTTTCAGCCGTTCGCCCGTTGGCAGCAGCAGCGTCCCCTCAAAGTTATCCACCGTGCCACCGGATCGCGTGCGCACCTGCGCAAACATCAGCGCCGCGTCATTCTCTAGCTGCACGCTGAACCAATCCCAGCCTACGGCGTCGCCGCTCAGCGCGCTGGTACCAAATTCGTGATCCATCCAGCTTTTGCCCGTCACGTCGACTGTTTCGCCTGCAAATGTGACGGAGCCACTGCTTTCTAGGCCGATCAAGCTATAGTAATAATTGGCGTTGCCAACCTCTGGCCCCTTTTGGCTCAACCCGGCATTGCCATGCAGCAGCGGATCAATCGTCTCGCGCAGCGTCAGCGAAATCCCCGTCGGTCCCTCCTCGCTTTGACCCATCGCCTCCAACGTGATCACGCCCGCGGCATCTTCGCTGGCGCGCCACGATTCTAGCCATACTTCGTAGAGCGGATCACCCGTTGCGCCCGCCAATGATCCATCGCCGCGGCTGTAGCGCTCAAAGCTCATGTGCTCTTGCGCGGCTACGTCTGTCACCGCGAGATGGCCCAAATAAACCTGATTGGTTGCCAGCGACGAGTCCCGCTCGCTGGACTCGGGCGAGAGCGCGCTGCGGAAAAAGGTGAGCTGATAGCCGTACTGCCGACCATCCGTCGCATCCAAATTGCCGGTATAGTACCACCATTCAGTCTTGAACGCCGGGTGTGCGCCGTGGTCCGATGGAAACACAAAGGGGTACGGTTCCGTTGCGCGCGCGTAGCCCTCATCTATTCCTCCATTCAAGGTGTCGATAACGCTTGCGCCCGCAAATTTTGGCTGGGATCCGCCACAGGCTGCGAGCAAAAATGTGGCGAGTATTAGTATGTGAAGTACGTGGTGAGTTTGTTTCATTTGGATGAATCGTGTCCTTATGTTTTTCTGGTTTTAGCTGGATTAATGGGATGTGGCGAAAATCTATCGTTGACACTCTTCTACCCTCTCCTAACCTCCCCCCAGACGTGGGGAGGAACCGATCTGGGCGCACAATTTTATCAGATTTCTAACAAAATGTTGCGTACCAGAGCAGTCCTCTCTCTAGCGAAGTGAACTGGAAAGGGTGAGATAGAAATGTTGCAGGCAAGGCTACAGCATCGCATTCCGCCAATTATTAATAGCACAAGTAATTTTTCTTTTGCAGTTCTTTGCGCCTTTGCGAGCAACTTACAATACTGGTTATCTGTAAAGGTTTTAGAGGCAAAGCTTTTGCAGTTCTTTGCGATAAAAATGTGTCTACCTCGCATGGCCCTTTCGTCCCCTTCCCAACAAGCACCGAAAGCGGTATCATTATCCTTTACCAGAAAAACTTAATCTGTTAGGCACAGCCCGAAGATAATAGAATGAACGCTACTTTAGACGAACAAAATCAAAACGATCTGACAACCATCGACAAATTGCGCGGCATCCGTTGGGCCATTGCCTCCAACACCGCCAACACAATCTTTGTCCAATTTACCTACTTTGGCTCCGTCTTTATCCTCTTTCTCAACGAGCTTGGATTAAGCAAAACCGACATCGGCTTCATCATGTCCTTTACGCCCTTTGCTGGCCTCATTGCGCTCTTTATTGCGCCAAGAGTTGCGCGCTTTGGATTCAAACGCACCTTTCTCACTTTTTATTCAATTCGAAAAGTGATCACTATTGGGCTACTCTTTACCCCAGCAATCTACTTGCGATACGGTAGTCAGCTTACCTTTTTTTACATCGCCGCAATCGTCAGCACCTTTTCGATCGCACGCGCTGTGGCCGAACAGGGACGCTTCCCGTGGGTACAAGAGTATGTGCCCTCCACCATGCAGGGGAAATTCTCGGCCACCAACAACATTTTTTCGACTATTGCGGGCTTCCTCGCCGTGACAATTGCTGGCAGCGTGCTCGAATATTTTAGTGGCGGACTTAGCGGGTATATGTGGCTGATCGCCGTTGGCATTGGATTTGGGGTCTTGAGTGTCTGGCTCATGTCCTTTGTACCGGGTGGCGCACCCATCATTCACAACGAAGAGAGCGAACGGCCTAAACGCGATCTGGGTGCAGCGCTCAACGACAGCAATTTCAAACGTTATCTGCTCGGTGCTGGGCTAATTGTTGTGGCTACGCAGCCGCTTACCTCGTTTGTGCCACTCTACATGCGAGAGCAGATCGGCCTTTCGGCTGGCAGCATTGTCTATCTCCAATCGGGCACGCTTATCGGGTCGATGCTCACGAGCTTTGTGTGGGGCTGGGCGTCGGATCGCTACGGCGGGCGACCCGTCATGCTTTTGGGCGTTATTCTCACCATCACGTTGCCAATCTTCTGGCTTGCTTTGCCAATGTTTGCGGGCAACAAAGCCTACCCCGCTATGGCGATTGCTTTTTTACAGGGCGTTGCCGCCATGGGCTGGGGTATCGGATCCGTGCGCTTGCTCTTTGTGGGCATGGTGCCACCCGATAAAAAGGGTGATTACATGGCGCTCTATCACGCATTTATTGGCTTTATGGGCGGCATCAGTCAACTTTTTGGCGGGCGCATTCTCGACGCATCCCAAAACATCAGCGGATCGTTTATGGGGGTCGAACTCAATCCATTTCTGCCCATCTTTGCTATCGGCTTACTCTTGCCCTTGATTGCACTCTTCCTCATGGCGCGCCTGCAAATCGACGAAACCCTCACCATGGGGCAGTTTCTCGGCATTTTTTATCGCGGCAATCCCTTTTTGGCCGTCACCTCTATGATCCGCAACAGCTTTGCCACCGATGAAGAGAGTACCATTCGCATTACCGAACGTCTGGGCCGCTCGCGCAGTATGCTCACCGTCGAAGAGTTGCTCAAAGCGTTACAGGATCCGCGCTTCAACGTGCGCTTCGAAGCTATCATCGCTACTTCGCGCATGGATCCCGAGCCCCACCTCATCGCTGCGCTGCAACAAATCCTAAACGGCAATACGCCTGCACTCAGCGTTGTGGCCGCATGGGCACTGGGCCGCATCGGCGACGAAAGCGCCATCGAGCCACTGCGCGATGGAATGCACAATCAATTCCGCTCCATTCAAGCACAAAGCGTTCGCTCTTTGGGGACATTAGGCGATCGAGATTCAGTAGAAGAATTGCGCACGCTGCTTGCCACCTCGCGCGTCGAGGATCAAAATGCAGATGTTGGGTTGCACATGGCCTACGCATCGGCACTAGGTAAAATGGGCGACAGTGAATCTGTACCAGCCATGCTGCAATTCTTACGCAAAACCGAAGACAAAAGTATTCAACTAGAATTAGCGCTCGCCATTGCGCGCATTGCAGATGATGAAAGCTACTTTATCCAGCTTCATCGGCACTATCTCGACGACCCAGGCACAACGCTAGCGCAGGCCATCGTTACCTTTAACAAACAGGCACCGATGTTTGCCAACTGCACGCCCGACTATGGCCAAAACAGCAAAGAATGTATCGATCTTTTTGCTCATAACAGAATCCACGCCGGTGCAAAAGCGTTGGCAGAAATGATCAACAATATTCGCACGCGGCCAATCGACCCAATTAATGATACAATACTGGCAGAGTGCGCCGACCATCTGGCGACACTTGGCGCAAAACGCCCCGAATATTTGATTCTAGCCTTACAGACCATGAATGCGGAGATCCGAAAATGACCCAAACGTCGTCATTTGGCGCGTCCAAGCGCGAGAATCACGATTCCAGTGATTTTTATGACCGAAATCTCTACGAGGCGGCGCTTGGCTTTCGCTTGGATCAACAAAATGGTCACAACAGCGGGGAAGAACTCGATGGCGAAAATCATGATGGAGAAAACCGGCGTGACTTGTCGGCATCTGCGCAGCAATCCTCCGCCCCGACACGCATGATACCGCCCAAACCACTGGACGAATGGACCGACCGCATCTACTGTCACGACTCGCAGCAGCTGAATCAGATCCCCGACCGCAGCGTGGCCCTTGCCTTTACCTCGCCTCCATACAATGTGGGCAAAGATTATGATGATGACATGGACATGGCCAGCTACTTGGCGTTAATCCAAAACGTGGGGGCCGAAGTATACCGCGTACTCAAACCCGGTGGGCGTTTCGTGATTAATATCGCCAACCTGGGGCGCAAGCCATACATACCGTTACACGCCTTCTTTTACGACATTCACATGCGGCTTGGCTTCTTGCCCATGGGCGAGATCATTTGGCAGAAGGGCCGGGGGGCCAACGGCAGTTGTGCATGGGGCAGCTGGATGAGCGCCAAGTCCCCGCGTCTGCGCGACATCCACGAATATCTACTTGTCTTCGCCAAAGAAGAATACTCGCGTCCCGAATCTGGCACGTCCACCATCGAGCGCGACGACTTTATGGATGCTTCACTTTCCGTCTGGCAGATCCAACCCGAATCGGCCAAGCGCGTCGGCCATCCTGCTCCGTTTCCGCTCGAACTTGCGGATCGCGTGATCAATTTTTATTCATATGAAGACGACGTGGTGCTTGACCCCTTCAACGGCTCGGGCACAACCTGCTTGGCTGCGCAAAAAGCGGGTCGCCATTACGTTGGGTACGACGTATCGAGCGACTATTGCCAGCTTGCGGAAGCGCGATTAAAGGACGAATAGCGTCGTCGTCGATATCCACCTACTAGACTATGCTTAAATCGACCCTACCCAAGCCCACCAAAGAAGAACTCATTGCAGCAAAAGGTCAGCTGGTTCCCGATATTATCGGACCAAACTTAAACGTACTCTTTTGCGGCATCAACCCTAGCGTCTACTCTGCCGTGGTGGGCCATCATTTTGCTCGACCAGGAAACCGCTTCTGGCCCACGCTACACAACGCTGGTTTTACGCCGCGGGTGCTGCTGCCCGAAGAAGATCTATTGCTGCTTGATTATGGGCTAGGATTAACGAATGTTTTTGAATTGGCAACTGTTGGGGAGAAGGATGTTTCGAACGAGGAGTTTATTGCCGGAGGCGAACGGCTCAAGGCGCGCGTGACAGAGAGCAATCCGCAGATTTTGGCCATTCTGGGGATCGGTGCGTACCGCAAGGCATTCGGACAGCGTAAGGCCGTAATGGGCAAGCAGTCGATCCGCTTTGGCGAGACAGATATTTGGGTGCTGCCCAATCCAAGCGGACTAAATGCGCACTATCAGTTGCCCGATTTGGCCCGCGTCTATGGCGAGCTGAGAGCACAAGTTTGGTGAATCTAGTCGCGTCACAAAACAAGTAGCTGCTCGGTCCTGCCGGTTGAGTGCCCACGGCAGTTTGTGGTGTATCGAAACCAAGTGGACCAACCAGCTACCTAAATAATTATGTTTTTGGGCTAACCTAATTCTTGAATCCCCTTTACTTCGTACTCTTCCCGCTTCTCCACATTGTCCCGCTTCGTACTTTCAGGCGAAACAACCTCAACAACAAGATCCGCAGCGCCCTCAACTGTTAATTGCATAGCACTCTCTCGGATTTTCCTGTTTAAATGTGGCTCTCTGAGCAATTGCGAGTTTACTAGAAATGAATTTCTAGCCTGCTATGGAAAACGTGATAAATCACGTTATGGTGTCGATCTTGAAGCTGTTTTAACAGGTTTCCCATACCAGACGCAGAATTCATTCTGCGAGTTTACCCCACCATACATCAGAGAACTTAAATGTTAGGATGGTTCATTTCAACGTTACTAAGTTAAGCTCTAGTCGGGTTCTGCTAATCCTTCAACCCACAATCTGAATGCGCCCCTCCACACTTGGCCCGACCGATCCGTGTTGCGCAAAATAATCCGCCACCACATCTGCGCCACTCCTCTCCGATTGGTGTACAACAGGACTTTCTTTGAGAAAAAAGAAGCCCGCCCCGCCCTTGCCCATAAATTCATCCATTACGGCAATAAAGGACAGGTCGCTATTATTGAAGTCAAGTGCCTCTCCTTGGTACAGAACGTTGCGCACGCGTTGACCATGCGTAAGCACCTGTTCGCTGGCGAAGTCGATTATCTGCGGTTGGCGGCTGAGATCAACTTGTACAATCAATCCCGCAACGGCGACAAACCAAGCCGCAGCAACTGGTAGTGAGGCCACGCCTCGTTCCAAAAGCGCCTTGATCTGCGGTCCATTGAGCCTGCGCGTTGTCGGTCTATTTGGGAAGGGGTGATACTCGCTTAGATCCAAGTTGGTGAATGCACCCGGCCCGTATGCCCGATCTCCGCGCAACGTGCCCATGTGCGCAAAAGCAAGCTGTGTCCCCGGCACACCACCCGCCAAGAGCGCATCGACATACAAGTTGCCTGCCGCGCTTTCGCCACCCGCCTTGACGAGCTGCGTTGTGTCGATAAAGGTGCGTAAATAGCCCAGTGGTTGTTCGGCGGGCAGGCGCGAGGTCCAACAAACAATTTCGCTTGCCACCGCTTCATCTTCCACAAAAGCATTACTTAGCGCGACCAATTCGTAATCACGAATGGTTGACCGTTCGTCACGTGCCGCAGAGATATCTATCTCTATTTCTACGCGTCCGATAAACTGGCCACCGACAATGCTGCGCGTAAGGGGCGTGCCGTTCACCCAGTAAATCTCGTGCAGCGGTGTGTGGGTGTGCGCGCCGATAATGAGGTCGATGCCCGAAACGGCCTCAGCGAGTAATTCATCCTCTTCGTGGCCCAAGTGGGAGAGCAAAATCAATACATCGGTCTGAGCGCGTAATTGCGCCACAATTTTTTCTGCCACCGCATGGATGGGTGAACAGGTCATGGTTTGCGCAAATTCTGGGGTAAACAGATGCAGATCGTCGATCAGGAGACTGAAGAAGCCAACACGTACGCCGTCGATTTGCTTGATGAGCCACGGGGACCACATGCCCGCCAACTCATCCAGTGGATCGGGTTGAACATTGGTGCAGAGAATCGGAAAGTTAGCCTGCCGAATTCGTGTAGCCAACAGATCCAATCCGCCATCAAAATCGTGGTTGCCCAGCGCGGCCACATCGTAGCGCAGTTGATTCATTAGATCAATATCAGGCTCGCCTTTGAACGCGTGCCAGTAGCGGCTGCTTTGATAGTAGTCACCCGCATCGACAAGTAGCACGTTGCTGTGGCTGGCGCGCTGCTGCTCGACAAAGGTGGCGCGGCGGGCGTATCCACCGAGCGTTTGGCCGGTTGCGTTGGGTAAGGGGGTGAGATGCCCGTGGGTATCGTTGGTATGGAGAATGACAAGCTGCATTGATTACCTTATTGCGTTAAGTTTATGGCTAAACCAGAAAAATAATTATACGTATTTTAACAGTTTTCTGGGTAGCTTGCGGCTATACTGTATATTTTATGGTTCAACCGGATCTCACGTGGCTGACAGAGTGCGTCGCACTGTTCGGAGAGTGATTCGGGCCAGAACCCATTGATGAATAGTGCGACGCACTCGACATGAAGCATCCATGATAATTGGTGCCACTGTTAATCACATGAGATCCCAAAGATCCTATTTTATTTTTTGGAATGGCCATAGCCGTGAAATTTATAGCTGTGCCATGAATTGGAAGATTGCGTCGCTGTTTCCCGGTAAGTTTTCATGCCCAAAATCGGGGTAGATGCGCAGTGATTTTGTCGCGTTGATTTTGTTGTATGCGGCAAACTGTGTGGAGGGGGGGCAGATTTCGTCCATTAGCCCAACGCTCATCATTACTTCTGCCTCAATTCGATCCGCCAGATGCTGTACATCGATGTAGCCAAGCTGCGTAAAGATTTCTGCTTCGCGCTCGTGCAGCGGATCAAAGCGGCGGAACCAAGTTTGCAGTTCGTCATAGGCATCCTTGGCGAGATCCATTTCCCAAACGCGTTGATAATCACACAAGAATGGATAAATCGGTGCTGCGAGTTTGATCCGTGGCTCTAGCGCGGCGCAGGCAATAGTTAATCCACCGCCTTGGCTTGCGCCCGTTGCACCCACACGAGCTTCGTCTACATGATCCATATCCATGACGATGGCTGCCAGTTGTGCGGTGTCCAAAAAGATTTGTCGAAAGAGCATTCGCTCGGGTTTGTCGCCTAGCCCACGCACGATGTGGCCGCGTAATGTCCAGCCTTTTGTACCGCCCGCATCATCCGAAAGCCCTCCCTGCCCGCGGCAATCTAGCGCGACGACGGTGTAGCCCATGGCAACATAGCCGAGCTTATCTATCCAATCGCCCGAGTTTATCGAGTAGCCATGAAACATAATCAGCGCGGGCGTACGTTCACCCTGTTTGGAGTCTGCGCTCGGTTTTGGCCGCAGCATCTTGGCGTGGATCCGCGCGCCGTCTACGCCAGTGAAGTATAGGTGAGAGCAGTCGGCGAATGGAGTCTGAAAATCGGCAGGAACAATTTCTACCTGTGGGTCTACGGCTCTCATTTCGGTTAGCCCGCTTGCCCAGAAGTCGTCAAAATTACTCGGTTTTGGGTTGCGCCCACTGTATAAGTCAAGCTTTTCGCGCGGCATGTCAAAGTTTAGTGGCATTGTTCTACCTTTATGTGTTGTTTATATAAGCATAAACAAATATTGTTAAATAAAGTCCAGTAAGTACACCTCGTGCGGCTCTTTTCAGAAATGAACCCGCACAGTGCGTGCTCATTGGACGGTTTAAGTTTATACCTATGCTGTTGGTCAATATTGATTGGTTTAAAAAGTATCGCTTGCTGCAAAAATTGTAGATTAGCCATCAGAGCACAAAATTTACAAAAACTATTAAATAATTTTGGTTCAACCGGATCTTATGTGGTTGATAGAGTGCGTCGCACTGTTCACCAATGGATTCTAGGTTGAATCATTCTCCGAACAGTGCGATGCACTCGACATGGAGGACCCACGCTGACTG
>Ga0115031_1004298_pt1 | contig 10547 bp, 4 predicted proteins | sample Maine_Asex4_meta_FD_87301 | JGI IMG/M metagenome (GOLD analysis project Ga0115031, IMG submission 87301) | Marine algal microbial communities from Maine, USA - Maine_Asex4_metaG | ecosystem: Host-associated > Algae > Red algae > Unclassified | place: Maine, USA | collected 2015-01-05 | reverse complement strand
ATGATGGATAGGATTTTATTTTTAGGTACAGATGTTAACTTTCAAGTAGCTAATATTTTAACTGCTCAGTTACTATTTTTAGAGTCTGTTGATCCTAAGAGGGATATTCAGTTATTTATAAATAGTCCAGGAGGTAGTGTAATTGATGGCATGGGTATTTATGATACGATGCAGTATGTAGGACCAGATGTAGCCACTATTTGTACAGGTTTGGCAGCATCTATGGGCGCTGTTTTATTGGCGGCTGGAGCAGCTAAAAAACGTTCTGCTTTACCTCATGCACGTATTATGATTCACCAATTATCAGGTGGGATGCGAGGAACGTTTAGCGACATGGAAATCAGCTATAAGTTTTCCAAGCAATTAAGAGAAGAATTGTATGAAATTTTAGCAAATCATACAGGTAAAGACTTCAAAACAATTGAAAAAGATTCAGATAGAGATAATTGGATGAAGGCGGATGAGGCTAAAAAATATGGTTTAATTGATGAAGTTTTAACGAAAAGCACACCGAGTAAAGAAAGTTAATTCTTAAATTAATAAACGAATAAATTGGAACATAATCAAAGCATTATGTTCCAATTTCTGTTTTAAATGTATTGATTATTGGTAACTAGCTAGGAGGTTCTTTTTTTAGAGGGAGCAAATTAGTTTTGTCCCAAACGCTTTCGGGAAACAAAATCAATTTGCTCCCTCTAAAAAAAAATAATCAAAATTATATTAAAATTTAACTAATTTTGTTTGAATATTCTTTAGTAAAACAATCATATAATGCGTAGAGGTAAGCAAAATTTTCGTTGCTCTTTTTGTGGTAGAGATAAAGCAGAAGCCTTAATACTAATAGCAGGTATAGATGGGCACATCTGTGAAGTCTGTGTAGAACAAGCAGAAGAGATTATACAAGAAGAATTATACGGTAACAAAAAAAATGGGGAGGGCGAAAGTGGAAAATGGGATGAGCATAAATTACCAGACCAATTAACACCAATTGATTTAAAAAAACATTTAGACCAATTTGTTATTGGTCAAGAGGAAGCCAAGAAATTTTTGTCCGTAGCAGTATATAATCACTACAAACGTCTACGACAACCAAAAGATGATGAAATAGAAATTGAAAAATCTAATATATTATTAGTAGGTAGAACGGGTACGGGGAAAACGCTTTTAGCTAAAACCATTGCCAAGTTCTTAAATGTTCCTTTTGCAATAGTAGATGCAACTGTATTTACAGAGGCAGGATATGTGGGAGAAGACGTAGAAAGTATGTTGAGTAGACTCTTGCAAGCCTGTGATTATAACGTGGAAGCTGCTGAAAAAGGAATTGTCTATATAGATGAAATTGATAAAATTGCTAGAAAAAGCGATAATCCATCGATTACAAGAGATGTATCAGGAGAAGGTGTCCAACAAGCGATGCTAAAAATGTTGGAAGGTACGGATGTTAATGTACCTCCACAAGGTGGTAGAAAGCATCCAGAACAGAAATTAGTTAAAGTCAATACGAATAATATCTTGTTTATTTGTGGGGGTGCATTCGATGGCGTTGAAAAAATTATAGGTCGTCGAAAAAATACCCAAGTCATTGGTTTTAATGCAGAGGATAAAGAACGGGTAGATAGAGAAAATTTATTACAATATATCTCTCATGTCGATCTAAAAACTTATGGTCTAATACCTGAATTAATTGGTCGTTTGCCTGTATTAACGTTCCTTTATCCTTTAGATGTAGATGCACTTAGAAAAATATTAACTGAACCTAAAAACTCTTTAATTAAACAATATCAACGATTATTAGAGTTAGAAAATATTAAACTTACTTTCACGGAAGGAGCTTTGAATTTCATAGCGGAAACCGCTCTGGGCTATAAATTAGGTGCAAGAGGACTTCGTTCTATCTGCGAAGCGATTATGACGGATGCTATGTTTGAATTACCTTCTCAAAGAGATGTTCGGTCTTTTGAAGTAACTAGAGAGTATGCAGAAGCTAAACTAAGTAACTCTAAGTTGTCTAAATTACAAGCTGCTTAGGTTTTAGCTAGACTTTAGCCATTGGTCTTTAGTCTTTGGTCCGCTTATGCTTGGCAGTAGGGATTAGCTAAATACTTTCTTTATACTCAAATAAAAAAGACGATGATAACTAAGATACTCTAACTCTAACGCTTTGGCAGGCTGCCACTAAAGACTAATGAGTGGCTAAAGTCGAGTTTATAAATAGCTGAGCTATATACCTAAAAACGGTATTGTTTAAAACAATACCGTTTTTTTTATTTACATCCTACTTGATAGGTACGAGTGGATTTCTCTAAGTATATTCGGTTTTCTTTTAGAACAAATATCTTGCATCGTGACATAGCTTGGCATATTTTTTGACTTCTTAAAGTATCGCCCTTAATCCACTATCGTATATATTCCTCCTCCCCTCCCAGTATTAATTTATACCACTTCTATTTTTCTTATCCCTCGTATTTATTGAGATTAAATTCCAATAAGAAGAAATTGATATTTCTGTAAGCAAAATTTTATGGAAGCCCTAGGTAAGCCTAGCATTTAATAATTCTCTTTAACAGATACAACTCAGATGCTTACAAACAAATGGTATGCTACAAAAAAAATAGCACTATATATATTCTTTCTTACGGCCGTAAGTCTACTATGGAACTGTGAAACACCCGATGCGGTTATCTCTCAAGAAATTGACATCTTTACGATTGAGCATCAAATTACGATTGGTCATGTAATGGACGAACAATTATTGAATATGCCAGAGATTTATCCAATATTGGATAAGGCTCAAAACAAATGTGCTTATGATCGAGTTGAAGTCTTGTTTAAAACACTACTAAATACGTCCACAATTAACAATCGAAGGACTTTTGAATGGCAAATACATCTTATAGATAATAATGAAATAAGTAATGCCTTTTCGCTACCTGGCGGACATATTTTCTTGTATACAGGTCTGTTAAAGTTTATAGAAACGGAGAGCCAATTAGTGGCTATATTAGGTAATGAAATTGCTTACACAGATAATGAATACACTTTGAATACCTTAAGAGCGGAACATGGCAATTCTGTAATGAGCGATTTAAGTTTAGGAAAAAAAGTACCGTCACTTTCAGAAATGCTCATCGATTTACCCTATTTGGGATACGATAAAGCAACTATTTTACAGGCAGATTCTGTGTCTTTAGCTTTAATCTGTCCTTTTCAATATGATGCTAATAGCTTAAAATATTTTATAGAAAAAGCAACGGAAGAGGAAATAGCGTGGACTATCTCCAAAGGAGGAAATTTTGAAGAGCGAATACAAAAGCTCTCAACTGCTGCAAATTCTTGTGGAATAGAAGAAGCTAATTTTGAAGAACGCTACCAAAATTTTATAGGAGAGTGTTTTTAGGGAGAAGTGAGAACACAGAAGCGAGAATAGAGACAAATTCGTGCTAGATTTGGCAGATAAGTAATGACCAAATTTAGCACGAACTTGTCTCTATTCTCGCTTCTCTGTTCTCACTTCTCACAATAAAGCTCTTTGTATTAAATGAACAGAACGGGGTGTTAAAGGTAAGTCAAATGCAGCCTGCTGTCCCTCCTTACTCATTTTCCGCCAAGTCTTTTGAAGAATATCAATAACCTTTTCCTCCCGATGTCCTTCTGCAAATTTGGCAAAATAAAATTCTAAAAATACCAAACAAATTACATCTTCTAATATCTGTGTTTCTTGATCTTTTTTAAGTTGTTTCTTTAAAACTAAAAACTGCACCCTCTCAATTAAGTCTTGATCATAACCAACCCTTGTCAATACTTTCCCTGCCTTTTCTGCATGTAGCTTCCTTAAAGTTGACCGCCACTGATTATAGCCTTTTCTGCCCAATGGAAAGGTAGAACGGGGAATTTCCCATCTGCAAAGATGTTGACAACGGGCAGCAAGCTGTAATGCCTCTGAAGCATCAGGAGCAAATACTCGCAATCGCTCCGTCATTCTCTGTGCATACAAGAGTTCTTTTGGATAAGTTTTTTCCTCTACTATTTCTTGATTTGGATCTGCTCGATTCAATTCGTCAAAAAGGGCAATTGCTTTATCGAATTGACTAGTATGTTGCATCATTAATGATAAATTTTTGAAATCATTTTCTGCTTTGTAAAGGTAGTCCCTTATTAATCAACTTACAAGGTGTACGGATTGCAAGTTGCGGGTTGCGAGTTTTCAATCAAACCGTATACCTATCCCGTTTAAAAACTTGTCATTCGTAAATCTACCTCAAAAAGAGAAGCCCCTTTCCTGTGAAAGGGGCCATCCCAAAAACCAATTGTTAAAGGACATCTTACTTCTTATATAGATCAAAAACTATATTTCTTATTAAATATTTGCTAAGGTACTTACAATTTATCTAGTTTCCTTCGCTCATGCATTGTTATAACAAAAAAAATAATTTAGGTGTTTAATTATTAATTATTACCATAACAAAGACACCTCTGGGAAGTTGTCAATAATACATAATTAATAATTAGAATCAACCTACTTCGTAAGTTGTTCTATGGTACCTCCTTGAGTCGTTGAGCGATCCTTAGCAGGTAAAGTGTAGCCAATAGTGAGTTCATGTGAACCATTATTATAGTTTTGAAAACCTTGAAAAGCTACATCAAAAGAATAATATACAGATAAATTATTGTAATTCGTACCTAGCAAAATAGATAAAACATCACCGGGTCCTGCGCGATAAGTCAGTCCCCCTATAAGGCGTTCATCCATAAAAAGACCTTTTATCGTAATATCTGCCATAAAGGGTACTTGTCTAACCTTTCTCAATAATAAGGAAGGCTCTATTTTGACTCCTTCTGCCACATCTATCTTGTGCCCTACATTGAACATATAGTAACCACCATCATTTAATTCATCTACATCAGGCCCTCTTGAGCCATCTAAACGAGCCATGATTATATTTGGGAAAGCAATACCTATATAGGTTTTGTCATTATACAGACCATACAAACCCAAAGAGGCATCAAAGCTATTGATAGCCTCCACCCCTTTTTCAATAGTTTCGTCTCCAGGATCATAAAAATCATTACCCAAGATAGAGTTAGAAATAGACCATTGGCTATATTCTGTCGTAAAACCAAAGCCAAATTTTAATTTATCTACCTTATAACGGAAGGCATAATTAATGGCTGCTCTAAATCTAGATAAAGACGCAACATCTTCTTTATATACAGCCACCCCCAAACCAAAAGTCTTGGCAACAGGTCCGTGATAAGATAAAGCGTAAGTCTTTGGCGCACCAGGAAAATCAGTCCATGTATGCTTTAAATTAGCAAATATATTGTGCGAACCATTGAATCCAGCACTAGCTGGATTAATCAATATTGGATTGACGTGATAATGTGTGAAAACAGCCTGCTCTTGAGCCTTTAATGCTAATTGAACAGAGCATATAATTGCTGCTAGTAGTAAAATTTTTTTCATTACAATTAGTTATGTTCTTGGGAACTTGGGAATAACTTGTTTTTAGAATGAAGAATTAAGAATGAAGAATTAAGAATTTACGAGGCGTTGCCATTCTTCATTCTTAATTATTCATTCTTCCTTCTTTATTACTCTCTAAGTATCGTAACGTGATTTCTGATTCGTTGTCTTTCTCCTTGTGCATCCTCAAATTCTAATACCCAAAAATAACCTCCTTTGGGCAAATCTCGATTACTCTGATTGGTCCCTTTCCAGCAATCTGCTTCTGTACCAAGTACACAAGAATAGCCCTCTGCGGCATAAACTAACTGCCCCCAACGGTTAAATATTTGTAAGGTATTTCCTTTTGCTAGATTAGCACAGTCTATACGGAATGCATCGTTTCTGCCATCTTCATCTGGGGTAATTATAGGAATTGCTTCATAACAAGCCCGACATTGTGAGTCTGAAGGAACAATAAAAGAAGTAGAAGTCGCACAATCATTATTATCGGTAACAATTACTCCGTATTCTCCAATCCTTAAACTATCTATGGAAGTGACATTTTCTTCGCCTGTTGACCAAGCAATTCTATAAGGTGCATTACCACCACTTATATCTATTTGAATTGCACCATCATTCATACAATCGGATGTAATACCATTAGCACTTGTATTGACTGCGATAGGTGTTGGTTCAAGCAAATTAAAGGTACTTACAGCTGCTCTATTAGCTGCATCTGTAATAGTTACCATGTATTCTCCTGGCCTTGCATTCACAATAACTTGGCTTGTGGCTCCATTACTCCAATTATATCTATACGGAGGAGTACCCCCGCCATTAGGTTCTGCTTGCAGTATCCCATCATTTGCCCCTGGACAACTAATATCAGTTGCCATGATATTGGCATTTAATTCAGGAACACCAACCGTAAATTGAAGTATAACGGCACAGTTTGAGGCATCCATGACCATTACATTACAAACACCTGCGGTTAGGTTATTTACAACAGGACCGCTTTGCCCATTACACCATATATACTCATAAGGTTCTCGGCCACCAGTAGCGGTAACGGTTCCAGTTGCATTAGGAGCTAATCCATTAACACTTACTGTTGCTTCTAACATAGAGTTAGAGCCAACTGTGTAGGACTGCGCCCGAGTACATCCATTTACATCCGTTACAGTTAAACCATAAACGCCAGAAGATAAACCAGTAATAATAGGGGCATTAGAACCGATAAAAGGAACCGCATCAGTTCTTTCCCAATTATAATTATAGGACATTGTTCCACCCACAACATTAACGGCGATAGAACCAGTATTATCATCTAAACATTCTGTATTATTTTGAGAAGTAGGAGTAACAGATAGTGGTGCATCTATACCTTCTACTATTATCTCCGTAAATGCAACCGTACACGCATCTGCATCGCTTACTGTTACATTATAAGTTCCTCTTATTAAATTATCTGGATTAGGCTCATTCGGAATAGATTGTGCGCCAACCCAGCTATAGAAATAAGGTTCTGTGCCTCCATTTATTTGAACATTAATAGCACCATCACTACTTGCACATATATCTGCCGTAGGTATTGCAGCACCAGAAAGTACTTTAGCATTGCCTACTACTACACTTATAGGTGTATCACAAGCACCAGTTCCATTATTTACACCTACGATGTAGGTACCTTCAGGAACATTAGTTGGAGAGCAACCAAAAATACCATTGCCTCCCCAATCACAAACTAATCCCGCAACCGTTCCATTTAAAGTCAATTCAACTTGTCCATCTGCTCTACCAGTACAGGTAGCAGGTGTTACATTTTGTTGTATCGCTAAACCTGCACTATTAGATTGCGCAACTACAATATTATTTAAGACCTGCGCACAGCCTGTTCCATCAGTCACGGTTAAACTATAAGTACCCGCATTCGCATTAGTTGGTGCATTAGGTGGAGAAAGACTAGGGTCACTCCATTGAAACGTGTAGTTACCACTACCACCACTTGGTCTTGGTATAATTCTGCCTGGTTCTCCACAATCAGCAGATTCTGTATCAGCAGTTACTCTAAGAATGGCAACTGCCGGAATAGGAACTGCTACATTAGAAACAATCGTAGAACAACCACCTGCATCCGTTATGGTTAAGGTATACGTACCCGGTGGCGGATTAATAGGTGCATTCTCTGGCAATAAAGCGCTACTATTCCATCTATAGTCTAAGACACCGGCTCCTCCTGAAGCAATTACTGTAATTCTTGGTTCAGAATTGCAGGTAGCTTCTATGACTTGTGCAGAAGCTTGTATTGCACCTGCGCCCATATTCCCAACTACAATATTCGGAACACTAGTCGAACAACCATCCGCATCTGTTACTGTTAAGGTATAAGTGCCTGCGGGTGCATTTACAGGTGCATTTACTGGTTGTAAAGCCGTACTATTCCAAGCAAAGGTATAAGGCATTGTCCCTCCTGAAGCATTAATAGTTATACTACCGCCACCACCATTACAGGAAGCATCTGTCGTCTGTACAGACGCTTGTACTGCACTCGCCCCTGCCATACTTCCGACTACAATATTCGGAACAATAGTCGAACAGCCATCGCTATCCGTCACGGTGAGCGTGTATGTTCCCGCAGGCACATTTACAGGACCGCTGGCTGGTATCAAGGCATTACTATTCCAAGCAAAATTATAACCACCAGCTCCTCCTGTAGCACTGACACTTATAGAACCACCTGAATTACAAGAAGCATCTAGTGTTTGAACAGACGCTTGTATAGCAGTAGGTTCTGTTATAATATAAGCAGGTAAATTGTTTAAAATTTCTTGCCCCCCACAACTACTAATTGTAACACTATAAGTACCTGGTGCCAAACCAGTTGGGCTACTTGTATTCCCTATTGTGGGATCGCTCCAAGTAAAATTATAGGCACCATTTCCTCCACCCAGCGTCAAGGTGATTGAGCCATTATTAAAGCCACTACAACTACTACTTGTGAAAGATTGTTGTACTAGAGAAATCGGCATACAAGCTGCTCCATCATCTACAGATAGCGTACCTCCCGTAGGATTAAATATTATTTCTCCTACTCCATTCCCTCTAATAACTTCTGTATCATTAAAATCAACACTCGTGCTAGTTCCCCCTGCACCAATCACTTGAAAGCAAACATCAAAAATACTGGTTCCATCGACTATTGAGATCCCTCCCAAACTCATATCTATCCAATTAAAACTCAATTCACCTGAGCTGATTTGTGCCTCTCCGAAAGAAGCAGGCGTTATTCCTGGTAAACCAAAATTGGTAGTTTCTACATATTGAATCACTGCTGGGTCCCAATTTAAAGAAAACTGTAAACCAATAATATCGTCAAAACCATTCACTCGAATAGGCATACAAACTGTTGCGCCTGGCCCGCCTGATATATTATCCCCCATACCACTTACTGGAGCAGTATTTACCGCTTGCATTATTGTAAAGGTCGATGAACTACTTGTAATAGGCACCGATTCATTATCTCCATTAATTACTTCTGTGCTAATTGGAGTATTTGTAAAATCTATAGAAGTCGATGTATTTGCCGTCGCATTTGGATTTACATCAAAACAAACTTCGTAAATGACGGTGCCATTTGCTCTAGTAATACCTGCAACATTTGGATCTAACCAAGTTAAACCCAAACTTCCAGCCATCGTACTATTAAAACTAGAAGCCATCAAGCCATTTAAATCAAAATTTTGTACACCTGTGAAGGTTAAAATAGTAGGATCCCAAGACAGACTATATTGCATACTTACTATATCTTCAAAGCCATCCACAGAAATAGGAATACAAACATTTGAACCTTGTTCACCTGATTGATTAGCCGCAATGATTGCTAAAGTAGTTACGCCTCCACCACCTGCTGGTTGGCTGATTGTTGCCGGACAATTTTCAAATGGTAAGACTTGAAAGGAATTATTTGTAATTTCTATAGGCGTTGGCATTCCTGAAAAGACAACTTCTTGAACACCTTCGCTTAGTATTTCAAAACATATTTCGTATAATATCACCCCATCGGCAACCGTCTTTCCAGTTCCGTCAGAATCTGACCATAAAACACGTAAAGCGTCAGTAGGGTTATTACTAAAACTAGCAGCGGAAAGCCCAACTAGACCAAAGTTTTGAGCCATATCATATCTCAGCACCGTCTCATCCCAGTTCATACTATACTGCATTCCAACAATATCTGTAAAGTTTTGACCTGTAATTTCAACACAAACAATATCACCTACATTCCCTTCCTCAGCAGAACCGAGTAAAGCAAAACTGGCAGGAGGTACGGTACAATCTGTGTTTCCATTTGTATTGCCACCAGTTGTATTTCCATTTGTATTACCACCAGTTGTATTTCCACCTGATTGGCTAACTGTTCCAGCAGAACTATTAAAAGGGATCTCTCCTGTTATATCAGTTACTTCTGTTGGGTGAGTTGATAAAGCAGTAAAATTGACAGAAGTCTGTCCAGCACTTAGAATGGTAAAACAAATCTCGTATATAATAGTACCGTCAGGTAAAGTAATTCCTGCAATATTTGGATCCAACCAAGCAAAACGTAATTCGCCTGAATTTGCAGAATTAAACATATTAGCATCTAAGCCAGCTAGATTAAAACCTTGAACACGTTCAAACTGCAAAGTATTAATATCCCAAGTGATACCATATTGCATACTAACAATATTTGTAAAATCTTGAGTAGATACCTGCACACAGACTTCATCTCCAACTTCCCCTTCTTCGCTAGATCCTATTGCCGCAAAACCCATGACAGGCGCACCAACAGGAGGTGAAATACTACCCGCAATATCATTTAATGTCAACTCTGATTGAGAGTCACCTCCAATTATTTCAATAGACCGAGGCGAATTGGAAAAACTGACCATGTTGGTGCCAGCAGCTAAAACCTCGAAACATAGTTCATATAAAATAGTGCCGTCGGCTGTTGTTACGCCTTGTGTAGTGGGATCATCCCAAGAAACAATTATATCACCCGTACAAGTCCCCGAAGAACAAGGATCACTAAAATTAGACGCAGACATAATTCCATTTCCAAAACTTT
>Ga0115031_1004274_pt1 | contig 10585 bp, 5 predicted proteins | sample Maine_Asex4_meta_FD_87301 | JGI IMG/M metagenome (GOLD analysis project Ga0115031, IMG submission 87301) | Marine algal microbial communities from Maine, USA - Maine_Asex4_metaG | ecosystem: Host-associated > Algae > Red algae > Unclassified | place: Maine, USA | collected 2015-01-05 | reverse complement strand
GCGGGTTCGCAGAGCCTGCGCATATCGCTGCCGAAACGCTTTTGGCCACTCATAGGCGCACACGTTGCGCTCTTAAACGGTTCGCAGATCGTTCGCAACCGACGTTGTTGGGTGTGCTCTGAGCGGCGCTCGATTCCAAACCGTTGATGCTGACGTCGCCTGCTCTGTCAATTAATTGCACGTCGTCATGTGGATGCATCTCATCTGGTATCGGATGCACTCCATTCTCTCTGTCAGCGATGGTAATTCTGCCATTGGCGCGAGCATAGGTGGTTGGCCTGCATTCCCAACCGCCCAATGGCGTTTTTTGAACAGCTGCCGCCGCTGCCGTCCGATACGACCGGACCCGAATCCTCGTGACGTCGTCGTCACACCAGCGGCGCCGTGGCGTCACTACCAGATTGTGCGCCAAGGTGACTCCCTGAAGCCAGTGCTGCAACTGGAACTCTTCTTGTCTTCTGGGTGCCTTACCAGTGCCGCTGCCGCTGCAGCTGCCATTGTCAGTGTCGGCATCATTGCGAGTTGACCACACACGTTTCCTACCACTGCTCCTCCCCTCCTCCATGGCGTCCCACCGGGGCAGCCTCTATGGCCCCGATGGCCGCATCCGTATCCCTGCCTGGACGGACGTGTCGGCCGAACGCGAACGTCGTTCCCTGTTGCCCACCGAGGAGGAGCCGGGCCGTACCGGCATCGGCGCCCACTCCCCTATCGAGGACAAGCCGCTACCATCGGCGCGGCTGTCGGCCGGTTCGACCCCGCGACCGGTCGCTGCTAGTGGGCGCGTCGCCACCCCCCCCCCAGTGGCACAGTCGCCACCACCCCCGAGTTCGGCGGACGTGCCACTGCCGCCGTCGACTCCCCCTCACCGTACACCCGCCGCCCAGCCGACCGCCACCCCATGGGAGGACCCCGACGCGGACGACAGCAACTTTGGTATCCGCGTCGGCGGCCTCGGCTCACCGCCACGGCCACCTGGCGGCGACCGATCCCTCTCCCCCCCCCCCGCGTCGTTTGTTGACGCCCTGGCGGGGGTCGGGGACTGCATGGACGAGGATGCCAAGCTGGCCCAACTCTTGCAGGACGAGGAGGATGCGGCGGCCAAGGCGGCGAGCAATGCCGGAGGGGTGAAGCGGCAGCGGGCGGCGGAGCTTGCCGACGATGAGCGGCTTGCGCGGGCGCTGCAAGCGGCGGAAGATGAGGCTGGGTCGGACGACAGCTTCATGGACGGGCTGGTGGTGGAAGAGGAGGACGCAGAGGACACCAAGGACGCCAGCAGCGGTGGTCGGGATCGAGCGGCGCGCCGGAAACGCCGGGCCGGCCTCGACGACGGCGAGTCGAGTATGGACGAGTCCCCCGACTGGATAGCCGGTGCAAACCAGGGCGGCGGCAACGACGACGATGACAATGATTTTGACGAGGGCGGAGTCGACGAGGATGTGGTTATCCACCGGCGGCCGAAACGTCCAGCGCCGGTTGCCCCGCCGCCCGCCACCAAGCGGAAGCCGTCCCCGTGGGCCATGTCTCGCCCGCCTCTCGGCCGGTCCAAGCGGCAACGGGTGGTGGCTAAGCCCCCGCGCAAGGCCACCGCATTTGGAGACCTCCCTGACGACGACGATGACTTGGAGGACCTGCTAGCGCCACCGCGGAGGCCGCGCAAGGCAGCCAAGCCCGCCAAGCCCGCCAAGCCTGCCAAGTTGTCAAAGTCGTCCAAGTCGGCCAAGTCGGCCAAGCCCGCCAAGCGCGCCCGCGGCCCCGCATGGCTGCCCGAGGACAGCGACAGCGGCGGCGACGGTGGGAGCATGGACGACTTCATGTGTGACTCGGCTGATGAGGCCGCGGCAAGCACCGAAGAGGAAGCTCTCCCGATCGACGCCAGCCTGTCGGACAGCGACGAGGAAGAGGCGGAAGAGGTAGCCGCGCTGGGTGGCCGCGGCCGTGTCCCCGCCGCGGTGCTTGATTCCTCCGACTCGGACGACTACGTGGCGGCGGCCAAGGTAGCGCGGCGGCGGCGGCTGCCCACGCGGGAGGCGTCGGAGGAGCCCGCCGAACGCACGGAGCTGTCTCTGTCCATGGCGGTGGAGCGGGCAGAGGTGGCGCTGGCGACGGCCAGCGACGATGATGCCGGAAATGTGGTGGCCTTCCCGGATGCGTCCGACGACGGGGAGTTGCACCTTAAGCCGCACCAGCTAGAGGGCGTGCGGTGGATGCTGGGCTTGCGGGCCGCGGGGCGCAGCGGTATTCTTGCCGACGAGATGGGGCTTGGGAAGACAGTGCAAACGCTGGTCGTGCTCGTGGCGACGTCTCAAGCTGCTGCGGTTACCGCCAAGGCCAAAGGCAAGGGCAAGGCCCCTTTGGTGCCCGCCGGCCGTCACGGCGGCGACACGTCTCGCCACCCTCGACACCTGGTAATCGTGCCGCTGTCGGTTGTCGGCCAGTGGGAGACCGAGTCGGCGACCTGGTTCCCAAAGTCCCTCACGACGCACGTACACTCGGGGGCACCCGACGTGCGCTTGGGCGAGGGCTTCGAGGCTGCCCTGGCGGCATGCGACGTGTTCGTCACATCCTACGAGCTGGCCCTCCGGGACGTGCTCGGCGTTGGCGGCGGATCGGGCACGGAGGAGCGGTTTGCTGAGTCGCTCGCTTCTCTCCGTTCCGTCTCGTGGGAGTACGTGGTGGTGGACGAGGCGCAGCGGCTCAAGCGGTCGACGTCTCGCCTGCCGGCGGCGCTGCGGCGGTTGGCCCACGAGCGGATGCTCCTGCTCACGGGTACCCCGCTGGCCAACAACGTCGGTGAGCTGTGGTCCCTGTTGTCTTTTGTGGCGCCAAACGTGTTCGGTGGCCCGGACGTGGATGTGGTGCTTGACGATGCCGAAGAGTCTTTCTTGGCATTTGTCATCAAGCGGATGCACACGGCCGTCAAGCCATTCATGCTGCGGCGGACAAAGGCGGACATTGCAGCGTCCCCTGCGGCCGACGGCGGTAGCCACGGAGGCAGCGGTGCTGGCGGCGGCCGGAGCGCTCAAGAGGTGCAGGTGCGCCTCGCGCCGTCGGCCTTGCAAGTGGCGCTGGCACGCTACCTGTCGACGTCAGCGTCGGCCAACTCACCGTCCTCCCTTCGCCGGGTGGCCATGCACCCGTGGCTGCTCTCCCCGGCTCTGGCACCCCCGATGCTGTCATCCCTGGATGTGGACGGTCCGCCATCGGCGCACAACTCGCCGTCAGTGCTCGTGCCGCCATCGGCCAAACTCCGCTTCCTCCACTATGCACTGCCGCGGCTCGTGGCGGCGGGCCACCAGGTGCTCATCTTTTCCGGCATGACTGCAACCCTTGACCTGATTGCGCGACTGTTGCAACACGGGTTAGACTTGCCGTTCGTGCGGCTGGACGGGGGCGTCAGCCGTGACGCGCGTGCCGCAGCGGTGGCGGCGTTTGCCGGCGGTACGGGCTCGCGCGGCGGCTCTCTCACTCGCACCCGCTCTCCATCGCCAGCGGTGGCGGCTGCGTCGCCATCAGCGTCGGGTGAGGATGACATCACCGTGGTTGGGTCCACTCCCGCCGCCAACGTGTCGGTCTTCCTGCTGTCGACCAAGGCGGGCGGGCTCGGCCTCAACCTCCAATCGGCTGACACAGTTATCTTGGCGGATAGCGACGCCAACCCCGCCGCTGACGCGCAGGCGGTTGCCCGTGCCGACCGCATGGGGCAAAACCGTGCGGTGCTCACCCTCCGCCTGTGCGTCCAGGGTAGTGTGGACGAGCGGGTGGCCGCCGCGTCCAAAGGCAAGCGCGCCCTCGCCGCGGCGGTCTTTGGCGGTGGCGCCGACCGTGGGTCGACGGCCGGCTCGGCGGCGTCGAGCCGCCGTGCCTCCCCTCCTGTCGACGTTGACGCGCCGTCTGGCGGCTGCGACGCGGATGCTGAAACCACTGCCGACACGGACACGTCGGCGGTGGCCATCCGCTGGGACGCCCTCCTCGCGCGTGACGACGCCGATGCAAAGGCGCTGCAGGCGCTCCCCCGACGCAAGGTGCTGCCGCTGGGTGATGCTGACGACGTGCCGTCTTGGCTGGCCCCCGACGCTGAGCCTGAAGTCACCCGCCGTGCGCTCGACACGGAGGACTTGGCGGCGGCGGCCGTGGAGGCCCGTGCGGCTGCCGCTGACGTGGCGCGTGCGGCGGCTTTGGCCGCCAAGGGCCAACGCGCCACCCGGTCGGGGCGTGTCTTTGCCGGCGCCGGCCGCCGGGGCGGCGGCGACAGCGGCGCGGGCGGCGCCGACGCCGCTGGCGGTGGCAGCGGCGGTTCGGACAGCGACGCAGAGTCGCCACGGCTGGCCGCCGCGCGCGCATCACGGGCGGCCAAGGACGCGGCGCGCACCAAAAAGCGGGCGTGGAAGGCGGCGGCGACGCCGACGGCCAAGGAGCGGGTGGCGTTGGCGGAGCTTGACGCAATGGGTTTTGCGAAGGAGGGCGCGCCGCTGCTCGACGCGCTGCGGTCGGCGCGTGGCAACGTGACCGGTGCGATCGACGCGCTGCTCGCGTGGCAGGTGGAGGTGCAGGCTGGGGAATGACGTGGGGGGTGTGAGAGGGGGTTCGGGAGGAGCGGCGTGCCATTGGCGTAGCCTGTTCTTCCGCTGTACAATGTCATATGCTGTTTTGTTTTATGCTTGTGCGCCCTTTAACGTCATGACCTGACGGGTGACTGCGACAACTGGCTGCCACCGCGATCAAGGCAAGAACAACCGTCAACGAGGGGGCTGTCTGGACGCTCGCGCCGACAGCTATCACGCTCGCCTTCCCCGCCCTGCCGCGTCGCTGAGGCGCTAGGCTGCCGCCTTCGCTGGCTCGTGGCGGTGCGTGGCCCATGCTTCGACGTGCGTACTGTACGTCCCCCCAGTGTGGCGCGCTGGGCGCCCGCGCCCTGGCGGCTCCCGCCGCGGCCACGAGTGGCCGTGTCGGATTGGCGGCGCTCGTGCCGCCGCAATTTTTTTGGCCGTTCTTGGCGGTGAGAGGTTGGCAACAGACTGGCCGCCCCTGTCACACCGTCACCGCCATCGACGGCTGCGGCCGCTCCGCCCACCAGACGACTGTAGTCGTCCGCCACCTTTCGCGTGGCGGTCACCGTGCTCTGCTGCTTGGGCGGGCGGCTGCCATCGATTGTACGCTGCATCCCGCATGACCACCCCTCCTGCCTGCCGCGGTGGCGATCCCGGTCGCGTGGCCATTCGGGGTTGGCCCTTGTCGGCGGCAGCTGCTGCCCGCCAGTGCGCTCGTCGATGCAGCTCGCCCCTAAATATTGCGTACGGGCGCTGCCGTGCATGCCTGCCCCGGCGGTCACCCGGCTCGCACGTGCTCCCGATGCGTATGCGCGCGGCACCGAGGTCCACGGGCGCGGGCCGAGCATTCGTGGCCGTGCGTGCCGCACCGCGTGCCGGATCGGTTGTGGAGCGGCTTGACGTGTACGGCCGGTCCCATGGCCCTCTGGGTGCTCTGTGGTTCCTGCTTCTTGTGGTTGCCATCAGTGTGACAGGCCGTCTTGGTGTTGCGACGGGCGCTACCGCCACCACGGCCTCCACTCCTGGCACTCCGAAAGAGCAGTCACCCCGGCGTACTGGTTCCCCTCTTGTTGCTTAAGAGATGCTAATCTTTGCATTGTCACCCTTCCCTCCTCTCCCGGGCATCCAATCCCTCCCGCCGCTGCCGACTACAGCGGCGACCGCCGTCATTCTTGCCCGAGGTCGCTCGCCGTTGCAAACGGCTGCCAACCATGGCGTTGGGCTTGGATCTGAACGCGCCACCGGCGCCCCCGTCGTGGCCGTCCCTGCCCGAACTCAGCCCCCCTCTGTCTGCCCGCGGCGAGTCGGCGGTGGTGCTCGCGGGCGCCAAGGCGCGGCCGGCACTGACTTTTAACAGCCCCCTCGGGCCGCCGCCTTCGCCGCCGACCATCCTTGTTGGGGACACTTGGCCGCTGCACTCACCAGCAGCGGCAATGGTGACCACCGACGGCCGAATCCCTATTGGCGACAGCGGCGGCTGCGCCACGCAGCTTAACGCCAGCGGCGGCGGCGCCACGGAGCCGGACGCCAGCGGCGGTGGAGGCCACGGCGGCGGCGACGGCGGTGGCGGCGGTGGCGGAGTTAGTGTGCTCTTGGGCGGGGAACGGCCTCCCCCAGAGGTGCCCCGATACCTGACAGAAGCAACGGCTCCACCGGTGGATTGGGCTCTTCCGTGCGGTTGCCCATGCATGTGCGGGTCTGTCGCGATGACGGGGGTTGACAAGGCCGGCCCATCGACTTCCACGCCCGTGAGCATGTCATCGGACGGTTGGTCTCCTATGAGTAAGCCGCGCCGAGTCAAGAAACTAGCTGAGGGTGCGCGCTTGGCCGCGGCGCTGGCCGCGTTGCCACCGGCGGGGCAGGGGCGGCTGAGGGCGGGGGTGGGCAGCAGGTAAACGCGGGCCGCGGCTGCCGCGAGTGAGCCTTTCTGCTTGGCACGATTGATCATGAGGCACCTTGCCTTGCGCTTTGTGCTGGAGCTTGCGCCACAAATGCCCCAGTGCTGGTGTGTCTTACCTCCTACTCCTCGTCCTCCACCGATTCAACCCATTCCGCAAAGGTTACCCGCCGCGCCCGCGCCCTGCGGTCGACCGTCGCGACGAACACGGCGGTGGTGATGGCCTCGGTCGCCGCGGCCCCGACAAACACCCACCAGTCCCGCGTACGCACAGCGCTGAAGAGGACCATCAAGTTCTGCGGGCGGCTTGTGTCGAGCGGCGGCGTCCACGCAAACAGCACCGCACAGGCCCCCGCCAGCGCCGCAAGCCGAAAAACGTCGGAGACCGTCGTCAACATTGAAGGCTGCTCTTCAGGGTCATCCTCATCAGCCGCGGATGGCACTACCAGAGTAGTGATGGACGCCACGGCGATGAGTGAGAGAATGACACCCGAGCGGACGACATGTAGCCAGCTGATGCGGGTGAACATGGTCACAAAAGGCACGTCAATGTCGCCCACCGTGCATGTGTCAGGGCCGAGGGAAGAAATGAGACGGCCATCCCCGACGTACGGCACCACCATCGCAAACAAGGTCACCGCAACAACGTCCACGGAGCGAACGGCCCAGTCCATTGCCGGTCGACGGTCGGGAGCGCTAAATGCAGGAAGCAGAACCGCCATGAGGATGGTCAGCGTGAGGAGGTTGAGGCTGAGCGCGTCCAGCTCGCACTCCCACACGGACAGCACGGTGAAGAGCATCCACACATACCAAGAGAGCGGCAGCCGACACCAGACCTGCGCACCGGTGGTGTGCTTGGCGACGAACGGTGACACGGTGCTCCACACGGAGAGCACAAAGATGGTGAGCGAGACGCCCACTCTTGGGATCGTCATGACGAGCGCTTGCTGCCTAAAGGAGGTTCTCTACAGCAACTCCTTGCGTCAGATTATTGGTTGCTTGGTCGCCTTCTCAGAGAATACGGGCGCACGGGCCGCGCCGCTTCGATAACGGATCCTTTACAAGGCCGCGCCAGTGGGGAGGGGGCTGCGACTCGAGTGAGCACCACGGTGCTGCTGCCCATCATTGGCATGCACCACCACTCATGCGGTACTATGGGCGTCCAGTCGGCAAGGGCGGGTCAAGCATGACATCACACAGTGTGTGATGGGTGTGTGACACACACCCAGAAAGGGCAACGATGACCGACAGGTCCGACGGGTCTGGACCGATTGGCGCCCGACATCCACAGCAGGACCCTGTCATCGACCACCCGTGCGGAGTAACCGATGGCTGTGCTTGAAGCATGCAGCGCTCGACACCCGAGCACGGCTGACAACGCGCACACTGCACGAGTAGAGGCAAAGACCGGATCAGTTTGCAACAAGGATAGCCCACAGCGCGTGGCTGGCAGCGGTAAATGGCGGCCGGCTGGGGACGACGGCGAGGGGTGCAGTCGTCCTGTGACCGGATATGCCAGCTAAAATATAGGATACCCGCGGGTAGAGTACGGAGATATGGAGCACACCGCGCCTCAGGATGCTCCGTTCGAATGCCGGTCTGCTCTGCACGTCCGCGTGCCGCTTTGACACACTTTCACTAATGGCGACGCACGGTCATTAACACACCACGTCCCTCCTGCCACCCGCGCATTCGCCCTTGAAGCACGTCAAGATCCGCTGCCCCCCCCCCCGCCCCCCCCCGCGCCCGACGCCGCCGCCGCTGTCGCCGACAGGTCGAGCTCCTTGCCAAACATGCGCTTGTACATGTCCAGCACGTCGACGACGGTACTCTCAAAGTGCGTCGACGCATCGTAGGAGCGGGACACAAACACCCCGTCGGCAGAGCCGTCGCCCTTGGGCGCCAGCGCGTCGTCGACAACCACAAACGAGTCGAGCACCTCCCCGAGTAGGTTGACCCCTGGCTGCAGCTGGGCGGCCACCGCCTCGAGGTCGTCCGACGGGGCGGCGCCCTCGACGGTCGTCGATACGAGCGCGAGGTACTTGCCCGACGGGCACACCTTGTGGGCATCAGAGAGCACGAGCACGTAAATGTCGTGCGTGCGCGGCGGGCTCACGGAGCTCGCCGGAAGGATAATCTGGCAGCTGGTGGCGTCGCGTGTGTTGGGCGGTGGCCCGCTCAGCAGGCAGTACCGCCGCACGGTGCGGCCGACAACCGACGCCTTGTCGGGAAAGTAGCTCGGGTCGCCAACCACGTACTTGGCGGTGGCGGCAGCGTCGCCAGAGCGGATGCCCACCGCCCGGCCAGACGGGTCGGTCAGCACCTCGTCGACGGGGGTGGCGAGCATGTACGTGCCGCCATGGACAGCGGCCAGACGCGCAAACGCCTGCGGCAGCTCGCCGAGCCCGTACAGGGGGTACAAGTAAGGGGAGCGCCCGTGGCGGGCCAGGCTCGTCGCGTACAGCTGCACCTTGGTCACCGTCTCAACGGCCGGCCTCTGCAAGTAGCTGTCGTCGCGGTACAAGGCAAGCGCGTGGCCGACAAATGCAATCGTGTCGGGCTGCAGGCCAAAGTGCGAGTACAACCCCGACATGGGGAGCTTGGTCAGGTCGAGCCCTCCGTGCGTCGACGGGTCCGTCGGCTCGTATGAGTGGACGTAGGAGAAGAACTGGCGGCAGCGGTTCTTCTCAAAGAGGCTCATCAGGCCAGACGTCATGGCCTCCTTGGGCGTCGCTGGCACCTTGTGCGGGCGGCCAGACGCAAACACAAAGGAGCCGTCGACGAGCTTAAACTCGAGGTACTTGGCCACCCCCGTGTGGACGAGGACGCGCACAAACTCACCGCCGGCGAGGATGAACTTGGGCACCCGGTCGACGAGGTAATCCCGCGCGCGGCCGAGGTTGAGCGCCGCCGGCGGCGCCGCCGGCGAGCCGTCGGCCGCCGCCGGCTTCATCTGCGAGTACATCTGCTCGAGGTTGAGGCTCGCGCAAGCGCCGCCATAGTAGTCGTTGCGGTCCGCGTGGAGCACCTTGAGGCCCGCCACCGACAGGATGCCGCTGATCACGCACTCGGTCAGGCCCGTGCCGAGGACGATGGCGTCGTACTCGCCGTCTGCCAGCGGCTTGTACGACGTGCCATTGACGGTGAGCTTGGTCGCCAGGTCCGCCGCCAGCGCGTCATCGACGCCGCCCGACGACACAGCGGGGGGGTCCTCAGCTTCCCCCATGGGGGATCGTCAGGGAAGAGGAGAAAAGGGGGGGGGGGCGCGGGAAGAAAGGGACCAGGACCAGAGCCAAGCACGAGGGACGGACCAGGGAATAGCACAGCCCGGATCCAGCCGACCGACTGACGACCGGGAGCGCTGCGCCCCGCCTGCGACGCCGATCCTCTGCCAGACCCAAAAAGGCAAACCGGGGACAGTCGGGGATGCCGCCTGCGCCACTGCCAAGGGGGTTGTCTGCAAGGCGGCCAGCTTTGGCTCACCAGAGTGCTGTCAGCGCATGCAAGCCTGCAAGCCACGCGAGTCTGCGTTGTGCTGGCCATCACTTATTCGGTGGGAATACAAGTCGAAACGTGGCGGGTGAAACGTCGCGGCCGCCGACGTCGCCGCCAATTGCGACGCCGCCGCTTCGTCTCGGCGGCCGTCCATCCCGACGGTGGCGCAGCGCGCCGTCCCAGCGACGCCCAGCTACCGACGACGTGCGTCGTCACGCCCGTTTTCGGCTCCATTCTTTGAAGCTGGCCGCTGCACGCTGCTGCGCTTTCCCCTCCTCCGCCGCCCTCTCTGTGGTTTTGCTCTGCGCCGTTTTCTCCCGGCGCGCCCCCGCCGACAATGGCCAAGAACAAAAAGGCCAAGGCCGACAAGCGGCGGCGGTCCGACGTGGCCGCCGCCGAGGCGGCCACCGCCCCTTCATCGGCGCCCGTCACTGCAGCGGCACCTGCCGCCACTGCCACTGCAGCGGCACCTGCCGCCACTGCCACTGCAGCGGCACCTGCCGCCACTGCCACTGCAAAGCCGTCCAAGCGCACGCCCGAGGCGGGTACCCCCCCGGCGCCAGCGGCGGTGCCCGCCGCCGCCGCCTCGTCGGGCGACGACGAGCCGGCGGCCGCCGACGTCGGCGCGCCCCCCCCCGTGCCG
>Ga0115031_1004272_pt1 | contig 10586 bp, 10 predicted proteins | sample Maine_Asex4_meta_FD_87301 | JGI IMG/M metagenome (GOLD analysis project Ga0115031, IMG submission 87301) | Marine algal microbial communities from Maine, USA - Maine_Asex4_metaG | ecosystem: Host-associated > Algae > Red algae > Unclassified | place: Maine, USA | collected 2015-01-05 | reverse complement strand
GAAACAGAAAAGCTATGGATTTTTATGGGCATCCATACATCCAATACACTCATTATTTGCAGTCGAATGACCAAATCAATAGCCCAAATAGCATAATTTTTTATGAAAATGTGAAATGAACAAAGTTTGTGTGAGATAGCTATGCCCTCTTACTTATGAACATCCCTAAATAAGGGAAGTATCAGTTATTATTGCTTGGGATGTGTTTAACACATTCCCACACCATAAACAGCTAATAGTAGATTAGCTGTGCTGAGCATAAAATATTGAAGACTTTATTATTGCTTTTGTAGACTGTCTTAATTTTGGTAAGGCTACAATGGGAATTAAGTGAACATTCATATTATTTCAAAATTCATCTAAATAATCTATTTAATATTTCTATTATAAGAACAACTAAATTGATGCAATTTTATTTATTATTTTATCTTTTGGAATCTGACGATCTCTGAATTTTCTTTAGGTACTGTGATGCGATTAAGATATTTAAATCCCGTAAGTTGACCAAGCTCAATCAATTCAGATTCAGTATAAACAAAACCAGAGGATGGAACATTGGGGTTTAGTTCATCTTTTGCTAATCTTGTAACTCCTCGTTGATTAGGGTCATTAATGTCTTTAGTTGGTCGCCAGAAGTCTGCTATTAATAAACCTCCAGGTTTAAGGAAGCTATTTGCAACATTAGCAAGCTCGGTTGCTTGCGCAAAATTTTGATGAATAAAGACTTTTCGAGAAAAAGCTAAATCTCTTGTTTCGGCAAATTGAGCAATTTTCTTTTTCTCAAAACGAGCAATATATTTACAATTTGGAGGAGAAACAATACGAGCTACGTGTAATGCAAGCGGAGAATAATCTATTCCAATATAATCTGAGACGATGTGTCCTATTGTTCTACCAATTCCTCCAGCACCGCACCCAATATCAAGAATACTTTTATTAAGTATTTCACTTGGGTAAGCAGCTATTAACCAAATTCTCCAGAGTGGGTTTTCAGGACTGACTGCGCCATTCGGTTTGAGTTGGTTTTCGATTCTTAAAGCATCTTTGACTGCAATAAGTCGAGCTTTAGTATCAGCATTTGGTTTTGAGAAGTCCTTAAAATAACCAGGAGCTCGATTAAAATAGCTTATCCATTCTTTATCCCATCTATCAGCCATTGTTCGCAATCGTCTCTCCTCATTTGAGTCAGAAAGTGGATTAATTATTTCATTTTGATTCATATTATCTATTTTTTATAATTATGTCTATGTAAATGTAATAAATGTTGCTTTATTTTTGTGAAGAAAGAAATTTTTACGCAAATTATTGTTTAATAAGGACTACATCAGCTCCCACAATCCACATTTCTTCAAATGCTACTTCATAAAGAGACTTTTCAACAGCTTCTTGTGCTTTTTCTTCATCGTACAGAGAGTCAGGATTATCTTTCCAACTTTTGATTTTAAGTGGGCTTTGAGCTACGATGTCTTTCGTTTCATTTCTAGTCATCCGTGAGAGATCTATTCTATCATAAATCCTAAATATCACTTCATCAATATTAAGCGTAGCTTTAGTATCTTCTAAATACTTCCTCATTTGATCTTTTGTAAAATATATATGACTGTATAGAGGTATTTGATCCATGACTTCTTTGACCCAATGCTTGTAGTGATGTCCTTTTGTACAAGACCAAAAGGGAGCTTGTGCGAAATAATAGTGCCCGTTCTTGCTAAGTACCCTATACACTTCACTTAGACATTCTTTAAGTTTAGGAATATGTTCCATAAGTGCTACAGAAAATACAAAGTCAAAATAATTATCTCTAAACAGAATATCTTGTGCATTTACCCTTAAAACTCTAACGTTTTCTAATGCAAGTACTTCAGGCATTGCTTTGAGTGCAAGCGCTGAGTAAATATAGTCTGTTGTATAAAATAACTTATCTGGATACAGTTTGGCAAATTGGATTGTGCGTCCAAAACTTCCTGCTCCTAATTCCAAAATGACATTTGCTTTTTGAAATTCTGGAAGACCGTTAATTATATTACTAAAATAATCCATTAATATTTTTTTTTAATTGAATCGAATCGGAAACTAAAAGACTAAAAATTACATTTGACAGGATTCATGACTACTCCTTCTTTGTGAATACTAGCAACAACATGTAAAAGCTTTGTTGTGTCTTTTAATGCTGACACTTTAAGTGTTTTGTTGTTAAGTTTATATAGAATATTTGATTTGTGTTTACTGATGGTTAATGTATCAGATATTGCATACTTGAAGTATTCGCCTTGAGGTTTAGCATTTTCCCAAATTCCTAGTCTATTATTAGACGTTATGTAGAAAGTATAATCAATCGTTTTAAATGAATTAAATTGATCTCCTACTTGTAAACCAAAAAAGCGAGCAGATGTCGCATCCCCTAAAATAAGTGATGCTCTTCCATTTCTCTTCTTACTTAGAAAATTATTAGAGATGGCATAATTATTATCCCATGCAGTTGTAGTGGTTTTTACTAATGTCTTTTCAGGATTCATTTTGATACCTGTCAGTGTTTTCCATGTTACATTTTTCATATCTAAGCTATTTGAGTTATTACAACCAAAAATAAGTGGTAATAGTACCAGTATAAAATATTTTTTCATATCATATTTTTTTCTAAAATGTCCAGAATAAAATTCACTCTATGTGTATATGTGTAATTTTTAGTTATGAAGTCGCTACCTTTTTTTGAAATAGATTCCCATTTTGTATCATCCGTCATCATACTTTCCAATATTTCTGAAAGTTCATCAATATCGGAATAAACTTGTATTAAATCTTTTGGAAATAAATTTTGAATGGCGTTTGTCGGGTTGGATAGGATAGGCGTTCCTGAAGCGAGTAATTCAAAGACCCTTCTAGAAATCATAGTGGGAGAAGCAGTTACTGAATTTACATTTATAAACATCCTATAATCTCGATAAGCATCACATGTCTCTTCATATGATAAATTCCCCACAATATGTTCATGGAATTTATCTGGGAATTGATATTCTTTCCAATTATTAACACGATAGAAATTACGGTCATAGATATCTAAACCATATGGTTTGGCTGCTGTAAGCATTTCTTCCAAAGCCAAATTTCTATGATGGTATTTGTTATTCCAATATGACCCAGCAAAACATATCTTATTCTTTCTGTTTTCTAAATTATTTTTAAAATGCAATTTAGGCTGAGCTGCGAATGGCATCGCATATATGTATTCATGAGCTAGATCCTTCTTGTAATTAGGAATACTTTCACTATCAGTAGTTAAAACGATATCGAATAGTTTAGCCGCTTTAAGAAAGTGGGCGTAATGAATTGGGTCTTCTTTATTCCAAAATATTGTAGGGATATTAAGTGAGTTACATCTTTTAATAAGGTACTTTAAATCTGTGTAATAATTACCTAAATAACTTCCAATTTTGCCAGTCCAAGTATTATTGTTACCTCTCCAAGCAGATTCGACTAGCAAGAATTTCCAGTCTTCTATTGACTCTGTTCGTATTGTACTGGGGTATATTTTTTTTGCTTGGAATTCGAATTTAAAACAATCGTATGAGAATTCATCTAAAATCACACCGGCACTGAAATTAAATTTAGTATTGATAACTTCTTCTATTCCTGTGCTGAAGGTTCCATTCAGTTTAATTTTTTGAAATGTATTGTAGTATACTCGAAAATGCTGTTTAATCTTTAATGGACTTTTTACTATATTTTGGCATAGGACTATAAATTCAACAAATATACTTCCTATTCTCCATTTCCAAGAGTTCTTAAATACTACCTCTTGCTTCTTCAATTCTTCTTGAATTAGTTTGTTGTAGTGTTTTTTTATTTTATATGTATTATGTGTTTCCTTCAAGAAGCGGCATTAGTTTTTGATTGAGAATATTGTCCCATGAAAATCCTTTAACATATGAAGTACTTTTTCTTATAGTATCTGCATTTCTTTCTTGCAGCGCTTGCTTGATTTGTAAGCAAAAATCAATTTTGTTAGCCGCAAAGTAAATTTTTGTTTTTAGTTCGTTTAATGCCTCCAGTGGAACACTGACCACTGATAGTCCATGATAGAGATACTCATAAAACTTGATTGGATTTATACCTTTTATAAGCTCATCATATTCCTTGTTTTGAAATGGTATAATACCGACATCTGCTAAACTCATAATATGTCGTGTCGTATTATATGGTTGTTCTCCAAGCCATATTATATTTTTAAATTTTGAGATTTTATTTATTACTTTTCCTATAATTAGAAAGTAGGCATTAGGTATGTTTTTCGCACAATGATGGATGAAATCAAGACTAAACCATTTGTCAGTTGCTCCTGCGTAGAGTATGATTTTTTTACCTTTATCTTTAATCGATTGTATTTTTGATAGTTGCTTAAAATTATTATCAACATTAGATTGGGTAAAATGTGATACGCCATTCGGAAGATATTCTACGGAACAATCTGTGTTCGATTCAGCTAAAGTTCTTAAGTTTTGAGATGTATATAAAATGTGATCAGCTTTACTTTTTATATCTTCTACAAGAGGTCTAATGGTTTTATTATTCCATCCAGGCAAGTTTGGGTAATAGTCATTAATCCTAAATATTAACTGTCTATACTTTAATTTCTTCACATATGAGAAATAGAATATATTGTCAATGATTATTGAGCTATATGATTTGAAATTTAGATTCGAAAATTTGTACCAGTTTTTGATAACAAAAGTACTATTAAACGGCAACATCGGAATAGGAGGGAAAAGTGCAAATGGGATTATGTTAGAAGATTTATAGTTAGAAGAATTTTGAATTCTAATTTTAGTATCAGGGTCATGAAATCGTAAATAATGAAATAGAGAAATTGGAGCTGAGTAATAATCAATAGCACAACCTTTTTTCTTAAGATAATTATATATATGATAGGATCCTACCTTGTAGTTGGAGTCGAGATGGTGGGTAGTGAAAATTGCAATATCCTTTTTCATTTTTGAGTGACTCCACAGAAATCAAGAATGATACCCTTTTCGCTTGCTTTAAATTCTTTAAATTCTTTATGCCCAACTAAGAATGCAATGATATCAGCTTTTTTACAAGCTTCCTCATACGATGATATCTTAAATGATGAATGCGTTTCTATATTTGGCTCAACTATTAGATATTCACTGTTTTCAATTTCAGACGTAACTTTGTCAACGATATATTTTGCTGGACTTTCTCTCAAGTCATCAATGTTCGGCTTGAATGCTAAACCCATTAAAGCTACAGTTGGATTCGTGCTATACTTTAGTTTCCATTGCAGGATTTCGTTTTTAATTTTTTCAGTACACCAAAATGCCTTATAGTTATTTATCTTTCTCGCTTGTCCTATAATTTGAGATTCTAATGGATAGCTTGATGTTATGAAATATGGATCTACTGCGATACAATGACCACCAACTCCACAACCAGGAGTAAGTATATTTACACGTGGGTGTTTGTTTGCTAATGAAATTAATTCCCACACGTTAATTCCTGCTTTATCACAAATTAAAGAGAGTTCATTTGCAAAGGCAATTTGCACATCCCTCGAAGAATTCTCGACAAGTTTACACATTTCAGCAGTTGCAGAATTAGTGCCATGTAATGACCCTTTAACAAATGACCTATAGAATGATATAGCTCTATTTGTTGATTCTTCATTTATTCCTCCGATGACTCTATCATTTTCTACTAATTCATGTATGACGTTTCCAGGTAATACCCTTTCTGGACAATAAGCTATATGAATTTTATTTTTTAACTCCGGTCTTGATCTATAAATTCGCTCTGCAATATGAGTAGTTGTATTAACTGGACATGTAGATTCAATGATAAATAGATCATTTTCCTTTAGGTGTGGTATAACTGAATCACTTGCTTTTTCAACATAAGTGATATTTGGTTCATTGTTTTCTTTGAACGGAGTCGGCACGACTATTAGGTATGTGTTTGCAGGATTTACTTGATGAAAAGCCTGTAGCTTTCCATTCATTACTGCTTGAGATACAACATCTTCTAAGCCAGGCTCAATAATATGTATTTGGCCTTTATTGACAGTGTCTATAATCGAGCGATTTACATCAAACCCACAAACTCGTAAGCCTGCATCAGCCATCACTGCAGATGTGGGTAAGCCTATATAGCCAAGACCTACAACTGAAACATCAAAATTACTCATTATTTAAATTTAGAATATGATTCAAGATTTTTTCAGCAGCATTACCATCTCCATAAGGATTATGGAGTTTACTCATCTGCATGTATTTTTTTTCGTTAGTCAATAAGTCAACAGTCTCATTCACTATTTTGTCTTTATCCGTTCCTACTAAGATTACTGTTCCTGCATCAACTGCTTCAGGGCGTTCTGTCGTATCGCGCATTACAAGAACTGGCTTACCAAGCGAAGGTGCCTCTTCTTGGATTCCTCCACTGTCAGTAATAACAACTTTGGATTTATCCATTAACCAAACAAATGATTCGTAGGGTAGAGGCGGTATCAGTAAAATGTTATCGATTTCACTCAATAAATCGTATACTGGCTTTTGGACTTTTGGATTTAGATGAACAGGATAAACTATTTGAACATTTGGAGATTGATTTGCAATTGATTTTAGTGCTTGGCAAATATTTATAAATTTATCTCCATGGTTTTCTCTCCTATGACCTGTAACGAGAATGATGTCTTTACTAAAATCTAATTTTTTCTCTAAATCTAAAATTATATCTGATTTATTTTGATTTACGATCTCTAAACATTCATATAAAGCATCAATGACAGTATTACCAGTCACTATAATTTGTTTAAGGGAGATGTTTTCTCTTTTGAGATTGTCGGCAGAATTTGCAGTTGGAGCAAAATGAAAATCTGCAATACGGCCCGTTATTTGACGATTTACTTCTTCCGGAAATGGCGAAGTCTTATTGTATGTTCTCAAACCAGCTTCGACATGACAGACTTGAGCTCCAAAATAGAAAGCAGCTAAACTAGACGCCATAGTTGTTGTCGTATCACCGTGTACAAAAACATAGTCTGGTTGATAGTCTTCCAATATTGGTTTCAGAGCAACGATTATTTCTGAAGTCAGATTATATAAATTCTGCCCAGGCTTCATCAAGTTTAAGTCATAGTCACTTTGAATTGAAAAAAAGTCCATAACTTGATCGAGCATTTCACGGTGTTGCGCGGTAACACATACTTTCGTAAGAAGCTTGTCTGAGGCCTGAAAAGCTTTTACAACCGGTGCCATTTTAATTGCTTCTGGTCTTGTCCCAAAAACGATCAATACTTTTTTAATCAAAATACTGTTGTTTTATTAATTAGATTATAAATTCTCAAGGATTTTATGAGATTTTCTTTTGTAAAAATTAGACGCAAAGATAGTTAAAATAATTGCAATCATTAAGTTGTAATTAAGTAATACAAAATTTGGGGATTCATTGTACAATATGCAATTCCTTGTGTTTTCTATAATTCCTAAAAAAGGATTTAAGTACATAATTATAGGCGCGATGTTGGTGATTTTTTCAGTTTCATAAAAAATTCCAGACCCCCAAAACCCTGCAAGTATTATCATGTCCCATAAATGCTTTATATCTTCAAAAAAGCCACTTAGTGTTGCTAAAATAATAGATACAGAATAAGAATATAATATTACAGTAAGCAGTATTACTGGAAAGAATAAAGCATTAAAGCCTAAATATACATGTCCGAATAAAGAGAAAATAAAATAAGCTATCACATTGTAATTGAAGCCCATTATTACAGTTATAACATGCGATATAAACAGATCGAAATGATTGAACTGAATGTTCTGCATTAGGTATTTCTTTCTATTAATAAGAGTTAAGCTTCTTTTGGTACATTCTGCAAACATCATCCAAATTAGTAAACCACTAAATATGAAAAGAGCAAAATTTTTAGGGGTGTTAGGACTTATGATTGTAAAGACTGTATAATAGCACAAGAGTTTAAATAATGGAAATATCAATGCCCAATACACTCCTAATCTATTGTTGTAATACCTACTTTTAAAATCAACTTGAGCAATTTTCCAGATTCTTTCAAATCGATTACTTTCGGGTAAAAACTTCCCAATTAGGTCTATGATCACTTTTCAAATGTTTTTAAATAAAAATCAACTACTGAATTAGGTTTATCGTCTAAAATGATGCTTCCGTTATCAATATATATACATCGTGAACAATATTTTTCTATAATTGACATTGAATGAGAGACAATAACAATAGTATTTTTTTCAATTATCTTTTTATTGAACATTTCATCTGACTTTTTCTTAAAATCTTGATCACCTACACCTCCAAAAAATTCATCAAGCAATATAATTTTTGATTCTACGTGCATTGCAATTGAAAAATTTAGCCTAGCGCGCATTCCTTTGGAATAAAATTTAACAGGAGTGTCAACAAATTCTTCTAAGCCAGCAAACCCAATGATTTGATTAAATATTTTACCTATTTTCTTAAAGCTTAACCCTAAAATAGAGCCATTTAGATAAATGTTGTCTCTTGCAGTCAAATTTGGGTCAATTCCCATGCCAAGTGCAAGCCTTATCATTCTTCCTTTGGAGAATGTAGTTCCTTCTGTTGGTTTAATAGAACCCATTATAATGTTTAATAGGGTTGATTTTCCGCTTCCATTTCTACCGATTATTCCCAGAATTTCTCCTTTCTTAACTGTTAAGTTTACATTTGAAAGGGCTAAAATTTCCTTGACTTTTGATTTTTTTAATTTAAGAATATTAAAAAAGACTTCTCTTATCGATTTGGGCCCTTTTTCATATACTTCAAAACGTTTTAAAATATTTTTTAACTCAATTACCGTGTCATCAGTCATAACTTTGCTAAAAGATTTAATATTAGTATTTTGGAGAATGTAGAGTAAAAGTATCAAAAATCATGAATCTGAAGTTTGTAGCAATAGTAATTATATTTTGTTTAATTATAATTTTGAACTATATAGATCTTAACTATATTAATCAACAAGCATTTTCTACTTTTAAAGTGTTTTCATTACTTCTGTTTACACAGATTTTTGGGATTGTAACTTTTGCTATAGTACAATTTATAAATAATGCAAATATAAAATCTTTGTTCTATTCCCCATTAAGTTTGTTGGGGTTAAATTTAATCATCTCATTATCAGTATTTTATGCATTTGATGAGTTTTTATTAAAGGAATTAGGATTGGGTCAAGCTACTGGCTTATGGTTTAGATTAATTTCGGCAATTTTCATTTTAGGAATAATATATCTTTTAGCAAAAACATCAGGAGCTATAGTCCTCAGAAATAATGAATTAATTAAGCCCTTACAGATCTCAACAGGCTTATGCGGTTTAATTGGAGTTTTCTTTTTACTGGGATCAATAAATTTGTTGAATGTATATTCAATATTAGGTGTTTCATTATTTGTGTTAGGATTGGGTTATAAAGAAAATCTATCTGGTGTAAAGATGTTCTTTAGACCAATTCAAGACCACCAAAACATAAACTACTGGGGATTCATCATCTTCTATCTATTACTTATTGCCCTGACAATCAACTTCTTAGCAATTCAATCTCCATACCCCTATGGGTTCGACGCCCGTAATTACTACATGAATTCGACACAGTTAATCGCTCAAAGTCAAGGCTTAATAGAAGGGTTCCAGCCGTACAACTGGCAATTGTTAATGTCCTTAGGGTTTATCCTATTTGACAGCCATGAAGTAGCCATTTCTATATCATTTTTTGCTTTTATACTTTGTCTAATAGCAATTAATGACTTCACTAAGGATGTTTTCAAACTCGATATAAATTATAGGCTTTTGATTATGCTATTGATTACTGTATCACCAGCTTTCTATAATCAGTTATCCATTGATGTAAAAATCGATTTTGCCTTGCTGTTCTACCAGATTGTGATTGTACATTTGTTTGTTAAGCTATGTCAAGCTAAAGAGTGGAATTGGAAGTTGATTATCATTTTTGGGTTGCTTAATGGCTTTGCTTTGGGGATCAAATTCACCCACTTATACCTCCTCGCATCAATGATCATCGTTTATTGGGGCATTCAGGGTGGGGTAGTTGCTCTACTTTCAGGAGCTGCGCTTGGAGTTGGAGCATTCTTAATCGCTAAAATTGATGATGTTGGAGGGCTTAGATCGGCTCATCTTGGTGTTGATTATCAGCAATGGATCGTTTTAGCTATAGGTGCAGGCTTATTTATCTTTTTAGCCATCTCAGAAAGAGAAAAATGGCTGAAATTGATGCGATTTTCTTTGTTATTCGGAGCAATAGCGATCATTCCCATGCTGCCATGGATGGGTAAAAACTACATCGAGACTAAGTCACTTTCACCTAAAACCTTGCTCATGGGGAAAGCTCCTGGTTATCAGATGAATTTAAATTCGTTTATAAAAAATTATGAAGCTCAGAAATAAGAAGGCTTTAAGCTCTTATTTACGTTAAAATGCTTCCAGAACTTCTATATTTGATCTTTTGAGAAATTTGAATCTAAAAAAGTATATACCGGTAGGCTTTGCATTGATTGCATTACTAGCATCAT
>Ga0115031_1004261_pt1 | contig 10598 bp, 6 predicted proteins | sample Maine_Asex4_meta_FD_87301 | JGI IMG/M metagenome (GOLD analysis project Ga0115031, IMG submission 87301) | Marine algal microbial communities from Maine, USA - Maine_Asex4_metaG | ecosystem: Host-associated > Algae > Red algae > Unclassified | place: Maine, USA | collected 2015-01-05 | reverse complement strand
TTTTTCCGCGCGCCGCTGCGCGCCGCCGCCGCCGCCGCCCGCGGGCGCGTTTGGGGGGCCCCTGGGTGGCTGCTGGGGCGGTTTTTTTTTTTGCGCGCGCCGCTGCGCACCGCCGCCCCCGCCACCCGCGGGCGCATCTGGGGGGCTGCTGGTGCGGCATTTTTTTGCGCGCGCCGCAGCGCGCCGCCGCCCGCGCAGCTCGCGGGCGCGTTTTGGGGGCTTCTGTGGGGCTGCTCGAGCGGCATTGTTTTGCGTGAGCCGCTATGCACCGCAGCCACCGCCGCCCGCGGGCGAGTTTGGGGGCCCCTGGGGGGTTGCTGGGGCTGTTTTTTTAGCCCGTCGCCGCCGCGCGCCGCGGCCCGCACCGCCCGCGGACGCATTTGGGGGGCCCCACGGGGCTGCTCGGTCGTCACTGTTTCGCGCGCGCCGCTCCACGCAGCCACTGCCGGCGCCGCCCGCAGGTGCGTCTGGGGGCCCCTGAGGGGCTGCCAGGGGGGGCGGGCTTTTTACAGTAGCTGGCTGCGCCGTCGCTACCGCCGGTGCCGTCTCCCGCAATCGCGTATGGGGGTCTCCGCATGGCCACTGAGTGGCGTGTCTTTTTGCGCCGGCCCGCGCGCGGGTTGTTGTTGTGGTGAGCGGGCGCTTGGTTCGAGGGGGCGCCGGACGGTCGTTTGCGCCGCGCGCGGCCCTAGCCGCCGCCGCCCTCGCTGGCGCAGTGCGTGGACGCCGCGCACAGTCCCTGTTGAGCGACCCGCGGCGGGCGCTTGGTGGCTGCGTCTTGGTCCTCCACCCACCGTCACCGCCACCGCACGGCCCCTCGACTGGCACTGCCAGCGTCTTCCAACCCTGCCGTCGTCACGTTCCCGTCGCCGCCGGCTCCAGTCGGGCTTGGGGGGCTCTTCGTCGGGCTCTTGGTGGCTGCGTTTTGGCCCTCCCCCCACCTTCACCGCCACTCCCCGGCCCCGCGACCGGCACTGCCGGCGTCTGCCCACCCCGCCGTCACCGCTCTCGACCCAGCCGCCGCCCGCCGCCGCGGACAATGGTTATCTGGAGGCTGACGCACGGCCGACGGGCGCCAGTCCTCTGCCTACCCGCTTAACGGCGCGGGATGGGTGCCTTGGTCTCTGGCCATTGACTAGAGGCACGTGCCGCGTTTTTGCCGCGTCCGCCACGGCGCCGGTGAGGCGAACGGCGGGCTAAGCTAGGATGCACCTCGCCGTAGCTGGTGTTCGCATGGTCGCCGCTTTTTTGGGTGCGTTGCTGGTTGCGAAGGCGCGGCTTGACGGTGGGTGGGCCGCCCTTTTTTGGCGCCGCCGCCCGTGGCGCCATACCATTCTCCCAAGCAGCAGTAGCTGAGGGCGGGCGTGCCGGCGGAACCTGGCGGGAGCCACACCGTGGCCTGCACGCGTCGATGCTACGGCGTGGGTGCCAGGGCACCTCATTCCGGTGCCGCCGGCGACCAGCAGGCTCCTATATAGCTGGCGGGTCGTGTTCCGTGGTGCCTGGCTCCCCTCTCTCCCCCTCCATCTGCACAACCTGGTCGTCACCTGCTCCTTCCACCCCCTACTACCTCTTCACCCACCTGCTTCTCTCCCTCCCCCTCTCTCTTTTCGCCCGCTCTACGCACGATGGCACCTTCGGTCGCCCTCCCGGTGGATGTCGTTACCCCATGCTGCCGTGCGTGGCGTGACGCTGGCGACAACTCCTAGCTTCTTTCCTGCCGTCCTTGTCTTGCCCAATCCGGCTCCGGTTGTTCTGGTCGGCTCGTCGACGGCGGCTGCGCGAGCTTCCTCCGCGACTGCCGCAGGAACGGACGAGTCGGCGGCGCCCGCCCTTCCGACGGCCGCTGCGGACAAAGAGGTGGCGGACACGCCTTCGTCGCAAACGGCGGCTGTTGGTGTGCCTGCCACGTCGGTGACGACCTACATCTCTGCACCGGCTGCTGCTTCGGCGACGGCCGCTGCTTCGGCGACGGCCGCTGTCAGGTCTCCCGCTACCTCCTCGGCGACGGTCGCTGTCGGTGCGCCGGCTGCTGCCGCGGCGCCGGGCGCCGTCGGCGCGCCGGCTGCTGCCGCAACGACGGCCGCCGTCGGTGCACTGGCTCCTGCCGCCGCGACGGCTGCCGTCGGTTCGCCAGCTGCTGCCGCAGCGACGGCCTCTGTCGGAGCGTCTGCTGACGGCGCAGTGACGGCCCACAACCTCGAGGGTGCGCTCCTGGCCGCGGCGGCCGGTACCGCCCCTAATGCGGGCGGTGCGACGGGCTTTACGCACCCTCTGGCGGACCGACCTCATCTCCCTTTGTCGACTGCCGCAGTGCGTGCTCCTGTCACCAGCGGCGCTGCCAGCAGCGCCACTGCCGCCATCGTCTCCGCGAGTGTCGCGGCTGGCACTGCTGCTGGGGCGGCGGCGGCGCTTGAGCGTGCGGCGGCGGCGGCGAGCGACCGGAACAGCCCGCTTATGCGACGCCTCGCCAAGTACGTCTCGGCGATCACGGGCAAGGGCGCGTCGGCGGTCCCCACTGGTGCGCTGCGCGCGCTTGGTGCGCTGGTGGCGGCCGCCGAGGAGGCCGAGGCACACCTTGGTCTGGGGCTGTTGGTGCACGCGTCGGGAGTGGACGCCGCGGGCAACGTCGGCTTCCTCACCCTGGCGGGAAAGGGCAAGTACTCGGACCCCGACGTTTTGCGGGTCCTATCCGACGTCCACGGGTTTGTGCGATCCGGTGACGTGCTGTCGAAAGGCACGCTGGCTCCCGGCTCCCGGTCGGCGCGCCTCGTCGGCGCCGCCACACACCCAACGCCTGTCGTCGCCCCTCTGCCGGCCCTATCTGACGAGGACATGGAGCTGCACGAGCTCATGACGTCGCCTTTTGACGACGACCTGCCGCCACCCGTGGAGTGGCAGCGGTTGGCCCGCAGGGTCTGTCGGTCGCGGTCCCACACCCCTCCCGACGTCTCCGAGGGGGATACAGAGCGCTCGACCGACGCCATCCCGGCGCCCACCGCCACGTGCATGCCGTTTCTAGTCGAGTCGATCCTGCCTCCCCCCGTCTACATGCCCGAGAAGGAGATCGAGGACATCCTCATGGAGCTGATGGGCATGGCCGCCGCCTCCAAGGTCGTCAGGAACGTCCTCAAGGTTATCGTCATCCTGTTGGCCGCCAAGTTTGGGGTGCACCCGCGGATGATGCAGGAGGGGCTCGCCCGCTGGTGGTCCCACCGGCTGATTGTCAACCCGGCCGGGGACGGGCAGGTGGTGGGCGGGCGCTGGCCGCTCGGTGTCAGCGTGCCCCTGTGTCTCCTGCCCGCGACGCAGCGGACGCGAGGTGCGGAAAACGGCGTAGCGGGCGGCCTCGGTCGCCGCGTGGTCTTCCTGTCGAGCATCCCCAACAGCGACCGCTGCACGCAGGAGGAGGCGATTGCTTCTCTGCTCCTGCTCTGGGGCAAAGAGTCGCGCGTCCGAAGGCCAATCCGGACGGCGTTGTTCCGTGCGCAACTGGCGCAACAAGCCAAGAGGAACCGAGCGGCTGCGGCATCTCGCCGAGCGACGGACGCTGTGGCGGCGTCAGCGGCGGCGGTCGCCCCCGGTGTGGCGGCCGCGAGCGCGGCGGCTGCAGCTCGTCGGAGCACCCACGGTTCCCACAACCCTGTCGTACTTGCACCTCGGCCGGGGCCGATTGCGGGCGGTGGTGCCGCCGCCGCCGTGACCTCCGCCGCCAACAACGGCACGGGGGTACGGGGTACCTTCGGCGGCTCGTCGGTTGTGGCAGCCCGTGCTGCCGCCCGTGCTGCTGCCACAACGGGCACAGTCCTCAGCGTGCTTCCCCCGGCGCCAGCTACCACGCAGACGGTCAAACGCGGCGGGCCGGAAGCGCCGGGTGGCAGCCCCACCAAGCGGGGACGGCATGCTGCCGCATGGAAGCGCGGCCAGGCGGCCAGTGCTGCGCTGTCATCTTTCGCTGCTGCCACAGCTGTTGCTGCTGCCACAGCTTTGGCTCCTTCCCCAGCCCCTGCGGGGCCTCTTGTCTCGTCCATGGCAGCTGCGCCAGGCATGGACGACGGGCCGCATGATCTGCTCGACGCAGATGGTCTACAAGTCGGGCACGGTGTTGTGCATCCCACGCGCAAGGTACTGCACGGCCGAACATTGTCGGACGACCTAGTGGTCGTGCTGTTGGAGGGCGTCTTCAACCCCCGCTGCATCTACACGCACGAGGCAGACTTCCCTGTTGAGCCGCCGGGGGTATCGACTCGAGTGCTGGGGGATGCCATCGGCAGCTTCATCGTGTGGGACCGCGATCTGATTCTTCCTGCTTAGCTTTCTTCTATCGTTGTTAGAGTGCCTTTCTATTTGTCCTTCTGCTCACGTGTTCTGGAGCAGTACCTTCATTCATTACCTTGTATCTGTTGTGTGTAGGTGTTTCTCCACTTTCAGTTGTGTCGTATATACTGTCTACGAGCCCTTCGCTTGGTCCTACAACCCAGAACGGAATGAAGCCGTGGCGGGTCGGGAGCTGTATTACGACGGAGCATAAAACCCACTGCCTCTGTCTTTCTCTGTCCTCAGGTGAATCTGTACTGGGCATCCTTTTTTAGAGGGTTTCTAGCGGATGGCACATTTGCGCGCCACGACCGCGTGGCGCACCCCACCCCCGCGCGGCATTGAGCGGGTGCACCCCCACCCTCGGCCGCCATCGCCCTCCGCCGCCCGACCCGCCGCCGCCGGACAACTAGCCCGCGGCACCCCAACAGAGGGGCCTTGGTGACGCACTACACGCCCTCGCCCCCCCCTGGGCCGGAGCAACGAACTCCTTGACCGCGGCCGCTACCGTCGCAGTCGGCCGGTGTACCCTCCATCTCCAGTCGCACGCTCTCACCGACGCGGCCGCCGCCGTCAGCGCCCGCACCGCCGTCACCGTCTCTGTCACCCGTGCCTCCCCCGTAAAAGCAGCTCTCCTCGCGGACACGTCCGCAGCGTCCTAGGAGACCACCACGCTCCTCTTTGTCCTCCCGGTGAAGGGGGACTCAATCGTCGGAGGCCTGGAGAAGGTTCTTGTGGCAACCGCCCCTGGACTGCCACAGCAGTGGTTCGGGTCGGGTGGCAGTGTCTGAGTCACGTGATTGTAGCGCAGCCCGCGGGGCCATCTGCCAGGTGGGGCTCTGTGACAGGCTGGTGGTGTCGTGACCGGCATCCACGAATGGCGAGGCCGCCATCTGTCCGCGGCATGGCCAACAGCCAGTGTGGTGGCGGCTCCAGAGGGGGCGCGTCGCCGGCTGCTGGAAGCGACCATTGATGGATCCCCCCCGGGGAGGAGACACACAGAGACTGCCTGCCAGCCGCAGCGGGTCTTCGGCAGTAGTGGCAAAAATGTGTGTACCGGGCGCGAGGCTCATGGTATTGCCATCTTTGCTGTCGCTGTACGCCACCGCCTGCTTGACTTCTCTACCAGACGAGGGTGGTTATCACCCCTTGTCCCGTTCTGTCCATGCATCCAGGGTGTCATGGGGTGCTCCTTGGACATGGGCCTCGTGCAGAGGCGCTCTACCCCAATCCCGGTCCCTCAACACCCACGCACGCACGCAACGTGCACCTCTCTTTTACCCCCTCCATGCAGACCAAAACAGGTCATCTTGAGGCCGCGTTGACTCCAGGCGGTCACCGCTGATGGGGTGCCCCTGCCAGGCAGTGGATCTTGCGCAGGAGGGGTGCAATGGGGATGGGGTCTCCGCCGTGCTCCATTCACCTCCGGTGGCAGAGGCGGTTGGGCCAGCCCGCGCGCGGGCCGGTCACAAGTCTACAAGCGGCAGGCTGCCAGGATACGGCCTCTTTTTTCACTGTCACTAGTCTCGAGAGGGAGGTCGCATGGAAGACTCAGCATCCGTGTTTCTCGCCGGATCTGCTCAAGCCTTTCGACCCGACACAGCTCGCGATCCGCCGCCAGCACGTGTGAAGTGAAAAAATATCAGGAACTCATGGCCACGAAAGGACAGGGAAGTATCTCGGAAAATGGAGGGCCATGTATTGGACGGATGCGCCAAGCGTCGCGCCGTTTCCTATTTCCCATTCCCTTGCATTGTCATCCCCGCACCGCGTCGTCGCAGCTGCTGCTGCTGTCGCCCCAGCCCCCCACCCAACAGCACTCCGCCCCTCCTCCCTATTGAAGTCCCCGCTTCACTCGCTCCTGGCCACGCGGGCATCTGCCTCCTATTCTACTAGCCTCGGGGAGCATCGCTTGGCGGTTGTGCAACTCGGTCGCTCGGCCTGCACCCTCCTGGGTCTGCACGAGAATGGGTGGGAGTGGGGAGGTGTGAGTGATGGACTGGCATGTCGGCGCTGCGCCGCTGCCTCCGCCGCCCGAGGTTCTCGGACGTTGCGGCGGGAGCATCAGAGGTGGGACCCACTCGGGAGGCGGCAAGATGGCCGCCGAAAATGACATAGACTGCCGTCCTCACTTTCAGCGCGGCGGGATCGCAGCCAGGGGAGTGGATAAATGACAAGCGCTTGTGCGATGCATGCGGGTGTGTGGAAGGGAGAGGCGGTGGCGGTGACGGCAATCGGCAGTGGTCAGGTTGGGCTCTCTCGTCGTTTCTCACCTCTGGGGACGCGGTGACAGTCCTCAGGCAATCGGTGGAGGTTCCAGTGGCGGACCGGCTGGAATGGAGCCCCCATCAGGAGCGAGTGTCGAAAAAGGAAACCCCAGCCATTAACAGGCGAGAGTCTGACGGCGTCGTCAGGCTGTTAACCGTACACAATGCGTGCCAGATACAACGCCATCTTGTATGACACAGTCAGCTGGATGCCATGTATGTGTGCGTATACGAACTGACAGGGGCGCTCTGCAGATGGACGAAGCGACGCGTGGGCTGCTTCCAGTACTATGTTATGCGGCCGTGTAGGTCGGGGTACGTCATGTATGGACAACTATGGGGACATGTGAACTTTTGGAAATGCTGCTGCTGTCTTGCCTGCGAGCGTATTTCTGCACGAAGGTGGCTGTCAGTATGGGGAGCAGTCAATCACTGCCAGCGCCGGCACAGTCGGAGGGTGCTCTACCAGCGATGGGCGCCTGTGCTCACCCGCCATGGAACTCTGGGGCGTCAAGCCAGGCTGAGGTTGCACCAAGCGGCAGCAGACGGGCGGGAACGGCAGCAGCCCGTTGCTGTTGTGCGGAAGTCCATGCCCCAGCGCGACGGCGCCAATGCCGCCAGAGACAGACACCTGGTCGCCCAGATGCTTAGCAGTGGCGACTGAGACTGCCAGAGGGGTGGTGTGGTTACAGTGAGAGAACGACGGCCTCCACTGCAAGCGGGAGTTGGAAGGGGAAGAGGGGACGTTTTCGTACTTAATATTCGTGTTGGTGGATACAATCCGGAATTATTGCACTGTCATGCTTGGTCAAGTGCTCTCTGTCAGCTGTGGCGCGGAGATGTGTGGCGGTGGGCGAGCGGACCGCACACCTCCGCGGGCCGCTCGCGATCACCGATCTTGCTCGCTGCAGCGCCTCCACGACGCCCCTTCCGCCGACGTGCTCCCATTGTCCTGCCACCCTCCCCCCCCCCTCCTCGGCTGTGGTCATGCCGACCCTGCTGTGGACGTGCTCTCATCGTCTCTAACTCCGCGAGACTGGGACGTCAAGGCGGACGCCTGGCAGGTTCTGGCCTGCCTCGTCTCCTCCACGACGTCGACCCGCTCAACCGTGCGGCCATCGCCGCGTCCTCGGGCGGGCTCGACACTGGCTGCTTCTCTCCGTTCCGCTGCTCGGCGACGCTGTTGATTTCTGCGGCGGCGGCGAAATGGAGGAGGATGGCGGGTCGGAGGGGGACGCTGAGGACGGCCGTGTTGCGCTCCCGCTGCCAATACTGGCCATCCGCCGGTGCGCGCGGGCGGTCCCTATCGTCCTTGCCGAGGACTTGCGCGCAGCCCTCGCATTTTTCCCGCAAGATCTCCGGGCTCGCCGCCCCAGGACCGACGCGCCTTCCCGCCCCACCAAGCGCACTCGTCGGCGAAGAGCGGGTGCTGCGGGCAGTGCGGGCGTGGCGGGCGGGGAAGGAGGGGCGGGCGGGGCGGGCGCAGCTGGTATGACTGCCAGGGCGGGCGACGGTCAGCGGCGGCCGCGACGCCAACGGCGGGGTGCTCGAGACCCTGCCGCTGGCGCTTCCGACCCAGACGCTCCGACGGAGCGGGTCGACCCGGCGGGGGCGGGGGATCACGATATCGGTGACGGTGCTTACCTGTCCGAGCCCGAGCAGGACGTGGTGGACGACCGGCCGGAGGTCCTGGGGCTGATCGGCATCATCGCATCGCGCATCACCGAGGCGCTGGGGTTGGCAATCTCGTCGGAGCCGCAGCCCATAGGGTCGCAGGGCACGTTGTTCCGCGTTGCATGCGTTTCCGACGGTGCGGCGGTGGTGTTGTCCGAGGGCGCGCGGGGTTACGCCGTGTGGTGTGGCCGCGTTCGCGGCGAGGTGCTCTTCCTCTGCTCGTGCGGCGGCCGCGGCGGCGCCGAGTCGGTGGAAATGCGCACTTCCATCGGCTTATCGTCGTCTTGCTGCCATGCCCGTGCGCTTAAGGCGTCCGTGGTCACGCTAACGGCGGCGGCCGGCTTAGACACGGCCGCAGAGTTCCTGAACCGCTTCCCCAAGCTCGACAATGGGGCAGGGGCGACGGTGAGCGATTACACCGCGCACTTTGCCACCAAGACGGCCAAGAAGCGCGGCGTGTTTGCCGTGCAATCTGGAGGCGCCTGGGCGGTGGTGGTCATCCGCCCCCGAATGGGCAAGAGCAGGTCCAAGAAGCGCCAGCACATGCGCGCGGCGTGCACGCAGTTGAGCTGCGCGAAGGACCACTGGTGGTGTCCGCACGCGGCGGCCGTGACCGAGTGGTGCACGGAGCTGCGCGCCACAACCGCCGCCGCCAACGAGATGGGCGGCAACTTTGACGACCCCTTCAAGGACGTTCACCTGCCGGAGGCGCCAGCGGAGCGCGCGTCCGCGCCGACCGTGTCGCCCGACGCGGATGCAGACGCGGCGTTCGCGGACGAGGCCCGGTGGCGGAGCTCCCGCAATTTCCTCCCGTGCACAGGGGAGGTGGCCGACTGCCTTTTGTGGGACCAACTCGCCGCCGCTGGTCGGGCAACGGAAGAGCCTACGCACTTCCCCGAGGTGCTGTGTGAGGCGGTCTGTTTCACATGCGGCGCGGCGTACAATGGCTTGGGGGTCAAGAACTCGGGGGCCACGCTGCACACGCTGCGCGGCCGCGTGGCGGTGACCGTGCGACGATGGACGTGCGCGTGCGGCCAGCTTGTGCCGTACGATGCCGCGAGCGAGTCGCTGTTTGCCTCCACCACCAAGACGGTCTTCACGCGGACCTTCATGGACGTGATCACGCAGATGGTTTTTACAGGCCACAGCACGCTCTCCTCCGCCGCGGCAGTGCTATGTTTCTTGTTGGAAGTGTCCAAGTCCCTCTCCGGGGCCTCCTCGGCGCTGGCGCGCCAGACGGTCATCGCCGCGGTGCACCGCTACGCACGGACGCTGATCGTGCCCGCCTCCCTCTTCCGATGCACGAAATGCAAGGTTGACGGCGACCGCCCGTACTGGGCGGTCATTGCCGACGGGGAGGTGCTATCAATCCTGCGGAGCCAGTCGCAGCCGCTTTATCGGGTGACGGAGGACATCCGGGTCGTACCGATCGACACCAACTTTGCCTCGTTGCTTCCCGTGGCGTCCCTACGGGCTGCGGTCCGCAAGGCGCTCACATCGGAGAGGATGGAAGCGGTCCGGCTGTCCAAGACAAATTTTGCGGCCTTGAGGGACCTCGCATCTTCCATGGCGGACACGCCTGCGCCGCGGGGGCCGGGAGTGGTTGTCGCCAGCCCGATGACGTTGCAGTGGGCGGCCAGTCTTCTCTTCTTCTCTTACTTCTCCCTTGGGTTGACGGACCAGGCCCCGCCGCCGATCACAGACGACGGGGAGCACGTCGATGGCGACGACGACGGCGACACCGCGGCGGCCGGGACTCGTGACATTGTTGGTGGCCGGGGGGTCAACGTCGAGGCCGCCCAAGCGGCTTTTGCCGCCCCCATTGCGGCCGGCGTCCCTGTGGCTCTGGCTGGTGGCGGCGGTGCCCAGCCCGCTGCAGCGCCCATTGGTGCCTTCCCCGTCGCTGTGCCCATTGCCGAGGCAGTCGGCACGGGGCTGCCCGCCGTCGAAATGCGGGAGCGGTGGCGGACGGTGCGACGATTCCTGTCGACCTTCTTGGGCCAGCCGGTTCTGGGTGCGTTTGCTGGTCTAGACCGGGTGCGCATTCGGGCGCTGGCGGTCAAGATGGTTCGTGCTCAGGAGGTGGAGGACTGGCGGCGCTTTGCCGTCGCGGTGGAGTCGGTGGGCATCGTTTGGCCCTTTCTCCGCCTCGTCGGCATGGGCGCCGACACGGAGCCGCTGATGACGCGGGCCATCGCGGAGCTTCTGATCTACGCATGCGACGTCGACGCGCTCTGGGAGTCGGAGTGGCGGCGGCGCGCCCCCTCCGCCTCCACCGAGTTTGAGAGCGAGTGGAGAGAGGCGTCTCCCACCAAGATGGCGGCGCACGTGGCCGCCCGG
>Ga0115031_1004257_pt1 | contig 10605 bp, 9 predicted proteins | sample Maine_Asex4_meta_FD_87301 | JGI IMG/M metagenome (GOLD analysis project Ga0115031, IMG submission 87301) | Marine algal microbial communities from Maine, USA - Maine_Asex4_metaG | ecosystem: Host-associated > Algae > Red algae > Unclassified | place: Maine, USA | collected 2015-01-05 | reverse complement strand
CTGGCCGTGGCGCAGCCGTTCCGACCGGGCGATCCGGTGGCGGCGCCGGTCAGCGGACGCGCCCTGGCGCTGGTCATCGACCTGTCCGGCAGCATGGAGCGCCAGGACTTCACGCTCGACGGCCAGCCGACCGATCGCCTGGCGGTGGTCAAGCGGCTGGCCGGCGATTTCCTGCGCCGCCGCGAAGGCGACCGGGTCGGGTTGGTGTTGTTCGGCAAGGAGGCCTTCATCGGTGCACCGCTGACCTTCGACCTGGCCTCGCTGGGCGATGCGCTGGCCGCGGCCGGTATCGGCATGGCGGGACGCTCGACCGCGATCGGCGACGGGCTCGGTCTCGCGCTATCGATGCTCAGGGACGATCCAGCCACCGGCAAGGCGGTGGTGCTGCTGTCGGACGGCACCAGCAATGCAGGCCTGGTGGAACCGGAGGAGGCGGCCGACTTCGCTGCCTCGATCGGGGTGCGCGTGCACACCATCGCGATGGGCAGCGAGGAGCCGGAACGCGTGGAAACGGCACGAGGGGCGGCCCGGCGCGGCTACGCCACGGCGGCGTCCGCCGACCTGGACGAGGCGACCCTGCAGGCGATCGCCGAGCGCGCCGGGGGGCGCTTCTTTCGTGCCCGTACCAGCGCGGAACTGTCGGCGGTCTACACCGCGATCGATCGGCTGGAGTCGAGCGAGACCCGCGCACCGCCGACACGCACGGCGGACGATCTGCGCCATGTGCCGCTGCTGGCGCTGCTGGCGCTGCTCGGCTGGCGTGCCCTGGGCACGCGTGACGCTTGAGCCCCTGGATCTGGCAGGACGTAGCGCTGCTCTCGCCGGGCTGGCTGGCCGCGGTACCGGTCTGCCTGGTGCTGGCGTGGCGGCGGTCGTCGACGGCACCCGGTCACGGCTGGCAGCGCGTCCTGTCGCCACCGGTGCTGGCGTTCCTGACCGGCACGAGCGGGCCCGATGGGTGCCGTGCGCCCCGATGCCGACGCCGGCGGCTCGATGCGACGTGGCTGCTGGCAGCGCTGGTCGCCCTCGCACTCGCCTCGCCCGCCACCCGCCGCGGCGATGCGGCCACCTGGCGGCACAGCAGCGGCTGGATCGCCATCGTGGACGTCTCGCGCTCGATGACGCTGGACGATGTCGTGCCCTCGCGGCTGGCCGGCGCGCGCGATGCACTGCTGGCGCTGTCGGGCGCCGCCGGCGCCCGGCCGCTGGCGCTGGTGATCCATGCCGGCGATGCCTTCCTGATCGCGCCACCGGCCTTCGACCATGCGTTGCTCGACTCCCATGCCCGCCTGCTGAAGCACGGCAACGTGCCGGTCGAGGGCTCCAATACCGCCCGCGCCCTGTCCCTGGCCGGCAGCGTGGTCGACGATGCGCGCCTGCTGTCGGCCCGGCTGTTCCTGCTCGGCGATGGCGGTGGCGCGAACCGGTCCGCGTTCGCCGCCGCCCGGTTCATCGCCGCCGGCGGGCACCGGCTGGACGTGCTGCAGTTCGGCCGACCGGGCAACGCGACCGGGCCGGGCGGGCGGGTCGACCTGACGGCGTTGCAACGCCTGGCGGACAGTGGCGGCGGCGAACTGCTGCTGGCCGACGCGCTCGGGCGCATCGACCTGGACACGCTGGACCTGGACGATGGCCTGGCCGACATCGACGGGCTGCGGGCGGTACTGTGGCAGAACCGCTCGCACTGGTTGCTGCTCGCCCTGCTGCCGTCGCTGCTCTGGCAGGCGAGGCGATCTGCGCCGTGAGGGCCTCGCTTGCCCGGTGCATCCGAACGGCTGCACTTCTGCTCTCTCTCGGCCTGGTCGGCACGATCGCCACCCTGGCGGCCGGGCGCGTCTCGGCCTCGGTCTGGGGAATGGACGACAACCTGCTGGCCCACCGCCTGCTGCAGGAGGGGCGCGCCGCGGAGGCGGCCGAGACATTCACCGACCCGGCCTGGAAGGGCATCGCGCTGTACCGCTCCGGGCAGTGGTGGCGCGCCGCCGAGGCGTTCGTGCGCGCCGAGGACCCGGTGTCGGCCTACAACCTGGGCAACTGCTACGTGCGACTGGGTTACTACGCGCTCGCCCTGGAGGCCTACCAGCGCGCGCTGGGCGGTGACCCTGCCCTGAGCGATGCGGCCCGCAACGCCGACCTGATGCGTCAGCTGCTGGCCGAGGAGCGCAGCGGCGAGCAGGGCGGTGGCAGCCAGGATGGCGAGGAGGCGATCGACCGGCTGGAACGCGACCCCGCAGCACCGGCGCCGGACGGCGGCGCCGGCGACGAGGACGAACAGGACGAGGACGACGAGACGACACCGCCCGGGGCGACGCCGTCGGACTCGCCGGCCGATGCGGGCGCCGGGGACGAGCCGAACACGCAGGATCCGACCGGCGACGAGGGGCAGACCCGGGGCGAAGGGCGGACGCATCGGGACGCCACCCGCCGGACCGACGGCACCGGCGAGGCGCAGGGCGGACAGACCGGCGAGCCTGCCGAGGCGGCTCGGGCCGGCGGCGCGAGCGATGGGGCGGCACGGGCGCTCGGCGACGACGTGGCGGCGGGCCTGCGCGCGCAACGCGAGTCCGAGCAGGCCGACGAGCAATGGTTGAATCGCATCCGGCACGACCCGGCACGCTTCCTGGACAAGCGCATCCGGCTGGAGATGCGCCGCCGCATCGCGGCCGGCCAGAGCGCACCGGCCGGGGGGGATGGCTGGTGATCGGTCGCCCCGCCCGGGTCGGCCCGGTGTTGCCGGCACTGCTGCCGGCGCTGCTGCTGGCAGGTGTCGCCTGGCAGGCGCAAGCGTGGGCGCAGGCGCAGTCCGAGGCGCTCGACGGCGCCGGCATCCGCCTGAGCAGCACCGAGACCGAGATCTTCCTCGGCGACAGCGTGGTGATCGACGTGCAGTCGGTCGGCCTGCTCGAGCCGTTGGACACCGCCCCCCTGTTCAGCGATGCCGACCTGCTGCGCGAGACGGCGGGCACCCGCATCGCGGTGGTCGACGGCAAGGTGGTGGACGTGCGCACGCGTCACATGGAGTTCCTGCCGCGCCGCGAAGGGTTGGCCCGCTTCGGCCCGTTGAGCGGCGAGAGCGGGCGTGGCACGGTGCGCTCCGGCCTGATCGAGGTGCGGGTCAAGCCGTTGGTGGAGACCGTGTGGGAACCGGATGCGAACGACTACCGCCTGAGCCTGACGGTATCGCGTGCCGATCCGCACATCCACGCGCTGGTGACGATCGATCTGGAGCTTCGCCACCGCCATCCGATCGCCGACGAGCGCATCGCCCTGCCCGGCTTCGATGGCCTGGACACGCTGGATGTCTACGCCGCACGCCGGCCGCCGCTGGAGTCGCTGGATCCGATCGATCGTGACGCCCGGCCGTGGCGACGCGTCCAGTGGCGCTGGCTGGCCTGGCCGAACCGCTCGGGCACGATCGAGATCGCACCGGCGCACTGGCAGGGCACGCTGATCCGCTCGCGCACCGCCCGCGCCGATTTCCGGAGCCGCAGCGAGACCGTGCGGCTACAGGTCGCACCGGCCAGCACCGACGGCGCTGACTGGTGGCTGCCCGCGCGCAACGTGCGCCTGAGCGATGCCTGGTCGAAGGACCCGACCACGCTGTCCGCCGGCGACGAGATCGTGCGCACCCTGACGCTGATGGCCGACGACGTGCCGGCCAGCCAGTTGCCCGCCATCGTGCCTCTGGCCTCTCGTTCGCTGTCCAGCGAACCGCTGGGCGTGACCCGCGACCAGGCCCTCGTCGATGGACGCATCAGCGCCACGGCCGAGTACCGGTTCCGGCTCACCGCCCGCAGTCCGGTTCCGGTGTTCCTGGACACCGTGCGCGTACCCTGGTGGGACACCGTCACCGGCCAGGCCCGCGAGGCGATCGTGCCGGCCCGGCGGGTGAACATCGGCCTGCCCGATCGGGCGGACCTGCTGGCCGATGCGGCGCTCGAGGGCGGCGTGCCGGAGCGCTGGTCGCTGCGGCTGCGCAGCATCGCTGCTCGCCTGCCGGCCTCGGATGCGCTGGGTGCCGGACTGGCGCTGGTACTCGCGGCAGGACTGCTGGGGACGGTGTTCGGACCCGGGATCGGCCGTGTACGGCGCAGGCCGTCCGGATCCGTCGATGGCGATCCGGGTCGCCGACGGGCACGTTCGAACCGTGCGGATCCGGGGCGCCCGTCGTCGCTTCCACCGGCCTGATGTCGGCCCGATGTCGGCCTGACGTCATCCCTACAGGCCCGACCATTTCAAGCATTGTCGTGAAATGGTCGTGACCATTCCACGACAATGCTACATTTGGTCATGGATCGGTACCTGACTCCCCAGCTGACCCGACACTTCGGCGAGCACCGCCAGATGGCCTTCCTCTCCGGGCCTCGGCAGGTCGGGAAGACCACGATTGCCCGCCAGCTGTGCGAACGCCTGGGCACACCGGACAGTTATCTGAACTGGGACAACCTGGATCATCGCGCGCTCGTGCTGAGCGGTCCGGAACGGATCGTCACGCACCTCGGTCTGGACCGGCTGCGCGAGGCCAAGGCCTTCTGTGCCTTCGACGAACTGCACAAGTACCGTCGCTGGCGCGACCTGCTGAAGGGTCTGTTCGATCAGCACGAGAACGAGCTGAGCGTGCTGGTGACCGGCAGCGCCCGGCTCGATGTGTTCAAGCGTGGCGGGGACAGCCTGATGGGCCGCTACTTTCCGTACACGCTGCATCCGGTATCGGTGGCGGAAATTCTCGCAGCCGAAGGGACGAGCGGCAAGGTCGTCGACCGTGCCGACGTGCTCGATCGGAGCGAACCGATCGACCGGGCGCCACGCGGCATCGACGAGGATCGCTGGGAGGCGCTGAACCGCTTCGGCGGCTTTCCCGAACCCTTCATCAAGGCCGAGCAGCGTTTCTGGACGCGCTGGCGCGGCTTGCGCACGCAGCAGCTCTTGCGCGAGGACCTGCGCGATCTGACGCGTGTTCAGGCGATCGATCAGATCGAGATCCTGGCCGAAACGTTGCGCCACCAGATCGGACAGTCGACCAGCTACACCTCGCTGTCGAACCATGCGCGCGTCTCGGTCGATACGGTCCGGCGATGGCTGGCCATCCTGCAGGCGCTGCACTACTGCTTCGCGGTTCGTCCCTGGCACCGCAACGTGCCACGGGCGCTACGCAAGGAGCCCAAGATCTACCTTCGCGACTGGTCGCTGGTGGACGACACCGGCGCGCGGGCCGAGAACCTGGTCGCCGCCGCGCTGCTCAAGGCCTGCGACGGGTGGACCGAGACCGGTCTGGGCGATTTCGCCCTGCATTTCCTGCGCGACAAGGAAAAGCGCGAGGTCGATTTCCTGGTCTGCCGGGACGCCCGGCCGTGGTTCCTGGTCGAGGTGAAGTCCAGCGGTCGTGCCCCGCTCTCGCACGCGTTGGCTCATTTCCAGCGACTGACCGGGGCCGGGCATGCCTTCCAGGTCGCCATGGACCTGCCGTTCGTCGAGCGGGACTGCTTCGAGACGACGCGCCCGACCATCGTGCCGGCACGCACGCTGCTCGCACAGCTGGTGTGACGCCGCGAGCATCGGAACGCCATGCGGAAGCGCTCGTCGGTGGAACGCTTCCCGGGGAACGCTTCCCGGGGAACGCTTCCCGGGAAAACGCTTGTCGGTGAACCGCGTGTCGGTCCCGGCCGTGCTCAGGCGTCGCCGGGCACGTGCTCCCGCGGCAGGATCGTCACGCCCCAGGGGTAACGGCCGACCTTGATGGTCTTCTCCGCACGCAGGCTGTCGACATCGATCACCGTGACGTCCCCGGACACCCCGTTGGTGGTGTACAGCTTGTCCTCCTCGGGGGTCAGTGCCAGGTGCCAGACGCGCCGGCCGACCAGCAGGTACTTGATGACTTCGAGCGATTCGCGGTCGACCACCGCCACGTGATTGGCCGGCCCGAGTGCGACGAACGCCAGCTTGCCGTCCGAGGTCAGCTCCATGCCGACCGGCTGGATGCGGTCCGAGGAGACACCCGGCAGGTCGAAGCGCAGGGTGTGCACGATCTCGTGACTGGTCGAGTCGATGATCGAGACCGTGCCGCCGATCTCCGAGGAGACCCAGACCTGGCTATCGTCGCCGACGAACTCGGCATCGCGCGGGCGCTGGTCGACCAGCGTGTTGGCGACGATCTCGCCGGAGGCGGTGTCGATCCAGTGCGCCATGTTCGACGTCTCGGAGGTGACGATGGCCCACGTGCCGTCGTGGCTGACGGCCATGCCCTCGGGCTCGACACCGACATCGATCTGGTTGACGACGGTGCGCGTCTGCACATCGACCACGGTCGCGATCGCGTCGTCCTCGTTGGCGATGTACAGGTGGCGGTTGTCCGGGTGCAGGGCGAACTGCTCCGGGTCGGCCCCGCTGGGCAGGTCGTGCAGGATGTCGCCGGTGGCCACGTCCAGCACCTGCACCGCGTCGGAGTCCGAGGCGCACACGTACAGCTGCGTGAAATCGTGCGACAGCGTGACACCGCGCGGGCGCTCGCCGACCTGGATGGTGCGCACCACCTCGTCGGTCTCGGTGTCGATCACGCTGAGCGTGTCGTCCTTCTCGTTGGAGACGTAGACCCAGTGCGCCTGAGCGGTGCCCGCCTGCAGGGCGCCGGTGACCAGCAGGCAAAGGGTGGCGCGCACGGCGCTGATTCGATTCATGCCGTCGATGTCGTTCGGTTCCCGGAAGGCGTGAAGCGTCGCACATCCCGACGCCGCTGAACGTGCTCCACGAGCCACCCGGCATGGGCCATTCAGGCCATGTCGGTTCCGGTCGGCACCTGTCCTGCACGACCATCGGTCATCGGTCATCGGCACCGGGAAGGACGATGGGCCGGCGATGGTGCTACCTTTCGACGAGTTCGATCCGGCTCGATCGCGACGCATGCACGTACCGGAGCCAGCGAGCGGTCATCGCCCGACATTCCGGTGCGTCGTGCGACGTCAACCAAGGTGGAGGTCACTCATGGCCGTCATGCAAGAGCGACCCGGCAGACGGCGAGCCATCGGTGCGGCGCTGACGATGGGCGCGAGCGGGTGGGCGACGCCGCGGGCAGCGTCGGCGACGATCGATGCGACCGCGCTGGCCATCGCCGGGCACATCGGCAACGCCCGGCCGGAACCCGGCCCGTTGGTGCTGGACATCGCACCGATCGCCGAGAACGGCAACGGCGTCCCGGTCAGGGTGAGCGTTCCGGGCAGCACGTCATCCTCCCCGCACGCCCTGTCCATCCTGCTGCTCGCCCCGCTGAACCCGGATCCGAAGGTCGCCCTGTGGCACTTCTCGGCGCTCAGCGCCACCTTCGAGGTCGCCACGCGCATGCGGCTCGCCCGTTCCCAGACCGTGGTGGCCATCGCGTTGATGAACGACGACAGCTACCGACGGGTCGATCGTGCGGTTCACGTCACGATCGGTGGCTGCGGCGCCCTGCTGCCCCCTTCGGGCGTGGTCCGGGGCTGAGCGTGACACCACCGCTTGCCGAACCCCGGGTAAAGGTTCCGGAGCGTGCGCGCGCCGGTGAGCCGATCACCATCAAGACGTTGCTGCGCCACCCGATGGAGTCGGGTCACCGCATCGGCGAGGATGGCCGATTGATACCGCGTCTCGTCATCCATCGCTTCATCGCCACCTTCGAGGACGAATTCGTCTTCTCGGCGATCATCGAGCCCTCGATCGCCGCGAATCCGTTCTTCGAGTTCACCGTCAGGCTCGATCGATCGGGACGGTTCCGCTTTCTCTGGATCGAGGATGGCGGGGCGAATGTCTCGGTCGAGCGCTCGATCATCGTCACCTGACTGCAGGGTCCGCCATGTCACCACCGCCGCCGTCACCGTCGCACCCGTCACCCGCACGGACACCCGTCACGAGACGACGCTTCGCCGGCTGGCTCGGTCTGGGACCGGCCGCCGCGCTGCTTCGATCGGGGATGTCGGTCGCCGCCTCGCGAGCCCGCGTGGTGGTCGTCGGTGGTGGTGCTGCCGGCGCCAGCGCGGCACACCTGCTCGCCCGCGACGGCGGCGGCAGGCTGGACATCACCCTGATCGAACCCTCCGGCACCTATACCAGCTGCTTCCAGTCGAACCTGTATCTGGGCGACTACCGTGGTCTGGCGTCGTTGCAGCACGACTATCGCAGACTGGCGGCCAGGCATGGCGTGCGGGTGCTGGAGGAGCGCGCGGCGCACATCGATCGCGACAAGCGTCTGGTGACGCTGACAGGCGTCGGCAGTGGCGCGCGCGGCGATACGCTCGGCTACGATCGGCTCATCGTGGCACCCGGCATCCAGCTGGTGCACGACAGCCTGCCTGGCTACTCGGCGTCGGTGGCCGAACTCGCCCCGCACGCCTGGCAAGGTGCGGATCAGCTGGCGCTGCTGAAGTCACGGCTGGACGCCCTGGTCAACGGCGATGACGTGATCATCGTGGCGCCGCCCAACCCCTACCGGTGTCCGCCCGGCCCCTACGAACGCGCCTCGATGATCGCGCGGCTGTTCGAGCGGCGCGGCATGTCGGACAGCCGGATCACCATCCTCGACACCAAGACCGCCTTCTCCAAGCAGGCCCTGTTCGAAGCCGCCTGGCAGCGCCATTACCCGAACACGATCGAGTGGCTCCCACCCGACGTGCACGGCGGAATCCTGTCGATCGATGCGGTCAACGGTATCGTCGAAACCGACCTGGACACCTTCGAAGGCCAGTTGCTCAACCTCATCCCGGCACAGCGGGCCGGCTCGATCGCGCAGGACGCATCGCTCACCGATGCTTCCGGGTTCTGCCCGATCGATCCGGCCACGATGCGTTCCGCGCTGGACCCCGCGATCTCGGTGCTGGGCGACGCCTGCAGTGCCGGCGACATGCCCAAGTCCGCGTTCGCGGCGCACAGTCAGGCACGCGTCGCCGTGACGAACCTGCTCGGTGAGCTGCTGGATCGCCCGGTGCCGACAGCGCGGTACGGCAACATCTGCTGGAGCCAGGTCGCGGACGACGACGCCGTCAAGGTCGGTGGCAGCTACGCCTCATCGAGCGATCGCATCACCACGTCCAGCTCGTTCATCAGCGAGGCATCCGACGAGGGCGCCACGCGCGAGGCGAACGTCAGCGAAGCACAGGCCTGGTACCGATCGATCACCGCCGACATGTTCGGCGGCGACGCGTGAGGGCGATGACGGCGTCGCCGCATCCTGGAACATGAATGACGGAACACGAACGGGAGGGCTCCCGGTACCTCTCTCGACACTAGCCGGGGCGTGCGGAACGCGATTCATCGGACACGAGACACCTTGGCTTCCGATAAGTTCGACGTAACTGCTCCTACCCTTTCGCGTAGAGCTGCCCGTTCAATGCGCCCTGGATGGCCACCAGCGGGTTGACGCCCTGATACGCCATCGACTGCAGGTAGCTGGAGATCCGGCAGTACGCCTGCGCGTATCCGTGGTCGGTCAAGGAGCCCACTGCTTGCCCTGATCGACCCGTTCGATCAGCGATAGCCGCTTCACGTTCGGGTCCGGCGCCTCGTACAGCAGCAACGCCTCGAGCCTCTCGCCGAGCAATCGCGCCACCTTCGCCGGCAACAACACCACCTCCAGCACGCTCGTGCCGAGCGTCGCCAGCAACGCCGGCCAGCGCTCCTCGCGCACCCGGCGTCGATCCTCGCCCAGGCGTCGGCGCACCGCCTCCAGCAGCCGTCGGCTGACCAGCAGACCGATCACGCTCGACACGATCAACGCCTCGACCGCCGCGGCGCTGCGGCTCGGCAACGCCTCGAGCTCGTAGCGGCTCTTGAGCTCGCGAAACACCAGCTCCACGTGCCACCTGCACGCATGGACCTGAGCGACCTCGGCGACCGTCATCCGCTCGGGCCCCAGGTTCGTCAGGTAGAACCAGTACAGCCCGTCGCTCGGGTCGCGAAGCCCCACCAGGCGAAGCCGCCGGCGCGCCCGGCGTCGCTTGCCGGCGTAGACCCGGCGCTTGAACTCGACCTCGACCTCCACGTCGAACTCCTCGCGCTGGAGCCGGTCGGCCACCTCGTTCAGCTTTCGCCCCTCCAGCGCTACCGCCCGGCCGCGGTGGCGCCGGTGCACGGCCACGATCTTCTGGTTCGCGCTGCCCGACAGCCGCGAGACGAAGTAGCCGCCGTTGCGATCGATGCCGTCGAACATCTGGTCGCGGAAGTATCCCGGATCGAACAGCAGCAGCTTTCCCCGGACCCACGGCCCGATGGTCAGTGCCTTGTGGTCCTTGATCCGCTCTGCGCTGAGCTTGACCCGCGTGGCGCCGTGCCCGGTCACGCTCATCGCCAGGTGCAGCTTGGCCGCCGCGGGACTGGAGTTGGTGCGCGTGCCGGCGAAGCGCTTCGCCAGCAGCCGGTGCACCTTGATCACGCTCGCATCGGCGGCCACGACGTCCTCGAAGCGCGCCAGAAGCCCACCGCCTGCCACCGCGGCGTCGCTGGCCGCGAGCCGCTCGACGTTAAGGGCCTGTGAAGGAATAAAGGGTACATCCTGTCGCTTCGCAGGGCGTGCCAGCCCAGGCGCGAGGAGCGGAGCCTGGCAGGGCCAGGCGACCGACGAGCAACAACGGATGGCGCGCCCTG
>Ga0115031_1004239_pt1 | contig 10622 bp, 5 predicted proteins | sample Maine_Asex4_meta_FD_87301 | JGI IMG/M metagenome (GOLD analysis project Ga0115031, IMG submission 87301) | Marine algal microbial communities from Maine, USA - Maine_Asex4_metaG | ecosystem: Host-associated > Algae > Red algae > Unclassified | place: Maine, USA | collected 2015-01-05 | reverse complement strand
GCCCGCCCCGCCGCCGGGGGGGCGGGCGGGGGGGGGGGGGCGGGTGGGGGGGGGGGGGGGGGGGGGACGCCCCCCAGGAGGGGCGGGGGCGCATCTGACGGTGCGCCGCCATCGTCGCCGCTGTCCCCTGTCGGGGGGGTGGGCGGCGGCGGCGGTCGGCGGCGGCGGGGCGTGTGAGCGGCTCGCCCGCGCGTGGAGCGCCAATGGATAGTGTGTGTGGCGGTGTACGCCGGGCCAATGTTTTGTACATAGAGCAGCAAAGGGGAGGCGCGGGGCGTCTCCATCGGGATGGCACCATTTTTTTTCTACATATTTTCGACTTATTCCATGCAAAGCGTGTGGGGAGAGTCCTGTGCGGTGGCCTCGTCAACAGATACTGTACGTCCATGCGTGCGTTGCTCTGATGCCGACTGACGGGCTCGTCAAAGGCCCTTTCCAAGTGCCTGTGCCCGGCATGGCCGATAGTTTGGTGCCGCGCCAGTACCGCCAAGCACTAGGCGGGCAGCAACCGATAGCTACAGCAGGGAAAACGAGGCCGTGGTTGGTGTCGACGAGGACTGGCGGCGTGAAGTCGAAGCTTGCACTGACGACCTTGCTGTACAAATCTGGCTTCCATTGGCTGTCAAGATCTCCATAACGTGCTGTTGATCAGGGGTCCAATTCCGACACGCCTGTCAACGCGCTGTGCATCCGCGGCCAATGGCCGTGTGGCTCGTCGCCGCTCTCGTGCCGCCTTCGCCATGTGGACCCGATTGACCGCGTCCTGCCCCTACTTAAAGCCATCCTCTCCATCCTGTGCCCCTGTGTTTCCCCCTTGCCTCCCCTGTTGTTTTTTCCCCAATAGACTGTGCTTTGCTTGGCGGCCCCTGCCCTCCCCGTGTCACCCCCCCCCTCCGCAGTTTCTGCCAGCCGGCCGGTGGCCGAGGCGATGCCCCCCCCCGACGTCCGCGCCGCCGCCGAGGGAGCGCCCGGCGACCGCTGGCACCGCGCCGCTGGGCGCACGCACCAGGACTTTCCGCCGACGCCGACCACCGACGGCGGCGGCGACGCGTGGTACTTTGTCGCCGTCGCGGACCCCCAACTCGGCATGATCGACGCCAACGCCGGCACGGCAGCCGAGGAGGCGCTCCTCGCCCGCCTTGTCCCCGCGCTCGGGCGGCTGTCCCCCCCGCCACGCTTTGTCGCGCTCCTCGGGGACCTCGTGCATGCGCACGTCGACCTCCACGGGGGGGCCATACCGGCCGACCTCCCGGACGTGCAAGTGGCGGCGCTCAAGGGTGCCCTCGCGCCCCTGCCCGACCGCCTGCCGCTGGTGCTCGTTCCCGGAAACCACGACGTTGGCAACACGCCGACGCCCGCCTCGATTTCCGCCTATGCCCGCCGCTTTGGCGACGACTACTATGCGTTTGCGGTGGGCGACGTGCGGGTGGTGGTGCTCAACTCGGGGTTGTTGGCCGACGCGGCGGCCGCGCCGGCGGCGGCTGCGGCGATGGACGGGTGGCTCGCCAATCTCCTCGCCGCCGATGGGGACGGCGCGGCGCCCCCGTCGCAGACGCTCGTCCTCGCCCACCACCCCTGGTTCCTCCGCGCCGCCACCGAGGCCGACGACCCGGGGACGGTCAGCCGGTGGCAGGGGGTGGTCCTCTCCGACGCCTACTTTCACCTGCCGACGGCCGTGCGGCTGCCTTCCTTGGCGGCGTTGGAGGCGGCTGGGGTGACGGGGCTCTTTGGGGGTCACTGGCACCAGAATGGAGGGGGGGTGGCAGAGTTGCCACCCCCCTCGAAGGGGGACGCGCCGTCGGCCGGCGGCCGGCGGCCACCACGCCGCGCGCCGCTTGAACAAATTATCACCTCGTCGGTCGGCGGGCAGCTCGGCACCGACGTGCCGGGCGTGCGTCTCGTCAAGGTCGCTGGCGGGCGGCTCGCGCACCGGTATTTTGGGGTGGACGAGCTGCCAGTGACCGTGCCGCTCAACGCCGACCGCCTGGACGAGTGGGCGTAACGGGGCGGACGCGTGGAGGGTGGCGGGGGGAGGGGGGCGGTCGACAGCCTGGCGGCGCGAGCGGTGGCGGTGCGGCCTGGTCACCGCCGGCTGCTGGTCCGCCGAGTCTCGAGGTGCACGCGTTTTGGGTATCAACCGCCAACAGCGGTGCCATTCATACCGTGTCGGCGCGCGCTCATGGGCTCCCCTCCGTGCCCTCCCCGTCGCCGTCTGTAGCGCTTCCGGGTCCGTCGCCGGGACGCTCCGGGCCGTCCCCACCACCACCCTCCCCGCCGTCGCCCGTGTCGGCTTCTCCCTCACCCTGCCGACCTGGCGGTCCGCCGGCACCCCCCTCCCCTTGCCCTCCCGCCTCGGCGGCATTGCTCGCTGCCAACTCCCGCTCCATCGCCTTAATCTCGGTGTCCAGCGCCTTGCGTCGCGCGTAGTCCCCCCGCCGGTTGCTCGCGTTTTTGATAATCCGCTTGACGGCGGCGACGCAGCCAACCCATGGCCGCGACTCGTGCGCCCCGCGGCGGACGTTGTGGTCCTCTGCAAGGCGATCGCGGTGGCGCTGCAGGCTGAGCAAGAAGTCGCCTTGCGGCCGGCCGGCGGCCGCCGCGGTCGCTGCCCGCTCCACGTGCTCAATCGACCGGTCCACGTCCTCCCACCCGCTGCCGCCGCCGCCACCGCCGGTGCCGCCCACCTCGACGGGCATGCGGTTCCACTCCTCCTTGCCCGCGACGGCGGCGGCGTCGGCTTCGGTGCGGACGCGCGCCAACCGCGCGGCGCCGTCGGGGCGGGCGCGCAGGTCGGCCATGAGCTTTGCAAAGTGGCCCTTCCTGCGCTTCCGACACTGGGCGGCGGTGACACGGTTGCGGCCGCGGAGGTGCTCGCTGCCACGGTGGGACGTGAGGGCGCGCCGTGTGGGGGTGCCGCCGCCGCCGCCGTGGGCGGTGGCGCGTCGGAGCGGTGGCACGGTGGCGGCGGGGGTAATGCCGCCGATGGCAGGCGGCGGCCTCGGCGACGGCAACGTCAATGGTGGGGGTGGCGCCGACGCCGCCCGAGCCGGTGGGTCCGTGTCGGTACAGAGGGACTGCAACCGCTCGGGCATCGCGCCGTGCGGCAGCAGAAAATCAAAGCTCCCCTCCCCGAGAAACCACCCGTCCACGAGATCCGACCACGAGCTGGGCGTGCCAATGGCGGAAGGCGGCGGCGTCGGTGGCAGGGGTGGCAGCGCCGACGACGCCTCCGCCGTGCCGACCACCGGGCCCCCTGCCGGCGGCGGGGCCCCGCGGGTCGGCGCGGCGAGCGCCCCCCCAGCCGCGGCAAACTCTGCGAACACCTGCGGCATCAGTGACATGGGCGACGCGTTGGCGTTTCCGCTCAAGGCGTCCACCCCCCACACGGGTGTGTGCATGCCACTCGAGGACGCCTCTCCCCGACGGCCGTCTGCGGCGGCCGGTAGAGTGGGCCATGCCACCGCTGACGGTGGCTCGTGCGGCGACCGGCGGCTGGCGGCGGTAAGGTCGCCGCCCCACGGCGGCAAGGCGGCGCCCCACAGGGGGAGATTGGGCAGGGCGCGGGGGTCGGTGCCCACCGCCGGCACCAGCACATCGTCCGTGTCGTCTGTCGCCGCCGCCGCAGCGGCGGCGGCAGCCGCCTCGGCGGTTGTCGCTGGACCCAACGCCTCCACGGCGGCGCTGGCAGCGGCGGCGACCGCCGGGTCGGTGCTGCCCGCCAGACTGCCTGGGCGGGCGGGCGCGGGGGCGAGGAACAAGGGGGCGACCGGCGCCACGAACGACGCTGGGACACGGCCGTCGCTCACCATGCCCCACGACGTGGTTGTGTGGCCCTCGACGGTTGGCGACCACGGGCGTGCGGTAGACGCGCCGGCGCGGTCGGTCGAGGACGCGGCGAGGTCAGCGGCGAGCCGCGATGTGCCGCGTATCCTCGCCACCGCGTCGAGCCCTTCTGTCAACCCGTCATCCGTCCATAGCGAGTTGGTGGCACCGCCGCCGTTGCCGCGGCGCACGTCCGCCGACCACCAGCTTGGTGTCGGCGACCAGTTCCGAGCGGCCGTCGGCCGCGGCGGTGGCGGCGGTGGCGCGTGGACGACGCCCGTCATCAACCCCGCGTCAACGGCGAGTGTTGTATCCATGGGTGACACGGCGGCCGCCGCACCGGTGGCCACGTCCTGGTACTGCCACCGGTTGGCGGCCATGGCGGCCGCCCACACGGCGGCGGACATCGACGGCGCGTCGGCCGCGTGGGGGGTCGTACCGGGACGCAACGCCGGCCAGGGCGTGCGGGGGGAGGGCGGCAGTGCCAGACCGCCGCTGCCGCTGCCAAGCCACGGGGGGGCCCCGATCGTCCCAATGGACGGTGGCAGGGGCGGTGTGCACAATCCCGTCGGTGGGGTGGTGAGCTGCGCCGGCGTCGCCATGATCGGTGGTGGTGGCGTAGTGAACCGTGCTGGCCCGAGGAGGGGTGTCGGCATGCCCCCCCCAGCGCCCGCGCCTGCCACCACCGTTGGCGGCGGCGTGCAGTATTGCCCGATCCCCGCCAACTGTGTGAAGGCAATGCCGGCGGGCGCCTCGCCCGGTAGGGGCGGAGGGTGCGTCGTCAGCCCCCCATCCTCGGACGGAGAGACGGTCGCGCCAGACGGCGGCCGGGGCACGGCGCCGGGGGTGCCGTCAACCCATGCCCGCACGGCGTCGGCAATGGTGCGGGCGGTGGTTGGCAAGGCGGTTGCGCCCAGGGGGTCGCGCCCGTCGAGACCCAAGGGGAAGAGCGGCTCAGCCACAGTTGCCGCCGCTGTCGTGTCGCCCGCAGATGCGCGGCCCAGTGGGGAGGAGTTGCTGGTGCGAACGCGCGGCTCTGTGCCGGCGGCGGCGCCAAGGATGGACAGAGCCGGGGATGGGGGTTGGGAAGTGCTGCCAACAACAAAAAAAGATGGGAGAGGCGACGGGAGTTGGGAGCTGGCGGCGACTGGAGCAGGCGGGTACAGCGACAAAGGCTGGGTCGAGACGCCGGCGGTGGCGGTGTCACCATGGCCGGCGGCGGTGGCGCCACCATGGCCGGCGGCGGCGGCGGCAGCTGGGAGGGCGATCGCGTCTAGACCGTCGGGGGCGACGGCGGCGGCGCGGGTGGGGACGGTGAGGGACGTCGGCGGCAGCTCGTGGCCGCCGCCGGTGGCCCACTTCTCCGCCAGTGTGGCGGCACCGCCCACCTCTTGGTGCGCGGCAGCGTGCGGCGGGGAACCGGCGTCGCCCATCCGGGAGGGACGAGTGGTGTACTCTTCCCGTTTCAGGCGCTTGCCTAGGACCGGAGGACCGAGACCGCGGCGAGGTGCACGGGAGCGTGCAGCATGTGTTGGTGGGCGAGGAGGGCGGCCGTTGTGCGCGCTGCCGACGCGGGTGGGGAGCATAGACGGTGCCGTGTTCGCTGAGAAGCCCCTGCCTGTGTGTGTGCGGAAGAGAGGGGCAAGGTAGACGCACGTCAGCTGCGCAACGATGGAAGATGGCCGCTGATTGGGCTCGGCCGGGCGCGCGGTGGTGACAAGGCCAATTGGGTGGTCCGACGCGGAAGTGCGGTGCGATGCGGAAGTCGGGCAATGCGGAAGTCGGGCAATGCGGAAGTCGCGTGCGAAGTGCGGAGTCTGCGTCTGCTCTCGGAGTCGGCCGTTGGACGGGGCAGCACCCTTTTGTACTCAAACTGCCCAACAGCGCCTAGCCCCTTGTTATGTCACCACGCGCTGTCTGGCCTGTGGGAGGGGCGTGGATGCGAATTTGATGGCCGTCTCTGCTGTACCGTCCTGTACCTGTGTACAACGCGCAGCGAGTGCGCCGGTCATCCCTTGTTGCCTCCGTCTGGTTGGCCCACGTTGAATCGCGCCACTAAGGTTTTTTTGTCAGACCACCGTAGACCGCTCACAGAGACGCTCTCGGGCAGTGTTTTGATGGCCGACCACACCTGTTGACACTGTTGCAAAAACTGGCTCATACTGCTGGCAAGCAATGACACTCGAAACATTGCTTGGTGCAGTTCGACGGAATGCGTGACACTTCACACGCTGGATATGGGGTCGCGTCGACGGGGGCGCTCGGGGCCGGCGGAGAACCACTTCCTTCAGGATGATCGATGGCGACGAACGCATGCTGAGGTATGCGACAGACGATCAGCCCGCCGCGCCGCTTGTGGTCTCGGTAGGGCATGGCGTGTGCTCCTGAATAATATGAAACGGAGGCAATGCTCGGTACTTGCACAGGAGCACGAGCGCCTTTCCTCGCTTGTCCAGGACCAAGAGGATACGAATTACTTGGTCACGGATACACAGTGAACTCGATCTCGTGTTGGTCGACAGAGCGACGAGGAAAGGACCAACGGCACAGTGGGTCCAAACCCGTGTTCGTTCTGGCACCAAATGTAGGCGCCAAACAGGGTGGAGTCGACTCGTTCAGCCACATCTTTGGTGCACGAAGCCCTTTCTCGTGTGCATTTGGTGGTGCTCGTGAAGCACAGTGAGGTCAGAAGAAAACATGAATGCCTCCCTGAGTGCACATATGCGCACGCATTTGAGGCGCAGGCCGTGGCGGCGGCCGCCCCCTCCCCCCTCTACGGCGGCGTGGGGGGCCAGACGACACGCGACCAGGCATTCTGCACCAGAATGACAACCGAGGTAGGTGCACGTGCACCTACCGTGCGAGTGCACTATTGGTCGTACGAAGACTTAGCGCGGTCGGAACAGCGTTGAACTCACAGTGGTGCAGAGAACGGTGCTTGCGGTCATAGGACTGTAGCTATCGGCGATATTGACACATGCATGCCGTCGTAGGACGTCTTGAGGTACTCCAACAGGCCAGGGTGTGGTATAGGAGGCACAGGTGATGCGGAAAATGCGCGAAATTGCAAGAATCTGTCTGATCGTAGAGAACACTGGTTTGGACCCGCTGTGCGGGTCGCCACGACCATCTCAAAGTGTAGCATGTCGAGGGAAATACAAAACAAATGACATTATTGCACAGGCTCAGGTGCAATGACCGAATCAAGATGGACGGAGGCTACCTTTTGTGTCAATGATTGATCAAATTATCAGATTCCAGGCCGACTTACATCAAAATATCTGGCTCGTTGGTGCGATTCCACCTGCAAGCTGAGGCCCCCTTATTGGCAGATCCTCATTCCGTCATCAAGCCTGCGGACCTCATTGGCCACAGGAAATCATGGAGCGCCTCCATTCGAATCGAGGGCCACGGCTAGCCGTCGCGCGAGACGCCGCCGTCGACGTTTCGTGACCACAACGCACTTCAATGTCAGGGCCGCCTCGTCCAGCCCGCTCACGACCTGCTCTCTTGTTCGACACCTGCATCTTCCCTTTCACTCTTCGTCCCCTCCTCGACCCCCGCCTCCTTCCATCATGGCATTCATCTCGGCTGTCGGTATTGGCGCTCCCGCCCGGTCCATTCTTTCGCATCCTCGACGCCATGCGCTGACGACGGCGCGCCCCGTGGTGGTTCGCCCCGCCTCGGCGGCGGCGGTACGCATGGACGCGAGTACCACCCCCTCTGCTTCTGCCCCCAAGACCGTCGGTATTGGTATCATCGGTTGCGGCCGCATTGGCCAGGTGCATGCCAAGGCTATCTCCTCCACGCTGGGCGCCAAGCTGGTGGCCGTCGCGGACCCCTTCGAGAAGTTTGGGCGGGCGGTGGCTTCGGAGTTTTCCACCACCTGGGTCGCCGACTGGAAGGAGCTAGTCGCCAACCCCGAGGTTGACGGCGTGGTCATTGGCTCGCCGACGCCGTTTCACGCGGAGCAGATCATTGCGTGCGCGGAGGCGGGTAAGGCCATTTTTTGTGAGAAGCCCATCAGCAACGACCTGGCGACCATTGACAACTGCCTCGAGGCGGTGGACAAGTCGGGCGTGAAGCTGCTTGTCGGCTTCCAGCGCCGCTTTGACTCGAACTTCCAAAAAGTGAAGTCGGTGGTGTCGTCTGGGGCCATTGGGGACGTCCGCACCTTTACCATCACCAGCCGTGACCCGGCGCCACCGCCGGCCGACTACCTGGCCAAGTCGGGCGGCATCTTTCTGGACATGGCGAGCCACGACTTTGACATGGCCCGCTTTGTTTGCGGCGCCGAGATTGAGAGCGTTTTTGTGACCGGCGCGGCGATTGAGAGCGCGGCGCAGGAGGCGGGCGACCTCGACACGGTCATCACCGTCCTCAAGATGAGCAACGGCGCGTTTGGCACCATTGAGAACAGCCGCCGGTGTGGTTTTGGCTACGACCAGCGGGTGGAGGTGTTTGGTGGCAAGGGCAGCGTCATTGGCAGCAACAAGGCCAACGACACGGTGACGGTCAACACCGACTCTGGCATCGACTCCTCGCTGCCGTTCGACTTCTTCATGGACCGGTACGCGGCGGCGTACACGGGCATCATGGGCGCCTTTGTTGACATGGTCGCGCAGGACGGGGAGGTGCCCGTCGGGGGCGCCGACGGCCGTGCACCCATTGTGGCGGCCAAGGCTGCTCAGCTGAGTGTCAAGGAGGGGCGCCTGGTGCGGCTGGACGAGGTGGACCTAGTCAAGGCGACGGCCGGGGCGTTGTAGTTTGATACATGTGCCAAGTTTTGTCACTTTTTGGGGTGCTGCTCGGCGTGGTGACTGTGAAATAGACGCTGCTCTGCTTCACTTGTACCCGTACGATTTGTTTAAAGGCTCGTTTTCTTGCTTAGTACAATCGGTTGACGCGTCACTCTACGGCAGTGGTAGTGCGCTGACAACCAGCCTGCTCTGTCCGGTCGACCTACTCCCAGACATCATACGCGGCCCACTGCGGCAATCCTAACCGCAGCGTGGACGCGTGTCGGCGAAGACGACGCTGTGGGCAGCGCCAATACTGGCACTCAGCGACGGTAGCAGCAACGCTTCGAGTCGCTGGAGCACTGCGTCGGCAGACGCCCATGCGTCGCTCGGCGCAAGGCGGCAGGTCAAGCCCCTCACTGCTCTTCCGTAACACCGTCACTCGACCAGCGCGTGTGATACACGCCGTCCTTGTCCAACCGCTTGTACGTGTGGCTGCCAAAAAAGTCGCGCTGCGACTGCACCATCTGCGCCGACGGCAGCACCGTCCGCCGGTAGGTGTCATAGTAGGCGAGGCTGCCCGACATGGCGGGCACCGACACGCCCGCATTGACGGCGGTGGTCACCACCGACCGCCACGCCGACTGGGCGGTGGCGAGCTCCGCCGCAAAGCTCGGGTCGACGAGCAACGAGGGGAGCTCCGCGTCAATGTCGTACGCCGCCTTGATGCGGTCCAGGAAGACGGCGCGGATGATGCAGCCGCCCTTCCAAATGCGGGAGATGGCGCCGAGGTCCAAGCCCCACCCGTACTCCGTGCCGGCGGCACGGATGAGGTTCATGCCCTGCGCGTACGAGCAAATCTTGGACGCGTACAGGGCGGGGCGCACCGACTCGACGAGGGCGGCCTTGTCCTCGGCCGACAGCGACGGCGCCGCGGCGCTTGAGGGGCCCGAGAGCACCTTGGCGGCGATCGCGCGGTCCTGCTTGAGCGCCGACAGGTAGCGGGCCTCGAGCGCAGCGGCAATGGTTGGGATGGGCACCAGCCGGGCAGCCGCCTCTTGCACCGTCCACATGCCGGTGCCCTTGGCGCCTGTCTGGTCGAGCACCTTCTCAATCAGCGCCGAGCCGTCGCCAACCAAGTCGTCGGTCGTGCGGAGGATGGCGGCGGTGATCTCAATGAGGAAGGACTGGAGGTTGGACCGGTTCCACTCATCAAAGACTGCCGCAAGCTCCGGAGCCGACAACCCGCCCACGGTCTTGAGGACGTCGTACGCCTCACCAATCAGCTGCATGTCGCCGTACTCAATCCCATTGTGCACCATCTTGACGTAGTTGCCCGCGCCGCCTGTGCCAATGTACGTCACGCACGGGCCGTCGTCGACCTGGGCGGCGATGGAGCGGAGCATCGGCTCCAGCGCCTCGTACGCCGGGCGGGGCCCGCCGGGCATGAGGCTCGGCCCCATCCGCGCGCCGTCCTCCCCGCCCGACACGCCCATGCCCATGTAGAGCAGCCCCTGGTCGGTCAAATCCTTGGAGCGGCGCTCGGTGTTGGTGTAAAACTCATTGCCCCCATCAATGATCATGTCGCCCGGCTCGAGGTGCTGCCGCAACGCCGAGATGGTCGCGTCCACCGGCCCGCCGGCCTTGACGAGCATAATGACGCGGCGCGGGGTGGCGAGGGAGGCCACAAACTCGGCCATGTCTTCAAACCCAGACAGCTTGTCCGAGAGGCCCTCCGCTTCCGCGCGCGCGACCGTGTCCCGCGTCTTGGACGCGCTCCGGTTGTACACAGAGATCGGGAAGCCGTGGTCGGCAATGTTGAGCGCCAGATTTTGGCCCATCACCGCCAGGCCAACGAGGCCGACCGACGCCTTGTCGGTCGGCGTGTCGGCCGTCACCGCCGGGATGGGCGCCTCCATCGTCATCCGGGGGGGGACCACGGCGCGCGCGCGGCGGACGGCCGCACGGCCACCGGCCGCCGGCCGCGCCGACGACACCAGCGAGCTGGCGCGGCTGCCGACGGTGGCGGCGGTCGGGGCGACGGGCAGGAAAGCCGCGGCG
>Ga0115031_1004238_pt1 | contig 10622 bp, 7 predicted proteins | sample Maine_Asex4_meta_FD_87301 | JGI IMG/M metagenome (GOLD analysis project Ga0115031, IMG submission 87301) | Marine algal microbial communities from Maine, USA - Maine_Asex4_metaG | ecosystem: Host-associated > Algae > Red algae > Unclassified | place: Maine, USA | collected 2015-01-05 | reverse complement strand
TGAGCGGCAAGGCGCTAGCCGCCGGTATCGCAGCCTGTTAACGACCGGCATCTTACCGGCGGCTAGCGCCTTGCCGCTCAGGTCATCAATCCAGTGAAGCTTGCCCCATCAAGAGAAGTGGCAAAAACACTACGCTCCCATTGCGTCTTCGAACGAACCTTCTTGAGCCGGGAAGCACAATTTTTCTTGCACGTACTTGATACCGTCGGCGCTAGTGGCATCGCCATCGCGGTAGTTGCTCTCAGCTTCGACAACCAACGGAGCTGAATCGGTGCCCATCACTTTGCAGTAACGCTGAGGATAACCCAGCTTCATCATCACTTCGACGTAACGGGTCATATTCAAATCGCCTGTCTCAAGATCGGTGAACTGCATCGCGCGGTTGTGCCAATTGCCGTCCATTTTCCGCAACGCAACGCCGCGGTGAACCGTGAAGTTCTTCACGTGGCAACCGTAAATTCGATCGCCAACCTTGTTGAAACGCGTCTCCCAATCTTCGCCTTCCCAGCAATGGGAAGGATCTGCGTTGACGCCAAGACACTTGTCGCCATCACAGATGTCGACCAGCATATTGAACTCGTCGGCGCACATGGCTCCGGTGCCAGGGTGAATCTCATGAGCCAAAATCATGCCCAGAGAATTCGCGTGGTCACGGATCTTCTGAGTCTTGGCGACAAAGCGCTCTTGGCCTTCCCTCATCAGATCGAAGCCATCGCCCGCCCAGAATCCCCAAGGGTATCCGGTCGCCATTTCCCAACCAAACGCGACGCCCCAAAACATTGGCAGGATTTTAATGTTCAGCTCGGCCATCAAATCCATCAAACGGATGATGTAGTCTTCGTAAAACGATTCCAGCTGATCGGCAGATTTACCTATCTGAGAACCGTGAATGAAGGGATTGCCGCTTTTGGTTCCCGTCCAGACGCTGGTGTGCAGCCAGAAGGGACAATGGCCCGAAATCCCGTCCATCCGCAAACCGTTTTTTTCAAAAGCCGATTTGATTTCGGCAGCCGTTTTAAACTTGGTCCCGTCGTCGGAAGCTTCCAGCATATAGTTCGACGGTTGAGCTCCGCCGGCCCCCGATTCTTTGGCGAACGCGAGAAACTTATCAAGTCCCTTGGGACCGTGTTGAGCGCCTTCGATGCTGGAGTGAAAAATCGACTTGGACATTGCTTGCTTCCGCAGCCCCTGAGAATGACCTCGAGGCTAATTGGGTGGGAAATGACAGGGAAATATTAATTGAAGTAAATCATCTTGATCGTTCACCTATCCCAACGCAACCGTTTTGCTAACGGAACTTCACAAATCCACTAAATTCATTGATCAAGTATTCCATTTGGAGAACTAATTCTATTGGATAATAAATACGCGTGGCGGGAAACAGAATACGGGGATCAGCAAAGACGCCAATCCGATCGTCCACCGGAACCATCCCAGCGGCACACTGTCATCGCGCGTTGGCGGGTGATTGGTTCCCACCAGCAACAACAGCACCACCATCAGGATCATCATCATCGTTTGGTAATAGACCATGAACGCGATCGCCAGAACCATGGTGACTTTGGCGATCGTATGGGCTGATTTTCCAAACAGCGTATAGGTGACGTGGCCGCCATCCAGCTGTCCCACCGGCAACATGTTGAGCCCGGTGATCAACATCCCTACCCAGCCTGCGACGAACATCGGATTGAGCTGGCTGATCCAGACAACGGAATCTTTTTCATAACCGGGCACCTCCCAAAGTTCGGCAAACCATTGAAGCAGCCACGGCATTCGAAAACCAATCCCGCCCAGTGCCTGCGTTGTCAGGTCCAATTGCCCAACGCCGTAGTAGGCGATCGGAACCGCTGCGACCAGTCCGGCGATCGGGCCGGCCAATCCAATGTCGAAAATCTGCTTGCGATTGGCGGTATACCCGTGCATGGCGATAACAGCCCCCATCGTTCCGATCGGGTTGATTGGCAGCGGCAGAAAAAAGGGATATGACGCGGGCACCTTATAGATTAGCGTCGCCACGAAATGTCCCATCTCATGTAACAAAATGATCAGAATGACACAGAACATATATGCCAACCCGATGTCCCAGTTCGTCAGGATCAGTTTTCGCACTTCCAACAGAGCGTGCTGATCGAACGTATTGAGATAGGGCAGCAAAGGGTTCAGCGGTGACCATTTTGAAACTCCCACCCAAAACGTCGACGCGCAAGTCGCAAAAAACAGCAGCAATGGCAAGACCGTCTTCCGCTGACCTCGATTGGCATGCTTCGATTCCGGTGGATCCCAATCGGCAGGAGGTTCAGGGCGTGGGTAGTTGGGCTGGTCCAAGTTCGATTCGCTGCGGGGCAAGGTCTTGAGTTTGACGAATTTCGCGATTTGTTTGATACTGATCGTTAGTCAAAGGATAACCAACTTTGAGTATCTTTGATAACCCTGTTGCTTTGGTTGCAAAAGGTGACGGCGAACTTTTATCGCAGAGACCGATACCCGCAATTCTTTGAGAAAGCTTGACGATCGCATCAGTCGAAAGGGACAAAGCAGAAATGTTCAAGCAATTTAATGCCCTTTCCAACGGATATCGTTAAAGTGGGCGCACACTAATAGTAACGGATCGCGCAGTCTCACGGAGGGATATTTTCGCACAACTCGATGAGGAACATGCTTATGCCGATAGAATTTTTTCAGTCAATTATTGCGTTAGGCTTCGTCACCGTCTGGTTGATGGTCGGACAATTCTCTACCGCAAAACATTCAACATCAATACGGCATTAAGCCGTCCACCTTACCATCTTAAACCTATAACCAACGCGGGGGGCCTTGCTCCTCGCGTTTTTGTTTTACAGCGACGATGCCTTGCTGGTGAAAATCTCCCGCCACTGATGCCACTGATGCCACTGATACAACTGATGCCAAATTGCAGACCTAGGAAGATGTACGCTACGGCAATTTGGGAGCGCTATAGGTTACATTTTTTGGAACCGTGATTCCGCCGGAAACGATACCTTGTAACGTCTCCTGGATATCCCAATTCAGAGGGACAACATCCTTTTCACGTACCATCAGCATGTAACCGGAGGTCGGAACAGGAGTCGTCGGTACGTAGACGCAAAGTATCTTTTCGCCCGTTCCCAAGTCATAGCATTCACTGGTGACGAACGCTGGAGCCTTGATACCCGGATGCGGGAACTCGACCAACACGACGCGTTTGAAATCTTTGGTGCCTTGGGAGCCTGAGACCGCGTTGAAGACGTTGCTGACCGCAGAGTAGATCGTCTTCACGCCCGGCACATTGAGTATGATCCAGTTGAAAGCTCTGTGTAAGCGCGATTGGGCGAACATCCCTGCGACGAACAGGATCGCGAACAAACTGGCGATCGAGAGGATGGAGAGCAGCACATCGCCGAACAGACCTGTCTCAACGTTGACCGCTCCGCTGACTGTTTTAGTGGCTTTTTGAATCTCAGAAGATTGAAACCAAGTCCCTCTCAGGAAATCAGCAATCGGCCCCAGCGCATAATGATACAACGTATCGTACAACCACCGTATAACCGCATAGGTAATAAAGATCGGTAGCACAACAAACACGCCCGCGATGACTCGGTTGCGAATATGGCGAATGTTGTCGCCCCAAGTATAGCTTCGAGTTGCGTCGTCTTCTGTCATCCGATGCCGTGCGTGAATCTAAGAAAGGCTGGCAATGTTCACAGGTGTGTCATCACTTAAAGTGGCATCATAGCGTTTGCCGTGTCACTACGCGACCCATCCCACCGTATCCTCACTGGTGAGAATTTTAACAATGACTTCAACAGTAAGATCTGATTAAAGTAACGGGATCAAGGGAGTCACCTCAACTGCCGGCAACGTAGCTTGTACTGGCCAAGGAAGTTCGAGCCGAAAATGCGACATTCGGCGGGTCTTCGAAACTCGAGTCGCTGCTGCCTCAATGTGCAGCAGCAAATCTAAATCGAAGATCCCAAGCGGTGCCGGACGATCAGCCAACCAGTTCAATGCGGCCCAGATCTCTGCTTCTTTTGCTCCCGAGATAGCGGCGGTGGCCACATCGGCGCTGTCTTGGGAAGAACGCGATTGGCGGAGGCGGCGGCATTTTTTGACAATGGATTGCCAGTCACGTGGTGTCAGATGTTCAGGACGATTACCTCCTGCGGGCTTCAGCAACGGGCCCAACCGACCGCCACGAACGAAATCAATTTGTCTTCGACAACGCAGTCGATCCGCTCGGTTGCCAGCAATTTCAAGCAACCCTTGCAGGCAGCTGCGCATGACCGCGCGGTCACCGCAGGCCATCGCGGATCGGTAGTCTTCTCTGGCCCGCGCGATCAGCGATTGGTCTCCCGATAGGACCGACGTCTCGGCGCGGTCACGGAGACGGCGAGCCTCACGAGTGCCGAGTCTTTTTCGCTGAGATGCTGGATTAACGCCTTTGCGCTTGAGCCACTGTAAATGCAAGGACGCCAGCGTGAGGGCCGTCCGTCGAGATTGGGCCAATTGTTCACCCAACGTTCTGGCCAAAGTGAGATCGCGGAAATGCATTTCTCCAACAGCCAATGACTCGTTATCAGGTTTGGCAAACAGTAATGCCTCGATCAAGATTTGCTGCAGTTCTAGTTGTTGCTGCATCGACGATGGTCCAGAATCGCGCGGCTTGATCAGGCCTGTGAAATAGTCTTGATGGGCGCGATTGTTCATTTCCTCAAAAATGAATTGGCGAAGGAGGCTGACCCATTGCTTTAAAACCTTCGTTTTCCCTGTCAACGGTTTCAACGTTGCCAATTGTACTTGGTTAATTTCAATCAAACGTTCTCGAACTCTCATTCGAGCCATCGTGAAAAATGACGCAGGATAATCATCGTTGCGCTTCAATCTTCCATTGGAAATCGCATCGGCAACACGGCGCTTCCACTCCGTCGTCGAAGTTTCATCGCCTTGCTTCGCGTACGCATCTGAGATCGCCAATAAGAAGTTTGGCCAACGCCTCAAATTTCTGACCGCGCGGAGCACAGCATTTCTTATAGAAGCATCCTGCTGTTGCAAACAAAATCCTGCGATAAATTCTGCTTCTGCGGGGGTAATGTCGTCTGAAGGTTGTGCCGCTTCACTCAGGTCATCAAGTGCGCGGATGAGAATGCGTTGGTCAGCGTTTATTGATTGCAGCGATGCGATAGCCGAGCGCGCCTTTTGCTGATCCGCTGAAGAACGATCGGTTTCTTCGGACGGCGATGGCTCGAAATCCAAATCTGCCAGTTCGATGAACTTTTTCTGCCATCTCTCAAACTTCAAAACTGCAGCCTTGTCCGCCGACGAAAGATAATCGTTGACTTCGAATTTAATTGGTTCTGGGAGTTGCGGTGCTGAATCTGGCTTTGATTGACTTGAACTATCAGGCGTCGCAGCGACAGGGTTTGTTGCCGTGCTTACAATTTCAAGTTTTTCAGCACTGGCAATTGAATCGGCAACGGGCTGCTTTGATCTTTCTGGAGTCTCCCGGCCTAACAAGAGCACGCTGCACGCGACGCTCGCGCAAAGGGCAAGGATCGTTAAGGCGATAACCGCGATCCATCGGCCTTGGCGGCTTTTTCTGCGCTGATTTTGTGCTTCGAAAACAGCATCAAACATCACGTTGACTTCGTCAGCGTCGATTCCGAAACAAGCGGCATACGTAGCCAATTCGCTTACGATAAATGCACGTTGAGATCTAGACGATTCAATCTTTTCGGAGATAAGCAACCGTATTCGCCTCCGCGCGTCGGCGACAGAGATTTGTTCCAGCCCGCGCTGTTTTGCTGCGTGTTCCAACAGCTGACGAGCTCTCAAACTACCGATTTGGAACTCATCGGTCGCTATTTGAATCGCCTCCTGAGCATTCGTTGGTGAAAGGACCGCTCCGGGCAGCTCCGAAAGATCGGTGGCCAGACGCTCTAAGAAAATCTGTTCGTATCGCCCTACCCTGCCCAACGATGAACCTCCGTCACCAATTTTATTCAGACATTGGGTTACTTGGTCGTTAGAAAGATGCTGTTCATTGGCAAGATGATGAATCTTGCTCAATGCCAACGGCGTCAAGCCGCGTTGGGTAGCGATAATGTTGCTTGCGGCGGTAGTAAAATTTTCCAAACGAGAATCACGCGGCTGTAAATTGGTTGGGTTTTCCATTTAGCGGACTCCCCATTTATCAGCCAGTTGCTTAAATTTTGTTACGTAGCCCCGGGGCATGTTGGGATTGAGCGCGAGCGTTCTTTTAAATAACTCGGTCGCGGCGCGTTCATCGAACTGATGCAAGACCGAAACGCGTTGTAGGCGAGCATCCAGCCAGCCAGTGGTGCCAGTGGGATTCTGTTTTTCGACTTGCCGCCATAGCTTTGCACTCTCGCGCGAATCATTTTTCCGAGCTGCCAGCTCGGCTTGGACCGAAAGCCAAAGCGGATCTTCTTCCCTGTTGGCCAACAATCCTTCGGCCTCTATCAATCGACCATCGTCAAGATACAGCTGAGCCAGTCGAAACGAAGCGGTGTCTTCATTCGCCGACGTCGTTGACGTTAACAGTAATTCATAGACTTCGATCATCCTGTTACGCGAGGTTTGGTGGTCGATATTTTCAAAATCTTCAGCCCCTTCAAACGCCTTGGCGATTTCGATCGTCGCAGCGCTGGTCCAAGTGGATGAAACCTTCAGCGATTTTAGCTTTTGGAAATACTCGTAAACCCGCGAAAGATTTTTTGGTTGAGATTTCCTTAGAGCCAAGATTTGGAAATAGAGCAGCTTCGTAGTTTCAGACCTCTTTCGACCAATCGGTGAACCCTCGATCAGCGTTTTGATTTTCGCCAACGTCTTGCTTATCTCCTTTTCAAAAACGAGCGGATTTGATCGATCAATTAGCGTTGAGACGTAGTAGTAATACGTCTGAAGTTGGGCTTGGTCAGTGATGCGATCATCGCGGTCAATCGATTGCACAAAATCACCAAAGGTCTCTATCGGAAAGTTTGCGATGCTGTCGTAGCGTTTGGCCAGTTCGACCGAGGCTGCGGAGCGAACGAGCTTAGAAAGGGCGTTCGCGCGGATCATTTTCAGGTAATCAACAATTTCCTGATCGGTTGAACTGCTGATTTGATCAATTTCTAATTCAAACTTTGCCAACTTTGCGAAGCCAGATGCGGGAAAGTGTTCGTTGATCGACTCAGCGATGGTCCGTCGGTTGTCATTTTGGTCGCCGGGGGTTAATCGCACTGATTTAAAAGCGCGGTAAGCGGCTTCGGCGGCCAATTCTTGAAACGCCGGTGAGGTACGCAGCAATTCAGAGGCGCGTAGAAATTCCTCGGTCGCAACTTGGTAGCGTTGGCTGAGATACAAACAGCTGCCTAAGAGGAACCGACAATGCCCGCAAATCTGGGCCGGAGTGTTCGTATTAAACCTCTTTATGGCTTCATTCAATTTCTCAATCGCAAGGTTTAACGAGGCTGATTCCTCAGTCTTTTGAAATTCGTTTAGCGCAAGATATCCGCCAATCCAAAGTCCTACACCATCGTCCTTGGAGATCGCATTGGGGAAATCAACCAGCGATTTCACAAGCAAGTCACCCTCAAAATGAAGTGCCAGCTGTGTAAGTGCTATGGCGATCAGTTCGTCACCGATTTCTGGATGACTTAGAATAGCGTCAATCAAACTGTGTCCACGGAGAAGTTCTGAGTTTTGGCCAAGCATTGTCATTGCTTGATCACCGTTGCCGCCGAATAAGAAACTGGTGAATTTCCATTGAGCGATTGATTTAGGATTTTCGTGCAAACCGTGACTCGCATTTTGCATCGCAACTTCGAAGCAATGGTCGGCTTGTTGATTCGATCCAATAACGCGCATCACGATGGCCAATCCTACGGTCGCCATTATCTGGAATCGGCTTTGAGCTCCAAACCGATCGGCTGAGAACTTGGTCAAGTTCGTGTAGGGCTCGATGCCCAAATACGAGCGAAAATATGCTTCAGCATCACGTAAGATCGGTCTATTATTGTGACCGCTTGCTGTCGATTTCAAAAAGTGACCCCAGCCAAGCAAATATTCGCCGTGGCCGAACTGTTGGCGCAGCTGATTCAGTCGGCCTTGGTCTCCAATTACAGTTTCCTTCAATTCCGTTAGCCGTTGCAAATTTTCGACTTGTTGGTTAACGCCGCGCTGAATCAAATTGATTTCTTCGATGGTACGATCAACGTCTTCTGCGACGACTTCTGCGCCTCTGAGGTAATCGCGTTGAAGCACTTCGATCTCACGATGAGAAACGGCCAACCGTAAGCGCTCGGATTTACGATTAGGATGCGTGGCCAGCGCGAATTTAGCTTTCGTTAGGATACTTTCAGACCAAGGGTCGTCATCTAGCGGCCGAAACAGTTCGGCCGCGTAGAATCGTTGCAGTTGCTCCAGTGCTTTGTCGCCGTTTTCAGTTTGACCACTACTTCGGACCTCTCGATGAGTCAGCAGTAAACGATTCAGTCGGTTCTCAATCAGAAAAGATTCAAGCGGATCCAATTGGGCGTCCAATTCATTGACTTGGCCATGCACCGAAGTGGATACCGACAGCAGATGGATGATGCACCAAAGCGTGCACCTAAGCGTGCACCTAATCCATAATTTACCGAGCAAGGGCTTAGCACTGCTCGTGAAATCAACGTCACCTTTCGCTGCGCGAAAGCACGCTACTTTCGTGGAGCGAAAGGCGACTATCAGAAAGTTACTGAGCGCATGGTACTTAGCGATCATGATTAGGAAACCAAGCTACAGATTCATGGCCGCATGATCGGCACATCGAAATAAGAGTCATCGCTGATTGAAATTGGATGTCGTCGCCAACCCTAACGAAAATCGGAGCCGTTTTGGTTTCCATTTTTGTCAGCACACGACGAATCTTTTCGGAGTCGTTGGTTTTTACTCCTCCCAATTCGTAACCTGCCCCGCCTTTTACCGCAAACATCGTCAGGATCACGGGCGTAATTTCTTCAGTTGGAAATTGGTTGGGGGAAACCGATCGCGCGACGATAGGCGTTACCAAAAATTGCGTTGGGAGACGAAACGAAGTGGTCAGTAGAAAAAATATTAACAGCAAAAACACAACGTCGATCATGCTGGCCGTCGACAAGTTCATCGCTGATGTGGCGGAACGCTTCGAAATAGGTTTTGATAGTCGCATCGTTGAGCCGTACGCTGTAGTTTTCCAGATGTTATTGCTTCCGTACGGCAACAATCACCGTTTCAAAGCCCGATTCTGATAGCCGGTCAAAGACGAAATTCACTTCTGTAGTGGAACAATTGGCTGCACATCGCAATTTCACACGCGGTGTTAAGTTACGCATCTTCAGACGTTCCATCGCCTGTTGCAGAAAAGAATCCAATTCGTTTCGAGGGATCACTTTGTCGTTGACCAAAAACTGCCCTTGAGAATCTATATTCAGAACCAAACTTGCCGGAGCGCCCCCATCATCGCCGGCCTCAGATACCGGCAACTGTGTCGAGGATAAAACGTTTTGATTCAACTGAGATACGGTCATAAAAAAGATGATCAGCAAGAACACGATGTCGATCATTGGCGTCATATTAATACCAACTTGCTCTGCGATTCTCCGTTGGCTTAATTTCATAATTGTTTAACTCCTAATTCGCGTCGATCGCAAATACTTCTTTGATTCTCATTTATACCATGAGCCTAATTGGACAGCGCTACATTTGAATCAAAACACCGGTTATTAACGTGGTAACGAAACTGTGAGCGCCCAATGGCACTTACTTTAGATTTTACTAACGGTTCAGAAACCAAAATTTTTAGCACCCCCTCTCCCTAAAAATTCGGACGTTGGACCCAACCATTGGTAACAAGCGTCATCCGAATTTTTAGGGAGAGGGGGAGCTAATTTTTTTATGTTTGGGTCTAAAGTAAGCGCCATTGGGCTAGGCGTCTTGCCGCTCACGAAAGTGGCGCTGTCCAACTATCGACCAACGAAATAACTACCCTCAGCAGCGATCAGCTTTTCTTAGCCAAGGGCAGCATGATGTGTTCGATCCTTTTGCCTGCGAGTGACACGATCGCATCAATCTTATGGCGAAAGTAATTACAAGCGACCATCGTTGGTATCGAGATGGCCAATCCCATCAGCGTTGTTACCAAAGCCTGTCCAATGCCGCCAGCGAGGTCTTGGGCCTGAGGGGCTCCGTCTTGATTGGCGATCGTCATGAACGCTTCGATCATCCCAACGACGGTTCCCATCAGCCCAAGCATCGGAGCGATGGCGGCGATCGTGGCTAATACCTCGGTACGACGAAATAGTTTTGACGTCTCATCTTCCCCCGCCTCTTCAATCGCTGCGCGGTATTCAGCGAATCCAAATTGGCTGTTGCGATAACGCTGCAAGCCCGCACCGATGATACGCCCTGCCATCGAATCCTGCTCTTGCGTGTAGCAAAATTCGATCGCCTGGTCGATTTTCTTTGAAGAGACCAACAGCTCAATTTGCTCCAGTTGACCCTCAGGAAACAACCTCTGCTGCCTAATCATCAAAAAGTGATCGACGATGAAATAAAGGCTGACCATTGACAGGATCAACAACAGCAGCATGATCCCCACGCCAATC
>Ga0115031_1004235_pt1 | contig 10626 bp, 9 predicted proteins | sample Maine_Asex4_meta_FD_87301 | JGI IMG/M metagenome (GOLD analysis project Ga0115031, IMG submission 87301) | Marine algal microbial communities from Maine, USA - Maine_Asex4_metaG | ecosystem: Host-associated > Algae > Red algae > Unclassified | place: Maine, USA | collected 2015-01-05 | reverse complement strand
TGCCCAGCGAGTAGTAGACGCACCCCGACTCTAGGACTTTGACCAGGTGGGCGGCCACCTCCCGGTCCTCCTTTCCCGACGGGCGGGTGTGGAGTTTGACGAGCCGCACGCGCGTCACCGCGTACACCCCGCCGCCACGGGGGAGGGAGCCGGCGCGCCGCACGGCGGCGGCCACGACCGCAAAGGGCCCAGACGGGAGGGAGAGGAGGCCGAGCAACCCGGCCGCCGCGTCGACGCCCAGCGCGGGGGCGGTGCCGGGACCGAGGCCCGCCGCGACGGCGCCAGAAGCGGGTGTGACGACCAGGGAGGAGAGGGCGGGGGTGGACGTGTAGGCGAGGACCAGGTACCGGTCGGTCGGGCGGGGAGTCGCGCCGGGCGGCAGCCGCGCGCGGGGCCGCCGCTTGGGGCCGCCGCCAGCGGCAGCACCGCCACTGGCACCGCCACTGGCGCCCCCATAGCCGCCGTCCCCCGCTCCACCGCCGCTACCAAAGCCCCCGTCGGCGCCCCCTGGGTCCCCGCCGCCGCTGCTGCCGCCGCCGCCGCCGACCGGCTGCCCCGCCGCGTTGGCCGCGTCAATGAGCGCGTTGCGGGCGGACGGGTCCCCCCCCCGGAGCGCGTATGATGTGTCGTGCAACACCACCCGGTCGGGGAGGTAGAGGATGCGGAGCGCCAGAGGCGGCCCAGCGGGCGCCCCGCCGCCGCCGCCGCCGCCGCCGGGCGGGCCGGGCGTTGTCGGCGGCGGCGGGCGGGGGGCGGGGAGTTGCGCGTGGAGGCCGTCAAAGGAGCGACCAGACGGCTGGTATGCCATGGGGCGGGGATGGGGGGGGAGTCGGAGCGCCGCAGCCGTCGCGGACCGCCAGTGGACAGTGTTGCCACGTCAAGCGCCCACGCAGGAATCAAAGGAAAGAAAAATAGAGAACAAGAGGAAGCAGCCAGCACAAGGCCGCGAGAACGTTGACGGGGACGACAAAGGGCGACAGCTTCACCAACCGCCACCGCTACGAGGCGACCGCGGCACGGCGGCGATGGGGGCGGCGGCGGTGGTGGTAGTCGCTCCCTCGCTGTGTCGATGGGTGGGCGCAGGAGCACGCCCCCTCTCGCCAAACTGCATCGCTGCGCCGAGGGGAAACAGGGGTTGAAGACAGCCTGCACCAACTGTGTTGTGATTGGCCCCGTTCAGGGTGAGCGGTCAAAGGAGTGATGTCGAGCACCCCAGGGGGGCTAATAGATGACTGACAGCAGCGCCAGGCCTGTGGGAGGCAGGGGCCTCAGCCAATCCAACCCGAATTGGTGGGCGATCGATTGCAGCCACCAGCCACAAAGCGGTGCAGCGCGTAGGGCGATTCAGGGCTGCGACACACGTTGGTCTGCTGTTGGTGAAGGCCTTGCTCTCCGTCTGCGTTGCCCCCGCTGTTTCCCCTGTCTCCAACGCTCACCGCTGCCGCTCGTTGCCCGTCACGACCGCCGTGGCCCACACGCACCACACCCGCCCCATCTCTTTTCACGGGATCACCACTCCCTGAATCCCCTTCCCCGCTTCTCGGCACCTATGGCGGACGCCTTTGACGACGATGATTTCTTCAAAGACTATCCCCCAACGACCGCTGGGGCGGCCGCGCCGTCCGACGCGGGCGCCTCTGCGCCGGTGGTAGGCGTGCCAGACGATGCGGATGTGTTTGCGATGCCACCCCCGCCGCCGCCCGAGGAGGAGGCTGGTGGTGGCGACGGTGGCGGTGACGCTGCGGCGGCCGGCGGCGGCGGCGGCGGCGGGGACGCCAACAACCCGTTTGGGGATGCGGCCGACTTTTTGGGCGTCGGCGGTGGTGGTGGCGGTGGTTTGGCCACGGGCGATGCCTCTGCGGAAGGCGGCAGCAGCGGCGCGCTCGGCGGCGCCGCCTTCGTCATGGGCGGCGACGGCGCGGCGATGAATGGTGGGGCCAATGGGGATGACGCGGGCGGTGAGGACGATGGGGAGGAGGAGCTCCCCCCCCGGCCATCCACCCCCACCGCCGTGTCCAACTGGCGGCGGGAGCACGCGGCGCGGCTCGAGGAGCGCGCCGCCCGCGAGGCGACGGTCGTGGCCGAGCGCCGCGCGGCGGCCACGGAGGCGCTCACCTCCCTCCACACCAAGTGGGGTGACCGCTGCACGCGCAACGCAGAGGGCAACAAGGAGTTTGAGGCCAACTTTCTCCGCGAGCGCGACGGGCTCATTGCCCAATTTTCTAAGCCGGGGGAGCCCCCGGCGTGGCACGTGGTGCCGTCGCTGGTCGACATGTCAGGCAAGTACAAGGAGGGCGCGCGGGATACGTCGCGCATGCGGAGTGTGTTGATGAAGATGAAGACCAAGTGAGGGGGGGGGGGGCGGTCGTGCCCGTGTTGGCGATGCATGGCGTGGTCGGGCGACGTGGGTGGACGTGCGTGGGGAGGGATGGTGTGGTGTCGCCTGGGGGGGCAGCGTGTCGTCGTCGGCGGGGAGGGCGTGTGGATCGCGGGCGCTTGATCGGCTGCGCTCGCCCGTGGTGCTTGTGGGTGGGGCACTCGCGATGGTGGGTCGACAGGCAGGCCACCGCATCACAGCTGGTGTTTTTTCTGAATGACATGGTAGTGGGTTCTGTGTGTATGGCGGTAGTGGTCGTCTCGTAGGAGCTTTGTCAAGTTTTCAGCGAAGCGCTCTTCGTGAAGCGGGACGCTCACGCACCTCTCTGGCCACATGTGCATGGTGCCAAAGCACCTCGGGCCACAACCGGGGCTACATCATAGTATCGAGCGTACACACGAGTGCTGTTGAGGCTTGCAAAGGACGGGGGCTGCTACTGGACCAGCCGAGACACCAGCTTTCCGCGCTCTCGAAGGCACCAATAAAAGTGGCGTTTTACACCAAGGCACCAGTCATCCCATGAAGAAGAAAGCGCCTGCAATGATCAGATAGCAGCACAGCAGCACCGCACCCTCCAGCCAGTTTGTCCGCGAGTCACGCAGCGTCATAGTCACCACCTGTACCGACAAAACCAGGCAGACAGTCTCAAACAGGTGAAAGTCGAGCGTCAACCGCGCGGAGCCCGTGAACCATGACGCGATGACCATGACCGGCGCGGCAAACAGCCCAATCTGTACGCTGCTGCCGCACGCAATGCCGATCGACAGGTCCATCTTGTCCTTAATGGCCGTCACCACCGCCGCCCAATGCTCGACCGCGTTGCCAATGATTGGCAACAACACGAGGGCGATGAAGGACTCACCCAGACCAACCGCGTGGGAGAAGCCCTCAATGGAACCCACAACAAACTCGGAGCAGAAGCTCACGACCAGGACCGATGCGACGAGGATGGCCGACGCAACCGGGAGGCTGGCCACCGCCTCGCCGGCGCCAGAGTCGGTCTCGATGGCCACGGGGAGGGCGGCGGCGGCGGAAGCGGCCACACCGTCAGGGCTGTGGGAGCCGCCGACCTCCGGGTCTCTGCCGTCAGGTCTTGATGCTTCCTCCTCAACCTCGGCGTACAGCTCCGCATGAGTGTACAGTTGAAAAACCAGATACAGGATGTACATCGTCAGCAGGATAATAGCAGTAAACAGAGAGAAGCGGGCCTCCACCTCCAAGCGGTCTGCGTCGTCCATCTTGCCGTTGACCATCGCCATGGAGAAGATAGCAGGGAGAACAAAGCCAAACATAGCAAAATTAAGCAGGTCCCCGTTGGCTTCCGCCACTGCGGGGAGGACCTCCTGCTCCCGGTACACAAGACCACCAAAGAAGAAGGAGGCACCGAGGACGAGCAGCAGGTTGGACAACACCGATCCGACCAGCGTGTTGCGGATAACGTCCAGCTTGCCCTGTTGCAAAGCGCTCAAGGACAGAATCTACAGTTCGAAAAAAAACGATGCAAGATACGAAGGCGAAGACGAACGAAGGCGCGGCACATGGCAAGCCGGTGGCAGCGTCAGTAAGCGGGCTGGAATCAATGCGGCGGGTTACAACAACTCCCGTGCAGAAAAATGGGCCTGAGGACACCGTCACCAAAAAAGTGTGTGCCAGCCAGAAGTCCATCCTTCACTCTGCCGCGCACCCAACATACCAGCTCGACAGCGTTGCCAAACGTCGCATTGATGAGCCCCCCAATGGTCTGGTTGGTGTGCGCCGCAATATCCTCCGTCGCACGGCCGAGAATCATGGCCAGCGGGATGACGCCCAGAAAGTTAAACACGAAAACGAGCGTCTCAGACCATTGGAGGAAGCCTGCCAAGATGCCAAGCGGCGCAAACACAAGCAGGATGTTCATCGGCGAGTTGTACCCAGCCAACGCCTCGGCGATACCCGCGTGCCGCTCGTGGAGCTGCAAGTCGACCTTGCGCTCCACGGCGGCGTACGCGCCAATGGCCGCGTCCGACATAGTGCTGCCACGGCGGCGGAAGGAGTTGAGGGGCGCGAGCGTGTCGCCGCCGCCCCCGTCCGACCCGTCCCGCGCGCTGCGCCACGTCGTCGACGCCATGCGGCCGACCGCCCCCGACAGTGACCTGCGACGGGTGAGGGGGCCGGCGCCAGCCGGACTATCGATGGAACCGTACGTCACATCATTGCTCTGTACAATGCACAAGGCATGGGGGCGTGGCCAGGACCCACACCAACGGATAGCGGCAGAAGGGCGGCAACAATAAACGTGGACAAAACGTTAGTGTCCTACTCCAAGCTTGGCCCCCAGGAGAGACAGGTAGCCACCATTGCTGCGCCCTCCGCTCCCTCGTCTACTCTGCCGCTTGACGCTGTTACCAACCCCCCTTGTCGTTCCACTGCCGCATCGCCTCGCACCCTCTGGTCACAGGGCTCCGCTCGACATCAGGCTCCTCTCAACCACATAGGAGATGAGCACCCATATCCACCCAGGAGACGAGGACCAATAACTACCCAGAAGACGAGCCCCCACAACGACCCAGTAGACGAGCACCCATACGTACCCCTAGTGGGTCCGACATGCCGCCCTTCATGCGCAGCCCTCGCCGCCTCGGTGCAGAGTCGGCCGCAGGTGCACGGCGTACGGCACCGACTCCCACCTCCCACTCGCCGGCAGGGCACGGCGATCACGGCGGCCGGCACCGGCGCGGGGTGGCGTCGCGCGGCGCGGGGTGGCGTCGCGCGGCGCGGCACAGCGGGCGGCGCGGCGGGGAGGTCGTGTCAGCCGCCAAGGGGGAGGGCAACCTCGCCGCCCCACGGCCGCCGCCCGCCGGCCGCGCCGCCCGCAGACGCGCGGGCGGATGACCGCCCAGAGCCTCTCCTCCCCCGGCGCACAGGCGCGGGGCGGCGGGGCAACCCCGCTGGTCGCAGCGCTGGCCAAACCAGGCGCGGGGGTTTACGGGAGGCAAACGCAAGCCACGAGTAGCGAGGGGGCTCCCGCTCCGCGGCGCCTCCTCTCCCTCCGCCGCCTGCCGGCAGCCGCCGCACGGTCGGCCGCCACGCACCCGACGCGGCCTCGACCGGGGGCCGCCGGGCCAACGCCAGGCAGCGGGACGGAATGGGGGGGGGGGTGGCCGTGCGGCCGTGGGCACCGGACCACACGCGTGCACTCTGCCGCCGGGCGCAGATGATCGCCCGGGTGCCGCGCTCGCCGATGATCGGCCGACGAGTGCTCGCCGCAGGGGTAGCAGACGGGTCGCGTGGCGAAAACAAGAGGTCCAACTTCGCACTCAAGCCGCCTGGGCGCCTCCTGTTGCGTGCTTTTCCGCTGCCGCAGCGCGCAGCGGGCCATGATCATTGCTCCAGTCTCGATAGGCCAATCAAATGGGTGATGGGGACCCTTTTGCAACTGATTTTTCTGTCAGCTCAAGCGAGCTCGGCTTCCACGACACGTACAGGAGTGGCACAGGGGCCGTGCGGGGGCTGGAGGGCAGCTATGGATTGCGCATGCAACGGCTGCTTTTTCCGTACCAGCAGCCATTGTCTGAGGGGCGCTTCACGTGTGAGGAGAGGATGCGGCTGCCCAAAGGGTGCGTTTTGGGTGGGCCACGTGGACCCAATCGAAGGTTCCTACGTACTGGTCGCAAGACTGGTGACGCTGATAGTCAACAAAGCAATACACAATTGTAAAAAAATTCGATGGGTATTCATAAATACTACTAACCCGGTGCTACTTGTTTGGTGGACCAATCTCACGGTACCAACACTCCTCGTCGTGTCCCACAGCCATTTCACGAACGGGCGCGGCTCTTGTTGGCTGGTCCGATGAGTGGCCCCAATTCAGTGGTTCAAACGGCTGTGGTACGGGCCACGTCACAGCGTGCCCCGGAAAGGAGGAAAGTCCCAGGCAGGCGAAACCTCCTTTCTTGTCCCTCAGGCGTCGGCGTCCACGGGAGCTTGTGCCGGGCACCGTGTCCGCGGGCGACGGCGGCGGCCCCGCGGGGCGCCGTCCGTTCTAGGGTTGTGCGGCCGCGCCGTCTGAGCAGGAGCGCTGTGGGCCTCACAGCGACCTGGAGAGGCGGGTCTGGGACGCGCCGTTGGCCCCACCTGCTCCACGCAGCGTTCGTCGTCGGCGGGAAGATATCTATCTGGTGTGTTACCTGCTGGCTCGAGACATAGGGTGCGGCGCCATTGGCGCACCGAGGCTTGAGGTGTCTGGGGCCTGTGATTCACCGGCGACATACACCTACGCATGCGAGCACCCGCTCCGCCAACAACTACCGCGCGCCCAACGCCGCTGCATCTGTTGACGTCTTCTCCCCTTACCCCTACGTAGTCTGTTTCATCGCCGCCTTTGGCCCGCTGCGCGTACCGCTATCTGCGTGCCTCCCCGCGTGTCGCCGCGCCCGCCCCCCTGCCTGTCCTGCTCGCCTCGTGACTGTGTACCTTCCCTCACCCCCTCATCTTCCACCAATCCCCGCCCTCGTCTCCGTTGCTCTCCCCCCCTCCCACCAGCACCATGGCCGAAACCAAGCGGCCCAGCAAGGGCGTCATCGTCATCAAGATTGGCACGTCCAGCCTGATGCGGGAGGGCTCCCCTGCCGGCGACAGCACCGTCTCCTCTGCCGCCGGCGCACTGCTGGGCGCGGGTGGGGGCTCGGAGCTGGCCCTTTCGACGCTCGCCCTCCTCGTCGACACAGTGCTGGTGCTCCGCCGCGACGGGTGGGATGTCATTCTCGTCTCGTCGGGCGCCGTTGGCGTCGGCTGCTCCCGCCTCGGCACTACCGTCCGGCCCGTCCGCGGCGGCGCGACGGCGGCGGAGCGGGCGGCCAACTTGGCGGACATCCAAGCGTACGCGGCCATTGGCCAGTCGGTGCTGATGCGCACGTATGACGACCTGTTTCGAATGGGCGGCCAGCCGGTCGCGCAGGTCCTCTTGACGTCGGGTGACTTGTCCTCCCAGTACCAGTACAACAACGCCAAAGCCACCCTGCGGTCGCTGCTGAGCATGGGCGTCGTGCCGATTGTCAATGAGAACGATACGGTGGCGACGGAGGAGCTGCGGTATGGCGACAATGACTGGCTCAGTGCGCTCGTTGCGTGCGTTGTCGACGCCACGTGGCTCTTCCTGTTGACCGACGTGGAGCGCCTGTACACGGCGGACCCGCGGCGGGACGCGGGCGCCGAGGCCATTGACTTGGTGTCGGACATGGCGGCGCTGTCCGTGGACACCTCTGCGCGGGCGCCGCCGCCGGCCGAGGCCAATGGCGTTGCGTCGGGCAACGACGCCGGCTCGACCAACGGGGATGCCGACACCATTGACGTTGGGTCACGAACGCTGTCGTCGCCATCGTCCACGTCGTCCTTGGCGTCGATCACCACCTCGGCCGACACCATTGCTGTCGCCACCGCCACCGCCACCGCGGCTCAGCAGCGAACACACCAGGCTACCAAGCCGGCATCCACCCCCAACGGCACAGCAGGCGACGCTACCTCGACAGCGGCCGCTGACGCTGCTACGCCAGCGACTGGCTCCCAGTGGGGCACTGGCGGCATGGCCACCAAACTCACCGCCGCCCGCATGGCGACCGCCGCGGGCGTGCGGATGGCGCTGCTCCACGGCCGCATGCCGTCGCGGGTGCTCGACTTCGTTACGGGCAACCCCGAGGCCGTCGGCACGGTCTTCTCCCCGCGCCCGTCGCCGATCAAGACGACGCGCAAGCGATGGATTGCCCACTGCCTGCCGCCCACCGGGTCGGTGGTGCTCGACCGCGGGGCGGTCGCGGCCGTGCGCGGGCGCAAAAACTTGTTTGCGGCCGGCATTGTTGGGGTGGAGGGCGATTTTGTGGCCAATGACGCGGTCATTGTGCGGGGCAAGAGCGGGGGAGAGGTCGCTCGGGGGCTCGTCAACATGAGCGCCGCGGACTTGCGGCGGGTGATGGGCAAGCGGACGGATGATATTGCGCGGCTGGACGGGGAGCCACTCGTCGACACGGTCGTGTCGAGGGAAAACCTTGTCGTGCTGGTGTGAGCGCCCATGGCGGAGGCACGCGTGCGCGGGCGTCTCGTGGTACGGTTGCGTGGGGGCGGCAACCTCATGCGTTCCAGGGAAGTGTGAGTGCGTCTTATGTATGGGAGACTGGCGTCTGGTGAGTGCGTGCCCTCCGCGGTCATGACAATCCACCGCCGATGGTGTGGAAAGAATCATTTCTGAGCACAAGCGAACCAACAGAAAAACTTGCCCCAAAAACCAACGTTGACGTTTCGGGTCCCACTCCCAAAACACCCAGAGCCGCGAGCAGCTGCCGCGCAACTCACTGCATCTTTGTGCAAAAGTCGGACAGCGACAGCGTCTGGACGAGCGGATTCCGCTCCGCCCGTTTCCGCGTCCGCTCCGTGTTGTAACCCCATGTGGCGAGGTACAACGAGACGGGCGCGCCGAGCATGGACAACGAGACCCCTTCCAGCGTCTCGTACCGGTCCTCCACAAACCTGCGGTCGCAGCGGGAGGGCGCGCGTCGGAGAGACGAGGCAGAAGTGTGCATGTGGGTGCAGATGGCGAATGTGGTCAGTAACGGCAACAAACCATCACACCACCGACCCTGAGTGCGGGGAAGAGGAAACATACTGCACATTCATATGCCAGAGGCTGCTTATCCGAAAACCAGCAGAACACAGCAGCACACAGCCTGCACGACAAGGCATGGACACAGGCGCGCCGCGCCGAGTTCCGCCACCGCCTCCAAGACCCGGCAGAGACAAACGCACACCTCGTCGCCTGTCCCCTACACCCAACGTACTGGATATGACAGCCGGCATTCTCTGGCATGTCCAGAATCTTGTTGAGCGTCGATATCTTGCTGCCGCTGCCGTGCCCGAAAATGCGCTCTACTGGCACCTTGTCACCCGACACGCCGGCGGCCTTGAGCAACGCCTGCGCAAAGCGGGTCTGCTTGGTGGTGATGATGTACACGGGGCGAGAGGAGAAGTTGATAGCGTCGACCGTGCCGGGGTAGCTGTGGCCGCGCAACAAGACATCAAATGCATGACAGACGGAACAATGACAGCAAAGAAAACAGAGCACAAGATGGACAGACAAAGAGCGTCGTCAGTCGCAGGACAGACCAGAACCCAAACACAGGAGGACCGCCAACGTGTCACAGCACACAAGTAGGTGACCCACCGACCCCGCTTGCCACTCCTCTGCCAACACACGACCTGGGCACGGCGGCGCACTCGCCCCCATTCCGCCGCCCCTGCCCACAAACGTACAACCGGTTGGCCCCAATCCACCCGTCCAAATCCTCGCTCATCCACGCGTCGCGGACGTGGCCAAACGCCTCAATCAGCTCTGGCTCGGCCACCCCCCATCGCTCCATGAGCCCCCCTCGCACCTCATCCCGCCAGCCGCGGAGCACGCCGCTGACGGCGTCTGCCAGAGCGTCATCCCCCGCTTCCCCCCCTTCGTGCGCCTCGGCCAGATACCGCACGAGCAGCACGTTCTCATAACCCGTCTCCACGACCGGCCGCACCGTGCGCATCGCGTCGGCCAGCCAGGTCGGCGGCGACGTGGCGCTGGGGAGCACCCCGTCGCCCCAAAAGGCGCGGGCTGCCTTGAAGGCAGAGGCGGAGGATTCGTCGACCGAGTCCACGACGACGCCGTCAAAGTCCAGCGCGTAGATGGTTGTGGACGCGTCGGCCGGCGGGGCGCTCATGGTGACCAGGGGGGGGGCTCGGACCGGGACAGACCGACGCTGGTGCAGGAGCTGCGATGACGGGTTGGTGGTTGGGGAAAGGACGACGATGGAGCCGAGCGCCGCGTATTGGCGATGCTTTGGACAGCTGGGGCAGGGACAATGGGAGTCATGCAGTGTATGGGGGCGCCTCGAGAGCAGCCTCCTCAGCAACCTCAACACGCACCGTGCCAGAGCCCGATCCCTCTGCTGAAGGATCAGATCTGCTGCATGGAAACTGACCCTGAATTCAGTCGGTGACAGGAAATGGATGAGACTGTTGTCAGCGCGCAGCTGCCCACTTTTTTCTGAGAGCAGGCCCCGACCACATCGTCACCCCCCCCGCTTCCCAGCTACCTCTTCAGCTGCTCCTCCACGAGCCGAGCCCGTAGCATTTTGGCCACCTCTGGGTACGGCGGACGCTCCTTGCCGCACCACACCCCCTCCGCCCCCCCCCCACACCGTCCACCACACCCTCCACACCCCCCCCACACCCCCCCCAACGACGCC
>Ga0115031_1004231_pt1 | contig 10629 bp, 11 predicted proteins | sample Maine_Asex4_meta_FD_87301 | JGI IMG/M metagenome (GOLD analysis project Ga0115031, IMG submission 87301) | Marine algal microbial communities from Maine, USA - Maine_Asex4_metaG | ecosystem: Host-associated > Algae > Red algae > Unclassified | place: Maine, USA | collected 2015-01-05 | reverse complement strand
GGCGCGGCGGCGGCGCGGCGCGGCGGCGCGGCGGTGCATGAAAAGAAACGGCGCGGCGCGACGCGGCACGGCGCTGTCTTGGCGGCCGCGTCCTCGGGGCACCAAAACATGACATTCATGAAACCAGCCAGGCGCTACCACGGCGCCACCATGACTACCCACGCGGAGCAGCTCTGCGCCATAAAACAAAGCAAACAATGCATGCACACCCGCACAAAAAACAAAATGCCAGCCGCCGCCGAAGGGGGTCGCGGCATTGTCGCGCACTCGAACTACAGCTGCGGCAGCGCACGGCCGGGGTCGGCGCCATCTACAAGCACCAGACCCAGGTGCGGCGCCGCGTCCGAGGCCTGCGTCGGGAGCAGTCGGCGGACCTTGGCCAATCACAGCGGGAAGTGACCGTCACCGACGGCTGCGCCACGCGTGGAATAACGGGTGCCAGCGACTACCTCAAGCGCTTTACGCACCTTGGTCACCACAAGCGCAAAGTGGCCAAGTTTCGCGCTAACGACGCGCCCGCTCGTTGGTCCGTCAGGCTGCTGCACACGACCGGAGGCACCGATCGACATGAACAGCTTCGAGAGGGCGTCAAGACACGACTTGCGCCCACGGGGCTTGAGGCAAAAGTCATCATTCTCGAGGAGTTCCTTGGGACGCTCGGGCGTCAGGTTCTTGAGCTCGTAGCCCAAGCTCTTGAAGAACTCCGTAATGATAAGCCCGGTCCACATCCGGTGCAGCTGGGGCTTGACCCGCGACGCCAGGAGGGAGATGCGCACGTTTGAAAAGATGGTCGGGTTGCGACGGCTCGACCGCCAGATGAACTGATTCAGCCACTCTTCCGCCTTCTTCATGCCCTGCCTCTGCACCGACTCCACAGACACGACGAGAGTGTCCTAGTTGTCGTCGGAAGAAGAGAACGCCAGTACCGTCTCGACGGCGATGGCAAAGTCTCCCACAAGTACCTCGCGGTATGCTTTCTGCAGTGCTCCAAAAGTCAAAAGAAAAGATGCAGCAAGAATGAACAAGAACAGAAACAGTTGTGGTTGGCCAGAACAAAGACAGCGGTTAGCACGATGCAATCACCGCGTCCCAACACACTGTCCCACAAGAGGAACTCAACCCTCTGTCTCCTCCCACACCTTGGTTTCCCCTCAAGTGGCCACCCCCCGCCCAACCATGCCCGCGAGCCACAAGAACGTACAGTGACAAGCTTGAGAAGCTTCTCCTTTTCAGCTGTCTCCTCATGCTCCGTGGCGGCGCTGACGAGCTTGCCGAGCTCTACAGCGCGCTTGAGGCTGTCAAGAAGCGTCTTTTCAAGCTTTGCCAGCTTGGTCATGTTCTGCTGAGACAGCTGGACGTCCGTGTCAATTTTGACTTTGAGACTGACTAAGGTCGTCTTCAAAGCCTCGATCGAGGCCTCCATCGCGGCCACGTCGACACGCTCGCAGCGAGCAGCCTGCCACACGGCATTCTCGAGGATGGCAGCACGGCGCTTCCAGCGCGCGCCCGTCCCCAAAGCCGCTGCCAGCGGGTTCACCGTGGCCTGCTCGGCAGCAGTGGTAGGGTTCTGCACGTCGGCCCACGTGGGGTCTGGGAAAGCGGCGCCTGTGCGGCGTGTGGCGCCATCGTTCGTCTCCGCACCGCTGCCAGGCGCCACAGCGCTTGCATGTGCAGCGCTGTTCAACGCCCGAAATACCGAAGCCTCTACGGCGCTGCGGCCCATGGTGGTAGCCGTCGCACGAAGCGTCACGCGTCGCACAGGCGCTGAAATCACTTCCTCGACCAGAAGCAAGCCACGTCGCGCCGGACGGGAAGCCCCCGACTTGTCCATGGCACTGCCAGCTGCACCTGCTGAGGGGACAGACGACCCTTTTCCCACATCAGGAGAAGAAACGGCCCAAGCGTCGATTCGTGAGGTAGGGGGAGCTGGAGACGCAGCCGTCGACGCTGCCCCGTCGGCGGTTTCAGCCGTGGCACACGGCAGCACCGGCGTTGCCACCGCAGAGGCGTCAAGGACTGCGCTACGGCGCGCCTCAGCCGTCGGCAGCCCGGTCATCATCTCCGTCACCCGCAGCATTGGCATATTGTGCTTGCGGCGACGACAACCGAGCACCTCGGATGACTCGGGACCCCCCACACGCGACGGGCGCTGCGCGGGAGCTTCTGCGGCCGGGGCGCGTCGGACAACACCAAAAGCAGTGCTCCCAAACTCACCCTCATGCGCCGGGCCCAGACCGAGGGCGGCGGCCACGGCAGTCGAGCCGTCCGCCATGGCCCCAAGGCTGGTTGCAAGACGCGAAGTCGATAAACGGCGGCACGAAGGCTCGGCCGGCGCACCAGGCGCCGCCGAACCGACCGGGTACGTAGGACCAGTGCGTACCATTGGCGCGTCGGGCCTTGCCGCTCGCACTACAGAGCCCGCGCCAGAGCCAGCTCGCGTCTCAGCGCCGACCACAAACACGCTGGTCGGCGCAGGCTTCCAGCGCGCCACCTTGCCCGCGCTTTCCGCCGAGGACAGAGCTGTGGCCGCCGGCCTCTTTCCCTTGATGCCCCGCGTGGCTGCCGTCGGCATTGTCGACGGCGGCACATACTCGTCCACGTCGTCGCAGTCGGTCTTCGGCACGTCGCCCCCCCCCATCGACGCCAACGTCATTGCCGCCCTTGCCGTGGCGCGAGCGTCCGTAGGAGACGTCACCACCGTCTTGTCTTGGTCCTTGTTGCGGGAGGCGACGGCTGCTCGGCGGAGCTCCAGCTTTTGGGCCCGATCATTGGCCGAGAGGGGCTTCATCGGTAAGGACATTGGGATGGAAAAAGCAGAGCGGGTAGGGGGCGGCCAGCGTGATGGACTTGAGTGAAGAACAGGGCGGAACAGGTTGGGTGAGTGAGCGGAGGGTTGGTGGAGCAAAAATGCTCGAGGCCAGGGCTCTTATACAGTCACAGGCGCGGCGAGAGTCGAACGGAGCCATCGCCCGCCGCGGTTTACCTGGGCAAGAGACGCGAGCTGAGGGTGCCCCTACACGCGTGGGACGCTTCATCCCTGAGACAGCTGCAGTGTCCCGCCTCGACGATCCCCGCGGAAACGTACCCCTCGTGGCATCATAGACCCCTCACAGCATCTTCAATGACCTTCCATCGACTATACGCTCGCTCACTGCGTGACGCGCTCCAGAAATGAGAGTCAGCTGCGAGTTTGTTTGGGACATGAGACGTGCGGGCCCACTCTACCAGTTGTACCACCAAAGGTGGATCCGGAAACGAGCGGCTCACAGCAGTGCGCGCGTCGCGGGACCGACGGCCGCAAAAAGAAACGTAGGCAACCCCCTCGACCTCCTTCCTCCCCAGACGTCATTGCCACAGCGGTTCACTAAACTCTTGGGCAGTAGCAGAAGCGAACGGACCGCATGGCCATGGAACCGCACGGGGCGGCGGACTCCCGAAACTACCGTCCTGGGCGCACTCACTGCCGGAGTGAAGCACACGTGGAAAGCGTAGCGGCCGTTGCGGACGCAACGGCAAGGCGCTACATGGCCCGAGTGTAGAAGCGGTTCTCGGTGCGACGAGGGGCCGGAAACGAGCCAAGGTGTGTGGCTGTGAAGAGGACAGTGAGGTGTGTGACAAGCAGCGTGCGGTAACCGTCCGCAGTCACCACCACCGCTACAGGGGAAGCAGTGGGTGGGGCGTCTACACAAGGTCGGCAACCGCGAGGAGAGCGACGCACGGACATTGCGAAGGCAACAGCAACGGCCTTTGGCACCAGCGCGCACCGTCAGCACGGGCGCAAGGACAGTCAAGTCATCCATTTGTTTGCCACGAGATCTTGTGATTGAAACTCACCGTCAAGCTCGGACGTACTACCATCATGAGCATGTGCTGCGACGCCGCCTTGTGTCACCGAGCGGTCCTCACTTCCTTCAAGATCATACTTCGAGGAGGACTGACCCACTGATAGGTGGACAGGTGTGTATGGAAACAAGTGGACGTCATGACTTGCGCGGACCTTCGTTCAAGTGGGAAGATCCGCGGATTTGATCCACGACCCCGGTGTCACGTCTGCCTCCAAGTCAAAGATCCGCGGGACGGGGCGAGACGTCCACCACCGAGTCGTCGACCGACACTTAGCCTCATCGCTACTGCGGCTGTGCTTGTGTGCGCTGACGCGTTCTCGTCCGTCAACTGGTGCACTCTTATGTCGCGCTTGTTGTTTCTGCCGCTCCGTCGCCCATCGCCGGCTATCGGCAGCCACTGTCCACCCGCTTCTCCACCCCCCCGTGTGCTCTTTCCCTGTGAGCCTCTTAGAGGCGAGTGTCTGTCGTGTTCGTTCGTCCATCGGCTTGCCTCGGCGGACGCTGTCCACCCACTCGGCAGCAAGTGCCTCTTTTGCGCTGTTCGAAGATGTTCCCTTCCTGTTACGCCCCAATGTTCTTCGCTATCGGACCCCAATCGCCGATAATCGCCGCCAGCGACCACAGGCAGCGTAGTGACGAGCAAGAACGTTGCACCTGTTTGACTGTCGTCTGATGGGGGGGGGGCGGTTCGTGTCGGGCGGGCCTCCTTGCAGCCCCTCTCCTCCTACCTGCCCTTGCTTCTGGGGTGTCTGCTCCCAATGCGCGTTGAAAACTGATGGCTACCTTCGCACACTAATCACTCACGGCTCCCACGTGTGGTTGTGCTCGTCCTTTTACGTTGCTTTGCTCAACGTTGTTGTGTCTTCAGCCGCCCATTATGCCAGCATGAGTTTCTGTCGGAGGTCGGTGTCTCGACGCTGTTGCAGAGCCGGGGGGCCAAGCCACAGGGGCGTACTGCCCGATGAGGTGAGCTGATGCCAATGGGCGGAAATGAAGCCAGCAAGTTGGGGCGATGCCTTATCTTCGCTGTCGCGCGTTGTGGCGTCGGCCTCCGGCCTAGGCTGGAGCCGCGATGGATGGTGGTGGCCTCGGAGATGGTTCAAGCTCTGCTGTGGATCCAGTCAACAGGCCCCACTATGGGCCATCTGCCTGCTCAGTGTGTGGCGTCGTGAAGGCCAATTCGCTTGCTATGCGGCGGCACACCATGTTCAGCCACCCACACCTTGGTCGCAACCACAACCGGTGCCTTCCCCCACGGCAGCTTGGACCCGACCCGGGGCTGTCTCCGGAGCTGCTGCCACCTACACCCGGCAACCCATCTCCGCCGATGCCCCCTACACCCGGCACCCCATTCCTGCCGCTATCTCCAACCCGCCCCCCCGCGCCAACCCCTTCCTCGTTGGCTGGTCTTTTTGACATAGCCGGCAGTGAGGGAGCTGATGATGGGCGCCTGAAAACGTACCTGTCTGACTGGGCGGCTCAACAGGCGGCTGCCACTCGGCAGGCGAGCTCCGCGGCTGCTCCACGATCTGCGGCTGCAAGGCCGCCATCTCGAGGAAATGTGCCGCGTCATGAAGAGCCTGTAGTGGCGCTTGGCGGCTCCTGCGCTTCGACCGAGGCTCGCACACAATACGAATGAATTGGTGACGCCAGGCGATGCGAGCCAGCGCTGGAGCAGCGGCCTCTGGCTAAGCCTGGTCTCTTCAACACCCCAATTTTGACGGAGTTGCAGAGCCTCTTCCACGACATTGGCGGCTCCGGGGCGTCGCTCGCCGACCAGACGCGTATCTTCGAGTTCCTTGTTAAGTACGACGAGGCCATCGCTGAGTCCATGAAAGCCGGGGTCAACGGTGGCAGCTGTGCCGTGCCGGCGGCTGGCGGACAAACGACCAGCGTCGGTACGCCGGCTGGTGTTGTGTCGAAAAACACGAGCACAGCGGCGAGCGGCGGATCCAGCAGCAGCGGCATGGCGGCAAGTGGGAGCTACACCAACAACGGCGCGAAGGCGGGCGCCACGCCTACCAACAATGGCATGGAGGCGGGCGCCGCATCGACCGACAGCCACACGGCGTCAGGCACCGCGTTCATTAACACCAGCTCGGCGGCGGGCACTGAGCCGCCGCGGACAACCGGCAACCCTGGCGCGCCTTTCAGGATCACGCACGTCTTCCGCAGCACCAACGCCTTCCGTAACGCATTACGCGACGACTTAGACAACGCGGTGTTGGCAGCTGGATGGAAAAAGTGCAAGATGGTGCAGGGGGGCGTGGAGTATGTGGCGTACTTTCGTTGCGCCCTTGCCGTGGCGTTGAGAGCGTTGCGTGGTGCGGGCCAAGTCCAGATGCGGCGCAACGACGACGAGGTTGGTGACCGGCGAGAGCACCCCATTGATGAAGCGGCGTTCAAGGAGCACCAAGCCGCCATTGACGCCATCTCTGGTGCTCCTGGTTTTGTGCTCGGTTTTTACGGGTACAGTGATGCCAGCTTGCTCTTGTGGTCAGGTGGTAAGTCGCGGCCACTCTCCTCGTCCATTCCTTTCTGCGTTCATTGTGTCTCTTGCTGTCTAGTGCTCTTCTTGTGACAGACCCGGGTCTACATATCCCGTGTATCGTGTGGAAATTTTACAGGTCTTGACACTGAAGTTGCATACGTGCGTGCGCCCTCATTGTTGTTTCTCCTCCGTTCGCCACGTCTGATTCGGCAGCTCACTACCTTTACACCGTGCGCGTCAGGGTTGTGAACGACGTCACGGGCCGTGCCGAGTGGCACACAATTGCGTACGTCCCATTTGTACGCAAGCTGAAGAAGCCTGGTGCCGCGGAGAAGGCCAAAGGTCGCCGCTGGGGAGTCCTGCAGAGAACGCTGTTTCTTGCCTTCCGTGAGGCCATATCTGCGAGCCACAAGGGCGTTGAGTTGGGTGAGACGATCAGTGGCTTCTCGCTCGCCTTTTTTCGTGTCCTGCTGTACTCGTGCGATCAGCCGGAAGAACGTGCGGTGCTGTGTATGAAGGGTAGGGACTGTGCGCGCCCCTGCTCCAATTGCGAGGTGCTCACCGAGCATGCGTGCACGTCACGCAGTGTTGACGCTGCCGACCGGCAGGTAATCAGCACCGTCGAGGGCCGGATGGGGGCCACCACGTTGCGGCTGACTGGTCGGAAGCGCCCGCGGCGTGTCATCCTCGAGACCCAATCGAGCAACAACGCCTTCATCCCGGCGTTATCGTGCATGGTCGGGCTCACCACCGCCCCGCACCACCTGTACAAGATGATTGCGCTCGACCCGTTACATGTAAGCAGGGGTTGTCAGAACACGGGTTTTTGGCCGTATCCCGGCCAGAATACGAATACAGTGCATTCTCGTTATAACGTCCACGAATACAAGAGACTTATGCGAAACAAAACCGAAGTTGGCGTAGATCATATGCGCGCTGGGTTACAAATTGAGGCGCCAGATGCCGTTCAAAAGCCATGGCTTCTGGAGCGGACCGCCTCAGGCAGTTCCAAATTTGGTGGTGCGGGGCCTGGTGGTGTGGGACAGTTCGGCTCCATATCAGACAATGTGAGGACGGAGTGAGCCGACAGGGAACGGTCTCAGAATCCAGACCGAGAAAAGGCGCTGGGGCAGTGGGGGACGTTGCCAGATAATTTATTATGATCGTGACAACGCCCTTCACGGTCCAATCGCACGCGACAAGACTGAAAGGAAGCCTCGAAAGCCGAGCGGCCGCAGCATAGTTCGAAGGCTCTAAATCTCTTCAGCGAATCGGATACAAGCGACTTTAAACTTCAATCTGGCAGATTTATGTGAATCAGGGTGGACGTTATAACGAGAATGCATTGTATAATCCAGAATATGTCGCATAATATTCGTCCATGATTGTCCAATGAAGAAAAAAAGACCACCTATGGGATGCCCTGGACGCCACAATGTCAATATCCCGAGCTGTTCGGGCAATATGATGTCGGATGAGGTCGTTTTGTTTGCAATTACAGTAGCCCCGCATATCGGATATTCATCCTGACAACCCCTGCATGTAAGTTATCGCTACACCTCATGGCGAGCAGTGAGTGTCCCATTCGGTTGTTTTCTTGAGCAAAGGTGAGCTTACCACCGCATGCCCGGCTTTTCCTTTCCTTCGTGCGTTGCTGCCTCTTAGTTTCCTCTCCCTGTGTAGATCCTCGATCCGGGGGTCACCCGCATGTTGTGTCATCGTCTCGTGCTCATGTTCCCCCACGTATGCGATGAGTACTATCCGCAGTATCAGGGCGAGAGTGCCACTCACCGAGCGGGCAACTTGAGAATCGATCTTCTGGGTCGACGCAGCCAGGCATCTTTTGTACCACCGGGGTATGTGGCCTTGTCCAGTGCGATGCTTTCTCTGATTTTGATCGCTGCCCGAGTGTTCATGTGCGTGGCATGTGTGCACGTCGGTACTGGCTCGTTGGCTGATGATTTGAATAGTTGTCTGTGGCTCTTTGTGCTGGTGCTGACTGAGAACTGGTACAGGTACTTGGTGTCCCCCGACGAGAAGCAAGCCACCTTCACTGGAGAGCAGCAGCGCGGAGGGGTATGGTTCATGATGTTTATCGTCCTTGGACTATATTCACCTGGCACCAAGCCGCGGCAGTCGCCAAAGAATAAGACCAAGGGCAACCTGCTATCCCAAAAGGCGACCCAGGCCGGCTCCAAGGCGAAGCGGTCGGCGCGCTCGTACGTCGCCTCCGCCACGCCGCCGGCCTCGGCCACCACCGACGGCATCTTGCTGGGCCGTACGATTGGCGTCAGTGCGGAGGACCACGGGCTCCATCCCGAGCAGCAGCTGGACGTCGTTTTGGCGTCCCTCTTGGCGGATATTGACAAGTCGGACGATGCCGACGCGACGGCCACCGCGGCGTCAGCCGTGAGCGCCGCCGACAGTGCCATCGCGGACATCGATGACAGCTGTGCCAGCGAGGCGAGCGGCGATAGTTTCGCGAGCGCCGCACGCACCAGCGTCGGCATCGCTGAGTAGCAGCAGCAGGTGCAGCACGAGTCGCCTGTCGGGGACGAGACGACGGCCGGGGCAGCTGACACGAAGGCGGTCCGCCAGGGGCTCGCCTTCGACAAGGCGGCCTACAAGGCCGCGTTTGGCGACATGCCGTACCACGTGGCCGTGACGACGCTTTTTGTGAAGTATGCTCAGCTTGTGGCGCGGCAAACCGGGCACCGCCATTGCAAGCTGCCAATGACGGTGAACGAGGCGGAGGAGGTGGGAGCGCTGGCCAAGGAATTTGTGCTACGTTTTCAGGTCCCGATTCTCGGCAAGTGGTACTCCACCAAGATCCACAAGTTGGTTGCTCACATTGTTGAGGCCATCAAGCGGCACGGTGCCGTCATGAATGGCGACACAAGCTGTAACGAGGCGCTGCACGTTCACGACAAACGGCGTTACTGTCGGACGAGCGGCGACGGTGACATCTTCCGTCCCCAGCTTCTGCGTGTCGGGCAAGGCGTGCTCGTGAAACGGGCGCGCCTAGCAAGTGAGGCCGAGGAGTTCGAAGGCTGGTTTGGCGACGAGGGCGCAGAGGACGTTGTGGGTGTTGGGGCGCCTGTCGGCGGCAGTAGGGTGCCTGGCGGCAGCGGCACCGTGCCTCCTTTAGCGGTCACCTCTGGTGTTGCGACCAATGCATCACCAGTTATCCCGCGCAGCGCTGACGCCGTCCCGCTCGACGCACTCTCGGAGCGCCGCGGCCTGGCGGCCGTCGACGAGGCTCTTGGAGAGCCGATGTGAGGCTCCGCTGTACATCAAAGGTTGTCAGGAAATGCATTTCGAGGCGAAATAGGATACGAATACACGCCGATGCGGTGTATCTGATTACGGATAAATTGCTTAACAAAGATCCGGATGCGGACATCTGCCTCCGAAACCGGATTATTACGTAGATTATATCCGTATCTGAGTACGATTATCGTATCTCATTTTATTCCTACAAGACCGTCAGGCCGCACAATTAGGGCGAGAGAAAGACACCATTCAAAAACTTGTTGAGTGCTAAATGGACGTCAAGTACGACTTGATATTCACATTTGATGTGTGCGCCCCAACGGGCGCGGTCCAGGCAGTTCCCCGCCGTTTTCGTAAACGGTCGCCAGATAGACCGTTCTGAAACTCGTGTCACACTTTGCTGATATCGCCAGTGGGCCGAGTCGCTTGCTTGAACTGTTTCTTCCGGGTCGGTCGGGATAGCCGCTTGTCGCTGCAACCTGCTTGCACATGAATCTCCCGATGGTCGGATTGGGAAAAGAGAGGTGGACTGCGTTAAACCGGAATTCTGTCGGCCCGAGAAGTTTCTTAATTTTCTATATCCTTGTCTCCTGCCTCTTATATCTGGAATACGGATCTGATTTAATATTGCAATTCTTGTCGGACAGGATAGATACATCCTCTTCTTTCTTTCTCATAATGTTTTTAGAATATGCGTCCCCGGCGCGAATCCGAAGTGGATACGGATATATTGCATGGATATATTTCTCAGGGATATATCCATGACAACCCCTGCTGTACATGATACCAACTCGTTCAAGTTTTCTTCGCGCCTGCCGTGCTGTGGCGAGTCCAGCGGCCACCCTTTGCAGCACCTTCGGGCCACCCCTCTGTACCGCGACTACCGTGGAATGATGAGCTAGCGTACCGACTGCCAGGTGACGCAAGAGCGGTCGTACGCTATGGCGAGGCGCGTGCCATTGTGCACGCCGTCGGGGGGGAGGCACGGCAGGTCATCGTGGTGGCGAAGATGAGGATTTG
>Ga0115031_1004227_pt1 | contig 10633 bp, 9 predicted proteins | sample Maine_Asex4_meta_FD_87301 | JGI IMG/M metagenome (GOLD analysis project Ga0115031, IMG submission 87301) | Marine algal microbial communities from Maine, USA - Maine_Asex4_metaG | ecosystem: Host-associated > Algae > Red algae > Unclassified | place: Maine, USA | collected 2015-01-05 | reverse complement strand
TCGTATATTTCGGGAACCCCTTTTCTTACTTTAATATCTTTTAGATACGCACTAGATTGTTTAAGTTTGGCAACTGCTTGCTTCGTATTTTTTTGAGCTAAGGCAATTAAACCAGCGTTTTTGTAGGTCTCCGCCAAACCGAAAGTATCTTTTAGATCTGTTCTTAGTTCAAAGGCGATATCGTTCCGTTCCTTCGCTTCTTCTATATTGCCTTGTGCTAAGAGTGTGGTAGCCATATTATTGTAGTCAATGGCAATATTCGGTAAATCTTCTAATGCCCCATTCAAATCTAAAGATTGATTGAAATAGGTCATTGCGGCATCATATTCTCCTAAATCGGCAGATAAGGTACCTAAAAATCGAGCGATGCCAGAAGCTTTTTTATATTGTTCTTGTTCAACGTACAAATCAAATGCTTGGCTATAACTAGCTTTTGCTTTACCAACAAAGTTTTGTTTATAGTACACATCCCCTAAAGTCTTTTGTACATCAGGCATTTGTTTTCTATTGCCTTCCTTTTGGTAAGTCTCTGAAGCTTGATTCAAATAACTGAGTGCTTGAGAATACTCATTTTCTAAATAATAAACCGTACCGATGGAATGATTTGTTTGGGCAATGCCGACCTCGTTTTCTATATTTCGCCAATAATCTTGGGCTTTCAAATAATACTTCACCGCATTGGTATAATCAAAATAGGACTGAGCAACTTGTCCTAATGATTGATTGGCAGTAGCCAATTCTTTCTGGTCATTGGTGGTAGTCGCTAAGGTTAGTGCTTGGGTTGCATATTCTTTAGCTTCTTTTAGTTGCTTGGTTTTAATTAACTCCTCTGCAAGTTGGTTATAAATGCTAGGATTATTTTCTTTTTCAGCCTTTGCCTTTAACTTATCTACGTTTATTTGTTGCGCTAAGCAAGACACACAAATAATGAATAGATAAATTACTGTAAGTATGGTACGATTCATTGTGTAGTATTTTAGAGTTCTATCGCAAAAAATCCGCCAAATCCGCCCTGTAAGTGCTTATTTTAAGAAAAGAGAACAGAGAAGCGAGAAAAGAGACAGATTTCGTTTTCATAGAAGGAAATTTCGTTGTTTTTTAAATGGATTTCCTCTCTATTTTATGTTTTCATCTCTCTATTCTTAAAACTCTATGGTTTTTAAAGTACAACTTAACGGAGAATTAACTATTTTAGCGACATACTTGCATGTAAATGAGAAACTGTCAATTTTGTCAAACGGAACTTCAAGCAAATGCTCGCTTTTGCTACCATTGTGGTGCTAAAGCGGAGCAAACACTTCGTACCTGTGTTCAATGTCAACACAAGAATCCCTTCGATGCTCAATTTTGTATCAACTGCGGTAGTAGTTTTGGAACTATTCCCATGGAACAAGTAAAAAGAGATCCCAATTACGAGGCTATTTATCCCTTAGATTTTCGAGATGTTAAAGGCTTAGGTGCTACGATTCGGCAATATTTTGTTGTTGCTTTAGATAAACGCATTAAGGAAGTTCACAATCCCAATCAGAAAGAAGCCTACCTCAATCAATTAATGCAGTCAGATTTTCAAGAGATATTTAAGTTGCGCACAGATCAACTAGCGGAGGAAGCATATACTATCCATTCTAGGCAGTCACCTACTATGGAACGAGAAACAGATGCGATGTTGGATCGTGCTTTTGAGGGTTTATTAGATTTCTTTTTAATTAAATATTGTAAGGATATTAATGAGACGACTATTCCAGAGGCGGGTTTGAAATATGAAGGGGCAGCATATAGCCAAACGAATTTGTACCAAATGGTGATGGATTATTTGGTGCTAGCAGAAGAGGATTTGGTCGTTTATACGGATTTTCTGAAAATGCCCTTGGTGAAACTCCAAAATGCAGGTCGATATTATTTGTTTCCAGCAAAAGACGAGAAAATACTTTTGATTTGTGATCAAACCGTTTTCGGTTCTTGTAAGGAGGGCTTTGCTTTAACGGATGCGGGTATCTATTGGAAGGCACATTTTAAGCCAGCCGAACAGGTGCTGTATAAAGATTTGCATACGATACAGCGTGTCGATGATCATATTCTTATCAATAGTCATTTTTTTAACGCTGGTCTTTCTTTAAATACTAAAATGATTTATTTATTGAAACGCTTGCAACGAATGTTTTTAAATAATTGAGAATTTGATAGACGTGTATTAGACGTGAACTAGACGTTTTTTTGAAACACAAAAGGCACAAAAGGTTTTCACAAAAGTTTGATTAATTGAGAATTGAGAATTTGCTAGACGTACACCAGACGTTTTTTGGAAACACAAAAGGCACAAAAGTTCACAAAGGGTTTTCACAAAAGTTTGATTAATTGGACAAGTTTATCCAAAGCATAAAAGTAGTTGACAGTTTTTAATTTCAAAATCAATCTCAAATTCAAATTCAAACCGTGACGTTGCCCCAAACGTCTGGTTGCGTCATGGTTTGAATTTGAATTTGAGATTGATTTTGATTTTGAAGTTAAAACTGTCAACTGATTAGATAAACTTGTCAAATTTTTTGATTAAAATTTCTCTTTATACCTCTAATTACAATTAACAAAGTAATGAACAAATACAATTTACTATTCCTGTTACTAGGAATCCTTTATTTGCTTCCCGCTTGCAAGGAAGAACAGCCGACAGTGGCAAAAATCAAAGTAGAAAAAGCAACAAAAGATCGCCCAATAATACCGGGTCCAAGGACCTGTTTTTGGACAAGAGGGCCCGTTAGTAAAGATCCTTATATGAACATTGCCTACCCCGATGCAGGAGTCTTTTATTGGGCAGCCATGTTTACGATTCCAGAAGGAGCAACCTTGACTTTAGAGGGAGATTTTCCACATTCCAGATATATGTCTTTCATAAGCTACGATGCTAGAGGCGCACCTATTGAGTCTATGACAGATTATTTGATAGTGCCAGACGAAGGGGGGGTGAATCCTTTTGTTGCAGATGCTGATAGAACCTCAACAAAAAGAAAGTACGAAGTAAAAATTCTAAATGCCCAACCCCCAAGAGGAAAAGTAGAAGGTTCTAAAGTAAATGCTACGGCCCAAGTAGAAGACTCCAATATCCAAAATAGTTTAATCAATACCTTACATGCACCTGCTTATGGCCCCGGACAACAAGCTGTTTTATATAGAATCTATGTACCAGATCAAGGAACTGATCCGACAGGAGGAGTCGATTTGCCTGAAGCTGTTTTGACATTAAAATCGGGGGAGGTACTAAAAGGGGAAGCAGCCTGCAAAGCACTAACTTCTAGCCAACCTTTAAGAATTAATCCCAATGCAGTAGGTGTACCAAAGGCTAAATATTATGAATTGGTGAACCAACCTGATAAGCCTGCTACTCATCCAGCAACAAATCCACCTACTTGGTTTATTCAATATGACAGAGCGTTTTTATTAGGTATCTACAATGGTCAAATGCCTGAAAATCCAAGAAGGAGTACGGGTGGTTTTTATCCAAATTTAGATAATAATTATGTGCGTGCTATTATTAATCGAAAATTTGGGGAGGTATTTGTTTTGAGAGGAAAATTGCCTAAAACACCTAAAACACTAAAAGGGGATGCCACGATGACCGCAGGAGATTTAGTTTATTGGTCGCTCTGTTCCAATCAAGGTTTTTCCCATACTAGAGTCAATGATTGTTTGTATGATGAACAAGTACCTGTTGATGAAAATGGTATGTATATGATAGCAATTAGCCGAGCAGCAGATAGACCGAGAAATGCTTATCCTGAGTGTGGTATTGGCTGGTTACCAATGGCAGATGATGGAGATGGGTCCTTTGATGAAGATGTAACGATTATTCAGATTAGAAATATGTTGGCTGACCCAGCTTTCAAAGAGTCTATTCAAAACATTCCAGGTATCGGTAAAGAAAAAGAAACAATGGGTGCATACTTACCGAATGCTTATTATACAACTAAAGGCGCATTCGAGGTTTTTATACCTTGTTTTGATAAATAAGGAATATATTTATGTTATCTTCGTTTAGTAACGATGAAAAAGTAAATGGTCGTTTTTAAAATGACTGACTATTTATTTTTTTATCAATACTTAATCTGGTCTTTAGTCTTTAGTCTTTAGTGGCATCCTGCCAAGCTCAAACATACCAAGGACTAAAGACCAATGGCTAAAGTCCAGTTAATATCTTGAGATTCACAAAAACAAAATATTTTGATAGCATTTTTCAAACCAAGAAATAAACGAAGACCATTTTTAAAGAAAAGACCACCCAGAACAAGACTTGGTAAGCGGTTTAAAGACCCATTTGGAGATATTATTCCAATTAAGAGGGTTTTGATAAGTTTGTTGGGCATAGTGAGTTATCGACGGTTTAATATCGTTAATAGAATGAATGTAGTGGGAATGGAACATTTAAAGGGTTTGCCTAAAACAAATGTGCTGTTTGTCTCTAATCACCAAACCTATTATGCGGATGTAATTGGTCTATATCATGTGTTTTGTAGTGCCAAATGGGGCTTAAAAAATATTAATTGGCCTGTCTATTTATTATCTCCTCGGGTCAAGTCTTATTATGTTGCCGCAGAAGAAACCATGAAAGATAGTGGTCTCTTGCCTAATATTCTATCCTATACAGGTGCTGTTACGGTAAAACGTTCTTGGCGGCATAAAGGAGAAGCCGTTCAAAGATCTGCTGATAGATCTGCGCCTGACAAAATTAGAAAGGCGATGGAATATGGTTGGGTAATTAATTTCCCTCAAGGAACAACAACCAAAAATGCGCCTGTTAGAAAAGGCGCTGCTAAATTGATCAGGGCTTTAAATCCTATTGTAGTGCCTGTCACGATAGATGGTTTTAGAGAGGCTTTTGGTAAAAAAGGTTTATCGTTTAATAAAAGAGGGGTGCAGTTATCTGTGGAATTTGGTACACCTATTCACTTTGGAGAAACGGCTTCTGTTGAAGAAATTATGGCTTTTTTAGAGGGGCATTTGATTACAGAATCTGTTTAGTATTGACAAAAAAATAACTAGTGCATTTTAGTTTTTCAATTGATTCTTTTTTCCATAGGTTTTCAACCCATTGAAATCCCGATTTTTCATCGGGAGAAAAACGCACTACTTATTTTTTTGTCGTTACTTACCTGCTATTTTGATAAAATGCCCATTTTATTTTCCCTTCGTACCTGACTCATTCAAATCAACAAAAATAAAAAACAACTGTTTTATTTCCATGAAATTGACAATCGAAGAACATCGAGTAATAACATTAGTATACGAATTGAGAGAAGGAGGTGCAGACGGTGAGTTACTAGAACGAATGGATTCCCGTTATCCCTTCACTTTTTTATTTGGAACTGGAAAACTTTTAAAAAGTTTTGAAGCACAATTATATGGCTTGAGTGCAGATGATAAATTTGAATTTGTACTAAAAGCAACGGACGCTTACGGACGTTCCAATGCTTTGAATATTCTTAAAATAGATGTCGAAGATTTTAAACGAGCTAGTGATGTACCAGACAACTATATTCAAATTGGAAATATGGTCAATGTTACGGATGATGAAGGCCTCTGCCATAATGGGAAAATCATTGATATTCAGCCGGCTTTTATCCAAGTAGATTTTAATCATGCTATGGTAGATAAAGACTTACACTTTAAAGGAGCTATTTTATTTATTCGAGATGCCACTATAGAAGAGTTGATACAAAAACACTATATTCCAGATTATGGAATAAGAAGCTAAACCAATTTCAACAATCTCTAAAATGATTATGAGTAGCCTTTTGTTCCTAGAGGATATCCAGAAAGCTGTCTTGGATTCGATATAATAGTTGCTGCCTATATTTTTTGGCTTATACCGAGAAGATTAGCCAATCCTACCAGTCTAGCTGGCAAACAGTAGAGGAGATAGATTCTCTTCCTCTAAAGAATCTATGCTTCCAAATATTTTTACCCGCTATTTTGAACTTGAACCTAAATATAGACGCATTTATATGATTGAAACACAAAAAACAATCACCTTCAAAACCGCTAAAGACATAACAATAGTAGCTAATGCTTTTGGCAATCCTGCCGATACACCTGTACTCTTGTTACATGGAGGCGGACAAACTCGACATTCTTGGAAAAAAACAGGAGAACGCATAGCTGATCAAGGATGGTATGTGATTGCGCCAGATGCTAGAGGGCATGGAGATAGCAGTTGGTCTAGTCAATTGCATTATAGCTTTACCTACATTGCACAAGATCTACAACACATCATTAATAGTCTTGATCAAAAACCTGTTTTAATTGGTGCATCTATGGGTGGTTTAACGTCCATGATGGTACTTGCTCAACAACCAACTATTGCCAAAGCTCTAATTTTAGTAGATGTATCTCCTAAGTTAGAGAAAAAAGGAGTGGATCGCATCTTTAAATTTATGGCTGCAAATCCAGAAGGTTATGAGAGTATTGAGGCAGTTCAAACAGCTATTGCCAGTTATTTACCACATCGAAAAAATAGAGGTTCTGCTACTGGTTTGAGAAAATCATTGAGACGTTTACCGAATGGCAACTACGGTTGGCATTGGGATCCAAAAATACTGGAAGTATGGCAGTCTCTTTCTAGCCATAGAGATCCAAGTGAATTTGATGGTCTTTTTAATGAGGTATTAAAAAAGCTCACTATCCCCAGTTTATTAGTAAGAGGGGGAATAAGCGATGTAGTCAGCAAAGAAACAGTAAAGGAATTATTGGCAATGGCTCCTCATTTAAAATATGTGAATATAAAAGACGCAGGACACATGATAGCAGGGGATTCCAATGATATTTTCACAAATGCTTTACTGCGATTTTTAAAACAAATTAGATAGGCTTGTGTATTAGTTTAACTGTTTATAGCACACTACCACGTAGACGAATAAGGGTTCCAAAAATACACACAATATAAATAGGCATCTTTAATACCTCTTCCCTTAATTTGTCATCATCAAATTTTCGTATTTTCGCTTTTTTAATATAAATTTACGTTTCACCGAGATTAAATTCAAATAAAAACAAATTGAGGTTTCTAAGTATTGACAAAAAAATAACTAGCGCATTTAAGTTTTTCAATTGATTCTTTTTTTCATAGGTTTTCAACCCATTGAAAAAAGAAATCATTTGAAAAACGGACAAGTTTATCTAAAGTATTATTGAATTTAATTTCAGCGAAACGTAAGTATAAGATAAAATCATTCGTAAATAAGTACTCATTCAACAACATTAAATATGAAGTCAGTAGTCGTAAAACAACCCGGAGGACTAGATAATCTAGCCATTATAGAAAAAGAAACCCCACAACCTGGTGCAGGAGAAATTCTTGTAAATTGGCATGCCACTTCCCTAAATTTCCATGATTACTTGGTAGCAGTAGGAGGAATCCCTGTTCCAGAAGGACGTATCCCTATGTCAGACGGGGCTGGAGAAGTCGCTGCTGTAGGTGCAGGTGTTACTCAATGGAAACCGGGAGATAAAATAATGTCTCTCTTTTTTCCCAACTGGATAGAAGGTAAACCTACTTTACCAAAGATAACGCTTATTAATGGAGAAACGGTAAATGGTTTTATAACCGAACAAAGCTGTGTACCTGCCACTTCTGTAACAGCCATGCCAAATGGTTATACCTATGCGGAAGCAGCTACCCTACCCTGTGCAGGCGCTACTGCTTGGAGAGCATTGATGGTCGAAGGTCAATTGCAAGCAGGAGATAGTGTTTTGATTGAAGGAACTGGCGGGATGTCTATGTTTGCGTTTCAATTTGCGAAAGCAGCGGGTGCCAAGGTATTTGCCACAACTTCTTCCCCTGAAAAAGCGGAGCGATTAAAAGAAATGGGGGCGAGTGCAGTTGTGAATTATAAAGAAGATGCTAGATGGGGCAAAACTATTTTTAAATTAGCTGGTGGTGGCGTGGACCATGTATTGGATGTAGGTGGAGGTTCTACTATTCGCAATTCTATTGAAGCAGCCAAAATAGGCGGACATATTTCTGCTATTGGTATATTAGGTAATGGACGTAAAGGAGAATTGACTTTTCCAAAATTATTCTTCAAACACCTGCGCTTGATCGGTATCGCAGTAGGCAGTAGAGAAATGCAAGAGAAAATGACCGCAGCTATCAATATCAATGGCGTGAAACCAATGATTGATAAAAGTTTTGGTTTCGACCAATTAGCGGATGCTTTTCGCTATCAAGAAAGTGGCCAACATTTCGGGAAAATTGTTTTAGAATGGTAAGTACTGAATGAGTAATGAAGAAATTAATAATGAATAACTGCTTACATAATTTGCGCACTTAGTTGTCAAGGTCTATCTAATGCATTATTAATTATTTGTGGTTAGGTACTTAATTGATTATCAGACTTGGAACGGTGCAGCAATAAACGTTAGATAAATTTGTCAAAATTAGAATGGTTTATTTTTGCATTGTTCCATCCATTAGTTAGACTTAGGACAGTTTAGATTATAAGGTAAACTTTTAAAGAAGTCTACATTTAGGAATTTTTGTTTAAAATCATTGATGGAAGTGCTATTTTGTACTTTCATTTTATCAATTGGGTTTAGAGAATTACTAACTATATATATTCTAGGAGCATATACAACTATTGGTAGTTTTTTTAATTGGTTTACAAAAGACCAACCATCTATGCCAGGCATATTAATATCTACTAGAATTACATCTGGCAATTCCTCTAATTCTCCTTTTTCGATGGTTTGTTGTAAATCTTTTATAGCTGTTTCTACTTTCAAATATTCACGAACAAAACACTGATCTAAGCCTGCGTTATTAATCATAGCTAGGTGATATGCATGAGCTGCAGGATCATTATCAATCATCATTATTTTCAGAGCCATTAGAATTATTTCTATTTATTAATAGAGAAAGCAAAAGTACTCCCTTTATCAGAGGAATCTGCTAACCATATTCTTCCATCGTGTTTTTCAACAATATTTTTGCCAATAGCCAATCCGAGGCCCGTTCCTGAGTATTCATACTTGCTATTCAATTTTACAAATTCACCAAATATCTTTTCTTCGTGTTCTTGTTTAAGACCAATTCCATTATCGCTGATTTTAAAAATCCATTCTTTTTCGTTCTCTTCTGAGTTAATATGAATAATAGGTATTCTAGTAAGCGGCATAAATTTAATAGCATTACTTAGCAGTACTTCAAAAATTTTTCTCAACTGTTTTTCATCAGCTTTTATTTTTTCAGGTAAATGCCCAACTCTGATGACTGCCTTTCTTTTATCCAAAGAATACTTCATTGATGATAATAAATAATTAATAGATACAGTTACATTGACTTGCTTTAGCTGTAAAGGGGTGGCTTGTACTTGCGCATAGTAAAGCGTATCCATTACTAATATTTCTGATGCGGAAGCTGCTTTTTCTATATAATTAAGATATTCTTGTTCTTTTGGATTTAAAATTTCACAAATAGTTAATTTTAATAAACTACTAAAGCTTTTAATAGTATTGAGAGAGGATTTAAGATCATGCGAAGCTACATAAGCAAACTGGCTAAGTCTAATATTAGATTCTACAAACAATTCTAATTCTTCATTCTTTTCATATAGTAGCTTTTGTAAAGCATGTACTTCATCGTTACAGTTATCTAGCTGAATCTGCATCTTTTTATTAGCGTTATAAATGTAATAACAAAATAATAGACAACTAATGGAAAGAAGACCCAGCAATAAAAAACCAAGTAAAAAACTAGTTAGTGAAGTTAGTTTGGCAAAGAAAAGAAAAATTAAATTAAGGAAAACAGCTTGCCAGAATGACAAAGTTACTATAAGACAAGTCATTTGTTGTGCTTATTCGATTAAAAGACCAAATATAAAGATTTATCCTAGTTATTACGTATTCGACACGCTTATTTTTGGCATTCAATTTCGTAAAAAAAATAGCTAGAAAGAAAAGATTAATATAGAATCAGGTAGATTGTGTATTTTCAATTAAAAAAAGCGAAGCCCTATAATAGGGCTTCACTAATAGAGAGAATCAAAAGGATAAATGCCTTTAAACACTCATCCAGTTCTTGTTCTGACGAGAACTATTGTTTTAAGGGTAGCTCTGATTTAGAACTAGTGTTACATAGTGAAAGCATTTTCAGGTGCTTAAAGCTGGACTTTGGCTATTGGTCTTTAGTACGCAATAGCTTGGCAGTAGGAATTAGCTAAATACTTTATTTACACTCGAATACACTGGACTTTAGCCATTGGTCGAGATACAAAAGACGGTATAAACTAAGTATTCCGATAATACTCTAGCGATTGGCAGTCTGCCACTAAAGACTAAACAGGCTGACCGCTAATAGCCAAGATGTGCCAGATTTTTGAAATCTGGCACATCTAAGTGACGCAAAATCAATCATCTAAAAAAGTGAATTTGCGAAATTTTGAATTAACGATCAGCCCGTAAAAGCCAATGGCTAAAGTCCAGTAAAGAGATATGTAAAAGTAATACAATAGGAAGATTAACAGACCTACTACTTGGAGTAGTTTTTTTACTATTTAGGGATGAGGAAATAAATAACCTACCCAGATGACGAGGTTATTTTGGATTTTGAGGAAAGAAAAAAATTAGTGCATACCCTTCGGTACGGACT